>ENA-ORCU01000354-ORCU01000354.1-marine-metagenome-genome-assembly--contig:-NODE-354-length-18117-cov-3.086973_pt1 | contig 18117 bp, 14 predicted proteins | sample MGYA00248631_ERZ508512 | MGnify/ENA primary metagenome ERZ508512 (study PRJEB26183, sample SAMN06268844) | marine metagenome | isolation source: Tt an P1 anaerobic enrichment on pine from sediment taken...
AACATGTTGGTCACCCCCTGGTTGGTTATGGCTTCAATGATTTTTTCCGGATTGACCAGAGCCGGTTTGGTGGGATCCATATCCGGAATGATTGCCGTCATCCCCAGAGCCGGGTCGAAAAGGGCAAACAGCGGAAAAGTCGGAAGATCGATCTCATCAGGCGAGATGGCAAAATGACGCCGAATCGTCTGCACTTGTGCGTCAAACGTGCCGTGGGTATACATTACGCCTTTGGCCGGTCCTGTGCTGCCGGTGGTAAACAGGATGGCGGCCAATTCATCCCGACGGGTTTTTGCCACGGTAAACGGTTGCCAGGGGCGCTGCCGGATTTGGTTGAGAGTGGGGCCTCCCCAGAACCACCGGCGTCCGACGGTTACTGCAATTTCAACGGATTTGAAATAAGCCGGGTAAAGCACCCGGAGTGCATGGGACGGCGGAATGCCGATAAATGCCTTTGGTTTTCCGGACTTCAGGCAACCCACCATGCGCTTGATGCCCATGCCCGGATCGACCACCACCGGAACCGCACCTACCTTGAACATGGCAAAAGTAAGTGCAAAAAATTCCAGGCTTGGTCGAACCATCAGCACCGTTCGTGTGCCGCGGGTGATTCCGATTCGAACAAGTCCATGGGCAATGGAGTCCGATTCCTGGTCAAGCTGGCGAAACGTCAAGTGAGAATAACTCACCCGACCCTCTTTATCCCTGCCGACCGGATATACGACGGCGCGTTTAAAGGGCTGAATCCTTGCCATTCGAGCCAGGTATGACGAAACATTGACCGGGTCGGTCTGGGGATCATCAGTATTGAAAGTCATAAGATATCTGCTCACCGTTTTCAGGTCTGGAAAACTCACTCAAAAGGCGCATCAAAGACAATCCGCATCGGGGAGAAATCGCATAAAATTCGGGAAACACAAATTGAACCGGTGGCAGTTCGTTGAATCCACCGATCCAGGGAGTGACCTTGGCGATTTTAAATCGGATGCCGATCAAGAAATCCGCGGATCAGTTGGCGCATGGCCGGCGCCTCATCTTCAAGAATGTAGTGACCGGCATCCGGAAACTCGTGGACTTCGGCATCCGGAAACCGGCGGCGCCATTCTGCCAGGTAGTCCAGGTCAAAAACAAAATCCTTTGCACCCCAGCAGATCATCATCGAGATGTCTTTCAACCGGATCAGATTATCGTCCACATGCCGGACCAGGGCATAGCTTGGATCAGATGGTTTTACCGGTATATCCTGAACAAATCGGAGGGTGGCGATGCGGTTTTTCCAATTGTTGTAAGGCGCCTTCAGCCCGGCTTTGACATCGTTGGAAAGGCCTTTGCCTGTTGCCATGTAAAGCGCGCCGACCGAAAATGCATTCAACCCACGGACTGCCGGTGCGGCAAACGGCGCAATATGCCGGATCAGCCACAACCGGAAGGGGATCGCTTTCCCGCCAGGTGGAAGAAAGCCGGAGGTGTTGGTTATGACAAGGCGCCGGATGCGAGTGATATGCCGGAGCGCGTATGCCAGGCCGATCATTCCCCCCCAGTCATGGACAATCAGGGTGATTTTATCTGCGATGCCAAGATGATCCAACAAGGCCTCGAGGTCATCGACGCGGCTTTCCAGTGTGTAATGGTAATTGTGATCATCGGGTTTGTCTGACAGGCCGCATCCGATATGATCCGGTACGATGGTTCGGTATCCGGAAGACAGTTCGTTGACCAGTTCCCGAAAATAGAAGGACCATGTGGGGTTACCGTGAATCATGACCAGTGGATCGCCGGTGCCCTCGTCCAGGTAATGGTAACGCAGTCCGCAGCGATCCATGAAACGGGATTGAAAGGGGTACAGGTGCCGGAAAGATTCCATATTAACGGGTGGTTGTATTGTCATGTAATCCCTGTTTGATTCTGGCGCCCCAAAACGCAATGAGATAAAAGCAAAATTTAATCGCTGCTCGGATGACCCGGGGGGCAACCGTGGGTAGCGTCACCCGGCAACCAGATGGATTTAAACCGTAATTTGAACAAGACGTTTGTATAACCAACTTCCCTTGGGAAGACAAGAGGATTATCCGAAACAGCATGCCGGGAAACAAGCGGGCCAAGGCTGATCCAAGAAATACCACCCCGGCGAAGCTGGTGGCCTGCTGAAACGGGTCGCGTGCTGTCCCAAGGTCGTTTCCCTGTTGACAGGTCTTATTATTTATCTTTTTATAGCCTGCAATGGAAACATGAACCGGCGGCATGATGCAGGCCAGGACGATACTCATCGCTGTCATGGGCAACGTCGCCCTGGATCGTGGATTAAAAAATCGGTTCCTAAAACGAAAGGTAGTTGTTGTGAAAATTGCTTTCGCATCCCAGGACAATCTTGGCAAAAAAAGCTCGTTATATACTCATTTTGGTTCGGCGAATTTTTTTATTATTGTCGATACGCAAACCGGGTCTGTTGAGGGCGTGGTCAATGAGGACAGAGAACACCTGCACGGCAAATGCAATCCCCTGGCGGCCCTCGGCGGAATGGATGTAAACACCGTGGTCGTCGGTGGCATTGGAGCCGGAGCACTCCGCAAATTGCGGGCAAACGGGATCAGCGTATACCGCGGAGTGAAAGGCACGATCGAGAAAAATCTGGAACTGGTTCAAGCCGGCGAACTGGATGAATTTGCAACCGATCAGTTGTGCCAGGCTCATGGCGCTGACGGTGGATGCAGTCATTAACCCTGAATTGAAACTGGATACATGAGCGATTACCAGACTGAACAGCTTGAGAGCCTGAGAATGGTTCGCCGGCACCTGGTCGGTCTGAGCCGAAAAGACCGGTGCGGTTTGATTCAAGGGGCAGAAGAATATATGGCCTTTCGGAACGAAACCGATGCCTTCCAATCCGAATATTTCGCAGAGGTCTGCACGGCCAGTTGTTATCGTAACCGACTCAGCGCCTGCTGCTCCCGAGACGGAATTATTTCGTTTTTTGCTGATCATGTGCTCAATGCCCTGGTTGCTGCCAATGATGAACTGGACCGGCTCGAATATGTCCTGACAGCCCCGCATACCGGGTATAAATGTGTCTATTTGTCAGAAGAGGGGTGCCTGTGGCGGCTGAAGCCAATCGTTTGCGAGATGTTTATCTGTGATCGGGCCAGAAAACAGGTTTTTGACAAATATCCAGCCGCTGAAATCATCTGGAACGATCTGAAAAAGAAAGAAAAACAATTTAAGTGGCCGGATCGGCCGGTTCTATTTGACGATCTGGAAACGATTTTCATTACGGCCGGGTATCGTTCATCGTTGATGTATCTGCATACCAGCCCTGGTCTGCTTCGAGTCAAGGCAAAAGCCGGATTGGCTTGATCGGGCAAGTCCGTATTGTTTTGGATCTATTGACTTTTTGAGTAACAGCATGACTTATGCTTTATGATTTTAACCATCTGAAATAATATGGTTTATATCAAACCATCCAGCCCCGTAACGGGAACCTGATGCTACCTGCCACTCCCTTGATAATAACGCTGTCCAACGATCTGCATTTGACAAATGTGCCTCCCGGTATTGCCGGCACATTGACCGAGCAACTCAAGTTCCTAAATCCCAAGTGGCTCGAAAACGAGCGAATGGGGCGATGGAACAAGGGCACGTCAAAGATTTTGAGGTTTTATCGAAAAACCCCAAACGGCGGGTTGAAGATTCCCCGAGGATATATCCGGCAACTGATTCTGCTGTGCCGGAGCATGGACGTGCCGTATGAGATTGACGATCGACGGCGATCCCTTGCCGAGGTGGATTTCAGCTTTACCGGTACCCTGAAACCTTTTCAGGAACAAGCGGTTGCCGCTATGTTGTCCAAATATTTCGGTACGCTTAACGCACCCACAGGAAGCGGCAAAACGGTTATGGCTTTGAAGATGATCGCCAGTCGTCGGCAACCGGCGCTGGTGATCGTTCATACAAAGGATCTGGCGCTCCAATGGATGGATCGGGCGGAGTCTTTTCTGGGCATTCCCAAAACTGAAATCGGCCTGTTCGGGGCGGGCAAAAGCCGTATTGGTGAAAAATTAACCATTGCTCTGGTGCAGTCCGTATACAAACGAGCCGATGAAATTGCCCGCAGGGTCGGTTTTCTAATCGTGGACGAGGCGCATCGGTGCCCGAGTCGGACCTTTACTGAGGCTGTCAAAGCGTTTGATTCCAAATTTATGCTCGGGCTGTCGGCAACTCCCTGGCGTCGCGATAAATTGTCAAAATTGATATTCTGGTTTCTGGGGGATGTCCATTACCAGGTGGATAAAAGCCGGCTGATAACCAGCGGAGAGGTGCTTTCAGCCGAGGTGATTGTTCGGGAAACCAATTTCAAGCCGTATTACGATCCGGTTAACGACTATTCAAAAATGTTGTCGGAGCTTACATCTGATGATGAGCGTAACCGACTCATCGCATCGGATGTGGCCAGGGAGGCTCAACACGGCGATGGCGGGGTCTGCCTGGTGCTCTCGGACCGGAAGAATCACTGCGAGACATTGCAGGCAATGCTGAGATTCAAATACAAGATTGCCTCGGAAATACTGACCGGCGATTTGACCACTCGGCAGCGCCAGGAGGTTTTAGCCCGGTTAAACAAAGGGCATATTGATGTCCTGGTCGCCACCGGGCAACTGGTCGGTGAAGGCTTTGACGCCAGGGAACTGTCCACGCTGTTTCTGGCTACACCTATCCGTTTCAGCGGGAGGCTGCTTCAATATCTTGGCCGGGTGCTTCGACCGGCTCCGGGCAAAGTCAAAGCCAAGGTTTATGATTATGTGGATGTTCAGGTCGATGTACTGAAAGCAGCCGCTGACGCCCGTCAACGGATATACAGCCGTTAGCGATTTTGTGCCGGGTATTTCATGTAAATTTGGAATTGAGGAAAAATTTTCCAGGAAGCATCCAGCAGTGAAAAACTGCAGGATAATCGGCGGGATGAGGATTCGGCGGCTTCTGTGGAACACCAGGAAACCGCCGAATCGAAACAGTTTATTTTTTCATGGTTTTCATAAAAATCGCTTCGGTTTTCCGAGCCGACTCCTCAGCCTGATCAGCGGCTCGCTCTGCCCGAGTTGCTGCGCTTTCCGCTCTGCTGGCTGCCTCCTGGGCACTTTGTGCTCCGGTTGAGGCTTCGCTTGCCATTGCCTTGGCCTGGTTGGCCTCATCAAGCGCCTGATTGGCTTTCAGCAGTGCCTGGTTAGACTGCTCCTGAACCGCCTTAAGGTCCTTTGACGAGGCGCAGCCCGTAATCAATGCACCAAGCAGCAGCAGTCCCAGGGCGCTTACTATCAGCCGCTGGTATTTACCCATTTTCATGTTTTGACCTCCTTTTCACGTGTTGGTTGGTTGGTATGATGCAACCGTTTTGGGTGGCCGCATCGCCGGTAATTGATATATCACCTCCCTTGGAAATGTTACCGATCCGGACCGGAACCCCGGTCGGGTGTTTGAGAGCCCGGTAAACACTTTCCATGGCAATAAACGGTTCAAGACCGGATGCGTTTAATCGGTTCAATGCAAAATCGGTCAAATCCGGTATAATATCATAAGGATCCGGGTGTACCTCGATAAAAATTTCGCCTTCCCGCACTCCGAATTTAATCGGTTCATAGACAATTTCCACTGGCGTTCCCAGTGGAACTTCCCCAAAAAGTTGGGCAATATGCTCGGGATATAGCCGGATACAGCCATGGCTGATCAAACGGCCAACACCCCAGGGTGAGTTGGTACCATGAATACCGTAGCCCTTGAGGGAAAGCCCCAGCCAGTATTTTCCCAAGGGGTTTTCCGGGCCAGGGGGGATCTGGGTCGTTTCATATTTTTCGCGAAGAGACGTGGGGATTACCCAGGTAGGGTTTTCCTTTCGGGCTATAACCCGGTAATTGCCCCGCGGCGTTTTCCAGTCAATGTCCCCGATTCCGATGGGATAGGTTTTTACCATGCCAATTTTCGGGAAAAAACGGTACAGGCGAAGTTCGGGAATATTGATAACGATACCGTTATGCCGGGATGGCGGCAGTATCCACTGTGTGGGCATGCACAGATGAGTGCCGGGGTTGGGTATCCATGGGTCAATGTGAGGGTACAGCAGTTCAAGATCATTAAAACCCAGGCCGTAATTTCGTGCCGCATCCAGCAGCGTTTCCTTTGGACTGATTGTGTGTGTACGAAAATAGCCAACAACGGTAGTGCCGGATGCAGGCCCTTCGCCGGATTTCGGGAAATGGTATTTATAGGCACCACCGCAGACCGTTGTTGCCCAGGTGAGAACTAAAAAAAAGATAAGTCCGGGAGTGAGTATAAGATTGTCTAATCGCATGGGGAAAAACATTTTTTTGTTATTCGATCAACCATGTTTTACGTCGTTTGCGGCCGTAGCCACATGTGCATGTATTCTCGACAGTTTAATCATCCGCTACAGATTAATCTGGATGGGAGCCTCATGTCAAACTTTTCAAACTGATGGTCAATCAGACAATGAGACCTGACGGTGTTGCGCAGAAGATAACCTTTTGCCTGGGCGTCAATTTTTTGGCATTTACATCCTGATTTTTAAATCGGTTTTCTCGGAGTGTTTTTCCAGGCGACGGTAGCGTTTCACTGCAGAATCCGCTAACCGGCCCAGCACCCGCGGCAGGTCTGAATCCCGCCAGGCCGATTGAAAACTTTCGGAATCCAGTAGACGCTGGCTGGTGCTGTAATACGGACCAGCACCCGGTACCAATACAATATCCTCATAATCACAGGTGACCTGACCTTGAAAAATATCATCAAACAACTCTTTAACGCTGTAATAAAAAAATTTTTTCACATCTTCGGTGGATTCGGCATGGTTGATTTTCTGCCTGAAGGTGGGGATGATTTTTTGTTCATGCTTTGAGAATGAAATCCGTTTTGTCATGGCATCTCCTCTTCTCGTCAGATTTTTCGGGAGACGATAGGCGCAAAACCCGTTTTTGTTTCAGCGACGTTTCATCTCCCGATATACTGAAAAAAATTTCAATCCGCCGGTTAACAGTATAGGAGAATGAGTGGTATGCGTTTCTCAATTCCCGCTGAAAATCAGGATTCTACCGCTTCGTGGTATATGGGTTCGCCGAGATCGGAAATCGAGAAACTGATAAAGACATGATGACCGTCATAGTCCAGTACTCTCAGATCGTTGGACTGGCGCAGATCCCCCAGAATCACTTTATAATGCATGCCGTACTGTTTTTTTACCTTTTCTTCCGGGACCTCATAGGCAATGAATTTTTTTATCCCTTTGGTAGCCAGTTTTTCGATGAGTTTGGGATCATTCAAGGCCTCGTAGCTGGTAAGGATAAGGATAGGACCTGTGCCGGTAAAAAAAAGTCCGCATTTCATTGGCACACCTCCTTGTTTTTTGTTAAAAATTGCTGATAGTTGCCGATGATCTGGTGAAGGATCGTGATGTTTTTTGCGGGGTTGGTCAGCCTCCTTTCTGTTTCAGGTTATTGCCCAAACCGATAACCGGCAATGGATTGGGCAGTCCATAAAACCAATCGTTGGTTTCGGGAACGCGGAATACGTATTGGCAGTCAATAACCGATGTCTGTAAGGATTCAGCTCAAGCCTGAGGTGAGTTGACCGGCAGATAGCAGGTTAGGGGAAGGGAGTTAGTGATTCTACGTCAGAGATTTTTCCATCGCTGCTGCAATAACGAATCGTAATTAGTTTATTTTATTATGCAGCTGAACGTTGTTTCAAATCACATGCAGATAAGCTTTTCAGTTTGATACCGATGCCTTCCTGCAAGAGTACCGGAACAGATGGGATTAAGTTGAAAGCATTTGATTTTAATGTGAAAATCTAATATGACGGTAAGGCCGGAATCGCTGTTGTCAAGTCGGCGATGTTTCTGCCGCATCCAGATCCGTTTCCAAAGGGGGATAAACAGTGCTCGACATATCGGTTTAACTATAACCGGAGTGTTTCTTTTTTGTAAAGAGGTCTTTCCGTTAACCGTCAGGCGTTTGCGAGTGCCACAACAGGCGGGATCCAGCAAGTTCATGAATAATTAATAAATGTTACGATACATTTATTATGTCGTTGAAGCAACTGTTGCAACTTGACACCCCATTTGCCATTTCCTAAGATTCACCGTTGTGCTGTGTGGTTAGTTTTTCCTTCAATCCGTTTTACCAAGGTTTCGCTATGTCTTGTCTGAAAGGCTCTGTACTGTTTTCAATTTCAATAATGGTTTTCCTTTTCGGGTGCACATCGGATAGCGAGAAAAAAATGAGTCACCTTGAAAAGGGAAAAACATATTTTCAACACGGTGAATATCGTGATGCAGAAAACGAGTTTATACAAGCCCTGTCCATTGATCCGAACCTTGCTGACGCCATTGAATGTCTGGCTGAAACCTATTTGAAACTGGGAAACACCACCCGGGCATTTGAAACCTATACAACTCTACGCGAAATTGAGCCCGCCAATTCGGCAGCCCGTCTGAAACTTGCCCGATTTCATGTTCTTGGTCAGGACTTGAGCCATGCGCGGAAAGAAATAAATGGCCTTCTCGAGTATGAGCCTGAAAATATCGATGCGTTGTATCTATTGGCGGAAATACAGGAGAAGGAGGATGATTACGACGCTACCGAATCCGTTTACCGTAACATTCTGAAAATAGACGGTCGGCAGAGTCGGGCATATATCGGACTGGCCAAATTAATGAACCGTAAAGGAGATCCGAGGGAAACTGAGCGTCTTCTGCTCAATGCTGTAAATGTCTCGTCAGCAAGCATAGCACCCCGGATGGCCCTGTTCAATCATTTGGTCAATACCCGTCAGTATGATCGGGCAGAAAAGCTTTTGCTGCAAACAATCGACATACATCCGGACAATACCGATTTGTTGATGGTCCTTGCCAACTTTTTTTTCATGCGAAACCGGCACGTGGACGCTGAAGCCACCTTCAAAAATGCCATGGAGATTGAGCCGGAGAATTTTAAAACCTACCTGAATGCCGCCCGGTTTTATGAAACGGCCGGAAAGAATGAGCTTGCGTTTTTAATGTATAATCGGGCTCTTGAAATTCAACCCAAAAACAATCGGCTGAAAAACAGCGTCGCCCGGTTTTACATTCGAAACCAACGGATCGGGGATGCTGAAGCGCTAATAGCCGAGACACTTGCGGAACAGCCAAATTATCTGCCGGCCCTCATGCTCAGCGGGCAATTGCATATTTTGAAAAACGAATTTGCCACGGCCGTGGAAATTTTCGATGGCCTCCTAAAGTTGGAGCCCCGCTCGGACCGCGTGCGTTATTTCAAGGCCTTGGCACATTTTAAAAATGGAGACATTGAAGCAGCAAAATTGTCGGCAATGGAGACGCTGAAACTGAAGCCGTTTAATATCAATGCCAAGTTGCTCCTTGCTCAGGTGTATCTCAAGGAAGGGAATTTCGATCTGGCCCAGAAATTGAACGGTGAAGTTGTACAAATTTTAAACCGGTACTTTAAAATTCGACTGGTTTTACAGGGTGATGAATTGGGTCGGCCGCCGGTAAACCGGGGGATTGATTCGTTTGAATCCCTGATTCGGCTGGCTTCGGAGAATCCTGCCGGATTCCTGAAAATGGACATGATCAAGAAGCTTTATGCCAAGTATGATCTGGTGATGGAGAATTTCGAGAAATCACTGTCGGTTAAACCCGGACGATTGGATGTCCTCACCAATATCATACTGCTCCACGCGGCGAAAAATGATTTCGAAAAAGCTATTAATAGATGCGATGAACACATGCAACTGGTGGCCGGAGCACCCGAGTCGCTGGCTGCGATTCACAGTTTGAAGGGCGGGCTGTACCTGGCCAAAGGTGATTACAGACTGGCCGAACAATCCTTTCAGGCCGCACTCCGGGAAAACCCTGACCTTCTGCAACCCTACTATTCGTTGGCTAAAATTTACCTGATTCAAAAAAATGCGGATAAAGCCATTGCCCAGTATCTGGCGCTCCTTGAAAAAGAACCGCAGCAAACCGGCCCGCACATGCTGCTGGGAACTCTTTACGGGATGCAAAAACAGATTGAATTGGCTGAGCAGCACTACCGCACGGCATTGCACATCAATTCAGATTTTGCACCGGCCGCCAACAATCTTGCCTATCTGCTTTCGGAAAATGAACAGAAAATCGATGAAGCCCTGGACTTGGCGTTGCGCGCCCGTGAAAAGCTGCCAGACGATCCGTTTATCTCAGATACTCTCGGCTGGATCTATTACAAAAAAGGAATGGTCGATCTGGCCATTGCCCACCTGGAGGAAAGTGTCGAGGAAATTCCGCAGTATGCTACCGTTCATTTTCATCTGGGAATGGCTTACTATAAAAAAGGAGACCATGCAGAAGCTAAAGCCCGGTTGGAAAAGGCGCTGAATCTGAGCAACAGTTTTAATCAAGCCAATGAAGCCGCGCGAATTCTTTCAGAGCTTAACTGATGAACTATCTATCCCTGACCAAACTGATATTATGCATCCTGCTTCCACCGGTTTTATATGTGTTTTCGTTGCAGGCGCTGGAAATTTATTTTGCCGACAGCATGTCGCGCGATATCGAAAATATTTACACCGGCGACACTCGCCCGCTTTTCGAAGGGGACATCCGTCTGAAAGACGCGGTTAACAGAAATATTGACCGTTATCTTGAGCGCAACAGGGTTATACCCTGGGGGGTATCGGTTGACGTCCTCGTAACTGCCGGTAGCTGGACGGTGATTTATCCGGCAGAGTACGATGATGATGGCGCATTGGATATGCTGAACCCGACCGATGTGGCCGCTGAAAATTTCCGATTGATGAATGAAGGGTTGCTGGTCGACGTAACGGTCAATATTCGGCATAATACCGTTGTCAGCAACTGCATTCTTGCATTTTTTATCATGGTCTCCATTGGCGTGCTGTCAATGTATTACCGTGCGGGAAGTCGCAAGGTGCGAATGGAAGCTAATGAAAAACGCGCGCAGATCGAGCGGCTTATCAGACTTGAGACAGAGCAGGCTGAGAAACTCAACGCGTTGAACAGGGAAAGAGAAACACTTTCCCATGAGGTCAAGCGGGTTAGAAAGGAATTCGAAGATGACCGGATCCGGGCTTCCCAAAATGAAGAAGGAATGATCGAAGAAATTATTTCTCTTGAGAAAAAACTCAATGAAAATCTGGAACTTCAACTTGAAATGGTCGCCGAAAACGATGCCCTGAAAGAACAAATTAAGCGTTACGATAAGGAGTTGAAAAAAACGAGTCGGCAGAAAATCAAAGAAACCGAAATTATTCAGAAACGTTTTAAGGTCTTGTATAAACGGATCCAGATCAATGAAAAGGCAGTCGATGGATTTCTCAACCTTTCCGAAGACATGCGGTTGAAAGGTGAGGAGATTCTTCACCAACTCAACGAGGATCCCTTTGAAGTGCCTGTGAAACGGAAAATATCCGGGAAAAAAGTCCGGGACTCCATATTCGAAGTGATGTTTGCCTATAACGGGCGACTGTATTATCGAAAAACGCGGGAAAGCAAGGTGGATGTGTTGTCCATCGGTACTAAAAATTCACAGACCCGGGATCTGGCAATGCTGGAAAAATTGACCGTGAAGAATTGACGTCTAATTTAAATACCATCCAGTCCGCCTTTCCCTGGCGAAGAAGATTTCGGGTACGTATCATGCTGAAATGACAAGGCGATTTTATTTTTGCAAGCCGGCGTTCAGAGCCTGCGTTTTTTTGAATTCGTCAGTTTTTCTTTCCAATCTTTCGTAATCTATCATCCCCCCCCACCCGGTGTTGATGGTGTCGGCCAAAATCTTCTCAAAATATCCCTTTTTAATAACTTTTCCGCTGGCATCCAGTATATCCTGAAGCATGGGGGGATTTGAACAATCCGTGTGGCGCCTTATAAGTTCCATGCTTCTGGTGTTTTCGAAGACCTTGAATCGCGTGATATATGGGAAATAACCCTCCAGCAGGCTGATTCCTTTTACCAATTTGCGGTACCGTGCTTTCCCGGTGCAAACATACATGGCTCGATAAAAATATTTCTGAAAATTAATAATGGAATAAAAGCACCAGCGTGGAACGAAATGAATTTTGGGGATCACATGTCCGGGAACCGGATCATTGGATACCAAGTAGTTGTAGGCAACATCGTGTATATGTTGAATCGTGACGGCATCCGAACCGCTTGCAAGTCTGAGTACACCCTGGTGAAATTCGTTCTTTGCCATTATATCCGAAATTACGGCTGCTACCCAGTCAACCGGAACAATGTCGAGGGTATTATTCGCTGCCGTAAGCAAAGGCAATTTCCCCAGATAGCCCAGCATGATGACAATATAGTGCAGATTGTAGGTTTTTGTTTTGCCTGTCCTTGAAGAACCGCCGATAATGGTCGGCTCGAAGATAACAATCTTATCATTGTGTTTCTTGATTTTTTCTAAAATAAAAAATTTAGCTTCCGCCTTTGTTTTTGCATAGGTGTTGTCGGGCCTGCCCGGATGAAAATTCGGGTAATCCTCTGGTGTTACCCCTTTGTAATGACCATATGCATAAGACGTTGAAATATAATATAATACGACATCCGACTTTTTGCTGTTTTTTCTGTACCGCTTGATTTCACTGTAAAGGTCGTAGATTTTTTTGGTAAAAACGACATTTGGGATTCGTATTTTTTCATAAGGCTGATCGAATCGAACATCTGCCGCACCGTGAAGGATTTGATCGGTGTTCGTGATAAGCTCTTGGTATACCGCTGGTTCGATGCCTAATTTATCATTTTCTATATTGATGTTGACTAGCTTCGACCGTTCCCTGAGTTTTCGTTTCAATGACCGGGTTAAATCAAGGGTGTCCACCAACTGATCAAATCTGCTTTGAGCATCATTTCCTTTTGAATCGCCGCGAATTGCAAAATAAAAAAATGCCTCATCATCCTTTTTGAGCAACTCTTCTACGATTATCGGAACAACTGTTCCGGTGATCCCTGTAATAAAGTATTTCATCACCAACCTCTCGTATTGATCAGTATTCAAACCGCATTGGCCAGTTTCAGTATGGACATGAGTTTGATCAGCGGCATCCTGCGTTTGTGGGCACAGTAAAACTTTCTGGTTTCTCCCCTGAATCTGGATTTTGTGAATTGTATCCCTTTAAAATTGTATATAAAGTTCCCGTTGTTGTACAAAAACCGTTCCACCTTTTTTAATACCGTGGATTCGTATATTTCATCTTTTGGATCCAGCACCAAGATGGAGAGCCCCAGATTCAAAGATTCCAGCCCCTCGTTCTGGAATTTCTCCATGGCATGAGCCATGATTGAATAAAAAATGCCCTGTCGAAACGATTTGTTGAATCTCGAGATATTCGGTACATAACTCACGATTTTACCGTTCCGGTAAATGGGGTCGAAAAATATAAATCCTACCAATTCATCTTCCAAATACGCATAAAATTTTCGTGTTTCGACCTCATAATCGGTAATCATGGGGCGAATCAGGAATCCTATCTCTCTGTTCTTAATCTTTCGGGTTGATATCCATCGTTTGGATAGACTGTGGTGATTCGTTTCGTTATAACCTTCTTTGATGACGACGCCTTTTTTTCTGGACTGATTTACAGATGTTCGTATCACCTGCTTTTTTTTGCCTTTGAGATTCCATCCCTCTAAATCGACTATCGTTTCAATACCAAACTGGGTCGCCCAGAATCCGTGGTTTTGATGAATCAGTTCAGCAACTGGTTTTGATATTTGAACAAATGCGCAATTTTTGAATGTTTGTATAAAATTGTCTATCACTTCTTCCCGATCGCTTTCATGACATACCGGGTCCGCCAATGCCAGTCGGGCACCCCAGTGAGGCATGTATGCGATAAAACCTTTTCCCGGCACATCAAAAAAGTGCATGCCCGGTTGCAGGGTTGAAAAGGACATGCAGTGGCTCCCGTATTGCTTTAACACATCAAGTCGTTCCTGGAAGCTGAATTGAAATTGCGGAGCCGATGCAACACGCTTGGTCCGTGTTGACGGGAAACGCCATTCTCCGGGGAGATACCGGGAAGGGGACACCATCCGTGATGATTCATTGACTGAAAACATTACGATCACCTTTTTTGTAAAAGCGCGATGTTTATGCCATTTGCGTCAAACAGAAGAATAACCAGACCAGTAACCGCTGTGCCGGTTGGTTAACAATGTTTTCTCAGGTGTCTCATTGAAACTGATGATTTGGTTTTTCAACTTGCTGAATACGAGGAAAGGAATGGATCGGGCTCATCAATTACCTCGTGCTGGTGAACAGTTTACTGCCTGTCATCTGGGCGTAATATGCCACACGTCGTAAAAAATATCCTTCTAAAAGACTACCGGTGTATTACTAGGTGTAAACTAGTTGGTTCGATAAATAGACACCAAGGGGAAATCTCCCTGTATATGGACAGGATTTGTTGAGCTGTGCCTGTCAGGTAACGGATTGTCGTCGATGGTGCCTCAGCGGCAATGGCAGCGTTTTAAATGCGGTAAACGCCGTTTTGATACCAACTTCATTGCATTTGCATCAAATACGATCGCAGGTTGATTTTTTTGTTTTTCAGCCCGAGTTTGTTTCGGATGGTGTTTCGATGAAACTCAACGCCGCGATCGGATATGTTCAAAAGTTCGGAGATCTCCTTGGTTGTTTTTCCTTCTTTGACAAGGTCGGCCACCTGGATCTGCGTTGGACTCAGGCCCAGATACGCCGAATTTAACGTTTTAATAAACGGCTTCACGCTGTCATTTAGATTTCGTTTCAGGATGGAGAGGTAGTCTTTCTGCTTTTGGTTAAGTCCGGTGGATGATAGCTTTTCGAGGTAAGGCATGACAAGGTTTTTTATATTTGATAGCATCTGCTCTTCAATATCTTCCTTGTCTTTTTCCCGCCGCTTCAATAGCACTGTCAACGCTGTATTGGTTTCCTCCAGATTCTGCGATTTGCCCAGCAACGATTTTTCGGCCCGTCGGAGCAATTTTTCAGCCTGTTTTCGTTCCTCGATTTCTTTTCGAAGTTTTTTATTGGCGGCAACCAGTTCCTTCGTGCGCCGCTGGACCCTGCCTTCCAGGTCCGCATAGGCTGTTTCCAGAGCTTGCTCCGCCTGTTTTGCTTTGGTGATGTCCCTGAACGAGCAGAGGAGGCAGATCGGATCCCCATTGTTATTCCGCACCATCGAGGCCGACAGTTGGAGGTCGAGCAGTGATTCATCTTTTCGTTTTCCGGTCAACTCGCCAATCCAGCTTCCTTTTTTAAACAAGTGGTTTATAATTTCGGTGGCCTGGTCATTGAATTTGGCAAACGATACGGCTGACCGGCCGATGACTTCATCGGGGTGTTTCCCGCCCCACATATCCAAAAATGCCCGGTTGACATAGGTGATAGTTCCGTTGAGGTCACCGATAGCAATTCCATCGACAGATGAGGCAATTGCGCAGTCCTTGATGCGGAGTTCGTCCTCCATCTGCTTCCGTTCGGTGATGTCTACAAAGGAGTCCATGGTACAGATGGGCTCTCCTTTTTCATTGTAGACCAGGTTGGCGGAAAGGAGGACGAAAACTGGTGAACCGTCTTTCCGACGGCCTTTGATTTCACCGGTCCAACTGCCGCTCTCCAGAAGTGCCTCAATGACATGCAGCGCTTCTTCTTTGGATTCGGCAAATTCAAGTGAAGAACGGCCGATAATTTCGGATGGGTCACTGGCTCCCCACATGTTGACAGCCGCGTCATTTACATAGATGATGTTTCCTTCAAGATCCCCTATGCCGATGCCCATTATTGCAGAGGCAATGCAGGAATCCTTCACCCGCAGATCTTTTTCCATCCGCTTTCGTTCGGTGATGTCGACAAAGGAATCCATGGTGCATATCGGCTCGCCCAGTTTGTCGCGTACCACGTGTGCCGACAGGTGAACTGTGATCGGCGATCCATCCTTTTTCTTGCCCGTAACTTCGCCCGACCAGCTGTCATTTTCCAGAACCGCCCGGATTATTTCCAACGCCTCATCTTCAGATTGGGCCAGCGATAACGCCGGACGACCGATGAGATCAGAACCGTTCTTGGCTCCATACATCCGAACAGCCGCGTCATTGACATACGTAATGTTGCCTTCCAGGTCTCCAAATCCAATGCCGGTAATGGATGACGCGATGGCGCTTTCCTTGACGCGAAGCTCCCTCTCCACGCGTTTCTGTTCTGAAATATTGACAAAAGAACACATCAGGGCAACCGAATGCCCCTGGTTATTGTACACAAGGCTTGCCGACAGGTGCACATCGATCGGCATCCCGTCCTTTCGTTTTCCGGTAATATCGCCGGTCCAGCTGCCTTCTTCGATGACGGTTTTTATGATCTGGCAGGCCTGGGCTTCATCGACTGCGAATTCCAATGCGGATTTTCCGATTACCTCTGAAGAATTATTTCCGCCCCACATGTCCAGAAAAGCGCCATTTACATAAGTGATATTGCCTTCAAGGTCGCTGATACCGATGCCGTTGACCGATGAGGCAATACAGAATTCCTTTATGCGCAGCTCTTCTTCGATGCGCATAAAGGAATCGATGTCAGTTTCGGGGAAATGGTCAAACGGGATGGAACTGCCGAATTTTGTGCCTGATGTCATGTCCATGCCTATGGGCTCTGAAACTGAAAGTATCAAACCAACTCAACGCCGATTGCCTGATCAGGCTTTTTTTTCAATCGAGGAAACCTATATATGCCATTAACCACGGCGTGTTGTAAATGAATTTCTCTGCAATTACTATTGTGGAATCAGCTATGCTCAATATCCTTATTTTTTTAAGTCGGCAATTGATGCTTGCCGACGTGTGTGGATGACATACAAATCCGCCAAGGTAATGTTGACCTCTGCATTTTATTTTCGATATCTCAAACCGAAAAGGCGTTCCCGGGTGGAAACGCCTTTTCGCCGGTTGGGAGTAAACGGTCTATTACAAGTCGGAAAGCAGGCGATTGGCCCAGTCGCTGAAATATTTGTCTTCGGATTTGGCGGCGATATCCAGAAGCGCTTTTGCCTCTTTTTTTGTTTTTCGCTTCTGCATGAGGAGTTCCGCGATGTAAATGTGGGCCTCGTCATTGGATGCAAAATATGAGGTATTCTGATATTCCCGATAGTATTCAAGTGCCTTTTTTTTGTCATTCAGTGGCCAGGGCAACACGGCCCAGAATCGACCCAGAGCGAGAATTCCGTTTCCTTCATCATACATTTTATCAATCTCATAGACCTTTTCAAAACTATCCTGGGTCTTGTTTTTCAGTCCTTCCTTCAAAGCGGTCAGTATGCTGACACCGTCGGAATATATCCCGACACTCAGTCCGTAATAGTAATAGCCTTCGGGGCGTCCGGGATCTATCTCAATGGCTTTTTGCGCATAGTTCATACCTGCTTTTCCGTATGTGGCACAGGCCTTCTCCCAATCGCCCATGCTGAGTTTTTTAACTTCGTCACCGTATTGCCGGTGGGCACGGGCACATTTCCAGTTGGCTTCGAAACTGTTCTGGTTCTGCTGGACCGCTTTCAGGCACAGGTCAATGCATTTTTTATAATTTTCCACGCCTCCTGCGTCGTAGAGTTTATCCGCTTCGGCAAGATAATCGGCGGCCAATACACCAGTTGGAGACAGGGAAATGAGCAGTAAAATCAGAATCGCCAGAGCACTCTTTTTCATTGCGTTACCTCCGGTTGGTTAAAATATTTGCGTCGCACAGGCAGACGACCCAATCAATACGATTCGCTTTTTTTGGCCGCGAGAATCGACCAGTAGCAATTTTGTTTCAGGTACGTAAACCGTTTTACGGATTTTATATTCAGCCCCAGGCGCTCGAGGTGAGCCGGATAGTCATAGATGCGATGAAGCGCATTTTTTGCCGCGGCCCAGAACAGCAGATCTGCAATGTACCAGTACACTTTTTGAAACAACTGCTGAGCCATGGTGCCACCCGGCAGTGAAAAGTCACCGACGACCAGGCAGCCATCCGGTTTGGCCAGTTTGGACAGGTGTTCAAGTACCTGTGCCATTTTAGCTTCGGAAAATACATTCAGGAAAAA
>ENA-ORCU01000356-ORCU01000356.1-marine-metagenome-genome-assembly--contig:-NODE-356-length-18084-cov-3.143167_pt1 | contig 18084 bp, 18 predicted proteins | sample MGYA00248631_ERZ508512 | MGnify/ENA primary metagenome ERZ508512 (study PRJEB26183, sample SAMN06268844) | marine metagenome | isolation source: Tt an P1 anaerobic enrichment on pine from sediment taken...
GCCGGAAAAGGCGAGGCCGTGGTCGAGATTGTGCCCCGGCTCGGGCAGCCGCGGCAGGAGCTCGAAATCGACGCGGCCCCGGGTCAGGGCCGCGATCTCGTCATAAGGGGCGGGGGCGATATAGGGGGCGGGGGCGATCTCGGGGGCAGTGGCGATCTCGGCCGAGGCGGCCGTGGCGCAGAGCAGGAGTGCGCCCAGCCCCGCCCGCATCACACCAGCCGCGAGGTTTCCACCGCGGCGCGCACGAAATCGGCGAACAGCGGATGCGGCGCGAAGGGCTTGGACTTCAGCTCGGGGTGGAACTGCACGCCGATGAACCAGGGGTGGTCGGCCCATTCCACGATCTCGGGCAGGCGGCCGTCGGGCGACATGCCGGAAAAGATCAGCCCCTTCTCCTCGAGCTTGTCACGATACTTGATATCCACCTCGTAGCGGTGGCGGTGGCGTTCCTCGATCACCGTGGCGCCGTAGATCTGCGCGACCCTGGAGCCCTCCTTCAGATGCGCGGTGTAAGAGCCCAGCCGCATGGTGCCGCCCTTGGCATCCTCGACGCGGCGCTTGACGGTGGCGTTGCCCTTCACCCATTCCTTGAGGTGATAAACCACGGGCGTGAAACGCTTTTTCCCGGCCTCGTGGTCGAACTCCTCGGATCCCGCATCGGTCAGGTCGGCCACGTTGCGCGCGGCCTCGATCACCGCCATCTGCATGCCGAGGCAGATGCCCAGGTAGGGGATCTTGCGGGTGCGGGCGAACTCGGCGGCCTTGATCTTTCCTTCCGTGCCGCGCTCGCCGAAGCCGCCGGGCACCAGGATGGCGTGGAAGCCCTCCAGGTAGGGCGCGGGGTCTTCGGAGTCGAAGATCTCGGCATCGACCCATTCGACACTCACCTTCACCCGGTTGGCCATGCCGCCATGGGTCAGCGCCTCGGCGATGGACTTATAGGCGTCCTCGAGCTGGGTGTATTTGCCCACGATGGCAACCTTCACCTCGCCCTCGGCGTTGAAGATCCGGTCGGCGACGTCCTCCCAGCGGGAAAGGTCGGGCTTGGGCGCGGGCGAGATGCCGAAGGCATCCAGAACCGCCTGGTCCATCCCCTCGCGGTGATAGGCCAGCGGCGCCTCGTAGATCGAGGCCAGGTCCTGCGCGGCGATCACCGCCTCGGGGCGCACGTTGCAGAACAGCGCCAGCTTGTCGCGCTCCTTCTGCGGGATCGGCATCTCCGAGCGGCAGACCAGGATGTCGGGGGCCAGGCCGATGGAGCGCAGCTCTTTCACCGAGTGCTGGGTGGGCTTGGTCTTCAGCTCGCCCGAGGCCTTGATGTAGGGCAGCAGGGTGAGATGCATGAAGATGCACTCGCCGCGCGGCTTTTCCTGGGCGAACTGGCGGATCGCCTCGAAGAAGGGCAGGCCCTCGATATCGCCGACGGTGCCGCCGATCTCGCAGAGCATGAAATCGACCTCGTCCTCGCCGATCGAGATGAAGTCTTTGATTTCATTGGTGACGTGGGGGATCACCTGGATCGTCTTGCCGAGGTAGTCGCCGCGGCGCTCCTTCTCCAGCACGTTGGAATAGATCCGTCCCGAGCTGACCGAGTCGGTCGCGCGTGCCGCCACGCCGGTGAAGCGCTCGTAATGGCCGAGGTCGAGGTCGGTCTCGGCGCCGTCATCGGTGACGAAGACCTCGCCATGCTCGAACGGGCTCATCGTGCCGGGATCGACGTTCAGATAGGGGTCGAGCTTGCGCAGCCGCACGGTAAAGCCGCGCGCTTGCAGCAGCGCCCCCAGCGCCGCCGAGGCAAGACCCTTGCCCAGAGAAGAAACAACACCGCCAGTGATGAAAATGAAGCGCGCCATGAGGCAGGCATCCCCCGTGATTTATCGTGTCAGTCAATGGCCGATTCGGCCCGAATGGACCGCAGCATCACGGGATTTAAGGTATAACGGATTCGCAGGCGCGCCGCAACCAGACCGCAAGATGCTGGGGCGGAAGAACCGCCCGAATCTACGTTTAGTGGTTCGCTTTTAGTCGGCCCGCGGCGGCGCAAGCGGCGCGTCGCCGGTGGTGGGCGGCAGCAGGCTGTCGCCGCCGGGCAGGGCGGGCACGGCCTCCTCTTCGACCGCGGGCGCAGTGCCCAGGCGGTCGACGACCGAGCCGCCGGCCGAGTTCTTGGCCGCGATCACCGTCATCAGGATCGAGGTGGCGATGAAGGCCGCCGCGAAGATCCAGGTCAGCCGGCTGAGCGCCGAGGCCGCCTGGCGCCCGGTCATCACGCCGCCGCCGCCGCCGCCAGAGCCCATGCCGAGCCCGCCGCCCTCGGAGCGTTGCAGCAGCACGACACCGATCAGGCAGAGCGCGAGGATCAGATGGACGATGAGGATGACGTTTTCCATGCGGGGCGGACCTTCGAATGTGACAGAGGGGTACCTAAAGCCTCTCCCCGGCCCGTGCAAGACCTTGTGCGCGTTCCGGTGCGACCGGAGTTCACGCCTCGTCGATATCGTCGATGTCGACCTGGCCCGACAGGCGGCGGCGCACCAGGCTCCAACTCAGCCCGGTGCCCAGCACAACGGACATGGCAAACAGGCCCAGCCACAGCGTCTGGTCCGGATCGTCCAGCGACAGCAGGCCGTAATCGATCAGCACCCAGATCAGCGCGGCGATGATGGCGGTGACCAGCGCCATGCCGAAGCTGCCGATCGAGCGCAGCGTGGCGCGCAGGTAGATGATGTAGCCGACCAGCAGGATCAGGCCCAGCAGCACCGACAGCGGCAGTTGCTCGCTATAGGCGCTCTGGACCCAACGGACGTAATTCCACTGCGTGGGATTGAAGGTCGCCGCCAGCAGGACGAAGGCGATGAACCAGCGTAAAAAAATACTCATTGTTACAATGTCCCGATTTTTCCGCGCATTTGGTGCCGGATTGCGAACGCTCTGTCTACCCTTCCGGTGAAATTGTGGTTTCCGAGGGCGGCGCGGGCAGGTATATGGGCGCGGGTTTTAGCAGCAAGGCAAGGATAGGCTATGGCCAATGTCGTCGTGGTCGGCGCCCAGTGGGGCGACGAAGGGAAAGGCAAGATCGTGGACTGGCTGTCGGAGCGCGCCGATGTGATCGCGCGTTTCCAGGGCGGCCATAACGCGGGCCACACGCTGGTGATCGACGGTGAGGTCTACAAGCTGCACGCGCTGCCCTCGGGCGTGGTGCGCGGCGGCAAGCTCAGCGTGATCGGCAACGGCGTGGTGCTGGACCCCTGGCACCTGGTGAAAGAGATCGAGACCATCCGCGCCCAGGGGGTGGAGATCACGCCCGAGACGCTGATGATCGCCGAGAACACGCCGCTCATCCTGCCCTTCCACGGCGAGCTCGACCGCGCGCGCGAAGGCCAGACCACGGTGGCCAAGATCGGCACCACCGGCCGCGGCATCGGCCCCTGCTACGAGGACAAGGTGGGCCGCCGGGTGATCCGCGTGGCCGACCTCGCCGATGACGCCACGCTGGAGCTGCGGGTCGACCGGGCGCTCATCCACCACAACGCGCTGCGCGCGGGCCTGGGGCTGGAGGCCATCGACCGCGACGCGCTGCTGGCCGAGCTGCGCGAGATCGCGCCGAAGATCCTGCAATTCGCCGCCCCCGTCTGGAAGGTGATGAATGAGAAGCGCAAGGCCGGTAAGCGCATCCTCTTCGAGGGCGCGCAGGGCGCGCTGCTGGACATCGATTTCGGCACCTATCCCTATGTGACCTCCTCGAACGTGATCTCGGGGCAGGCGGCCACGGGCACCGGCATCGGGCCGGGCTCTATCGATTTCGTCCTCGGCATCGTCAAGGCCTACACCACCCGCGTGGGCGAGGGGCCCTTCCCGACCGAGCTGAATGACGCGGATGGCCAGCGCCTGGGCGAGCGCGGCCATGAATTCGGCACCACCACCGGCCGCAAGCGCCGCTGCGGCTGGTTCGATGCCTGCCTTGTGCGCCAGACCTGCGCCACCTCGGGCGTCAACGGCATCGCGCTGACCAAGCTCGACGTGCTGGACGGGTTCGACACGCTGAAGATCTGCGTGGGCTATGAGCTCGACGGCGAACGGATGGACTACCTGCCCACCGCCGCCGATCAGCAGGCGCGCTGCGTGCCGGTCTACGAGGAGATGCCGGGCTGGTCGGAATCGACCGAGGGCGCGCGCAGCTGGGCCGACCTGCCCGCCAACGCCATCAAATACGTGCGCCGGGTCGAGGAGCTGATCGAGTGCCCGGTGGCGCTGCTGTCCACCTCGCCCGAGCGCGAGGACACCATCCTGGTCACCGACCCCTTCGCAGACTGATGGCGCTGTCCTACAAAGCCCGCCGCCGCTGGTCGCTGGTGATCCTGCTGATCGGCCTGCCGGCCTATATCGTCACCGCGGTGACGGTGGTGAACTGGCTGGGCCGCCCGCCCTTTCTGCTGGAACTGGCGGTCTATGTCGGCCTGGGTTTTCTCTGGGCGGTGCCGTTCCGCTTCGTCTTTCGCGGGATCGGCCGGCCCGACCCGGACGCCGACAGGTCTGATCGGTAGAAAAGAAAAGGGCGAAGGCCGGCCGGCCTTCGCCCTTTGGTCTACGGGATGGCGCGGGTGCTCAGCCGCTCTGGCCCGTGCGGAAACGGGAGCTGTCCGAGATCGCGAACTGGCCCCGCTTGATCCGTTCGAACTTGCCCTCGCGCAGCAGGCGGCCGAAGGCGCGCAGGCGGTCCTCGCGTGAGAACGCCCCGCCGCCGGCCTGATCCACCAGGCGCATCGCCTGCGGCCGCGAAAAGCTCTCCAGCCCCTCGATATCGGCCATGAAGGCCCCGGCCGCTTCCAGCAGTTCCGCCAGGTCCTGGGCGGCGTGCTGCTCGGCATAGTCGGCGAAACGGCTCTCCGCTTCGGCGATGTCGCTGGTTTCGGGCTCCTCCTCCTCATGGGTCTGAAGGGCGAGGTTGCCGCTGGCCACGTGCTGGGGTTGCGCCGGGGCCGAGGGCGGCGCCGAGGGCGTGTCGATGCGCTGTTCCGACACCAGCATGAGCGGCGCCAGTTTCTTGCCCTCGGGCGCCCCCCGCGGCTCCGGGCGGGAGGGGCGCACGACCTTGGCGAGGTCCTGGCGGTAGGGGGCCATCTCGGCCGCCTCTTCTGCCTTTTCGTCGCGGCCATGCGACAGGCGGCGTTCGGCCACGGTGGCAGCCACGGCGGCCTTGAGATGCGCGATCGCGGTGCGGCGGCGGCGGTGTTCGGAGCCCTCGAGCTTGGTGTTCGTGGTCTCGATCAGGCGCGAGAAGGTGCGTTCCTCCTGCTCCAGTTCCGGGGCTTGCAGGCGGTCGCGGCCGGGGCGGCGGGGGGCGTGCTCGGCCTCGCGCTCGACCTCGGCCAGTTCGGCCATCAGCTCGGCTTCCTCCTCGGGCGACAGGCCCGCTTCCTCTTCGGCCCCGGCGGGCTGTTCGGCCGCGGCCGGGGCCGGGCCGGCCTCGAGATCGGCGCGCTTGATCTTCAGCACGCGGGCCCGCGCACGCGCGGCGGCGCCCTGCGCGGCCTCGGTGTCGGTCTCGCGCGGGGAGGGCGCGGCTTCCGCTTCGGATGCTTCGGGGGCGGGCCCTTCGCGCGGCGCCTCTTCGGCCCCGGCTTCGGGCACCAGCTCTTCCTCGATGGAGACGGACAGCTCCGCCTCCTCCTCGAAGTCGACGCGCGTCTCGAAGACCTCTTCGGCCTCGCGCGCCGCGAGTTCCTCTTCCTCGGCGAATTCCTCTTCCTCGGCGGCCATCTCTTCTTCGGCCGCCTCGACGGCTTCCGGCGCCGGGGACAGCTTGCGCGAGATGGCGTCCAGGAGGGCGGCTTCCTCGACCCCCTCCGGCTCGGGCGCCGGGCGGGGTCCGGCGGGCGCCTCTTCGGCGGCCTCGGCCTCTTCCTCGGCGAACCCGGCTTCCTCTTCCGCCTGCAACGGCCCGGCCGCGCTCTCGGCGACCTGCGGCTCGGGCTCTTCGTCCTCGACATAGCCCTGCAGGGCCGGGGCCGCGGTGCGGGCATGGTCCACCACGGCGCGGATGCGGGCCAGCTTGGCGGCGACCGAATCGGGCGGCGCAGGCTGGGCGGGCTCGGCGGCGGCTTCGGCTTCGGGAGCTTGGGGAGCCTCTGGGCGCTCGGCGGCGGGCTGTTCGGCAGGTGCGGCCGGCAGCTCGGGCTTGGCGCGCTCGGGGCGCAGGACGATGCCCTCTTCGCCGATACGGGCCTCGACTCGCTTGCGAATCTCGCGTTCGGCGATGCGTTGCAGCATCTCGGCGTCGGGCGTGGGCGGCTCGGCCCCGAAATAGCGGTCATCCGCAGCCAGGTCGCGGAAATACTCCGCGATCGCCTTCATAGTCCCGAACGAATCTTCAAATCCCTCGAGTGTGCAAGAGAAGGTTCCATAAGAAACTGTAAGTATTTTACTGGCACCAACCATATGCCTGCTCGCTTTCTCCCAAGTCCAGCAACAGCGTATCTAGCATACAGCCCTTCGGTAAAATGAACAAAACTGGGAAATTTGGGCGATTTAAACTTGGCCGCATTGTGGTTTGTTTCCGGATGGAGGAGTAATCGCCCTATGACTTCGCTCATTGTTCAGACAACGGAGATGGTCACCCTGCTGGGAGGCGGAGAGACGGGGCCGGGCGACCTGGAGGCGGCCCTCGCCGTTGCGCCGTTTCTGGTGGCGGCCGACGGCGGGGCGGACCGGGCACTGGCCGAAGGGCGGATGCCGCGGGCGGTGATCGGCGATTTCGATTCGCTCAGCGAGGAGGCGCGGCAGGCGATCCCGGGCGACCGCCTGCACCGGATCCCCGAACAGGAAAGCACCGATTTCGACAAATGCCTGCGCCTGGTCGAGGCGCCGCTGATGCTGGGCGTGGGCTTCATGGGCAAGCGGCTGGATCACAAGCTGGCGGCACTTGCCGGACTCGTCCGCGCGCCCGCGCGCCGCTGCATCCTGATCGGGCCGAATGACATCGCCTTCCTCTGCCCGCCCGAGCTGCGGCTGGAGCTGGAGCCGGGCAGCCGGTTCTCGCTCTTTCCCATGGGCCCGGTGCGGGGGGAGAGCCGGGGGCTGACCTGGCCGATCGGCGGGATTGATTTCCTCCCCGGCGGGCGGATCGGCACCTCCAACCGCGTCGAGGAGGCGGTGGTGGAGCTGACCATGGAAGCGCCCCTGATGCTGGTCATCCTGCCGCGCGCGGCGCTTGGGGCGGCGGTCAGCGCGCTTTGCTGAGGGCGCGTTCGCGGAGCACGATGTAGAGGCCCGCGCCCATGGTGACGGCGATGCCGCCCAGTGCCAGCCCGTTGGGGAAATCGCCGAACACCGCCAGCCCGATCAGCGTGGCGAAGGGAATCTCCAGGTATTGCACCGGGGCCAGCGTCGCCGAGGGGGCGAAGCGCAGCGCCCAGGTCATCACCAGATGCGAAAGCGTGCCCAGAGCCCCCAGCGCCGCCATCAGACCCCACAGGCGCGTTTGCGAAAGGGCGGGCAGGGCGGGGGCGCCGTCGATGGCGGACAGCAGCGCCACGGCGGGCAGCAGCAGCGCCAGCGCGATCAGCCCGCTGACCGCCTGCAACTCGATCGGGTCGGCCAGTTGCGACAGCTGGCGCGTGACCAGCATGAAAAGCGCAAACACCACCGCCACCGCCAGCGGCAGCAGCGCGGGCGCGCCCACATCGGCGAAGCTGGGCTGAACCACCATCAGCGTGCCGGAAAAGCCCACCGCGCAGGCCGCGAGGCGGCGCGTGCCCACCTCCTCATCCAGCAGCAGCCAGCCCAGCAGCAGCAGGATGAAGGGCATGACATAGGCGATGGCGATGGCCTCGGCCAGCGGCAGGTGGCGCAGGGCGAGGAACATCAGCGCGATGCCCGCGATATGCAGCAGCGTGCGCAGGAGGCTCAGCCGCCAGGCGCGGGCGGGCAGGCGCAGGCTGCGGCCGGTGCCCCAGACGACGGGCAGCAGGATCACGGCTTGCGCCGCGAAGCGCAGGGTGACGAGGCTCAGGAGCGCGATCTGCGCGCCGATCAGCTTGGCCATGGAGTCGGCCAGCGGCGCGAGGGCGCAGAAGAGCAGCATCAGGGCGATGCCGGCGAGGGGACGGTCGGATTGCATGGCGGCAGGTTAGGGGCGGGCGGGGACCCGGACAATCGCTGCCGCAAGGTCACCCGGCCGGGCGCGGGGCGGCGGGCGCGGGATTTGAGTATTTTTGCCAAGAAGAAGGGGTCAGCAGTTGGGCACGTTCACCGCGAGCCCGCCGAGGGCGGTTTCCTTGTAATGCTCGTGCATGTCGTGGCCGGTCTGGCGCATGGTCTCGATGCAGGCGTCGAGCGGCACGAAATGCTGCCCCGTGCCGCGCATCGACAGCGAGGCGGCCGAGACCGCCTTGATCGCGCCCAGCCCGTTGCGCTCGATGCAGGGGACCTGCACCAGGCCCTTCACCGGGTCGCAGGTCATGCCGAGGTGATGCTCCAGCGCGATCTCAGCGGCGTTTTCCACCTGTTCGGGGCTGCCGCCCAGCACCGCCGTCAGCCCCGCGGCGGCCATGGCCGCGGCCGAGCCCACCTCGGCCTGGCAGCCGGCCTCGGCCCCCGAGATCGAGGCGTTGTGCTTGACCAGCCCGCCGATGGCGGCGGCGGTGAGGAAGAACTCGGGCAGGCGGGCGGTGGTGGCGCCCGGCACGTGGTCGAGCCAGTAGCGGATGGTGGCGGGCAGCACGCCGGCCGCGCCGTTGGTGGGGGCGGTCACCACCTGGCCGCCGCCGGCATTTTCCTCGTTCACCGCCATGGCATAGGTGCTGATCCAGTCGTTGATCGTGTGCGGCGCGGTCAGGTTCATCCCGCGCTCGGCCAGCAGCGCCTGGTGGATGGCGCGGGCCCGGCGGCGGATGTTCAGCCCGCCGGGCAGGGTGCCCTCGGCCTCCAGCCCGCGGGTGATGCAGGCCTCCATCACCTCCCAAAGCCGCCTGATCCCGGCGTCGAGCTCGGCGGGGGGGCGGAAGACCAGCTCGTTGGCGCGCTTCATCTCGGCGATGGTCTTGCCGCTCTGGCGGGCCATCTCCAGCATCTCGGCGGCGGAGTGGAAGGGGTAGGGGATCGGCCTGAGCCTTGCCTCGGCGGCCTTTTCGCCGCCCCTGAGCTCGGCCTCGGTGACCACGAAGCCGCCGCCGATGGAAAAATAGGTCTCCTGCAGCAGCACGTCGCCCTGGCTGTCGGTGGCCATCAGGATCATGCCGTTGGCATGGCCGTCGAGCGGCGGGCCGTAGTCGAAGATCAGATCGGTCTCGGGGTCGAATTTCAGGGGGCCGAGGCCCGGGGGCGCGACGCGGCGCTGCGCGCGGATCTCGGCCAGCGCGGCCTCGGCCCTGTCGTGGTCATAGCTCTCGGGCTCGAACCCGGAGAGGCCGAGGATGGTGGCCCGGTCGGTGGCGTGGCCCACGCCGGTGAAGGCCAGCGAGCCGTGCAGCGAGGCGCGCAGCCCCTGTGCCTCGAAGGGCGAGGCGCGCAGCAGGTCCAGAAACCGCGAAGCGGCCACCATCGGCCCCATCGTGTGCGACGACGACGGGCCGATGCCCACCTTGAACATGTCGAAAACGGAAAGAAACACTCGATGATGCCTCTTGGGTCGGGCCGCGCGGGCGGGGCGTTTGGCCCAGTTCTGAACCAACGGCGCCCCCCTTGACCACCGAAAACCGACACTTCATCGCATTTCCCGGCGCGGGGCGGGGTGATAGGGCGGATTCACACTCGCAGCCCATCCCCGCTTTGCCTATAACGGCAGGGCGCAACCCAGGAGACGACGCCATGACCGGAGAGCTTTCCCCCATCGACAAGGCCAAGTTCGTGGCCGCCAAACGCGCAGTCGAGTTTGTCGAGAGCGGCATGAAGGTGGGTCTTGGCACGGGCTCGACTGCGGCCTGGATGGTGCGCTGCCTGGGCGAGATGGTCCGCGAGGACGGGCTGAAGATCCAGGGCGTGCCGACCTCGACCCGCACGGCCGAACTGGCCCGCCAGATGGGGATCGAGGTGATCTCGCTCGACGAGGCGAAATGGCTGGACCTGACCATCGACGGCGCCGACGAGTTCGACGCCGATCTCGACCTGATCAAGGGCGGCGGCGGGGCGCTGCTGCAGGAAAAGATCGTGGCCACGGCCTCGGACCGGATGATCGTGATCGCCGACGCCGCCAAAGAGGTGGGCACGCTGGGGGCCTTTCCCCTGCCGGTGGAGGTGATCCCCTTCGGCTGGCAGACCACCAAGGCGCTGATCGAGGAGATGCTGATCAATGTCGACGTGCTGAGCCGCGAGGCCACGCTGCGCATGAATGGCGAGGCGCCCTTTGTCACCGACGAGGGCAATTTCATCGTCGATCTGCATCTGGGCCGCATCGGCAACCCGCGGCAGTTGTCGATGGTGCTCAACCAGATCCCCGGCGTGGTGGAGAACGGCCTCTTCATCGACATCTGCGATATCGTGGTGATCGGCCACGGCGACGGACGGGTGGAGCTGCGCGACGTCAACGCGGGAACGATCGAGGAGAGCAAGATCGACCTGCTGGGCAGCGAAAACATCTTCGACGATCTGTAAGGGGCGGGGAATGGCATTCGACTACGATCTTTTCGTGATCGGCGGCGGCTCGGGCGGGGTGCGGGCGGCGCGGCTGGCGGCGTCCGAGGCCGGGGCCAGGGTGGGCCTGGCCGAGGAATACCGCATGGGCGGCACCTGCGTGATCCGCGGCTGCGTGCCGAAAAAGCTGATGGTCTTCGCCTCGGGCTACTCCGGCGGTTTCGAGGATGCCCGCGCCTATGGCTGGGACGTGAAACCGGGCGCTTTCGACTGGGACAGCTTCAAGGCCAAGCTGGACGCAGAGCTGAACCGGCTGGAAGGCATCTATACCGCCAACCTGAAAAAGGCCGGCGTCGAGATCCACGCCACCCGCGCCACGCTCAAGGACGCGCATACGGTGAAGTTGGCGACGGGCGAGGAATTCACCGCCAAGCGTATCCTGGTGGCGACCGGCGGGCAGCCCTTCATCCCCGAGTTTCCCGGCCATGAGCTGGCCATCACCTCCAACGAGATGTTCAAGCTCGACCAGTTGCCGAAGCGTCTGCTGATCGTGGGCGGCGGCTTCATCGCCTGCGAGTTCGCCTGCATCATGAACGGGCTGGGCGTCGAGGTGACGCAGTTCTACCGCGGCGCGCAGGTGCTGCGCGGCTTCGACGACGAGGCCCGCGGGCATGTGGCCGACCTGATGCGCGACAAGGGCGTGAACCTGCATGTGGGCACCGACGTGATCTCGATGGCGAAGACCGGCGACGGCATCGCGGTGAAATCTTCCACCGGCCATGACGCGACCTATGACGCGGTGATGTACGCCACCGGCCGGGTGGCCAATACCGGCGGGATGGGCCTGGAAAAGGCCGGCGTGAAACTGGGCCGGCGCGGCGAGATCGTGGTCGACGACTATTCGCAGACCTCGGTGCCCTCGATCTATGCCGTCGGCGACGTGACCGACCGCATCAACCTGACGCCGGTCGCGATCCGCGAGGGCGCGGCCTTTGTCGAAACGGTGTTCCACGGCCGCCCGACGCGGCCGGATCACGAGTTGGTGGCCTCGGCCGTCTTCACCCAGCCCGAGCTGGGCACGGTGGGCCTGACCGAGGAACAGGCGCGCGATCAGGAGCCGATCGAGGTCTATTCCGCCGCCTTCCGCCCCATGCAGTCGCTGTTCGCGGGGCGCGACGACCGGGTGCTGATGAAGCTGATCGTCAGCCAGCAGACGCGCAAGGTGCTGGGCTGCCACATCGTGGCCGATCACGCGGGCGAGTTGATCCAGCTGGCTGCGGTGGCGATCAAGATGGGCGCCACGAAAGAGGATTTCGACCGCACCGTGGCGGTGCACCCGACCATGGCCGAGGAACTGGTCACCATGAAGACGCCGACGCGGACGGCTTGATTTCCGCGCCCCGGCGACCACTTACGAAAGACGAACGTTCAAAAGAGACGAGAAGGGGTGAAAACCTAGATGTCTGGTAACTCTGGCGGACCGTGGGGTAGCGGCGGTTCGAACAACAGCGGAGGCGGGGACAAGCGTCCCGGCGGCGGCGGGCGCGGGCCCGGCGACGAGGGGCCTCAGATTCCCGAAATCGACGAACTGATGAAGAAGGGGCAGGAGCATCTGCGCGTCCTTATGGGCGGGCGCGGCGGCACCGGCGGCCCGCGGCGCCCCGGCGGCGGCAGCGGCGGCCCGGCCCTGAACCGCAGTTCGATCATGGTCGGCGCGCTGGCGCTGGTGGCGCTCTGGGCGTGGGGCTCGTTCTACCGGGTCAACCCCGAAGAGCAGTCGGTGGAGCTGTTCCTCGGCGAATGCCGCGGCAACTGCATCGGCCAGCCGGGCCTGAACTTCGCGCCCTGGCCGCTGGTGAGCTACGAGAAACTCGCCGTGACCCGCGAACAGACCGAGGATATCGGCGTGGGCCGCAGCAGCAGCGATGCCGGGCTGATGCTGACCGGCGACGAGAACATCGTCGATATCGATTTCCAGGTGGTGTGGAACATCCGCCAGGCGGACCAGTTCCTGTTCAACCTGCGCGAGCCGAAGCAGACCATCCGCGCGGTGTCGGAATCGGCGATGCGCGAGATCATCGCGCAGTCCGAGCTGTCCCCGATCCTGAACCGCGACCGCGGCCCGATCGCCGACCGGCTGAAGGACCTCATCCAGTCCACGCTCGATGCCTATGACAGCGGCGTCAACATCGTGCGGGTGAACTTCGACAAGGCCGACCCGCCGCGCGAGGTGATCGACAGCTTCCGCGAGGTGCAGGCCGCCGAGCAGGAGCGCGACCGGCTGGAGAAACAGGCCGATGCCTATGCCAACCGCGTCGTCGCCGGCGCCCGCGGCGAGGCCGCCCAGACCCTCGAAGAGGCCGAGGCCTACCGGGCCCGCGTGGTCAACGAGGCGCAGGGTCAGGCCAGCCGCTTCACCGCCGTTCTGGAAGAATACCGCAAGGCCCCCGAGGTGACGCGCAAGCGCCTTTACCTGGAAACCATGGAAGAGGTGCTGGGCCGTGTCGACAAGGTGATCCTCGACGAAGGCGTCGGGGGCAGCCAGGGCGTCGTGCCCTACCTGCCGCTCAACGAGCTTCGCAAAGGCACCACGGGGGGGAACTGAGCCATGAAGAAAGCAACAATTCTCCTTCCCATCATCGTGATCCTGGCGGCCGTCGGGCTGTCCTCGGTCTTCATCGTGGATGAGCGTCAAAAGGTGCTGGTCCTGCAATTCGGCCGCGTGGTGAACGTGAAGGACGAGCCGGGCCTCGCCTTCAAGATCCCGCTGATCCAGGAGGTGGCACGCTACGACGACCGCATCCTCAGCCGCGATCTGGACCCGCTCGAGGTGACGCCGCTGGACGACCGCCGGCTGGTGGTCGACGCCTTCGCGCGCTACCGCATCGCCGATGTCAACAAGTTCCGCGAGGCGACCGGTGCTTCGGGCGAACAGGCGATCTCGATTGCCGGCAGCCGGCTGGACTCGATCCTGCGCGCCTCCACGCGTGAGATCCTGGGCTCGGTCGCGTCGAACGACATCCTCAGCTCGGACCGGGCGGCGCTGATGCTGCGGATCCGCAACGCCGCGATCTCCGAGGCCAGCGCGCTGGGGCTCGAGATCATCGACGTGCGGCTGAAGCGCACCGACCTGCCGGTGCAGAACCTCGAGGCCACCTTCGCCCGGATGCGGGCCGAGCGTGAACGCGAGGCCGCCGACGAGATCGCCCGTGGTGAAGAGGCCGCGCAGCGTGTCCGCGCCCAGGCCGACCGCACCGTGGTCGAACTGACCTCGGACGCCAACCGCCAGGCCGACATCACCCGCGGTGAGGCCGATGCCGAGCGCAACCGGATCTTCGCCCAGGCCTTCGGATCGGACCCGGAATTCTTTGAATTCTACCGTTCTCTCGAGGCCTATAAGCGCTCGCTGCTGGAGGGGAACTCGACCATGGTGCTTTCGCCCGACAGCGAGTTCTTCGATTATCTCAAGCAGGCCCAGCGGCCGTGAGCTATGTGCTCCTGGCCATAGGTCTGGTATTCGTTGTGGAGGGGCTGGTGTACGCACTGGCCCCTTCGCGCATTCTGGAGGAGGCGCTGGAGCTGCTGCGGCGTTTGCCGCCCCAGACCCGCCGCGCGATGGGGCTGGCCGCGGTGGCCGCGGGCGTGGCGCTGATCTGGCTTGCCCAACGGCTTGCGGGCTGAGACACTCCGCTCGCGACACATCACGTCCGCGTGACGGGGCGCAAGGGGCTTTGAGTTCGACCTGTCGAGGCCCTAACTAGGAGTATCAGATACCGCCTGCGGGCGCGCCCCGCAGAGCGCAGCCGGAAAAACAGGAGGCATTTCCAGTGAAATCCCAGGCCATTTCCCTTTCCGCCGAGGCCTCGGCGCAGCAGCAGCGGATGCGTGCGTTCTGGGCCCTGATGCTCGGGGTCGCATTATTGCTGGCGCAGGCGCTGTCCGCCGGCGCGCGCGCCACGCCCGAAAGCTTCGCCGACCTGGCCGACCAGGTCAGCCCGGCGGTGGTGAACATCACCACCTCGACCACGGTGGCGGTCTCGACCGGGCCGATGCCGATGGTCCCCGAAGGCTCGCCCTTCGAGGATTTCTTCCGCGATTTCGGGGCCCCGGATGGCGAAAACGGCACCCCGCGCCAGCGCCGCAGCCAGGCGCTGGGCTCGGGCTTCGTGATCTCCGAGGACGGGTTCATCGTCACCAACAACCACGTGATCGAGAAGGCCGACGAGATCGAGATCGAGTTCTTCTCGGGCAAGGTTCTTGAGGCCAAGGTGGTCGGCACCGACCCCAATACCGACATCGCGCTTCTGAAGGTCGAAAGCGACGCGCCGCTGGCCTATGTGCCCTTCGGCGACAGCGACATCGTGCGCGTGGGCGACTGGGTGATGGCCATGGGCAACCCGCTGGGGCAGGGGTTCTCTGTCTCGGCCGGCATCGTCTCGGCGCGCAACCGCGCCCTGTCGGGCACCTATGACGACTACATCCAGACCGACGCGGCCATCAACCGCGGCAACTCGGGCGGTCCGCTGTTCAACATGGCGGGCGAGGTGATCGGCGTGAACACCGCGATCCTGTCGCCCAATGGCGGCTCGATCGGCATCGGTTTCGCCATGTCCTCGGGCGTGGTGACCAAGGTCGTGGCCCAGCTCAAGGAATTCGGCGAGACCCGCCGCGGCTGGCTGGGCGTGCGCATCCAGGACGTGACCCCCGAGATGGCCGAGGCGATCGGCCTGGGCGACGTGCGCGGCGCCATGGTCTCGGATGTGCCCGACGGCCCGGCCAAGGATGCCGGGATGGTAGCCGGCGACGTGATCCTGACCTTCGACGGCCAGGACGTGGCCGATACCCGCGAACTGGTGCGTGTGGTCGGCAACTCGGCCGTGGGCAAGACGGTGCGCGTGGTGGTGTTCCGCGACGGCAAGACCGTGACCCTGAAGGTCACGCTGGGCCGCCGCGAAACCGCCGAGGCCGCGGCCGCGCCGGAACAGCCGGGCGTGGCGCCCGAGCCGAAAGAGACCGAGATGCTGGGCCTGACCCTGACGCCGCTGACCGAGGCGCTGCGCGAGCAGCTGGAGCTGGGCGCCGGCATCGAGGGCCTGGTGGTGACCGGCGTCGACGAGGCCAGCGCCGCATTCGAAAAGGGCCTGCGCGCCGGTGACGTGATCACCGAGGCCGGGCAGCAGAAGGTGACGACGGTCGCGGATCTCGAGGCCCGGATCTCCGAGGCCAAGGACGCGGGGCGCAAATCGCTGCTCCTGCTGGTCCGCCGCCAGGGCGAGCCGCGCTTCGTGGCGCTGTCGCTGGAGGAGTGACCGGCAATCCTGCCGCACCGGACCTTCGGTTAGGGGCCCCGCGCGGGCCCCTTTCCTTTTCTCGATGCGCCGCCGCTGCGGGGGGCTGGGCAGGGCGGCTCAGTATCTGCGCCGCAGGCCGAGAACCAACGCGTTGAACCCGCCGCGCTCCGCGAAAAGCCCGAAACCGTTAGAGCGGTGGTGCAGGCGGAAAAACACCGTGGTGTCGGCATCCTTCGGGCCGAACTCTGCCTCCATCGCCCAGTAGAGCAGCGTACGCGCCGATCCGCCCTTGTTCGCGATCTCGATGGCTGGCACCTCGGTGGCATGCGAAAGCCCCAGGCCGAAGCCGAGGCTGTTCAGCGGCAGGGTTCCTTTCGGCCGATAGCGGAGAAACGCCGGCAGGTTGAACTCGATATGGGTCTGTTCGCCGAAATACTTGACGACCTGTGCCTCAATCCCAAGGGAAAACGCCCGGCCCCGCAGGGGCCATTCCTTGCCGTAGGAAAGTCCCACAAGGCTGGCATCCCGGAATTCCAGATTGCCCGGGGCGCGGAACACGTCTTCCCAGACATTGGAAACCGGCACGCCGCCGAAGACCGAAATCTCGGTATCCTGCGCGGCCGCGATGCTTCCGTGCAGAAGCGAAAGGAGCAGTGCGGCCGTGGCGCCGGACAGGCTGCCGACTGAAAAAGCGGTCCTCCCCATGGGTGTTTCCCCCATATCGGCTTGGGTGGGTCAAGGCTGCATGGCAGCCTTCCAAGGGTAGTCGAGCGCGGCCGATGCGGGCAAGCGGCGCGCTTCCGGCCCGGCGGGTAATGGCTTGTCCGGCCGCCCGGACCTCGCCCCGGTGGTGTGCTGTCTTTCGGGCGGGGGCTTTCCCGCCCGCCCGCGTTGCGCCGTCAGTCCCGCGCCTTGGGCCGCGGATAGGCCACCAGCCCCAGCTTGCGCGCGGCCTTCATCGACAGCACCCCGCTGTCCAGCCCCAGCGGCCCCTGGAACCGGCGCACCGCGCGGGCGGTGGCACGATCCATCTGGCCGGTGATCGCCCCGCGGTAATGCCCGCGCGCCTTCAGCGCGCGCTGCAGCGAGGCGACGAAGTCTTCGTCCATCAGCGGCGGGCAGGGGGTTTCGAACCGCAGCTCTTGGCGCTCGCGCACGATCTGCTGGCGGGTCTTGGTCTTGTAGACCGCGGGGCTGCGGACGCTGCCGTCCGCGGCGATCTCGGCCGGCTGCACGAGGATGTGCTCGGTCACCGTCTCGACCACAGCCGGGGTTTCGTCCCGGCCCCAGCAGGTGCCCTCCGGCGCGCCGGGCGGGGCGGCGACCGGTCCGCCGATGTGGCTGGCCTCGGCCAGGGCCACCTTGGCCAGGCCGCCTGCCAGCATCAGCCCGGCCAGTCCGGCAATACAGGTCGTTCGGATCATCACTGCTCACCCGGGTCTGAATGCCCGTTCTGGCGCAGCTTACCCGGTTTCGCCCCTCCGCGGAAGCCTCAGCCGCGCGCGGGCTCCAGCAAACCGTCCAGCATCTCCGAGATATCCTCGATCTCCTCGGCCACCACGTGCACCACGCCCGCCTCGCGCTGCAGCCGCCCGGTGACCCGCAGCAGCCGCCCCGCGATCACTGCGCGGCGGTAGCGTTCATAGACCTTCGCCCAGACCACCACATTGGCCACCCCGGTCTCGTCCTCCAGCGTGACGAAGATCACCCCCTTGGCGGTGCCGGGGCGCTGGCGCACCAGCACCAGCCCGGCCACGGTGACGCGCGCGCCGGCAGGCGGCTCGTCCAGTCTTGCATGGGGCAGGGCCGCAGGCGGGCGCGGCCAGTCGGGGGCAGGGGCGATGCTCATGAGAACAAAAATAGAACAAGCGCCCGGTAAGGCAAGCCCGCATCGCGGCGCTGGAAATGCGCGCGGCTTTGTCCTATGTGGCAGGAAACCAAGGATGACCGGAGGCAAAGGCGAAAATGGCGAAAATCACCTATATCGAGCATGACGGCACCGAGCACGTGATCGACGTGCCCGCAGGGCTGACCGTGATGGAAGGCGCACGCGACAACAACGTGCCCGGCATCGATGCCGATTGCGGCGGCGCCTGCGCCTGTTCGACCTGCCACGCCTATGTCGACCCGGCCTGGGTCGACAAGATCCCGCCGAAAGAGGCGATGGAAGAGGACATGCTCGATTTCGCCTGGCAGCCCGACCCGGATACCTCGCGCCTGACCT
>ENA-ORCU01000358-ORCU01000358.1-marine-metagenome-genome-assembly--contig:-NODE-358-length-18041-cov-3.008350_pt1 | contig 18041 bp, 10 predicted proteins | sample MGYA00248631_ERZ508512 | MGnify/ENA primary metagenome ERZ508512 (study PRJEB26183, sample SAMN06268844) | marine metagenome | isolation source: Tt an P1 anaerobic enrichment on pine from sediment taken...
CCAATCAGATGCAAGGTGAAGACACACTATTTTGACCTACTAGCATTTAAAAGGGGTGGTATATACCATAGTGTTGTGTCTATCCAAACTGGTTTTTTCCTGGCTGCCAAATCCAAAAAACTGCATCACACATACATAGACCATTGATAAATATAGATTTTTAACTATGTGACACGGAAAATTAACACAACATATTGATATTAGAATTAAGTTAGGAAAGTTTATCGACAGGCAATCCGGCAGACTTCACCTGTATGGAGGGCCACGCCGGCATCCCCGGTTCCGGCATGATCGTCGGGATACCGCCTTTCATGTCAATGGACCCGCGGCCGAAAAATTTTCCATCGACAATATCACCGGAAAAAGGCTCCAGCGCCCATCGTCGGCGCATGGAAGAACCGCGTCCGGATTACCGGCCAGGCAGTTGGAATCTGTATCTCGTCTGCCGCTTCGGCGCGCCGCAAGACCGATGCAGCAAGCAGTCTGCGCCTGATACCGAACCGAAAAACCGGCATGGGTCAAAATCCCGCCAAACGACTTGTCAACAGAGGCCGGTGCACTTATGGTAGAAATATGTTGCTGTTGTGGAGACGACTGCCGGACTCACCGACTTTTCCGGATGAAGCCATGCCGGCAGGGAATGTGATCGTGGGGAGTTGCCCCCGGCGCCGAAGCGACCGCAAAACGACGCACACAGCGAGTTTGAATAAAATGTAGCCGATTATGAGGGAATATGTATCTGGCACGACACCACACTGGCGGCCAAACGCGATACACAATCCGCGAAAGTTATAGTGACGGTGAGTGTTTGACCAGCCGCGATCTGGTTGATCTGGGAAACAATCCGGGAGAATATATCGTTTATCCGGGTGGAAACGCCTTTTACATTCACGAGGAGGTATACGAGCGGCTCCTTGATCGGGATACCGATCCCGACGAGGAGTCACTGGAGCGAATCTTCTGGCCGTTTATTCGCCCCGAGATCCGGCAGGTGATCGAGTCCTTTTCCCGCGGAAGCCGCTCGGCCGGCCGCCACGAGTCCATCCGCGAGCAAGGCCGGCGCTGCGAAGCCACCCGGTTTCACCTGTTTGATCAGCGGCGCATGCATTATCTTCGATTCGGTGAACTGGACCAGTCCCGGATCTGGCGGGTGCCGAAAAAAATTTACCGGAAGCTCCTCGACAAATCGAGAGACGAAATAGAGCAGCTGTTTATGGAAATGGAACGGATAATCCGTCCGGCGGAGAGAAAAACATACGCTTACGTCATCTTCAACGTGCCGGGCCATTTCCAGAGCGAGCTTTCCCGGAAATTCCCCCAGGCCCTGCCCCAGGACAAGGTGGACGAATGCTTTCTCGATGAAATCTGCCGTCTCAATGCGGATGGCCGATTCTGGAAGGGACTTGGCTTCGCGGACCGGCTGCACGACTACCTGGTCCGGTATGTCTGCTGGTTTTTTGATTATGATTATCCGGACACCCGGCCCATGGCGCAGTGGGTCCGCCAGTGGATGGACCAGCGCCGAAAATTTCGGCCGCCGCCGCCCAAACCCGCCATGGCGGTGGAGGAGGCCCTTTCCGTAATGGACGTGACCCCGAAGGCCCTCTCCAGGATGACGGTCAAATGCCTGACCCGGCAATACCGACGCATGGCAAAAAACTGTCACCCCGACAGAGGTGGAAATCACGACCGGTTTATCAAACTCAACCAGGCATATGCCGATCTGCTGCGTCGAATACGGGCCAGAACCGGCAGAAACGTACGCTACACCACGCGCCGGGCATAATCTGCAGGATCGCGAATTGCCATATAACGCCATCCGTGATATGTTTATTTTCAAACACACCTTCTCGAAGTTGGACACGCCCACCGGATTTACGGCATCCTGATACGGATTGATTTACCTTGACGCCCCGCTTCATACCGCATCTTCGAGGCCTGACAGCATAGAAAAATTCATTACTGACCGTAGTGAATTGAATTTTGCAGCCATTTATTTTCAATCATCACCGGATCGTTCTCAATTCATTTATGCCGGCCATCAGAAGCTTTTTTCTGCTTCAATGGAAGCCTGACTCAACTGCCTCGATGTTCTTCTCTTTCCGAATTCCGGATCGCTATACCAGATATCTTTTCTCCGTGAACCCCCCCCGGTAGCCAGGATAATCGCCAGGTAAATACAACCGCCACCCATCCCGTCGGCGGCGGCGGAAGGATTCCTTATCACCTGACGAGGAGGATTCAATGGGTATTATGTCACGATTCAATCCTGCTCCGATCGTTTTCTGCCTCTGCTTGTGGGGTTCCATGTTGCCCGCTTCCGGGCAGGAGGTTGAAAAAAAGCCGTTTCACGCCCCTCAAGAGGTGCTGGTGAAATTCAAAGCCGGAACGGATGAAGCCGAAAAATCAGCGATACGCGATGAGCTTGGGGCGACCCTGATCCGGGCCGTGCGGCGCAGCGGATTGGAACACTGGCGGCTGCCGGAGACGGTAACGGCGGAAAATGCTCTGGATTTTCTGAAAAACCAGCCGGCCGTCGAACATGTCGAAGTCAACTATCTCTTTTCCCCGCAGGTACATCCCGACGATCCGGCATTTCACAACTTGTGGTTTCTCGAAAATACCGGGCTGACGGTTCAGGGTTCATCCGGCAGGCCGGGGGCCGACATATCCGCACCCGAGGCGTGGGAGATGGAGACCGGCGATCCCGCGCTGATCATCGCCGTGATCGATTCGGGGGTGGCCTTTGACCATCCGGACCTGATCGACAACATCTGGAACAACCCCGGAGAAATCCCGGACAACGGAATCGATGACGACGCCAATGGCTACGTGGACGATACCCACGGCTGGGATTTTTTTAACAACCGTAATGACCCGACGGATTATTCCCGTGACCTGGCCGGAGACGGCCACGGAACCCACGTGGCCGGCATTATCGCCGCCAGTGGGAACAATGGTATCGGGGTCACCGGCGTCATGTGGCAGGCCGCCATCATGCCCCTTCAGATCTTCAATCTCTTTGAAACCAGCTCTGTCCAGAAAGCCTCCGCCAGAAACAGCGATATCATCAGTGCCATCGAGTATGCCGTGGAAAACGGCGCAAAAATAATCAACTGCAGTTTTGCCGGATCCTCCTTCAGCCAATTCCTTTACGACGCCTTCGAGTATGCCCACCAGCAGGGCGTTCTGGCGGTGGCGGCGGCAGGAAACGGACCGCGCAACAATGACGAGGTCCCGACATACCCGGCCAACTACGATCTGCCCAACATTCTGTCCGTCGCGGCGACCGACAACGGGGACAACCTGGCCCCCTATTCCAACTACGGGGCAAAGACGGTCGATGTGGCAGCCCCCGGCGGCAACTCATTCGCCAACATTTACAGCACCACGCCGCCCCAACGGGAGACCCTCTTTTTTGAAAACTTTGAATTCGGTGACGGGCTGTGGGAAAAAGGCGCCGTCCATGAAAATTGGTCTCTTGCTGACGACGCCCAGTTTGAATCCACAGTCATCCGGGATTCGGCGGGGAATTACAGCGACAATGAAAACGCATGGATCAAGACCCGTTTTCCGGTGAACGTCCGGGATTACCGGGGACTTCACATTGAATTTCTGGCCCGATACAGCCTGGAGCGCGATTATGATTTTTTATTTGTCGAGGGTTCAAACGACGGCGTCAACTTTCCCGCCAACTCGCCGGTGACCGGTTTTGTCACCGGATTTTCCAATGGCATTTCGAGAGTGCTGGGCTGGGGAAGCAATACCGCGGCGGGTGACTCCCTCTATCTTCGGTTCCGTCTGGTTTCAGACGGCTCCACCAACTACGATGGCGTCTTTCTCGATGACATCCGCCTGACCGGCATTCAGTGGGAGTTTGACGGCGATGAGTATGAATTTAAAAGCGGCACCTCCATGGCCGCCCCGGTTGTCTCCGGAATAGCCGGTCTGGTGTGGTCCAACCGGCCCGATCTCACTCACCTGGAGGTCAGGGACATCATTTTGAACTCTGTGGAGGAAATGGACAACCTGAGCAACCGCGTGGTGAGCGGCGGCCGGGTCGATGCGGCAAGGGCACTGGAAATGGCATCGGGGGAAATCTCTGCCGACCCCGCTCCGTCGGTTGTCAGCTCCGGGGGCGGCGGTGGCGGTGGAGGGGGCGGGTGTTTTATTGACGATCTGGGAGCGTGAATTTTAAAAAGGCCGCCCTCAGGCGGCCCCATTTACGGTTCATTTTCTGTAATTTCAAGCACCTTGCGGTTCCACCTGCAGCACCCGCATCATCTCGTGATCCTCGTGGGAGAGGATGTGACAGTGCCAGACGTAGCGTCCCTCCTTATCAAAGATTGTTCGGATTCGGGTGACCTGGCCCGGCAGAGCTGTAACCATGTCCTTTGGAGCGGTTTCGTAATAGCCGTCCGTGGGCCCCAGATTTACGGCTGCACCGACCTCGATATTTGTTATTGTGGGATACGTTCCAAATTCCCCATTGTGCTGCTCTACGGTCTGCCCCGGATCACCGTCATCAGAGTCGAATTCAATGAGGTTCCGGCCCAGAATCTCAAAATTAACGAGATGCAAATGCACCGGATGAGCATCAGCAGTGAAGTTGTAGATTTCCCACTCCTCTGTCGTATTCACCGTTGGATTTTCAGTGGTGGGCAAGTGCCAGGTGTAAGCGGTGGCAGACTTTACATTGGATTCCAAAGCCTCGACCGTACCGAGCAACGGCTGCAGCCTTCCGAACTCATCTTTTCCTTCAAACAAGGCCACTCGTCGAACGGGAACGGGTGACACGTTTCCAACGACGCCGCCATAAGCCAGCCCTTGAAGATTGACGGTTTTGGGTGCACCGGTAATTTCTCCGGTCACATCAAAGGCCATGATCCGATCGGTCTGGCGATCCGGAAACACATCATCCGGCGGGTCCGGCGGTCCAAAATCGCCACCAAACGGCGCATCGTATCCGATATTTTTCATGATGACCCGTTTCATCGATGCTTCAAACTGGAAAATGATGTCATACCGACCGCCCGGTTCGATTACCAGTGTATCGGTCAGCGCGGGGGTACCAAGTCCCTGGTCGCTGCCGATGACGAGAAAACCAATCGGATTGCTGGCGCCGTTGTCATTCGGGTCGATAACGTTTTCACCCACAGCGACAAATTGAATCACCAGAAATCGCGAGTCGCAGCCATTCAAAAGTCGCATCCGATAGAAACCCGGCCCCACATTTTCTTTCGGCCAGATCTTGCCGTTGACCACCATATGATCGCCAAAGAACTCGGCCAGCGCTGTCGGCCCGCCGTCCGGGAAAAGCTCCGGAGGCAGATCCGCCTCCTCCTCGATAATAAAGCCCTCGTAAAAAGGATCGTCCGGAAACGCCGGGTAGAACAGATCCCCTCTGGTGGTGAACATCCGGTCCTGAATGGCGTAGGCCAGCTCATATGGAAAAACCGGAAATGGTCCGGGATTTTCGGGATCACCTGTATCCACACCGTCGCGAACAAAATAAAATCCGGCAAGTCCCGCGTAGACATTGAGCCGGGTGATGCCAAGGGCGTGGTCGTGGTACCAGAGATTTCCGGCCATCACATCATTGTCGTACCGGAAGGTATTGGCAAATCCGCCGTCGACAAAATCCCACTGCGGCCCCTTTACCTCGCCATCGGGACTGTAAAAGAATTCCGGGTTGCCATCGAACTGAAAGTCGGAATGGCCACCGTGCAGATGGGTGATGAGGGGTACGCCGTCGCGTTTGATGCTGAACTGCCTGTAATCCACGCCGTTGGCCGAGCTATCTCCATGAAGGGAGTAGCACCAATGCAAATTGGTATCAACCGGCAGCAAATGCTTTTTACCTCGAAGTTCATTTGCCCATCGGACCACAGTCTCGGATGGCCCCCCGGCTGATTTATTGACAACCTGGATGGTCTGGCCAGGCCATGACAGGGTATCGTTGCCATACCCCCATACCGTTGTCTTTAATCTTCTTCCGTTTCTCGGGTTAATCAGCCCCGTCTCCTGAGTGGTTTCACCCGCACGAATGCTGAAGTTCGGTTTTTGTGCAGGCTTGCCGTCAACATTGAGATCCTTGAACAGGAAAGCAGGATCCAGTGCGTTGGGCGCCAACTCGACGAACTTGGGCTGCGAGGCCGGATCGCTCAAATATCCAACAGACGAATTTAACGCCTCTGCATAGGCTCTGGAAACTTTAAACTTCCACGGCAGAAGCAAACCGGTGCCACCGACCAGCCCTGCCTTCAATACCTGCCTGCGTGTCATCTTGAAAAATTTACGTTTCATAATCCCCTCTCCTTTCATTGGTGGGAACGCTGAATCAAACGATCATTACCTCCGATACATTCGAGCCATAGACATCTCCCCGGTAAAGGTTTTATTCGTCAGAAAGCCCGAAAGCACTCCCCAGCAGATGGTCGAGTTCTTCCTTCTGACCAGGCGTCTGGTTGATGAACTTCAATCCGCGAATTCGCCTTTCACCGCCCCTGAAGGATCGTCCCTCCATCAGAGTTGCCATGTCATAAACAGTCTGACAGCGGATATTCTGCAGGTAGCAATTACGCCCGTTTTGCGTCAGGATGTGAATCGACTCGATCTGAAACGGTTTGCCGGGAACCGGCGCATATTCGATGCCCACTCCACCCATGCTGATGTTCCGGATGCGACAGACATCCTGGCCGGGCAGAACAAACGCCTGGATCTCATCGAAAACGACCGCATGGCGTTTGAATGCTCGGCGCTCAAATGGCATGGTTTCACCAATACTGGCTGAATCACGGACAGACATCGCAAAAGACCTTTTTTCCGCATTCAATATGGCAATATGCGGGCCAAAAAGGAGAATCGGGAATCTTTAGTAAAAAGAATTTATTATTTCGGATACTTATACAGAAAACCCAAAGGCGGAAATTCGAATGGAACACCACCGCGCGAAGGCGGGGTATGCAGTTATTGCACAGGCGTGGTGCAAATACATATTAAATTCAAAGTGTTAATTGGTGCTGTTCAATTATTGACCACTCATTTCCTGAACAACCCCCGGGCCACGGGATAACGGAGGAAACAAGGATTGAATCGTTGGTGGGCGGTGCCCACCCTACATACATCGACGTCAGCCATGGCAAACACTCGTACTAATTACAACCATAGCAAGGCATCACTGTAGGGTGGGCACCGCCCACCATTAGTTACGCTCAGCTGAAACTGTCACTCGAGAATCTTCCGATTTGTTCCAACGCTACGATCACGTTTAATTACTTCCTGTGCAATTATTGCTCACCCGGCGCCGTAGGCGTCGAGCTTTTTGCGGAGGGTGTTCAACGCAATGCCAAGGATACGGGCGGTTTGGGATTTATTCCTCCCGGTGCTTCTGTACACCTTGAGGATATGGTATTTTTCCATCTGCTGAAGGGTCACCATAGAATCGGCCTCCGGGGCATGGCCGGCCCGCTCAGACGGTTTTCGTTTTTTGATGGAATGGGGCAGATGATTGACGGCGATCGGCCGTCCCTGGGCCAGGTTCACCGCTGACTGGATAATCGCTTTCAGTTCCCGGATATTACCGGGATAATCATAATCCATCAACAGGCGAAGTGCGTCCTCGTCCACAGCGGGATCGGAAAAAGCGCCGTATTCTTCCACAAACCGGTTGATCAACAGCGGGATGTCATCCCGCCTGTCTCTCAGGGGCGGCAAGTGGAGCCAGCCTCCTTTCAGCCGGTAGTACAAATCCTTTCGGAATTGGCCCCTGGCCATCAACCGGTCCATATTCGCGTTGGTGGCCGAGATGAACCGGATATTCACCCGCTGAGGCCGGGATGAACCTATTTTGATAAACTCACCCTCCTGGAGAACCCGCAGCAGTTTTCCCTGGAGTTCAAGCGAGAGATTGCCAATTTCATCCAGGAACAGAGTCCCCCGATTGCTGCTCTCCAGATATCCCGAATGCTCTTTTTCCGCCCCCGTAAACGCCCCCCGCTTGTGACCGAAAAACTGGGCATCAAACAGGGTGGCGTTCATGGACTCCATATTGACTGGTGTAAAAACTGCTCTGGCCCGCGGACTGGCCGCATGAATCGCCCGGGAGAGAAGTTCTTTACCCGTTCCGGTCTCCCCGGTGATCAGGATCGGGATATCGCTGTCAGCATGAAGCTCGGCTTCTTTCATCACCCGAAGCATGGTTGGCGACCGGGTAGTGATGGATTCAAAGGCTTCCGGGTGGCTGAGCTCGGGGAGCGTGCCGCTCTTGCCCAGGTTCAGGATTTCGACCATCCGCCTTCGCTCGAGTGCCCGGTTGACAGAGAATATCAATTCTTCTTTTGAGAGGGGTTTGACCAGATAATCATAGGCCCCTTTCTTCAGACAGTTCATTGCTGTACGGGCTTCGTCAAGGGCTGTCACCATAATGCACTCGGTGGCCGGGCTTATGCGTTTTACTACCTCCAAAAGGTCAATACCGTTTAGTTCCGGCATGGTGATGTCGATCAGGGCGATGTCAAAGACCTCGCCGCTCTCAAATGCCGCGACAACGGATCTGGGATCGGATTCAATGCGCACGTTGGTCATACCCGAGGTGATCAACCCGCGCTTGACGCTGTCCAGAAAATCCTGTTCATCATCGACTACAATGACCCGCGCATTCATCAGGGCATCTTCTCCTCTTTGCCGCTAACCGGATAAACGGATAAGCGGCGTCAAATTCGCTTTGTGCGACGTCGATCCTTGTCGGGCAGAATGACCCGGAAGGTGCTGCCCTTTCCGGGGGCACTCTCCACCTCGATCCGGCCGCCCAGGCTTTCCACCAGGTTATGACAGACATACAGGCCCAGACCCGTGCCTCCGTTTTGCGACTTCAGGGTGAAAAAGGGATTAAAAATTTTCCGCTGGGTTGTCTCATCCATCCCTTCCCCATAGTCCCGGATTTCCAGAATGGTATGCTCCAACCATCGGTCATGCACCTCGACGTTCAACTCGATGTGTGACCCGTCCGGATTCGATGCCTGGGCGGCATTGACCAGAAGGTTCAGCAGAATTTGCTCCAGGGCATTGGGATCACTCCATATCCAGGTCGACTGGTCGGGGAGATTTGTGCGCACGGATTGGCCATGCTGGTTGAGCTGGGCACTGCATATGGAAAGTGCCTTTCTGACAACGGAATGGAGGTCGATCCAGCGATTCTCCACCCGCTCTTTCAGTTGGCTGAATTCCTTTAAATTCGTTATGAAATCATTTATCCGACCGGCGCCATGTTCGATGTTGTCCAGTATTCTGGGGATATCGCTCCGAAACTCGGTGTAGGGCATGTGGCAGAATTCAGCGTCGGGCCGCTCTCTGGCATAGTCTTCGATAAGCGGCATCATCTCGTCGATGTATTCCCTTAAAATCGGGATATTGAAACTGATAAAGTTATTTGGGTTGTTGATTTCATGGGCAATACTGGATGCCAGAAGACCAATCGATGCCATTTTCTCGCTGTGGATGAGCTGCTTTTCGAACAGCCGCTGCTCGGTGACGTCGCTGATTCGAAGCAACACATTTTTTTCGTCCACACCCGGCAATTTGACCGGATAGACGTACACGTGTTCGATCCTGTCCGGGTCCATGAAACCTTTGCGCTCGAACATCACGCGTTTGCCGCCCGAGATCGCCGCCGGAACTTCACATCCTTCGCACGGCGTCAAACTGTTCTTCAGCATCCGGTGACACGTCGTATTGAGGATATCCGGAAATGAAGACAACTCATAATACTCAACAGCCGCCCGGTTGATCATCTTGACCGTCAGCTCCCGGTTCAGCAGAATCAGGGGATCGGAAATACTGTCCACCACCGACTGAAACATGGACCGGCTTTGCTCCAACTGTTTCTGAAGACGTGCACCGGCATGGATTTCGGCTGCCAATTTTTCATTGGTCGTCAAAAGCTCGGCGGTGCGCTCGTCAATACGCTTTTCCAACCGGTTGATCCGAACGAGCAACGCCGCCCCGATCAGGACGACAACAACCGCCGAAACCAGTGCCAGGGCTCCGGCCTTCACAAACGGGGCACGGATCTCGGACAGGTCGATCTTGGCCACAATGCCGGCATCCAGTTCCGATACCGGCTCATGGGCCGCCAGCACCTTCTTTCCCCGGTAATCGAGCCCGATTATCGTTCCGGACCTTCCCAGCAGGGCCTGTCGCATGGGTTCGGCCAACGTCGAGTCAAATTTGACGCGTTGCGGGTATCGGAGGTCGCCATGGGTATGCCGCAGTAAAAAAACAATCGAATCCCCTTCTCGCCGACCGAGTGTAAACTCAGCCGTCCGGCCTGCTTTTTCGTAATTATTGTGTGCTTCGATTATTTTTTTCAGGGTAGCAGCGCCGTCGCCCTGCGAAAAGGATGCATGATAAGCAGCGTCAAACCGGGCAACGGCTTCAATAAGACGGGCCTGGCTTTGAGCCGTTTCGACAAGCCGCTCTTTTTCTTCGCGAATGGCCGCCCGGTAAAGAAAAGAGATAGCGATTGCTGTGACAACAACAGCGTTCAGGGCTATGATCAAAATCAATGAAACGAGTCGTTTTCGTCCACTCATACCACGTCTCCTGCGGAGAGGATGATCGGCGCTCGAATTCAGACTTTTCTAAAAGCTAATCGCTAACTGCTAATATCTAATAGACCTACCCTGTCATGGGGGGAATCTGCGGTGAAAAGGCGGCGATAAACGAGAGCTGAACATGGAGGCTATATGTATATTCCGTGTTGTCCAGTTGAATATATAGGAATGGTAATCGCTTTCAGGTCGGTTTGGCAACCGGATTTCACAAATTCTGCAAACAAGCTTGCCGAAGATAGAATCATGCCCCATTTATTCTTAGCCTGACGGCTATGCCCGGCAGCCCCGAATACCGGAGCATCATAAAAGATAAGGGGGGAGGCGCAATGCGTCTCCCCCCTTTTTTTCCGTCAGGACAGATGGGCTATATAACTTTTACGGTGTAGGCTTCGTTATTCTCCGTATCAATTACGTGCACACCGCAGGCAATGCAGGGATCATAGGAGTGGATCACCCGCAGCACCTCCACCGGGTTGGCCGGATCCGCTACCGGCACGCCCACCAGGGCCTGCTCCAGGGGGCCGGCGATGCCGTTGGCGCACCGGGGGCCGAAATTCCAGGTGGAGGGCACCACCATCTGGTAGGCCCCGATGGAACGGTTCTGGATGTCGATCCAGTGGCCGAGGGCGCCCCGGGGCGCCTCGTTCAGGCCGAATCCCCTGCTCGTGCCCATCTCGTAATCCTGGTAGATCTGGCGGTCTCCGCCGGCCAGGTTGTTTTCCAGCGCGTTCAGCCAGGAGACCATGCCGTCGCCGATAATAACCGACTCGATGCCGCGGGCAGCCGTCCGTCCCAGGCAGGAGAGCAGATCGGCTTCTTTCAGGCCGGTGTCGGAAAGAAACGTCTGGACCGCCGTAACGAACTCGGGCTTGCCGAGTCCATAGCCCACCAGCACGCGGGCCAGGGGGCCAACTTCCATGGCCTCACCGTCATAGCGGGGCGCCTTGGACCAGCTGTAACGGGTTTCGGGATCCAGGCCCGTGTAGTTGGGATCGGTTTCACCGGAGGCCGGATGGCGATCGGTGGAACCGTTGTACCAGGAGCGGGCCACGTGCTCGGTGATCTGGTTCTGGTCCACGGGCTGAACGTTGAGAATGTCGCCGTTGAAGATCATTCCGCGGGGCATGAACAGATCTTCGGGCTCAAAGGGGCCGAGCGGAAACTCGCCATAGGCGAGAAAATTGTTGAATCCGCCCACAGTAGTCCACTGGGGATATCGGGAGGCCACCAGTTTGAGGTCCGGAATATAGACCGTATCCATGAAATGGCGCATCTCTTCCATGTAGGTGCGGAAGGTGGACAGGCGATCGGCGGACAGTTCACCGCCGCAGGTCACCCCGCCCACGACCGTGGACTGGGGGTGCGGATTTTTACCGCCCAGGATGGCCATCATCTTTCCGGCAACAAGCTGCTTCTTGAGCGCCTCCAGATAATGGGCCACCATCAACAGGTTTTCCTCCGGGCTCATGGCATAGGCCGAGTGCCCCCAGTAGGCGTTGGCAAACGGCCCCAGATTGCCGGTGTCAACAAGACCCTGCACACGGGCCTTGACCGCGCCGAAATCAATGGGGTCGGCTTTGGGTGAAATGGATCGGGCCAGGCTTTCGGTGGCCGATTCGCTGGCGGACAGGGCACTTACAATATCCACCCAGTCCAGGCCGTGCAGGTGATAGAAATGCACCGGATGGTCGTGGAGGAACTGGGAGCCCAGCCCCAGGTTCCGGACGATGCGGGCATTGTCGGTAATGGAAACGGCGCACGCATCCTCGATGGCCCGTACCGAGCACAGCTCGTGGATGTAGGTGCACACCCCGCAGAGCCGCTGGGTGATCAGCGGAGCATCGTGCGGGTCGCGGCCGTTTAAAATGGGCTCGATGCCCCGGAACAGGGTCGCCGAGGACCAGGCCTTGCTCACCTGTCCGCCGGCGACTTCCACCTCTATTCGCAGGTGTCCCTCGATACGGCTGACCGGGTCGATCACCACCCGCTTGGGGGTATTGTCGGCCCCGGCATCCTGCTCGGTGGCCGTGACAGTCACAGTGATCGCGCCCGGAGCGGAGACGGCAAAGGAGGCCTGCCCGTTGGCGTCATCGGCATCATCGGCCGCAGCCAGGGTCACGGGCTGATAGGTGTCCCAGTTGCTCGAGTTGAAATAATAGGTGGAGCCGGAGGCAACGGAGATGTCTGCATCCCCGCCGGCGTGGCCCACCGTGACAGCCACGGTCTCACCCGGATCGGCACTCAGTTTCACCTGAAAGCCTGCCGTGCCGCCCTCGGCCACGGTGACCGCGGTCGTGTCGGTAACGATTTCATAGCCCGGCGGGGTATCGGTGTCGTTATCGACTTCCGTTGCAATCACCTCGGCAGCTGTCAGGTTGGGTCCGGACAGTTTGATGGTGGCCTGGCCGCTTGTGGTATCTCCGTCCTCGGCCGCACTGAGCGTAACGGTATGCCACTGGTTGTAATTTCGCTTTTTGATCGTCAGGCTCGAACCGGACGCCACCGAAATGTCGGCGTCACCGGCCGTGCGGGCCACGGTGACCGTAACGTCGGTTTTCGGCCGTGCCGACAATTTAACATTGAAGCTGGCCTGCCCCCCTTCCGGGACCTGCAGGCCGGTTACACTGGTCTGAATGGCGACGGCGGTCGATGCGCCGCTTCCGGGTATTCCACCTTTTGCCATGGTAGTACTCCTTTTATCTTGCGAGCGGATGGTTCCGCCGGGGTGCTGAATCAATCATCCTGAATTGGAGCTTTGGTGCCGTCTGGAGCCGCCACGTGACAGTTGGCGCACCCCTGATTGGTGCTCAGATTCATGTTATGCTCATTGTGCATGGAGAGCTGAAACTTGAGGGGATCGGACTGTCTGGACTTCTGGCTTTCATAGATGCTTGAGCTGTGACATGGCGTGCACGATGCCGTAACCTGGTTCGCATGCTCCACGGCATTGCGACGAAAGGTATGAAACATCGACATCCACATGGGATTGTAAAACGGCGCATGGGAGTCCCAGAATCCAGGCTCCGAGCAGCCGATGCACTGGTGCTCGACCTGCATGCACCAGGATTCCCCGTTGTACAGCTGCTTGTGGCAGTTGTTGTAGGTGCGGGGACCTTTGCAGTTATAGCCCTGCATGCATCCATGGGGGACGGTGCAACTGGAATGAATGGTCTCCCCGTGGCAGAAATAGGGGCGTCCGTCTGCCCGGCTGGGGGGCATCTGGCCGTTAAGCAGATAGCTGGTGATCAATGCCACCAGATTGACGGGATTCGGCGGGCATCCGGTAATATTCAGAGTGTTCACGCCGATGGCATCATAGACGCCCTTGGCGCCCGTAGGGTTGGGCGCGGCGGCAGGCAGGCCGCCATAGGCGGCACACGTGCCGAAACAGATGGTGTACTTGGCCTTGGGAATAATCGACTGGGCGATATCCAGCATGGTGCGTCCGCCAACCATGCCGTAAACCCCGCCGTTTGCCGTGGGGATAGCGCCTTCGACCACGCAGATGAACTCACCGGCGTGATTGGCCACGGTTTCGTCCCGGTTCTGCTCGGCCTTTTCCCCGCAGGCCGCCTGAATGGTCTCATGATAGGTAACGTTAAGGACATCAAACAGGATGTCGTCAACGCCGGGGTCGGCAGCGCGCAGAAACGCCTCGCTGCATCCGGTGCACTCGGCAAAGTGCAGCCAGACCACCGGTGGCCGGTTGTCGCCGGTCAGGGCCTTGGCAATTTTAGGGATCATGGACGGACCGAGCCCAAGAGCCGCTGCAACCGCACCACAATATTTCAGAAACCCTCTCCTTGTCGTCAACATGTCAACCATTTTCACTACCTTTCTGCATTCACTGCCTGTTGAAAATGCGTTACGTATAGTTAAAAAAAGCCGGGCCAGGTGTTTTCAACGGCTTCCTTGAACGAAAAAAGCGTCTCCCTGTCCTGACTCTCCGGCGATGCTATCTGGGTTCCTCCGGCAACCCGGCTGTCCTGGCTGAAACAGCGTCAGACCGGTGGCTTTGCGCATCACCAGGAAACGTCCAGGCCTCTATCTCTGCGCCATTGGGCACGCCGTCACCATCCGAATCTCTGCCCTCGATAGCCCGAAATCGGACGCCTGCTTCCTTGACATCCTTTCCATAGGAATTGAGACCAAATCCACCTGCCGGATGGCAAACCATGCAGCTGTCCAGGGGAGTTCCGGCGGTGCCGTAGGAATCATTAAAATCCCGGGTATATGAACTGCAGGCCAGTGCGGAAACCGCAGTACCCGCCATAATGGCGAGTATGCCGGCAAGAATCAGATCGAGTCTTTTCACGAGGCAACACATCAACATCGCTTTCACTGTGCGTTAATTGCAGGCGTCAGAAGACGCTACTGCCCATTCCGACTACGTATGGTTCCACGGTCGGCATGACGTACCAGCAATGAACGTGCCGGCAGGCATCAAAACCACGCAAAACACTGAAATCAATATATAAAAAAACATTAAACCTGACTCGGCAATCGGTGAGGTCTGTTGGGATTTTCCTTCACCCACCGACCGATCACGCAAAAAATAAGCCGGTAAGAGACTGGAAAAATGAATAATTCAAAACATGCATGATTTTTCCTTCACCCAGGGAAACGGGCCGGGAAAAAACGGCTATGGTGGGAATACAGTCGATGGGAAACGGGGGTTCACGGACAGGTGTAGGCGAATTCCTTCAGTTCTGTCGAAAGTCGTCCGGGCTGATCCCGTATTTTTTCAGGAGGGCGTAAAGATCGGCCCGGTATTTGCCGGCCAGTTTGGCGGCCTGGCTGACATTTCCCCGGGTCAGATCCATCAGGTCTTGAAGATAACCGCGTTCAAAATCATCTTTGGCGTCTTTCAGGGGTTTCAGATTATCCGGAGCGCGTTCACGGGAACGGAGCAACAGCTCATCGGTGATTCGATCCGAAGTTGCCAGCGCCACGGCCCCTTCGATGGTATTTTCCAGTTCCCGTACATTGCCGGGCCAGGCATGTATCATGAGTTTCTGCATGGCTTCAGGGGTAAATCCGGATATCGCCTTATCGGCCTGGAGGGCGAACTTTTTGAGAAAATAATCGGCCAACAGCGGAATATCCTCCCGTCGATCCCGCAGGGGGGGAAGGGCAATGGCGATCACGTGAATCCGGTAAAACAGATCTTCCCGAAACATTCCATCCTTCACAAGTTCCTCGATAATCCGGTTTGAGGAGGCGATAAAGCGGACATCCACGGTGACGGTTTTACCCCCTCCCAGTGGAGTCACCTCTTTTTCCTGCAGAACCCGGAGAAATTTGGCCTGCATGGTCATCGGCATTTCGGTGATCTCGTCCATGAAAAAACTGCCCCCGTGAGCGCGCTCCAGATGACCGGGCGTCCGGCGGTTGGCACCGGTAAACGCGCCCTTTTCGTATCCGAAAAGTTCGCTTTCCAGTAGATTTTCCGGAATGGCGGCGCAGTTAATGGCCACAAAGGGGCCGTGCCGCCGCTGGCTGTTCAGGTGAAGGGTGTTGGCAATCAATTCCTTGCCGGTGCCGCTCTCGCCCTGAATGAAAACAGCGGCATCCGAACGTGCGGCTTTTGCGACCTGGTCCAGCACCTGAAGTATGGCGGCACTTCGCCCGATAATCTTATCGAAACCGAAGTGCCGGGCCACCTGTTGCCGAAGCCGGTTCACTTCCCGATTGAGATTCGACTTTTCGAGGCAATGACGGATCTGAATCAGAAGCTCGGTGTTGTTGAAGGGTTTGGTGACATAGTTGCACGCTCCTTTCTGCATGGCATCGACCGCACTGTCGATGGTGCCGTGGGCCGTCAGGATAACAACGGAAAGATCCGGCTGCAACGCATGAAGCTCCCCCATGAGGGAAACCCCGTCGGCCTCACCCAGTCGCAGATCCACCAGAGCCAGGTCCACATCCGAATGATCCCGCACCTGCTGCAGGGCACGTTCGGGATCCCCGGCCGACAGCACCCGGTAGCCTTCGGCCTCCAGACGCAACCGGAGAACCCGGCGGATACTCGAATCATCATCCACCACCAGAACAGTAGATGTCATGGCGATAATACCTCCCGCTTCATCTCTTCAATACCGATGTCCACGGCCTTCATGCCTTCGATTTGATCGGCAAGGGTCTTCACCTGATTGCTGAGGGCAGTGTTTTGTTTCTGCAATTCCGTTAACGCCTTCCGGGCGTCGACAATAGCTCTGGCATCATTTTCCCGCTCTGTCTGAAGTTTCCGGAGAGCATTTTCCCGATCGCCCAGTTCATCAACAAGCCGGAGGACAAACCGGGCTTCGCCGGCAAAGGGACTCTCGGGATTCGCAGCCAGAATATTCTCATAACATTGCCGCCCCATGTCCACATTCCGGTCGGGGTTCTCCGGATCGGTATAGAATCGACACATCCGGATCTGATTCACCTCGCCACGGTCGACAGGCGTTTGGGTGTTACCGTCGACGTGCCACAACCCTTCCGGATGGTTGCAGCCGGCAACAGCGCCCAGAATCATCCCCATACCGGCAAGGTGAAACAGAACGTGCTTCCACAACCGTTTTCGCTTGTTGCCCAAATGGTTCCTCCATGATCGGAAATAATATGCCGGGCAATGGCCAGGCCAAGCCCGGTGCCCCCTGCCGGGTGGCGGTTTCGTTCGACCCGCTGATATTTATCGAAAATCGTCTCCAGATGCTCGGTGGCGATGCCGCAGCCGGTATCCGTTACCCGGGTTTCGACCACCTGACCGTTTTGTCTGACCGATACGACAATTCGCCCACCCTCCGGTGTAAACTTGATGGCGTTGCCCAGAAGATTTTTCAAAACCTGCTCGATTCGCTCCGGGTCCAGCTTCAGCATCGGCAGTTCGGGCAACGGCTCGATCTCAAGGTCGAGCCGTTCACGCCCGGCAAGGGGGGCGAGCATCAGGACCACTTTCCGGATAAGGGGGGGCAGATCGGCCTGACGAAACCGGTAGCCTGCCATGTGAGCCTCCATCCGGGAAAGATCCAGAATCTGGTTGACCGAAACGATGAGCCGTTCGCATTCATCATGAGTGATTTCGAGCAGTTCCCTGCGCTTATCGGGGTCCGAATCGTGGATTCCGTCAAGGAGCATGGCCGAGGATTCCCGGATGGCCGTCAAGGGCGTTCGCAATTCATGGGAGACATGGCTGATAAACTCCTGCTTCATACGGTCAATCTCATTGAGGCGTTCGCACATCCGGTTAAAATCGTGGGCCAATGCCTGTATCTCCGGTGGCCCGCTGATATTTTCGATCTGCTCGAATCGCCCCCCGGCAATCTCCCGGGCCTTTGCCTGAAGATTACGGACCGGACGGGAAATGGAGCGGGTCGTAAAAAATGCCACCAGGGTCCCTGAAACAATGACCAGAATCGCTGTGATCGTGGCCACACGGCCGAT
>ENA-ORCU01000360-ORCU01000360.1-marine-metagenome-genome-assembly--contig:-NODE-360-length-17972-cov-3.154177_pt1 | contig 17972 bp, 9 predicted proteins | sample MGYA00248631_ERZ508512 | MGnify/ENA primary metagenome ERZ508512 (study PRJEB26183, sample SAMN06268844) | marine metagenome | isolation source: Tt an P1 anaerobic enrichment on pine from sediment taken...
ATCGGCAGTCTCTTCCCAGCGGGTCCTGGAGCCAAAGGTGAAAGGGACCCTCAACTTGTGGCGTATTTTTGATGATGTGCCGCTGGATTTTTTCGTGATGTGTTCATCTGTCAGCGCGATTCGTGGCGGAATAGGGCAGGTCGATTATTGTGCTGCAAATGCCTTCCTGGATGCTTTTGCACACACACATTCATTGAGGCACACTGTTAAATCGATCAACTGGGGCATGTGGCAGCAGGTGGGAATGGGCGTAAATACAGAAGTGCCCGATGACATGATGTCGGACAGGAGAAAACGGCTTGAACTGGGAATTTTACCCGAAGAGGGAAAAGAGGCACTCGATCGTATTTTAATGAGTTCATTGCCTCAGATTATCGTTTCCTCTCAGGATTCTTTCAATTTGTCTACCCAACGAAAAATACCATCTGCTCCGGCTGCCGAAAAGCCGGATGCAAACACAATTTCAAATCGGCCCACCCACATGAGGCCCAATTTATCGAGTGTTTATGTCGTTCCGAGTAACCCTGCCGAGGTGACAATTGCTGAAATATGGCAACAGCTGCTTGGCATTGAAAGCGTTGGCATTCACGATAATTTCTTTGAACTGGGCGGGCATTCAATCCTTGGCACCCAATTGATCGAACGTATGAGAGAAACATTTGGTGTCAAATTTCCCTTGTCCACCTTGTTTGAGAAGCCAACAGTACACCTGTTAAGTGAACTGATACAAGATAGCCGGCAGGACGCGCCGTCTTTTGCAGGGAGCAGCAGTCGCGGAAGGAAACGAAAGGAAAGAATGCGAAGGCGATGATTTATACATGTGGAGTCGTAATGATATGACTATTTCAGAAGTCTCTCATCGTTTTGATGGATCGGAAATCGCCATTATCGGGATGGCCGGCCGATTCCCCGGCGCTCAAAATCTCAGTGCGTTCTGGGCTAATCTTCGTAATGGAGTGGAGTCAGTCACCCGTTTCAGTGATGAGCAATTGCTTGCTTCCGGAGTTGACCCCGAGGCGATAAATGACCCCAGATATGTCAATGCCAGATCCGTTCTGGCGGACATTGACCGGTTTGATGCGGCTTTCTTCGGGTTCAGCCCGAGGGAAGCCGAGAGCATGGATCCTCAGCACCGTTTGCTGATGGAATGCGTCTGGGAGGCGGTTGAGAGGGCTGGGTACGATCCGGATCGATTTGATGGGGCCATCAGCCTGTTCGCCGGTTCCAGCATCAATAGTTACCTGCTGAATAATCTGTATGCAAATCCCGAGGCAATGGCCCTGGCAGGTGATTTCCAGGTGTCGATTTTCAACAATCCGGCATCGCTGGCGACAGCCATTGCCTATAAACTGAATTTGAAAGGACAATGCTTTACTATTCTCACGTTTTGTTCCACCTCTCTGGTTGCCACTCATTTAGCCTGTCAAAGCCTGCTTAATTTTGAGTGCGATATGGCTGTAGCCGGCGGCGTTTCCATTTTCACCCCTCAAAATACCGGCTATTGGTTTCAGGAGGGACTGATCGTCTCGCCGGACGGTCGCTGTCGTCCGTTTGATTCACGAGCCAATGGCACTGTTTTTGGCAACGGTTTGGGTGTTGTGGTGCTCAGAAGGTTGGAGGATGCCCTGGCAGATGGCGACACAATTGATGCGGTCATTATCGGATCGGCAACCAATAACGATGGATCGGTTAAAGTCAGCTATACTGCTCCGAGTGTGGCGGGTCAGGCAGCGGTTATTGTGGAGGCCATGGCCAATGCTGAGGTCGATCCGGAATCGATCAGCTATGTAGAAACTCATGGAACAGCAACCACTCTGGGGGATCCGATCGAAATCGCAGCATTGAGTCAGGCTTTTCGAACCGGAACGGAAAAAAAGAATTTCTGTGCCATCGGATCCGTAAAATCCAATATTGGACATCTTGATGTGGCTGCCGGCGCGGCCAGTCTTATCAAAACAGTTCTGGCTCTGAAACATAAGGAAATACCGCCCAGTCTTAATTTTCAACACCCAAATCCCGATATCGATTTTGATAACAGCCCGTTTTTCGTGAACGGCCATCTTTCCGAGTGGGGTGCTAACGGATTTCCCCGCCGCGCCGGGGTGAGTTCTTTCGGGGTCGGCGGCACAAACGCGCATGTGATTGTCCAGGAAGCACCTGAAGTCCAACCATCCGCTCCGTCAAGACCCTGGCAAATTCTGATGTTTTCGGCCCGGACAAATTCTGCGCTGGATGCAATGACTGCCAATTTTGTCGACCATATTAAAGAACAGCCGGACTCAAATCTTGCTGATATTGCCTACACCCTGAAGGTCGGTCGAAAGGTGTTTGGTCATCGTCGAATGGCTGTGTGCAATGATGTCGCCGATGCCGCAGCGACATTTGAAGCGAACGATCCGAAACGAGTGACCAGCGTTTACCAGGAGCACCAGAATCCACCGGTTGTTTTTATGTTCACCGGACAAGGATCCCAATATGTGAACATGGGGCTGGAACTATACAACATTGAAGCCGAGTTCAAAAAGCATATTGATCATTGTGCTGAAATATTAAAACCTCTTCTGGGGTCTGATTTGCGCGACATTATTTATCCGGCGCCGGATAACGTTGAAGAATCAACCCGGAAATTGCGAAATACCATCGTTACCCAACCGGCTTTGTTCACAATAGAATATGCTCTTGCAAAACTCTGGCTGTCATGGGGGATTCAGCCCGCTGCTTTGATCGGCCACAGCATTGGGGAATATGTTGCCGCGTGCCTGGCCGGTGTCTTTTCACTTGAAGATGCACTGGCTATGGTTTCGACCCGGGGTAAACTGATTCAGCGCATGCCTGCCGGCTCCATGCTGGCGGTCATGCTCTCTGAAAAAGAGATGGCTCCTCTCCTGGGCACCGAGCTTTCCCTGGCTGCGGTGAACGGACCTTCATTTTGCGTCGTTTCCGGTCCAAAAGAGGCCGTGCAGGCCCTGGAGCGTTTACTATCGGAAAAAAAAGTTGATTGCCGGTATCTGCACACTTCTCATGCCTTCCATTCTCAGATGATGGATCCCATTTTGGATGAGTTTGCCGAACTGGCCGGGCGGATTTCTTTTAAAACACCGCAATTTCCAATTGCTTCGACTGTCACTGGAAAGTGGGTCTCTCCGGATGAAATCATGGTTCCCGGCTATTGGATTAAAAATCTTCGCCAAACCGTTCGTTTTAACGATGCTGTGTCCGAAATGCTGAAAGAGGCCGGACGTATTTTTCTGGAGGTCGGCCCTGGTCAGACCCTCAGTACGCTGGTGAAACAGCATCAACATCGATCAAAAGATACGGCTGTCTTATTTTCACTGAGGCACCCCCAGGAAGAAAAATCGGACTGTGCTGTCATATTAACTACTCTGGGGAGCCTCTGGCTTAATGGGATAGAGGTGGATTGGCAGGCCTTTTACAGCAGTGAAACGCGTCGACGGGTTCCGTTGCCTTCATATCCGTTTGAGCGGCAGCGGTGCTGGATTGATCCGGCAGAACCGCCCCGCGGTTTTCTTGCAGCACGAGTGGGGTTGGTCAATAAATCTGAGGAATCTGCTGCACCCTCTGTTGAGACGCTTTCGCATTCAGAGTCAGTTCTCAATCACTCGTATTTTGTGCCGGAAACGCGTTCCGATGGGCCACGGACTGAAACTGAGCGACATCTTGCTGTCATATGGCAGAAAGTGCTGGGAGTAAAAGATATCAGCATTCACGATAATTATTTTGAATTGGGCGGCAATTCAATAAATGCAGCCCGGTTGTTTGCTCAGATTGATAAAATTTTCGGTCAGAAAATTCCACTGGGAACTCTTTTGGAATCACCCACGTTAAAAGACTTGGCTAAGGTAATCAACGTTAAGGATCCGTTATCTTCACTGTCATCATTAGTGAATATCCAGGGTGGCAATTCAAAACCGGCCTTTTTTTGTGTTCAGTCAGCCAGCGGGCATGTACTCGAATACCGTCGACTTGCCCATCATTTAGGCCCGGATCAGCCGTTTTTCGCATTGCAGACCAACCAGATAAATGGAGAAGATCTTGAGAGTTTGCGCGTGGAGCATATGGCCACTCATTACCTGGAAGAGATCAAAACTGTACAACCTGAAGGACCCTATTTCCTCGGTGGATACTGTTTCGGGGGGTTGGTTGCATTCGAGATGGCTCAGCAATTGAAGAGCAACGGTGAACAGGTTGCCTTTGTCGCAATGATCAATAGCTCAACTCCCCGTCACCTGGTTAATACATTGCCGCATATCACTTCTTTACATAATCGTTTCTACAGAATTGCTGAGAGAATCGAACTTGAATTTGACAATATTTCAACTCTAAAAGTAAAGCAGAAGCTATCTTATATCAAGGATAGAATCTGGAGGACATTATTTTTGTCGATGGTTCGAATAGAAAGAATGATCGACCCTCTGGTTACAAAGCTGAAAACGAACCGGGATTGGCATTCGTTCGATTATAATCTGCAGAACCTGATTGATACTATGGATAAGTATTACATGAAATACGAGCCTGAATTTTATGAAGGGCGCGTGACGTTGTTCAGAGTGAGTAATCAACCCAGTCGACTTGTCAATGACTCGTACCTTGGTTGGCGGGACCTGGCCGGAAGCATCGATGTGTATGAGGTGCCAGGATTTCATAAAAATATCTTAAGAGAGCCGAATGTAAACGGATTGGGGCGCAAATTGAGATGGTGCATGGAAGAGGCAAGAAATTTACAAAATAATGACAATCGAATCATTTAAACCCTGGATGGTTCATTCGGGTGGCAGGTGCTATGAAATATAAACCGGACATATATATGCAACTGCGAAGCGTTTTGCCCATTTTGATAAAAGTTTACCTGCCTGTTTTGGGAATTCTTTTTGTAATTGGGGTATTCGGTCTTCTTGATTGTATTGAGGTCGGAACGATTACCCGCGATCCTGCGCAGTTAACCGGCTGCTCTCCCTTTCTTGGCGTAATGTCGAATATCGGTATATTGTTCTGGTGCTCTTCGGCGAGTATTTGTTTCTTTTGTTCTGTGATCTTACGTGAAGATGGCGACAAGCAGAATGCGTCATTTTTATTTAGCGCTGCGTTAGTCACTTTTATATTAATGATAGACGATTATTTTTTATTCCACGATGTCTTGTTTCCGGATTACCTCCACATTCACGAGTTCTTTATCTATTTCGCATATGTGCTGATAATATGTGTGTTTCTGATTACATACCATTCTCTGATTCTCGAAACAGAATACATTATTTTACTTCTTGCCTTTGCGTTTTTTGGACTGTCAATATCAGTTGACATCCTGGCACGTTTTTTCCGGTTTGCTGGAACATTTCTGTTTGAAGACGGTTTTAAGTTTTTAGGAATAGTGAGCTGGTTCACCTACTATACACGATTTTGCTTGCAATGTCTGAAACCTCTAAAATCGCAAAAAAAAATAATCATCGAATCATGATAATCAAATTATTAGCCTTCATCACAAGAAACAACCAGGTGTTTGACTACGACCCGTTTTGGCGTATCAAATCGAAAATTTACGGCCGTCGATTTAATGGTCCTTGTGATATAAGGGTGCGGCATAGATGCAACATCAGATCTCATCATCCTTGTAAAAACTCCAAATTTACTTTTGGGAAAGGAGTCGAAATAGGAGCCAATACTGTGATTGATATCAGTGGCGGCGTCTCAATCGGCAATTTCGTGACAATCTCAGAAGGTGTTAAAATTTATACCCACCAGCACTCGATAAGAGAAGCTGGTGTTTGCATGAAATTTCAAAAAATATCCTTCAGCCCTCTTGTGATCGGCGAGGATTCATGGATTGGTGCGAATGCCATAATAACTGGAAAGGTTAACGAGATTGGCCGTGGAGCTATTGTCGGCACCGGCGCGGTAGTAACCAAGAACGTGCCCTCTTACGCGATTGTGGGCGGGGTGCCGGCGACACTTATTCGAATTCGAGGCAACGGATCACCACCTTAAATTTTCGTTGCCTTCTTTAAAGATTTTTTGGTTTAATCATACAGACGACCTCATCGACTCTGCCCCGACATTTGTGCCTGACAGTTTGCTTTCAAAAAGACAAGACTTGCTTTGAATCCGGAATAACAGCGATAGCCGATAACCCAACAACCAATTCAACCATTATGTCGAGAATCCTCATCATTGAAAAAAATCAGGTGTGGCGTGGCGTGCTTTCAGCAGCGTTGGAAAGCGCTCATGATATAGCTTTTTTTTCACATCCGGGCGAAGCTGCCGAGACGCTCAAACAGCGACTGTTCAATGCCATTGTTGTCGATTTGCAAAATGGTGAGGACAACTCGTTGGATTTTGTCCAATGGGCCACATCCACCATGCCGGATGTGCCGGTAATTGCTACCAGCGAGTCTGAAAAAGCGGACATCGTGGTTCGGATCATAAAATCCGGTGCCTACGATTTTATCGCCAAGCCCTTTTCCAAGGAAAAAATCAGTTATGCGGTTGAAAAATCCCTGGAGGATCGAAGCCTGAAAAATGAAATCGACTACCTCCGGCGAGAGCAGGATACGATTTACAAATTTGACGATATCATCGCCTACAGCCCTGCCATGGTGGCGGTACTTGAAACTCTTAAAAAATTCGCTTTAACCGACTCCACTATCTTGATGCGGGGCGAAACCGGGACGGGTAAAAGTTTTCTTTCCGGTACCATCCATTTTAACAGTAATCGAAAAAAACGGCCTTACGTTAAAATCAACTGTGCCAATATCCCCGAAACTCTGCTTGAAAGTGAATTGTTCGGGCATGAAAAAGGTGCGTTTACTGGTGCCGATAAACGGCGGGTGGGGCGGTTTGAACAAGCTAACGGTGGGACACTCTTTCTAGATGAAATCGGTGAGATGAGCCTCAATCTGCAAGCCAAGCTGCTCAGGGTTCTCGAGGATAAATCGTTCGAGCGGGTTGGCGGAAATCAGACGATATTTTCGGATGCACGTGTGATCGCGGCTACCAACCGAAATCTGGAGGAACATATCCGGGAGGGTAAATTCCGGGAGGATTTGTTTTATAGGATCAATATACTGTCCGTAACGCTTCCTCCCTTACGCGAGCGTTCGGAGTGTATTGAACCGCTGTCAAACGCCATTCTTGAAAAGGTCAGTCGGTCTCTCCGAAAAAAAATTGATGGATTCGCACCACCAGTCATGGAAACGATGCGTCGATATAATTGGCCTGGCAATATCAGACAATTGGCAAACGCGATCGAACGTGCTGTGATTTTGGAGGAATCCAATTTCATCGGCCGGGATTCCATGCTGCTTCAGGATGCAGGCGCTGTTGCGAAGGTTGCTGAGAGCAAAAATGATGTTGGTGACCTTAAAGCCGGTGAGAAGGAAATGATCCTGAGTGCCTTGGAAAAGAGCCTCTGGATTCAGAAAGATGCGGCAAAACTTCTGGGGATCAGTCCCCGGGCAATGAATTATAAAATTAAAAAATTTGGAATTTCACATCCCCGTTGGAGAAAGCATCGGGAATAGGAATAGTGATGAACTGCTGAAACAGCAGACAACCAAATTTTGATCGTCCAAAGAATTGAGAGGCCCCTGGTGGATACCAGGGGCCTCTCACATGAAAATCGCTCGTTAAAGAGGCTACTTTTTTTCTTTGGCTTTTGGGTTTCGGTCGTTTTTTACTCCACCGAAGCCCCTCCGGCCATAGCCATCAGCGGTCTGAAATTGGAAAGAGAGTACAGGTGAGCGTAAATCCAGGCCAGGTAGCCCTTTCTGAAGAGATTCAGAACGTTCTCGTCATCAAGGTTCAGCAATGCCATTTCATCGACCATCATCAGGCGGGCAAAACCGAGTTTTTCGCCTGCCGGAAGGGTGATATTGGCAGAGACATCCTTAAACAATTTGTACTCGTCAAGCAGGCTGATCATCTCGCGAGTGTTCTCGTGCTGCGCCTGGTAATTTTTAAGGAATTCGATCACCCTGTTGAATTCGTTTGTCATCTCGCCGTCGTCATTAAAAAGCGGCATGCCTTCCTTTTTGCCAAAGCCTTCATAGGCTGAGTCCACGCAAACTGCGAAGGAACCGTCCTGGCCGACATTGCTTGCTAAAATAAACGGGTAACGTCGGAAAAAGGCGGGTATATAAGCGCCTTCTTTCCAGCTGCCCTTGTCATCCACAAACAGATTCTCATTGTTTCGCAGTCCAAGCAGAGCGACCGGTATAATGTCGTCCTGTGCCTTGGTGAACACAATGGGATAAAATTTCGCGGATTCGAGAAATTCCTGACCAGCGATTACCACCGAGTTCAGATCCTGGGCAAACTGGTAGCCGGATATTGGAGCGACTTTAACGGACTTGTGGGTTACGGAATTCAGAAAAATAGGGTTCTTGTAGATTCCTTGCTCTGCCATGTGAACGTTTCTCCTTTAACTTGTCAGTTGTATCCAGGGTCAACAACACGAGGAGGTGAACCCCGATTAAATCAGGGTAAACCTTTACCATACCGAAAGGAACGAGTCAACTGTCCGCCGCAATACTGTTTCAAAGATATCAATATGTTGGTTTATGCTCAGAATGTGTTGACAGTTTCATGCCGGATGCCATGGGCGGTGACGCCAAGCCGACGATGGGAGAACAGAGTCATTGGTATATGAAAATATCTCGATTTGTGTTTTAGAACATCACTCAGGCAGCAGTATAAAATTGATTTAACCTGTACCTGGAGTGCTGATTATGATTTTATGTTGAAAAACAAAAAAAAATAGTGATAGGGAATAATCTTCTTATGGATTCGACAACACACGAACCGTTATTGCCCGACTGCTTGGAAAAGGACTCGATGATGTTGCGATCGAAGCTGGCGCTGGTGGAACCGCTGAAAAATAAAACAATCCACTACACGTTGACCATAGCATTTGGGATGCTTTTTTTATTTCCGGTGCTCGGACTTCTTCTGGTTGGACTGGAATACAATCTGACAAATAACTTTCAAGCACAGGTATTTCTCCTGGCTCTGCTTGTGTTCTATTATCTGGGTTTTACAATCCTGAGAAAATTTTTTGATGAAATATCAAAAATATCCAAAATCCTTTCAGAAAGTGAATTCGCACAAAGCGCTGCGGATCCTGACGCTCCGGGCACCAATGAACTGAATTCCATCATGAGTTCCTTCAATGCTCTCGAGAACCGGTTCAGTACCACAGCCGGTAAGCTCGAAAAGAAATCCTGCGAAATTTCAATTCTCAAAGAACTTTCCGAGCTTTGTCACGTAACCTTCGATCCTGACGAAATCCTGTACATCACCCTTGAGCGTTCTCTCATTTTAACCGATTCTGACATGGGGTCGGTGATGATTCTGGATAAAAAGGATCGAAAATCATTTATCGTGAAAGCGAGCATTGGTCTCGGTGAATTTGTAAAAATTGATGATCGCATCGATTTTGATACCAGCATCGCAAAATATGCGGTAATCAACAAATCACCTGTTATCGTAAAAGATATTGAAAAAGATCGACGGTTCGGCAGAGCTAACCGACCCCACTACGGGTCCAAGTCGTTTGTCTGTATGCCTGTCAAGGCCAGTAAGGAAATTGTTGGCGTCATCACCATTTCACGAAAAGAAGATAGTGGTTTTTTTACAGCTGAAGATATCGAGGCATTGACTCCTTTGTTGAGCAATGCGGCATTTACCTATGAAAATCTCAATCTGCTCAATGCAACCCAGCAACGCGGCCAGTATTTGAGAACAATTGGGAATATAGTCACGACAATCAACTCCAGCTTTCGGGATAGAGAACTGCTGCACGCTGTTTTGAATGACCTCAAGGTGTCGGTTCCATTCGATTTTGCAACGATTTTGATGCGCGATCACAGTCGTTCCCATTCACTGACCGTGTTTGATATCATCGCTGAAGAGTATTCCGGATTCAGCCAGGGGGATTGTATCGATGTTCAAGCCGACGGTGCGATTGAGCAGGCGTTTAAAACGGAAACATCTCTGATAGTTGACGAGCCCGCGTCGTTTATGTTCAGGGATGAAAAGGAATTCCTCGTAGGACCGGGGTTTTCCGGATTTATAATTGTACCGCTTAAGATCGACGGTTCGATAAAGGGTGTGTTAACACTGTCCAGTCGGCGCGGCAACGCGTTTCGCGACGCCCAAAGCCTCATTGAATGGACTGCTCACGGGCTGGCACTGGCTATTGAACGAAATCGGCTTTCGGCAGCTGTGGCTAAACGGGATCGCGAACTTGGCACCATTCGCCAAATTGGCAGTGCGTTGGCATCATCGACCTTTGATATGAGCAAGGTGTTGAAATATACCATGGATATGATCCGTGAGTTGATGAATGTGGAAGCTGGCGCTCTCTACCTTTTGAAAAACGGGGAACTCGAGTTTACGGTGGCCTTCAATACGGAGATCGATTCGGTCAAGCAGTTTCGGCTGAAACTGGGGCAGGGTATTGCCGGTTATGTCGCTGCCCGGGGAGAATCCGTCGTTGTTAATGACACCAAAAAATCGCCTCATTTTTTTCCGGGTGTTGATGAAACCACCGGTTTCAAGACACGGTCCGCACTCTGTGTCCCCATGATCTCCCAGGGGCGAGTGATCGGTGTGCTTCAGGTGCTCAACAAAATCCATGCTGATTTCTGTCTGAATGATGAGGAACTGCTTCAGTCTATCGCCTCGTCCGTGAGCATTGCCATAGAAAATGCAAGTCTTTACAAGGAGACTGTTTCCATGGCCGAGCATGAGCGTTCGGTCCGGCGGATGTTTCAAAAGTTTGTACCCAAGAAAGTTCTGGAAAAGATTCTTCATGACAACGAGGCGGGAAAACCGGCTGTGGATGAACTCAAAACGCTTACTCTGCTGAATATAGATATCCGTGGATTTTCAGTGCTCGTTCGGGACATCGGTTCAGAGAAAACGGTGGCTCTGCTCAACCGATTTTTTTCGGTTATGGGGGAAATTGTATTCAGGAATCATGGAATCGTCGATAAATATCTCGGAGACGGTTTTCTGGCTATATTCGGAGCGCCGGTTTCCAATACCCGGGATGCTGATAATGCGATTGTTGCCGCCCTTGAAATGAAAGACGCGCTTCACGGAATCAATGATTTTTTTGTGCGGGAACTTGGTACTTCAATAGATATTGGAATCAGTGTCCATACGGGGGAGGCCGTTGTTGGGAATATCGGTTTTGATATGAAAATGGACTACACGGTTATTGGCGATTCGGTCAATACAGTCTTCAGATTGCAGAAATTGACCAAAGCCTACCCGAACGGTATTTTGATCAGTGAGCACACCTGCCGGGCTTCAGGAAACCGTTTGAAACTGAAGGCAATGGAAACACCTACCGGAGACATGAAGATTTTTGAGTTGCTCGCTCGAAAAGCGGCATGAGGGGGCGGGCAGGTTCCGAGTTCTGAGTTCTGAGTTCTGAGTTCTGAGTTCTGAGTTCCGGGTTTCGGGGATACCTGTATGGAATGGGTGAGACATCCCCCGATTTTAAGCAGTGAACTGTCGATTGCCATTATTGCCGTAACTGATTTTCTCACGGCCTTTTCAATGTCACCTGAAATTTTTTCAGAAAATCCACCGGGTGGTAGGAGAGTTTGGCTTTTCGTAACCCCGGATCATTGAGGTCCTGTTCGCGGTTAACCCGATCGAAGGTGCCATTAAGGTTGGCCACGAACATCTGGTTTATGGCCTGGTACGCACCTTTAAATTCCTGATCGGCTTTCTCAAAGTGGATCAATAAATCCCCGTTTGGCAACCGCTCACCCACTGTATAGGCAACCATTCGATTGTCTGAGAGGATGGCTCCCCCGACAAGGTGCTTCAAATTATTCCATGATCTCAGGACTCGTGCGATGACACGATTTTCCGCGGAAAGCGTTTCTGAAGATTCGCAGTCCCGCCACGTGCACCAGTCTTCCTGCATGGCAATAGCCTGGTCAACCAGTTTTTCGCTGAACGATTGATAGGTGAAATCGTACCGGCGCTTGAACTGGTTGACCAGGTTTTTTTTCTTATGGAATCGGTTCCCTTTAAGGCTGGCAAGATCGGCGGCTGCATACAGGTAATCCCAGTGGCCCCTTGCCTCAATAATAAGAGCCTGATCCTGCAAGAGAGGTTTCCATTGTTGAACCAGAGTTTCCGGAATTCGTGTAAATCTGACCGGTTCAGGTTCCGCCAGGAAGGCCATGGCATGGTTCCAATAAACATTATTCCATGAGCCTACAGGCGCCCAATAGCGAGTATGGGGGCGTGTCTGTTTTATCCAGATCAACTGGTCGGACCATGCCCAATAGAGACCGTGTTCAGCAGCCCAGCCCCATAGATTGACGAAGCTGTAATCCGATGCAATCTGGGGGCATTGCGTCAGTCGTTCCAGATACTGATCCTGGAGATCCAGCGATATGGGTCTAAAATGAAGTGTATTCATGGGGAGTATCTGCGATTTTTTTAAATGTTCGAATCGTAAATGATGCCAACGGTTATTGGCGCATCGGCCCAGTTGCCAGAATAATCCTGAGATCCATGACATTGGTGCGGGTGGGACCGGTTATCAGTAGATCATCCAGAGCCTGAAAAAAGTGAAATGAATCATTATTTGCCAGGTAATGTTTTGGATCAAGATTCAGGCGAGAAGCCCGATTCAGGGTTTCGCCATCTGCGATAGCGCCGGCAGCGTCTGTCGGGCCGTCTGTTCCGTCGGTCCCCCCGCTGAGTATGACCACTGAATGCAGCCTGTCGATTTCCAGCGCTCCAGCCAGAGCAAATTCCTGATTGCGGCCCCCCAGTCCCTGGCCCTTAACCTGAACGGTTGTTTCGCCCCCGGAGAGTATACAGGCCGGGGGTGAGGCAGGATGTCCGGTTTTGATTATTTCCTTGGCGATCGCCGCATGAACACGGGCCACCTGCGTTGTGTCTCCTTCGATCATCGATGACAGAATCAAGGTATGGTAGCCCAGCATTTCAGCCTTTTGGGATGCCGCCCGGATTGCATCCATGTTGCTACCGACAATCAGGTTCTGGACCCGTGCCAGTTCAGATGCCCCCGGATTGGTAGTTTCTGGGTGTTTTCCGTCACGACCTTCAGTCAGGTGGCGAATCACCGATTCCGGCATGTCTGCCCGGATGCGGTATCGGTCAATTATTTCCAGACAGTCGCTAAAGGTGCTGGTGTCTCCAACGGTGGGGCCGGAGGCGATGACCTCCAGGTCGTCTCCGACCACATCGGAAAGGATCAAGGCAACCAGTCCGGCCGGATATATCGCTCTGGCCAGTCGGCCTCCTTTTATTCGGGATATATGTTTTCGAACGGCGTTGATTTCATGGATTGACGCGCCACAGTTAAGGAGCGCTTCCACTGTTGCCTGTTTGTCTTGCAGAGAAATTCCGACTTCAGGGCTTACCATGAGGGCAGAGCCTCCACCCGAGATAAGGCAGATTACCAGATCGTTTTCTCCGGCGGATTCGGCTATCTTACTTATAGCCACCGCACCGGTTATGCCGTTTTGATCAGGAACTGGGTGGCCCGCCTCGATAACGTGAACACGTTCAAGGTTTAGTCCATGATGATATTTAACCGATATTACACCGCCGCTCAGTCGCTCTCCAAGAATGTTCTCAACTTCCATAGCCATTGGTGCAGTGGCTTTTCCCGCGCCGATAATAAAAATGTTCCGGTATGAAGCCAGATCGTATGTCTGACTTCCAACCTGCAGCAGGTCGGAAGTCAGCTTGCAGTGCTTTCGAATTGCGGCTCGTGGTTCAACCGCCGACAGGCCTGCCATAAATATGTCGACAGCCTCTTTTTTGAGTCGTCGTGTTACATTATCGGGTCCTGCGGTCATTACGATCTCCTTAAGGGGAGTCTGAAACAGCGGATTTTGAAGTGGTAGAAAACTTTTCTGTGTAACGTAATGTATTCAGTATAGGATCGAAGCGCGGCCTGTGTCAAAATTTGAACGGTTGTTTTCTTGACATGTTCAGTCGTTAAAAGTAGGGTTTAGCATATAAAATCAATTCCGACCCAACAGAGGGGCGGTTTGCAATATTCCGTTCTGTCAAACAGGTCCTTCACCTTCCGTAGAACTTCTGCCGGATACCGGTCATCCCGGTTGCTGCAAGCGCGCCACATCGGTTCCGGTAAATATTAACCGGCGTATTTACCCTTGTCAGCGTGACATGCGAACCGTTCATCGAATGAACTGAGATATTTACGGCGGAGAACTGAAAACGGATCGAATGTTGAGAACCTGAGTTTTCGTCAGTCAACGGAATGTTATGGCTGGCGATGGAGGCAGACATGGAGCAACAAAATACGGATTCACTCAAAGGACAATTTCTGATTTCAATGCCGGGGCTGCTGGACCCGAATTTTTTTCAGACAGTGACCTGTATCTCGGAACATACCGCTCAAGGCGCAGTGGGGATTGTGATCAACCGGGTGCATTCGCTGGTATCCATGAAGGACATTTTCGAGGAGCTTGATCTGCCTTTTAAACAGGGGGCGGATTCAATCCCCGTTCACATCGGCGGCCCGGTCCACAGTGACGAGTTATTTATTCTTCATGGCCCGCCGTTTGGTTGGGAAGGGTGCTTTGTCATCAATCCGTCACTGGGGATGAGCAATACGGTCGATATTCTTGAGGCCATTGCCAAAGGAAGAGGGCCGGAGTCGTTTATCGTCGCGCTGGGCTGTGCCGGGTGGGGACCGGATCAACTGGAAACAGAAATAAAACAGAATGCATGGCTCACAGGCCCCATATTCCCCGACATTATTTTCAATGTTCCCTTTGAAGGCCGATGGGAAGCTTCAATGAAACGGTTGGGCGTTGATCCGCACCTGCTTTCGAATGTAGCCGGCCACGCCTGATGGTGCCAGTGGTCCTCTGCATGGCGATCCGATTTTCCGGTTTACCCGCGGATCAGACAATACATGACATATAGCTTTATGCCAGTGTCGATCCACTTGCAGGAAAGCTTGTTAAACCGATCCAGGACTTGGCGTGCCAAAGGTGGGCTTCGTAGGAGGGCGGAATGCAGAAACCTTCAGTTGCTTTCCTCGGCGTTTGCCTTTTCCTCAGTTTTTGCCTTGGGTTTCGGTTTCTTCTTTTTCAGGCAGATTTTGTCCTTTTTCACGAAGGCGCATATTTTCGGGTTGTAATATTCCTTGCAATTCAGTGGGTTGTACAACGGGCATTCAGGATGCTTTTCCGACATGATTCTGATTTCTCCTTCAGGAATTAGCAACCGGCCGGCAACCGGTGCTGCCGGATGGTAACGTGGCCAGTTGCCTCATTTCCTGATCGACGTTTGTTTACCCGCCAGCGGCCTTGCACGTTATCCGGATACACTCTCCTATAACATAAAAATAGGTGGATTTAAAGGGGGGCGTTGCAATCTCTTAATGAATTTAGATAGTTTTAATTCTCTGATAGGCTAAACCCCTAAGAGTCTGTCTGAAAAAGCATGAATTGGCTGTAAACACTTCCGCTCAGTCCGATTTGCCTCAATTTTCCCGCAACGTATTGAATCCCTATTTACCGGAAACATGTAATCCATCCCCCATAAGTATCTCGCTTTGCGAAAAATCAATTCGTTTTGACAAATTACTGAACCCATTGTAATAATCTGCCCCGATTGCAAAAATAGACCCATATGCACGCAGTGAGTCCATTTTATGTTTTGAGGTTGGCCTACGGAGCGCGAACCGCTTTATGTTCGTGAATGCCCGGCTGCCGGATTGCCTGGCAGATTCCATTGAGGACGATTTCGGGTGCATCCTTACCTGATTGATTAACGAGATTATGGCACAATCCTGATCACTGGAATGAATTTGTTGGACCATGGAAAGATATCAAACGCTAAAATCTGAACTGCTGAAATATAACCGACATTTGATTGGCTTGCTGGGGCAGGCTGAATCGATTCCCGGAATGAGCGAGCATCCCTACTCAGAGTGGCTGAAAACCTGCCGTAATCTGGATCGGAATGTGGCTGATGAGATCATTCGCGTTGCGGTTGTCGGTCCGATTAAATCCGGAAAGAGTACGTTCACCAATTCGCTTCTTGGCGGTGACTACCTCAAGCGGGGAGCCGGTGTAGTCACATCGATCGTCACTCGGGTCCGGACCGGCGACGGATTGACGGCCACGTTGTTTTTCAAATCCTGGGATGAAGTGAACGCCGATATTGCTCAGGCCCTGGTATTGTTTCCAACGTCAGTAACCGGGGAGGATCATGAGAGTTTTGATATCCGCCATCCGGCGCATCGGGAGAGTTTGAGGAATGCTCTTGATCAGCTCAGCTCCGATATGCTGATCACGGACGGTACCCGGAATGAGAACAGTGTCCTGCTTTCCTGCTATTTGAAAGGCTATTCGGCTGTAAAAGAAATTCTTGCCTCCGGCAATCTTACCACGAGATTTGAGCGCGAGCGTTTTGCCGAGCATCGGGCGTTTGTCGGCAACGACGCCCTTTCCGTTTACCTCAAGGATATCCAAATTGATATTGATGGCCGGGACCTCGCTGCCGGCATTGAAGTTGCCGATTGTCAGGGAAGCGATTCTCCGAATCCTCTTCACCTGGCGATGATTCAGGATTACCTGCTTCTGGCCCATCTTCTGGTCTATGTGATCAGCAGTCGAACCGGCGTCCGGGAGGCAGACATCAAATTCCTATCCATCATCAAGCGAATGGGTATTGCCGATAATGTCATATTTGTTTTAAACAGCGATTTTAGCGAACATGAGACGTTGGATGACCTCAAGAGGCTTATCGAACGAGTGCGCGAAGAGCTGGCCCTGGTCAGTTCCAATCCGGAAATTTACGCGCTTTCAGCCCTTTACAATCTGTTTCAAGCACGGAATAACGGGCTTCCCGAAAAAGACCGCCAACGTTTTGATCAGTGGCGGGCCGAGGAGGATTTTATTGATTTTTCAGATCATGAAACGGCCCGTTTCGCATCTGTTTTCAAGGAAAAACTCACTGAGGAGCGATACGCTCTTTTATTGAAAAATCACCTTGAACGACTGGGTATAATTACCTCCGGTGTGAATCACCGCGCCGCTTTTCGGCGTGATCTTCTTGCACAGGATGCTCGTGGTGCAGAAGAGATTATTCGAAAGGTTGAAAATCACCAAAAGCGAATGCGGCAGATTCAGGCAATGATCAAAAGCACGCTGGATGGCGCTGTTCGTGAAATGAAGCATAAGCTGAAGGGAGATGTCGACCGTCAGTTAAATGCTCGATCAGGAGCCATTGTCCGGAAAACTGTCGACTTTATTCGCAGCTACCAGGTGAACTATCAGGCCCAGGAGGGAAATTTCAGAGCTTCCGGTTTCACTCATTCGCTTTATCTGGTATTTCAAGAATTTCGTCACAATTTGGATGCTTACCTTGCCGAAACGGTCAACCCGGCGATTGTCCGTTTTCTCAAGGAAGCAGAGGAGGAAATTCGAGCATCGCTGAACGCCATTGTCGGGCCTTACGATATCATGATTCAAGAGGCTCTGGCCGAATATAACGGTACCATGGCCAGCTATGGCATGTCCCGGATTCGCGGTGGTGTCCAAACCGTTGCGTTGTCGGAAATGGAAGCAATCAAAACAGCAGCGGGCCTGAAACTGCCGCCGGCTGCGGCCACCATGCAGTATACGGCCAGACTGAAAACCGAAGCCGTTATGCAGTTAGGCTTTTTCAAGGCTGTCGTGTTCTTGAAAAAATTATTGAAGAAGCCGCAGGACGGAGAATACGAAGAATCGATCCTGGCCTTGAAAGGCGGCGTTAAACGGATGAAGCAGGACACGGAAAAATCCGTTTTGTTTCATTTTAAAAATTACGGGGAAAATATCAAATTTCAATACGTGCTGAAGCTGATTGACGTTGCCGCTGCAAGGCTTTACGAGGCGTTGATGGAACGATTTCAGGCGTATGTGGCTGACCTCTCC
>ENA-ORCU01000362-ORCU01000362.1-marine-metagenome-genome-assembly--contig:-NODE-362-length-17921-cov-3.401423_pt1 | contig 17921 bp, 20 predicted proteins | sample MGYA00248631_ERZ508512 | MGnify/ENA primary metagenome ERZ508512 (study PRJEB26183, sample SAMN06268844) | marine metagenome | isolation source: Tt an P1 anaerobic enrichment on pine from sediment taken...
TGCGACTAAAAAAAATTTGAATTTTGCCCAAAATGATGTTTTTGCCTCCTTTTTCCCTTAAAACCTACAAAGATGGGTTAAGAATTTTTTTGCAGTTTGTATATTTCCGATACCAGTTCTGTTCGATCAAAGTAAACTTCATTTCGCTTGATTTTTCCTTGTTCATCAAATTGAACAAAGCATACCCCAATACACTCAATTATTTTCTCTCCGACCGGTATTTTAGCTAACCACTTATTCAGAAAGCCACCTTCCATTGGAATTGCTTCTATTTGAGTCCAGACCCAATCAGGGTTCCGTGCAAGCAACTTGCGAAAGTAGTCCGTCAATTCAACCTTTCCTTTTGCCCCATCAGGTATACCGGCATCCATATAAAAACAATCGTCTGAATAAAACCCTGCCAGTTCTTCAGGTTTATTTCCTGTCCATGCAGGTAACCACTTTGAGGCGAATTCTTTGGCTTCCTCTTTTTTCATCATCATAGTCATTACTCCTGATTTTGAACACGTGTAAAGTCTCTTTGCAGCGGATGCGCATCTATTTTCGCTCCGGTAATGCCGCCGAAGAGAAAGGGTACGATGTACCCTTTTATAATAATTCAAATAACATGAGAGTCAGCAACATAAAGCAAAATGGAAATTGAGATATAACAATTTGATATCTTGTTATTTTTTTTCTAAAAACCAATCCAATTCCAGCAAAGACAACCCAAAAGGGTCATGTATAGATTATTGTTAAAGCAACACCTTCCAGATATTCGTGCCTTAGTGGATTATCTGTCCCTGTAAAATATAAATAATAAAAATAGGTTACGCCAAATATTGGCATTAAACTCAGTACAAGCCCTATATAAATGATTTTCTTCATCTTACATTGGTTTCCACAGTGGCAGGAACGCCCGCTAAACGGTGCCCTCACACAGATTCGGACGTAGGGTATTCCCGTATCCGGTTCCATGGATAACATTCATAACCATATCGATGTGCTCAATTCCCTCATCGTCGTATGGTTCTCCGACCTCTTGGAACCCAAAATCACGATAAAAATTAAACAAATAAGTCTGTGCTGAGATGCGGACGTTCAATTCAGGATAGTGTCTCTTGCAAAGTTCAAGGCAGCGTTGAACGACTTCACGACCTGCTCCATATCCACGGACATCTTTGATAGTAAGGATACGCCCTAAAGATGGCTCTCTATATCGACTTCCAGGAAAGTTGACCCGACCATAAGCGGCGATGTTACCCTCTATCGTTCGACCTAAGAGATGCCAGGAACGTATATCCAATTCGTCAGCGTCCTGGTATACGCAATTCTGTTCAACGATGAACACACTCTGCCGAACTGTAAGAATCTCATGCATTTCCTTACCAGAAATCTCTTCAAATTTCTTATATGACCAATTTAGTTTCATAAGTTAGTCTATCTCAACGATTCGGATTTATCTCGGCAAGCCAACCCAGTTTAAGCGTTCGAATTAGCGATGTATCCACCCGCCACATACCGGAAAAACCTGACCGACGAAACAATTCGCTGCATCAGAGCACAAGTAAGCTACGAATGAAGCATCTTCGCGGGCAGATACAAGTCGCCCAAGAGGCACTTCACGCTTTAATCGATCTTGAAATTTGGGATTGGCTTGAACCTCCTCCGGAAAGTAGCTCGGATTATCGACGAAATTTTGAGCGATGGCGTTAACATTGATATTGTGCTTTGCCACTTCGACGCCAAGCGCCTGTACATAAGAAATTTGTGCCCCCCGTGCGGCACTGTAGGTTGAGGTACGTTTCATTCCTCTGAGTGCGGATGCGCTGCCTATAACGATAATTTTCCCGGAAGAGCGTGACACCATTTGCGGTAACACTGCACGAGCAAGGCGTGGCAGTGGGTGGACAAGTGCCCCAAAGACTTCATCCCACTCACTGTCAGTGACTTCCGCAGCAGGCGTCGTCGGTGCACTGATTGCCAGGTTGGCGATAAGCACATCTAACTTGCCGGACGCTGCTACAATTTTACCCGGCTCTTCAGGATCAGCCAGAGATCCGACATGTGCTATGACTTCAGCGCCTTGTGCCTGTAGTGATTCGCATATGGCCGGTCCCATAAAGGTGTCTGATTGTGTGACTAAAATACGTTTTTTATCGAGAGCTTGTCGCATTGGTTGCGCCCCTCACATTTTTTTGTCATAGCTCGTCATCATATAGTGAAAAATCTGGATAGAATTTTTTCGCACAGTCTTCACAAATTCCATGACTGAATTCTGCCTCTGAATGGCTTCTAATGTATTCTTCAATTTGTTTCCAATATCCTTGATCATCTCGAATTTTTTTACAATGCGAACAAATCGGCAGTATCCCTCTCAATTTCTTTATTTCTGCCTCGGACTGTTTTTTTTGAGTAAGATCGCGAATCGCAGCAACTCTAACCGGTTCACCTTTGTATGAATACAATTTAGCTTGAACTTCCACCGGGAAAACAGATCCTTCTTTTCTCATGCAAAAAGTTTCGTATGGCAAATCATAACCTTCAGATATTTTATCAGACACTTTGTTTTTATCCACATCAGGAATTAAATCGATAATTTTCTTCCCAATCAAAGCCTCTTTCTCGGTCCCTATCATTCTGGCAAACGCATTATTTACTTGTATGAGTATGCCTTCCCTGGAAATTGCAATGCCCTCAAAAGCGGCGTCAGATAGAGCACGATATTGGCTTTCACTTAGCCGAAGCTTTTCTTCTATCCTCTTGCGCTCTGAGATCTCATTATTTAGACGGCGATTCCAAAACACGATTACTGCAATTATAGCAACTGAAACGCTTGCTACTACCATAGTCCACAAAAGGACGTCGAGCAAACGAATGCCGTGTTCATAACGGACAGACAGCCATTTATTACGGATTGCGGAGTGATCTGCAGATGTAAAGTTCGTCAGCGTTTTGTTTATGATACTGGCCAACTCAGGCCAATCATTACGGATAGCCATTGCCTGGTTGTGGTTATCGAATGGGGTAGGAGCTGCTATTTTTACGTTGTTATATCCTTTGCTCTGGATAATATAGCTTCCAACTGCCAAATTGCCGACATACGCATCAACCTCTCCAAGAGCCAAAGCTTTAATACATCTTTCCGTTAAGTTATCACCGGAAATCACCTGCAAATTAATTTTTGGATAATTTTCAGCAAGTAAATCTTCCATGACATACCCATCCTGGATAGAAACAGACTTTCCGGCAAGGTCATCCATTCCTCCAATAAAGGGGGAGTCTACTCTGCTGAAAATCACCCACGGCAATGAAAGGTATTCATCAGTAAAAATCAAATAATTCTTTCTTGATTCAGTGATTTTTGCTGTAAGTATTAGATCAACTGTCTGATGATTTTTAATATCTTCTAACGCACTTTTCCAAGGAACTTGCTTATCTGAAATGAATTGATAGTCAATTTCGTGATGACTGAATATCTTTTCAATGTAATCGACGGATATTCCCCTGATATCTCCGTCTGTGAACATGAAAGGCGGCCAATTACCAACCCTGACCCGTACCGTGTGCTTTTGTTCAAGCCAATCTTGTTCCGCATCGGTAAAGAGGGGCTGTGCTTTTTGGGCAGTTGCTTCTCCATGTTCCCCAAAAATCATAAAGAGCAGAATGGCAACAATACAGCAGACTTTATTGAAAGGCTTTGTTTTCATTTAATTGCACAGGTTTCTCAACGAAACCATCACGTTTTGTAATACTCTGGAAATTAATAATATTTTCCCTTTTCAAATTCTCAGTGCGCTGACTGTCCTGATCGGGAATTATAATGGATTCAGCCACGGCAACAAGCAGGCAGTAAGGAACGAGGATTTATTTAATTACAAAAAATTGGAATGAATTAAATTCGCGTTCCTAAGCTACAGTATTCTATTGAATTCCAGAAAGATTGCCTATACCACCCGAATTCATCAGCAATCCATCCCCAATAATGAATCCATATAATTCACACAAAAAAATATCAACCGGGTGCCAGCTTTCGGCAAAGCGTTCACTATTTCCTGGCGGACGTCGAGCACGCTAATACAAAGCATTTCGTAAACACTACGTTTTTTTCTTAGAGGCTGTTTGAATCCAATTGACAATCAGGTGATCCGAGTAGGGAAAATGATATACCGGCATTGATTGATGCCAAAATCCCCGGAGGGGAACCATCGTAAATCCGGTGGCTTCAGCCACCGGTATGGGCCGCTCCGATTTTATACGTCCTGAAGGGACGATGTAATTCATCACGCAATTCCGAAACAATCTGTCTCCTTGAAAACTAAGCGCATCACCGCTTATTCCGCCTGATCCGCGAGACCCAACTGGTTGACGCCCCACAAATGCATCATTTCAAGGATCGGAAATGCGCTTTTACCCAGGTCTGTCAGTGTGTATTCCACACGGGGCCGAACTTCCGGGTAAACGGTTCTTATCAGCAAACCGTCCCGTTCAAGTTCCTTATACCGCTTGGCTCAATCATGAAGATGCCACAGCATAAGGCATTTCCACTTGCCGCTGAGCACGTCCATAGCAGCTTCCACCGGGCAGCGATATTACCGGCCGTTCCACTCGATCATTTCAGGCTCCCCTTAAAAAAAATTATCTCGGTCACACCCCGGATGCCGGCAATTCGAACAAATTGGTTCGTCTCGAATTAAGAGGTGCCTTCTTGCGCCTTCATTTTCAACCGTTTATCTTGACATGGTAACCGGGCGCGCCATCAAACATAAAACCATTTTAATACAGGAGCAAGACAATGACATACCCGAGAACCTTTTCACATATAGGATTATCCGTCACAAACCTCGAGAAGGCCGTGGATTTCTACACCAACGTCCTTGGCTGGTACGTGATCATGCCACCCACGGAGATCGTGGCCGACGATTCTGCCATAGGCGTGATGTGCAACGACGTCTTTGGCGAAGGCTGGGGCAGTTTTCGTATCGCCCACTTGTCCACGGGTGACAAGATCGGTGTCGAAATTTTCGAATTTCGAAATGCTGAGCAGCGGGAAAACAATTTTGAATACTGGAAAACCGGCGTCTTTCACTTTTGTGTGCAAGACCCGGACATCGAAGGTTTGGCCGCCAAGATCGTGAAACACGGCGGCAAGCAGCGAATGCCTGTACGCGAATACTACCCGGGTGAAAAGCCCTACCGCATGGTATACTGCGAAGATCCTTTCGGAAACCTCATCGAAATCTACTCTCACAGCTACGAGCTCACCTATTCCGCCGGGGCATATCAGGAATAGCGTTGAGCTGCATAAAGATAAGGCCCGCACTTTGGTGCGGGCCTTATCAAATTAAAAAATAATTGGACGTGATTTATGCACTGGCATTTGATGTGACGAGTTTTAAGGACAGGCCGACAAATACGGTTCCCGCAATGCGATTGAGGTAAACCTGAGCCTTTGGTGACTGATTCAGCCAGGTTCCAATTGTTCCTGCCAGAAACGCGATACCACCAAAAACAACCAACGTAACAAAAATGAAAAGCAAGCCAAGCATGAATATCTGCTGCATGACCGGGCCGTTTTCCGGAACCGCAAATTGGGGCAGAAACGCTAAAAAGAAGATTGACACCTTCGGGTTTGTAACATTCATTATGATGCCGCGCAGGTATAGTTGGGGACCCGATAGTTTATTGGCTTTACTGCTCTCCAGCTTGGATGTTGATGCGGAGAAGGCCAGCCAGGCGAGATATAGCAAATACAGTGAGCCGACAATTTTTAGCGCGGTGAAAGCCACAGCGGATGTTTGAAATATAGCCGCAACGCCAAACGCGACAGCGGAGGTGTGGACAATAAGGCCCGTACAAAGGCCAATGGTAACCAGCACACCTTCCCTTCGACCATAAAGCGCCGATTGAGTCAAAACAAAAATATTGTCCGGACCAGGTGCAAGGCCCAGTAACACTGAAGCCAGCAGAAACGTGATGAGAGACTCTACAGGTATCATAATAATTCCCTTTCCTTTATCCGATCCGCTCTAATCCCCTAAAAGGTTAAAAAAAAGAATTCATAACCTTTTTAAAATTTTCTCCGCGCCAGGCAGAACCCGGACTGGTGTCAGTCGATGTTAAAGCATCCTTATTAACAAATGGAAGAAAGTCTGAAATGCCAGGCATAACAACTCGAACTACCGGGAATTCCAGTACAGGATGGGTGAGGTTCAAAACGATGAGATCGGTATCAAGATCACGGCATATCTTTTTAATTGCTTCGATTTCTGATAAAATATCGCCGTTCATACTGCTTTTGAAAGCTATGGTATCGCCTTTTTCCAAAAAGGAAATATCTTTTTGAGAGACGCAGCACTTGAAAAGCAGGTAAAAATTCGAGACGCGTGAGCGATGGATAACTGGCCTGTCCATATCAGGACGGGAGGTCATCAGGGTGCTGCGACCTTGCATGTATTCAGTCAGACAACGACTGAGCGCTTCCTCCAGATTGAATGAAACACCGGGTATGAGAATTTTATGCTCCAGTCTTCCGCCCCGTAGATTGTGATTAATAAACAACACACCGATGCATGGAAATCGTCCGCACAAGGAGAAATCCTTCAAGATAATTTCAACATTTTCCTTTTCATAAAATGCTATCATGGACTTCAGGCGGTCATTTTCAAGTGTATTTATGTCGATGGTGGGGATGGTTTGCTCAGGTTTGATGATCTGAATTTGGGTGTACCGTTCAAACACTTCGCATGTAGCCTGGATAATGGCTTCCTCCAAAGTATTTCCAGCTGCCATGCCATTTGAAGCATTAATGTAGGCAATAAAATTAATGGGAACTTTGATGGTTTTGTCCTGCATTATCGAATAGCCGTTCACCCAATGTCTGGCGAGTTGGCTGTTTTTGATATTTTCGATATCTTCTGAAGTCAGGTGGGACTGGCCGCTCAACAGTGTTTCAATGGACAGGTATTCAGTTTGCAAGTTATCCTGGTGGCTGTTGACATAGCCATCCAGCCATTCATAGTTCAAAAAACGGTTGACTTCCCGACTGTAAAGGGCAGGCATGTTAAAACGAACTTGTTCTTCAAATGCCTGGAAGAACAACCCGCCACTGAACCGCTCGGATAATTCTGCGTAGGCGCTGGCCTTGGAAAGCAGAGGAGACAAACCCTTTCCTTGGCATTCCAGCTTAAGGGAATGAATATAAATCTGGGACCAATGAACCTGGTTTGAAAACTGAAAGGGCATATACTGGATATCATAGCCCAACCGGTCAAACCCGGCAGCGATATTACGGATAGTGTTTTCCGGTGTATCGGTTTTTCCGAATTCATTGCGAACATAATTTTTAAAATTCATATAGTATTCCCCGTAATTATTATGGTCTGACATATAACCAACGCAAAACTTCAAAAACGCCCGGCATGTGGCGCGGCGGCTTTTTGACGTCGCTCACAAAACCGTTGTTCTGTTTTTATTCTTTTTATTCTTCGTTCCTTATAATTCAAATCCTTTTGCAGTGATTATTTATATCCAGTTACTGATCGGGCAGCCAGGTGCTGTTGCCAGCCCCAGGCCCCCTCAGAACCGTACATGACACTTTCCCGACATACGGTTCAAGCATTCCGAAAGGCCAGTTGTCAAATTAAAAAATAATTGGACGCAACTTATGAATTGGTATTAGCTGTGAATGGGGCTTTATGGACAGGCCAACAAAGGAGACTCTCTTACAGTCAATGCTCCAAATTGGATAACGTGCTTCCCATGGTCCGCCTCAGTCTTCAACATCGTCCTTTCAGGACTAGTGGGTGTGGGGATAATGCAACCGGTGGTTTAAACCACCGGCTATATGACTCGAACCCTATCGGGTTTCCGCTTGCCACTGATTCGATTGACGTCAAATTGTATTTAGCAGCATATCGATTGACGCGCCATGAAAACTGGCGCCGCTTCAGTTTGGTTTTCAAGGTCGCTACCCAATCGGGCATTGACAACTGTCACGTGACACATTACATCTGGTTTATGATAAAAACATTTGCCGATAAAGAGCGATAACATGTCGATATCCAACACAATAAAACGAGCCACACACACATCCCGGCGAAATGATCAGAAAAGATTTCATGCCGGATTATGAATTGACCGCAACCTCCCTGGCAAATGCTTTAGGGGTTTCCCGTCAGACAATTAATGAACTGATAATGGGAAAACGTTCAATCACACCCGCTATGGCGTTGCGCTTGTCACGCCTATTTGGTAATTCCCCCGAATTTTGGCTAAACGTACAACATGCACGAGACCTTTGGGAATCTGAAAAACGAATTCAAAAAGAGCTAAAAAGAATTCACCCACTCACCGTGTAAGTTTAAGGCAAGAATATTAACTGTTGTGATTGTGAATGAAAAACAGATTTAAAATTGGTGAAATTTCAAGACTTTACCAGGTCCCGATAAAAACACTCAGGTATTATGATTCAATAGGCCTTTTCAAACCAGCAATCGTTGATCCAATATCAAACTACAGGTATTATACAATTGAGCAATTCGAAATGCTCAATTCAATAAAGTTTTTAAGACACCTTGGATATTCAATAAAAGACATAAAATCACATTTGCACTCGAAGACAGAAGATCGATTTTTAGATTCTCTTAAAAGTTACAAAAAGGCCACTGAATCTGAAATTAATCAATTGAATAAAATTAAAAAATTTCTGAATGAAAGAATTACAGAAATTGAAACGGTTTTGAAAGATCAACCTTTAAATAAGGTGATAATTAGAGAATTTCCAGTTAGAAAAATCGTCATTCTTAAAACCCGGATAGAAAATATTTTTGACCTGGAACTTAATCTAAGAGAACTGGAAAACCGTTCAAAACTCACTCCCTCAATAATGATTGGCCGGGTTGGCCTTACAGTTGGAAAAGATAATCTTCTCAAGAAAAAATTTTCAGAATACAATTCCATTTTCATCTTAAATCCAATTAATTCCCCTGCTGAAAAAAAGTATAGAGGCGTCCTTTCATCAGGTTCCTATGCTTGTATTTATTTCAATGCGGGGAATCATGATGATTCACCTGCATTCTATAAAAAAATATTCAATTTTTTAAAAACAAATCAGTTGAAAATCAACGGAGACGCAATTGAACGTGTCATAATTGATGATTTCATTACCCACGATTCAAAAAAACATATCACTGAAATTCAAATTCCAATAAGCTCTTGACCCTCCACCAACTGGATACTTTATACTTAAAAAACAAATCTAATCCTTGGAGGACAGAAATGAAACGAAAGTCCATAGAGTTTCTATATCAAGCCATAGAAAAACTAATGAAGGATTTTGATGATTTGCCAACTTTAAACTGTGGAAAATCATCATGAAGACCTCCGCCTTAGACCAATTTCATTATGGTTGGATAATTTGTCTCACAGGATCGGCCGTTCTTTTTGCCTGTCTCGGTCTTGGTCGATTTTCATTAGGAATGCTGTTGCCATCCATGGGGGTTTCTTTACATCTTAATTATTCTCAGATGGGCCTGATAAGTACTGGAAATTTTATTGGATATATGATCTCTGTTGTTCTGGCAGGGATGATTGTTGGATTTTTGGGGGCTCGTCGGACAATTACAACAGGTCTTATCATAGTTGCAATTTCTATGATCGGCATCAGCCGTTCCACTAATTTTCAAGGTGTTTTAGCCCTATATTTAGCGACAGGTATTGGTACGGGCCTTGCTAACGTCCCTTTGATGGGGCTTGTCTCACACTGGTTTTCCAAAGATACAAGGGGCCGGGCTGCCGGAATTATGGTATCTGGGAACGGCATTGGTATTGTGTTTACCGGCTTTTTTATCCCATGGGTAAGTTTAAATTCAGGTGGAGAAGGGTGGCGTATCGGTTGGCTGACAATTGGCGTAATATCAGCTATTATTTCAGTAATATCAGTACTTCTTTTGCGTAACAATCCCCGAGAGAAAGGCCTGTTACCGTTGGGTCAAAAATCAAATGCGCCGGTATTTGAACATTCAAAGCTCCAAAAAAAGTTTAAAAAAAATCTTCGGACGATGATTCATATAGGTGCCATCTACTTTCTTTTTGGTGCTACATATGTAGTATACGCCACTTTTATTATTACAGCCATGGTAAATGAACGACATTTTGGTGAAGATACTGCGGGAAGGTTCTGGGCTGTTGTGGGTGGGCTGTCTATATTCTCAGGTCCGTTGTTCGGATGGTTGTCCGATAAATTGGGGCGTGAAATTGGCATGATTATAGTTTTTATATTATTTACCATTTCATATGCTCTTGCAGCCGCGAACCTATCAAATCCTTTTTTATATGCTTCTATTGTAATTTTTGGAATTGTTGTCTGGAGCATCCCAACTATTATGTCCGCAGCAGTAGGAGATTATCTGGCACCAGAACAGGCAGTAAAAGCCTTTGGGTTCATAACATTATTTTTTGGAGTTGGTCAGATCGTTGGACCTGCTTTGGCAGGATATACAGCTGATATTTCAGGAAATTTCAACATGGCCTTCTGGCTGTGTTCAATACTGACAACATTGGCGGTTTTTTTAGCATATTTTTTAGGACAACCCAATGATGGACAATGAAATTAGCAGTGAATATTTTTTTATTCATTCAAATCACAATTAAATCATTTGAATTTACTATTTATAGCTACTGTATTTTGTTGAGTTCAATAAAAATTACCTCGACCACCATAATGCATCCGCAATCCCGCCACAAATTGGATTCAATTGCCAATTACGCGACCCGAGTAGGGGAAATGATATGTCGGCATTGATTGATGTCCAAATCCCTGGAAGGGAACCTTCGTAAAGCCGGTGGCTTCAGCCACCGGTATGGGACCCCATTTTATGAGTCCTGAAGGGACAATGTACTGCCCTTACGTCCAAAGATATCGTTCGTCATATTCCACCCGATTGAGCTCAAGAATCCGAATCAACTCGTCTTTGAAGGACAGATTTCGATGGTGCTTTTCCTGTTCACTCACGTATCGAATTACCGATGGTATCAGAGATTCGCTTACAGTAAATGCTCCATATCCCTCCTGCCAGCCGAATCTTCCCGGCAATCGATTTTGATCATTTATCCATTTTGATGAACTGCCTTTTAACTTACGCATGATCTCTGCCAATGCATGAACGGGCTTGAGTTTGATTACCAGATGAACATGATCGGGCATTCCACCGATTTGGAGCAGGATACCTCCTTCTCCCTTGATGATTCCGCCCATATACCGATGCACTTCATCACGAAATCCCGGAATAATCGAAGGCTCACGGTCTTTCGTGCTGAAAATGACATGATACACCAAATTGGATAACGTGCTTCCCATGGTTTCGCCCCAGTCTTCTAAATCGTCCTCTTGCAACCGGTGGTTTAAACCACCGGCTATACGACTCGACACCTATCGGGGTTTCTTTTGCCATCGATTCAATTGACGTCAAATTGTTTTTTGCGTATTGCCAGGACTCGCTCGCCGGTGGGGCAAAAAAAATTTGGAAAAAAAACCACCAAAGTGATCGTCAAATGAAGTGGTAAAATCCAAGGCAACTGCGCCCCACCGGTCCAGCGGAGGCCACGTGGATGTCATGTTATTTCACTCAAGTGGTGGGCATTGATTGATGTCCAAATCCCCGAAGGGGAACCGTCGTAAAGCCGGTGGCTTCAGCCACCGGTATGGCCCACCATTTTATAAGTCCTGAAGGGACGATGTACCCCCTTACGGCCATAGATAACGTCCGTCATATTCCACCCGGTGGCGATCAAGAATTCGAATAAATTCAACTTTAATGAGAATGAATTCCATCCAGCTTCGGACTCCCGTTACCGGTTATGCCCGTGGATTTCGCGAATGAACTGTTGGCTAAACTTTGCCCATGTGGGACTTCCCCCTGTTCATGGTTTGCATGTATGTCATGGCAGGCAAAAAATAAAGCTATAAGAGGATCTAAAGTAACATCAATAAATTCACTTAACGATTTAATTTTCTTATCTTTTTGCATTTCTATCGATCACATAACCCTGTGTCAGGGGCGGCAAGGTGCTCGACGTCCCTTGAATACAGAGGTTATCCCATTTCTGTTTCTATTTTTCTTGCTTTTGCAACAAGGTATTTACGACCGTCTTTGTATGCCTTATTTAAATATTCTGACATCATTTTTGACTCAATTGTTTTCAAACTGGAGAGAGCAGCTATTCGCTGGTACTCGTGATTCGTTTCCCATGCCTTAATACAGAATTTTTCAGTTTGAGATGAGCCCAACCTTGCTAAAGCCAATAGCGCCCTACGACTTACATATTCGTCAGTGTCTTTAACTAATTTCAAAAGGAGCTTTTCAGCATATCTCACGTCTTTTCGAACTTCACCCAATCTGCTTGCAAACTGCCATTTGGCATCATTTTCACTAAGGCCAAATGAAGCCTCACATAAAGAAAACAACAGTGTTTCATTTTCCGCAACTTTACCAATCAAATGCTCTTGTTCATTATCACGTGCAATGGCATATATAAGGTCAGATTTTTCTAAATCAGTTAGACTTTTTGGGGCTTTACTTTTTATCAAATGAATGCAAGCCTCATAGTATTCGTCCCAATTGCCATAATCACATTCCCATTCACCGGATTTTATGCCTGGAAATGTTTCAGCCCATTCTTTAAATTTGTTTGTCTCGCGATGTAATTTCATAATTCTATTGAGGACAACAAAAAAACTTACCTGACCTAAAACGCTGGCGCGTTTTAGGTCAGGTAGAGTTTTTGGTTATATCGTTCCAAACTGAATCTTCTTTAAAAAGTTTCTCTCCAATATAGCTTGCTGCAAGTGCCTCTACACTCCAAGAGATAAATTCAAACCATCCGAATCCAAATAAGTTTATTGCAGGTTCATTTGGCTTGAGATTAAATGCTTTGGCTATGCTTTCATTCCCAACTGTGAATGAAACATCCAAATTTATAATTGCCGCCCATAGATAATTATCAAGGAACATGAAGGTTAAAAAAAGTATAAATAAGTTCTTTTTTGGTGAAATTTTCCACCTGTACAGATTCTTTAAAGAATAATAAGTGACACCAACAAGAAAAACCTCAATAACATACATTAATATTAGTGAGCCTATAATAAAGACCATTGATTCACCAAATTTTTAAGCGCTCTGCTTCACCAGGCGCAAAAGGCGAAGCGAGTAACGACCGCAGCTTTTTGCAATCCGTGTGCAATCGGTTGTTCTGCTCTATATCAATTCATTAAAATCATTGGCAACTTTATTGATATTGCCATTCTCATGGTCCCACCAATAAACTGTATTTTCACATTTGTCAGGGGCTACTGATACCCTCATAAATATAAGCTGATCCCCGGAGCCGTTAGCACCTATTGCGATAGCATCTTTGGGGAAGGTATCCCACTCCCTGGCTACGTTTGTTTCACGAATAATGTCATTACTTGTCCGTTTCATTCGTTTTTTATTACTGGTATCAAAGAAAGGGTAGAGATCCCAGGCATCTGGAGGAGTTTCAACAGTTCCCCCGTTCTCTTCAATCATTTTCTTTCGAAATGATTCAGGAAACTTGACTTTCAATTTTTCTTCTGTGCTCAGAATATATTTTTCATCTACTGGAAAAGGCATATTTAAATCCTTATTATGAAGCAGAACGCCAAGCTCACCGGAGCCCTCTGTGTCCGTGTGCAACGCCGGGTTAAGCCATTGCCTGAAATAAATATATGATATAATCAGGTTCGAAATGTTCACTTTCAACCATCATGTTAAGTTCAAGATAATTGCAGACGCACAAGTACGCCCCAAAAAAGCCTCGATTATCAAAGAGCTGTATTAATCGCATTCTTCCGGAAAAGCTATTTCCTTTATAAATAGATCATTCCTCGATATCGGGCTTGTTCAACAACCGGATAAGATCGTGGCTCGCTTCGCTCTCACGAGCTATCCTTATTCGTTCGGCATTTTGTCAAGTATTTCGTTTGAATATTCCCCGGATACGTTCTATCAACGATAAATTCTTGAATTCAATCTCAGGAAAAGCACGACCCGAAACATGGTGCTGATAAATGCCTTTGGGTGTAGTTTTTTGATCTTTCTTCCGGATTGGAAAATCAACCTCTTCGTTAAGCAGAATTCGCTTAATCAAAAAATTCAGCATTTGTCGGTCATACTCGATATCTGTTTCTTTATATTCCTCTGGATCTCGATTAACCCATGAATCGACAACACGAACTCCAGCAGGACTTCCATCAAGTTTAATCCAGTAAATTAGCGCGCCCGTCCAACTGCGATGGAGGTAAAGCCAAACATCCTCATAATAGATGAACCATTTGTCCTCCATTTCAACTGGAATTAATCCATTGAAAAGCTTTTCAGCATCCAAATCCGAAAATAGGGACTCATAGCCCAATCTTTCTTTCTTTTTAGGGGCAGATTTCGTCTTCCAGCTTTCTTTTGTTGCTTTAGTCATATTTGTGCCGAACGCCAAGGATCACCAGTCGCAAACCACCGTCAGCCAATTGACTGAAGCGAAATACTTCACTAAACGACTGATTTTAAAAGTGCGAGCAGTTTGCGGTCTGGTGGATCCTTTTTTTAGCCCCATTTACTTAAATTGATTGATACAATTAATTCCTCAACTAATGGACCTATTTTTTCTTTAGTAAACTTTTCACTTTCCGGTTTATTTAATAATGCGTCCTCAGGTGATGCATAATGAAAAGGAAATTCTTCATTATGATATGGACCATCATTGTCAGATAGTTCGTCGTAATTTAATCTTACTGATGATAGTTTTTCAAGCCAGCTTTTAGATGGAATAATCTCAAGATTTCTCTTAAGGCTGTCTGTTATGTAATGTGCGCGATTCTCTTTTAATAAGGTAATATCTTCTTTGAGCCAAGACATGACAGTTTTTGCGACTTGCCGATCATCATATGCCAGAGAACAAAGATACTGCATATAGAGCGCAATAATTCCGGAAATTGACAGGCGATAATTCCAGGCAGCCTGATGATAACCGAGTCTTTTAATTCTTATGGCTTCAAGGTTTAACATATACGCTGAATACAGATTGAGAGTCCCATCCTTTAATCCAGCGGAAATGAAACGTCTAATCTTATTCGAAACAATCAACGGATTTGATTCATTGTTGAAGTTAATTAAAGCCATTGTCTTTCTCGGGCTAACGCCGTCCTTCACCCACCGGGCGCGAACATCGAAAACGATTGAAAAGACGACAAAATTTGTTAATGAAAAACCCTTCCAAAAAGCCGCGCCGTAAGCCTGGTCGGAGAGGGACTACTCAGTACTCAGGGTCGCATCTTAAATATTAATTAATCGAAACGAATATTTAATAATTAAGATGCGACACCGATGGTTTGTTCAGAACGCCACACATAAGCGGCCGCGTTAGCGGTCCGACTTGACGTGCTTGTTATACTTTTGGTTTACTTTCTTTTATAAAATCGATGTTCCACGCTACAAACGAGTCTGATTTAGGATCATACCCTAAAAGCCTCTTTGTTTCTGACAAGTCCAACCTTTTGAATCTATTATTGGAAATGCCGTGGGCTATGATGAATGGATCGTCAGTCAGATCAACGTCTATGCTTTTGACGATTAAGGAGCAAAGATCATTTGGCTCGGTCCAGGCACTTAAATCCCGTGAGTTTAGTTGAGTCCATTCATGTTGGTACTCAAATGCACCAATTCGAATGGCAACAGCCTCAATGCTTTTTTGATACGCATAGTATGCAGCCAGGGCTTCGCCGAAAGCTTTACTTACTCCATATAGGTTTTTAGGCCGGACAGGCATATCAGTCCTAATTTGAACGTCCAACGGGTATCCTTCTATGGCTTGTGCACTGCTTGCATAGATCACACGTTTTACTCCAGTTTCTGAAGCTGCTTGGAATATATTGTAAGTGCCCACAATATTTATTGGCAAAACCTGTTCAAAAGGGGAATCTGGGGATGCTACACCAGCCAAATGAATTACCGTGTCAACCTTCTCACAGGCTACTTTACATGAAGCAAAGTCAATGACATCGACTTTTATACCACGCTCCTCAGTAATTTTGAGATCAGCCAAACGAAGAGTGTATGGCTTCCCGATGCTATCAATGTATTTCACCAATGCAGAGCCAACCCTGCCATTTGCTCCAGTAATGAGGATCGTTTTGGACATTTCTTTTCCCTATAATTATGAAGTATAACGGTTGAAATATGGGGCCGCGTCAGCGGTCCCACACAATTGAATTGTTATGCATTTTTTATAGTTTATATTTTTCTTTTATTTTTAAGATAACTTTTTCTTCTCCAAGGACTTTCCACTCAAACCAATTATCCCACTCAAATTTTATTCTATCTTTATCTTTCTTAAAAATGTAATAATCATAATCTATTGCTTTATCAAACATCATTTCACTATACTGATCTTTTAGTTTCCACCCCTCATTTTTAAGATCCTCGGTAATCTCATTGCCTAATGAAGTTTCGATATTTTCTACAGCTATTGATTTAGTATTCATTTATTTCTCTGCATCGCCCGGCTCAGCTGCCCCAAAAAGCCGCCCACAGCCTTTCAAATTAACGAAAAAATCCGCCGGCTTTTTTTTTGGGGGGGGTCAACTGGAGCCGGAGTTTGTGCAGTTATTTATCTTCAGATTGATCGTAACAAGAGAACCAAAAATCAATTTCAAGATCAGAAATAGCCTTCAATTCTTCTCTTGTAAGCGTACAATTACATTGATCTTCATAAAAATAGCCTATATAAAAATGAGCTTGCTCTAAACCAAAATCATACATTCTTTCAATTTTACCCTTTAATAAATTTGCCAACCACAGAATTTTATCATCATCTTTGATGTATTTGGGTGCATCCAAAGAGGCAGAACCATATGGAATCGGTTTACCTTTGTATTTACCTGTATCACCAATGTCACCAACTTCAACTTTTCTATCGAAATTTATTCCTGTGGCATCTTCGACACTCTTAGGAGAAAAATTATTACCCCAAAATTGTATGGTAACCGAAATTTCAGTAATCATATTTGTATCCGCACAACGCCACAAATCAGCAGCGCGGTTTTATGCGTCTGCTGTATTTGTCTGGTTATCTTTTAGTTACAGAAAAACTATTTGCAATGTCAGCAAATATTTCCTGTCTACTTTTTAACCAATCTATTGATTTCTGAACCATGATGTAGTCATATTCAGCGAATATATCCAGGTAATATTTGTCGTCTATCGGAGTACTATATGCTTCAACTCTAATAATGTTCCCACGCTTAGCGTTGTAAAACCTTGTGAACATGTATTTTCTGCCCTTAATTTGTAATTTGCTACTTTCAAAATTAGCGTTTTTCTCAATTAGAATGTTTTTAAAGTCTTCATAAAATATATCAAAATCAGGTTTTCCTTTATACTCAGAAGGATATTCCCACAGTGTGCAAGTTAGCCTGAATTGAGGTATTTCATAGCCAAAATCATAATGGATACCGACAAACCCCTGTGTTCCTGTAGGAATATACCTCTGGGGTTTTGTTGATAGAAAATACTTACTCCTTCCATATTTTGAGCCTTTCGGGAGAGGTGGCAATTGGTATGAAATTTCGAATTCTTTATAAAGAGTGACATAATTACCCCAGGTACATCTGTCTGGGTCAGGTGTATTTCTAATACAACCATATAAAGCCACGCTTGATATAAGCAAAAAGTAAGATAGGTATCTCATAAATAATTTTGAAAGATAACGTCGTACTTCAGCCGCGCGGCTTTTTGCGTCGGCTGAAAGTGCATGGTTCAAGTAAGCCGCTTCGCGGCAGAATTCATTCTCACAAATAAACACTATCCCTGGCACCTCTGACTCACCCATCCAAAATCATCGTATTAAGGGTGTGATACCACTCCTTACAA
>ENA-ORCU01000366-ORCU01000366.1-marine-metagenome-genome-assembly--contig:-NODE-366-length-17805-cov-3.209838_pt1 | contig 17805 bp, 16 predicted proteins | sample MGYA00248631_ERZ508512 | MGnify/ENA primary metagenome ERZ508512 (study PRJEB26183, sample SAMN06268844) | marine metagenome | isolation source: Tt an P1 anaerobic enrichment on pine from sediment taken...
CCACGACCTTGCGGTTGGTGGCCATCTTGGTCGCCACCTGCACGCCGACATTGGGCTTGCACTCGTCGTCGAGCGCCTCAAGTTCGTATTCGTATTTCGCGTTGGGGTCCTGGTTGCGCAGCGCCACCGCCAGCGCGGCCGAATTGCGGCCGCCGAGGCCCATGTTCGACACGCCGCCCGAGAGTGGGCCGATGAAGCCGACCTTGACCGTGTCCTTGGCAAGGGCCGGGGCCGCCAGCGCGAGCGACAGCGAGGCCGCAAGCGCGGCCGACAAGAAGGCGCGCCTGTTTTCCGTGAATTTCATGTAGGTTCTCCCTGAACTTGGTTCTATTTCGTGCCAGCATCGGCAGCCGGCGGGCACCAGCCCGCCGCTTACGGAGGCACTCTCCCTCAGAGAAATTTGAATGACAATCAAATTTTTTGCTCCTTGACGGCTTGGGAATTAGAATTTTTACTTTGATGAAAATTTTCACAATCGCGTTCGGCCGCTGATGGGCAATTGATCTGACCGCGGTCAAACTCTGGCGGCCGCGCCGCGAACTTGGCTGGCCGGGAAAAATCCGCTACATCCGGCGAGCTTGTGTTTGGGGGGCCGCAAAATGGCAAACGACAATCCGGACCTGTCGCCGATCCGCGACCTCGGCGCCCGGCTGCGCGCCGAACGGCTGAAAAAGGGGCTGACGCTGAAAAGCCTGGCCGAGGCGGCGGGCTGTTCCCTGTCGATGCTGTCGAAGGTCGAGAACGATCAGGCCTCACCTTCGCTCAAGACGCTCCACCAGATCACCGCGGCGCTGGACACCTCCATCGTGCGGCTCTTCGCCGAGGCCGGCGGCGAAGGCGTCAGCCTCTACCGCAGCGGCGAGCGTCCCTCGGTGATGGTGCGGCGCAAGAACGACCAGCCCGCGATCTTTATCGAGCGCCTCTCGCCCACCTATCCGGGCACGATGCTGGACGCCAATATCCACACGCTGGAGCCGGGCGCCGACAGCGGCGGGGACATCCAGCACGAGGGCGAAGAGATCGGCTATGTGCTGGAGGGCGCGGCCGAGTTGTGCGTGAATGGCGAGGTCGTCCCCCTGGTGCAGGGGGATTCCTTCTATTTCTCGTCGGAACTGCCGCACCACTATCGCAACACCTTCGACGGCACGACCCGCATCCTTTGGGTGAACACGCCGCCGACGTTCTAGGCCAGCGGCGTCAGATCTTCAGATGCTCCAGCACGCGCGCGCGGCTGTCCGGGCCGGTCTCGCCTGAATCGTCGATCTCGCCCAGCTTCAGCACCGCCCAGCGGTCGGCGATGTCGAGCGCGAAATTCAGGTTCTGCTCGACCAGCAGGATCGTGGTGCCGTTGGTTTCGCGTTCGGCGCGCAGGGCCTCGGCGATGCGGGCGATCACCGTGGGCTGCAGCCCCTCGGAAATCTCGTCGATCAACAGCAGGTCGGGTCCCAGCATCAGCGCCCGGGCCATGATCAGCATCTTCTGCTCGCCGCCAGAAAGCGTGCCGGCCTTCTGCGCCAACCGGTCCCTGAGGAAAGGGAAATGGCCGAAGACCCGCTCCAGCGCGCCCGCGAGTTCCTTGTCGGAATGCACGGCGAGGCGCAGGTTGTCACGGATGCTGAGGTCCTGGAACAGCGGCTGCTCCTGCGGGGCGTAGCCCACCCCGGCGCTTACCAGGGCCTTGGGCGAGGCGCCCACGATCGACGCGCCATCAAGGCGGATATCGCCGCCCCGCGCCGCCACCAGCCCGAGGATGGTCTTCAGCAGGGTCGTCTTGCCCATGCCGTTCTTGCCCATCAGGGCAAAGATCTCGCCCCTGCGGATGGACAGCGACAGCTCCTTGACGATGGCGACCGGGCCGTAGCCGCTGGTCACGCCCTTGAGCTCCAGTTTCGCATCCGCGGCCATGCCGCTGTCGTCAAACATGCTCGCCCCCCGAATAGATCGTCTTGACGATGTCCGAATTGACCACCTCCTGCACCGAGCCGTCCAGCACCAGCCGCCCCTGGTGCAGCACCACGATCCGGCTGGAGATGTCGCAGACGAAATCGAGGTCATGCTCGACCAGGATGGCGGCGAAGCCCAGCTCGGAGGTCAGCTTTTTCAGGATGGTCCCGATGGTGGTGCGCTCGGCCTTGGTCAGGCCCGCCGTGGGCTCGTCCAGCAGGATCAGCCGCGGCTCCAGCGACACCACCATGGCCAGTTCGAGGCTCTGCTTCTGGCCGTGCGACAGCAGCGAGACCTCGGTCGCCAGCAGCTTGTCAAGCCCGGTCAGGCGCAGGATCTCGATCGCCGCCTGCGGCAGGCCCAGCGCGTCCGAGGCCGACACGAAACTCGGCGCCTCCAGCGCGGCGCGCGACATGCGCAGGCATTCGGCCACGGTGAGGCTGTCGAAGACGCTGGCCACCTGGAACTTGCGCCCCACGCCCAGCGCCACGATCTGGTTGGGGACCATCCCGGAGATGTCCTCGCCCGCGATCCGCACCGTGCCGCCCGAGCGTTCCTTGCCGTCGGTCAGGCAGCGCATCATCGTGGTCTTGCCCGCGCCGTTGGGGCCGACCAGGCTGACCAGCTCGCCCGGCGCCACGTCGAGGGTGATATCCTCCAGCACCTTCTGGCTGCCATAGGATTTCTCGAGCTTGTCGATGCTCAGCAGCGGGCCGCTGGCGGCCTTCATGTGGTGCAGCGGCTCCTCCGCGACCAGGTCCGGCCCGCCGGCCGCGACCGCCTCGCCGCGGCCGCGCCGGGTGAAGCGCGTCACAAGCGCGGCGAGGCCGTTGGGCAGGAAGATGATCATCACCACGAACAGCGCGCCGACGATCAGCTGCCACAGGAAGGGCAGCTCGCCCGACAGGTGGGCGCTGAGATAGTCGATGCCGATGGTGCCCAGAACCGGCCCCAGCACGGTGCCGCGCCCGCCCAGCGCCGTCCAGACCACCAGCTCGGTGCCGAAGACGAAGCCGGTATTCTCGGGCGCCACCACGCCCGAGGCGTTGGCATAGAGGAAGCCTGCCAGCCCCGCCACGCCGGCCAGAATGGCGGTCAGCGCGATCTTGATGCGCTGGGTGTTGAGCCCGAGATAGGCGCAGCGGGTCTCGTTGTCGCGGATCGCGGTCAGCACCCGGCCCGCATCCGAGCGCACGAAGACCAGCGCCGCCACCGCAACCACCACCAGGCATATCCCCGACAGGCGGAAGAACCCCTCCAGCCCGAAGGGCAGCCCGAAATAGCCCACCAGCCCGCTGCTTGATCCGGTCAGCGTGCCGCCGGAATAGATCAGCTGGGTGATAACGATGGGAAAGACCAGCGAGATCACCGTGGCGTAGATCGGCGTCGATCCGTAGTAGAACGACAGCCAGCCCACCGCGACGCCCAGCACCACCGGCACGACGATGGCCAGCACCAGCGCCAGACCCAGCAGCGCGGGCGAGCTGCCGATATGGGTCAGCAGCATCGCCGAGGCATAGGCGCCGATCCCGAAGAACGCCGCCTGCCCGAAGGTCAGAATGCCGGTGAAGCCCCACAGCAGGTCGACGGTGATCGCCAGGATCGCGTAGATCATCGAGCGGGTCAGAACGTTCATGCTGAACCGGTCGAGAAACAGCGGCCCCAGCAGGACCAGCGCCAGCGCGGCGCCCGCCAGAACCGCCAGGATCAGCGGCCGCCGCCGCCCCGCGGCGGAGGGGATGGATGCGGTCACGGTGTCAGACACGGGCAAAGCCTTTCGAACTGATGCGGAGGACCAGCGCGCACAGCACGGCAACGGTGATCCCCCCGAGAATCGGGCTGATGAAGGTAGAGACCAGAACCTGCGCGCCGCCGAACAGCAAACAGGCCACCGCCAGAGCCCCGAAGGACGACCCGGCCACCATCACCAGCATGAAGGAGCCGATCAGCCAGGCCACGCCCATGGTGGGGTCGACGCTGGTCAGCGGCGTCAGCAGCACCCCGGCCAGCGCCGTCAGCCCGGTGCCGATCATGAAGGTGACAAGGCGGATGCGCGCGGTGTCGAGCCCCAGCGCGCGGGCCAGCGCCTCGTTCATGATGATGGCGCGCGCCGACAGGCCCAGCCGCGTGCCCTCCAGCAGGAAGGCGAAGCCCAACCCGATCACCACCGCCGCGCCCAGCGCGAAGATGCGGTAGAGCGAATAGGAGGTTCCCAGCACATGGATGGTGCCTGGCAGCAGGCTTTCGGTGAACTGCACATCGCGGCCGAACCACAGCGTCACCAGCTGTCCGATGACGATGCCCAGCCCCCAGGTGGCGAGGATCGCGTCCAGCGGCCGGGCGTAGAGCGGGCGCACGATCAGCCGCTCGGTCACGCCGCCCAGCACCGCGCCGGCAGCGAAGGCCACGGGCAGCGCCAGCCAGGGGTTCAGCCCCAGCCCGCCGACGACGACGGCGCAATAGGCGCCGACCGTCAGCCAGGCCCCATGCGCGAAATTGACGATCTTCAGAACGCCGAAAATGGCCAGGAGCCCGGCCGAGACGATGAACAAAACCGCCGCCGTGGTCACGATATCCAGTAGGAGCGTCATCGGGCCTCTGCCTCCGGTTTGCCTGCGCAGAAAATTCCTGGAAACGGCCGGGGGCAAACCGCCCCCGGCCGCTGTGATCGGATCACAGGTTCGGGCACTGCTCGCCCGGGTCGACATCCTTGAAGCTCTCGACCACCACGACCGAGCCGTCCTCCTGGACCTGGCCCAGATACATGGTCAGCGGCGCATGGTGCTGCTTGCTCATCTGGATGGTGCCGCGCGGGCCGGTGAAGGACACCTCGTCCAGCGCGTCGAGCACCGGCTTGGCGTCGGTGCTGCCGGCCTTCTCGACGGCGGCCTTGTAGAGGTAGACGGCCTCGTATTCCGGCACGGACAGGTCGTTGGGCGTGCGCAGTTCATCGCCGAACTTGGCGGCCATGGCGTCAAGGAAGGCCTTGTTCTCGGCGCTGTCGATGCCGGTGACATAGGAGGCCGAGATCAGGATGCCGGCGGCATCCGCGCCCATGCTCTTGGCGGTGCCCTCATCCACGGCGAGGTTGGCATAGGGCAGATCGACGCCCGCGCCGCGCAGCTGCTTGGTCAGCGTCACGTTGGGCGCGCCGCCCGCGGTCGAGGTGATCAGCGCCTCGGCGCCCGAGGCCTTCAGCTTGGAGATGATCGCGGTCCAGTCGCTGCCGTCCATGGGCAGGTATTCCTCGCCCACGACCTCGCCGCCGGTGCTTTCGACATAGCTGCGGGCAAATTCCAGCATGCCGCGGCCGAAGGCGTAGTCGCTGCCGATCAGGAAGTATTTCGAGGCGCCCTGCCCCTTCAGGTAGTCAACGATCGGCGGCACCTGCTGTTCCGGCACCCAGGCGTTGACATAGAGGAACGGGTTGCACGAACGCCCCTCGTAGAACGAGGTGTAGATATAGGGCACCTTGCCGCGCGAGACGATCGGCAGGCCGGCGTTGCGCGCCGCGCTGGTTTCCATCGAGATCAGCACGTCGACCTCTTTCTGGAAGACCAGCGAGTCGAAGGCCTTCTGCGCGCCGGCCGCGCCCGAGGCGTCATCGGCGATCACCAGTTCCAGCGGGCGGCCCAGCACGCCGCCGGCGGCGTTGATTTCCTCGACGGCCAGCTCGGCCGACTGCACCACCGAGGGCGCGACCACGCTGTTGGCGCCCGACAGGCCCACCGGCACGCCGATGCGGATCGGGTCGCTATCGGCAGCAAAGGCGCTGCCCGCCAGCATCACGCTGGCCACGGTTGCGAAAAGTGTTGGCATTTTCATGGTTCGTATCCCTGTTTGACTTTCAGTTGGTTTGTGATGGTTTCCTGCCTGCCACCTGTTGCCTTCAGCCGTAGACGTCGCTGCGCCGGTCGCCGAAGATATCGTTGAATTCGCTGATCTTTCTCTTCTCCGGCACGTCGCCGGGCGTGATCGTGGCATAGAGGATCTCCTCCTGCTCGCGGTCGGCGGGGCCCGCCAGAGGCCAGCCGGTGGCATCGATGATCAGGCTCTGGCCGATGAAGGGCTGGCCGCGCTCGGTGCCCACGCGGTCGGCGCAGGCGATGAAGATCCCGTTGGAATGCGCCGCCGCCTTGTGCAAGATGTTCGACATCGCCTCGGCCGCCGGGTCCTGCTCGGGCATCGGCACCCAGTTGGTGGGCACGCAGACCAGCTCCGCCCCCTTCATCGCCAGCTGGCGGAAGGTCTCGGGGAACCAGCCGTCATAGCAGATGGCGATGCCGATCCGGCCCAGCGGCGTGTCGAAGACCGGCAGGCCCAGGTCGCCCTTCTCGAAGAACAGGTTCTCGCGGTTCCACAGGTGGAGCTTGCGGTAGGTGCCGATATAGCCCTCGGGACCGCAGAAAATGGCCGAGTTGTAGAACTTGCCATCCGCCGCCTCGGCGAGGCCCGACACGATGTACACGTCCAGCTCGCGCGCCAGCGCGCAAAGGAATTCGGCGCTGCGCCCGCCCGGGATCGGCTGCGCCAGCGCGGCCAGCTCCTCGGCGCTGTCGAAGACGTACCCGCTGTCGGCCAGCTCCGGCAGCACGATCAGCTGCGCGCCCTTGGCATGGGCCGTGCGCACCCGCTCCTCGATGGCGGCGAGGTTGGCCTCGACCGCACCGATGGTCGGCTCGAACTGGATGCAGGCGATGGTCACGGTCGGTTTGTCTTCGGTCTCAGGGGTCACGTCAGTCTCCAAAACGCAAAAAGCCCCCGCCGCGGTCGCTCACCGCAGATCGGGGGCTGCATAGCCGGGATGTGGGGCGGCAACCTTGCCGCTGAGCAATCCTGCTCGTTACTCAGATGCTGTCACGCAGCGCGGGCGGGTTCAATTTGAACATTTCATCAAGTGACGACTTTTTTCGCCGCCTTGTTAATCACTTTTTGAATCGCGAACCGAGGCCGAGACGCTGCATCGTCTCATGGGCCGAGACCAGGTCCTCGGCGATGGCGGCCATCGTGATGCGCTCCGACGTGGCCTGATCGCGCAGCAGGCGGTAGGCCGCGTCCTCGTCCAGGCCCTGTTCATCGACCAGCAGGCGGATCGCCCGGTCCACCAACCGGCGGCCCTTCAGCGTCTCCTCCAGCTTGCGCACCTTGCCCGCCAGCCGCGCCTCGTAGCCGTGGCGGTAACGCGCCAGGGTGAACTGGGTGAGGATGCCCAGCGGGCGCAGCGGCTTGCTCATCACGCCATGGGCGTTGAGGTCGTAGATCGCCTTGAGCGAGGTGGGGCTTTCATAGGTCACCACGGCGATGATCGCCGGGTCGTGCCCCTCAAAAAGCTGCGCGGCCTGGTCGGCGGGCGTGTCCTCGACGCTGATGAAAACGGTATCCGTGCCCTCGGGCAGCGCCGCGGGCAGCGGCCAGACGGCGTTGACCTCGCATCCCAGCCGCCTGAGCTGGTCGGTCAGCACCTTGCCGTCCTCGTCCTTCGGGTGGATGACCAGAACCCGCGCCCGGCGCAGGTCGTCGAGTATGCGGCGTGCCTGTCCCTTCATGCCCATTCCCGCAGCGACGGCTCCTCGAAACGCGTGGTGGCCAGGTAGGGGTCCGGGCGCACCAGCCCCGCCCCTTCCCAGACGATGTCAAAGAGGCCGTCGGCCCGCGCCACGCCGATCCGGGGCGTCAGCCAGCTGTGGCGCGTGTCGGCATCGACATGGATCAGCCCGCCGGGCGCCTCGAATTCCTCGCCCAGGACCTCCTGGCCGATGCGGCGCGTGTCCAGCACGCCCACCCGCTCCAGCGCGCGGGCGAAGAGATGGACCTGGTTGTAGGCGGGCTCGGACCAGACGCTGGTGGTCGCCTCCGCGCCGTAGCGCGCCTTGTAGGAGGCCACGAATGCGCGGTTCACCGCCGATTCCAGCGTCTGGAAATAGCTGGCCGCGAGGATGTGGCCGGTGCATTTCTCGGGCCCGATCCGGGCGATCTCGCCCTCGGCCATGGTGAGGCTGGCGATCGGACAGGCGGCCCGGTCGATGCCCGCGGCGTGGTAGAGCGTGTAGAAGGCCTGCGCCGAAGTGCCCACCAGCGTGGAAAACACCGCGTCGGGCCGGATGCGTTCGATCTCGCGGATCACCGACATCTCCTCGGAGGCCCCCGCGCCCAGCGGCAGGTAATCCTCGGCCACGATCTCGCCGCCCTTGGCCTCGATCAGGTCGCGCATCACGCGGTTCGACTCGCGCGGATAGATGTAGTCGGAGCCGACGAAGGCGATCCGGGGGCCATAGGTCTGCAGCAGGTAATCGGCCAGCGGCAGGCAGGTCTGGTTCAGCGTCGCCCCGGTATAGACGAGGTTCTCGCAATACTCGAACCCCTCATACATGGAAGGGTAGAACAGCAATCCGTTATGGCGCTCGATGATGGGCAGAACCGTCTTGCGGCTGCCGGACATCGAGCAGCCGAAGATGATGTCGATCTCGTCCTCGGACAGCATCCGGCGGGCCAGCGCCCGGTAGCTGTCGTTGTCCGAGCCCGGATCGCGGCTGACGGCGATGATCGGCCGGCCGAGAACGCCGCCCGCGGCATTGATTTCCTCGATCGCCAGAAGCGTGCCGTTATAGTGCTCTGTCTCGGTGACCGCCGTCGTTCCGCTGCGCGAAAACAACACGCCGACACGCCATCCGTCCCGCGACGACGGACTCATCTCGAAAACCTCATTCCGGGGGGCTCCTGACTGGTCATCGCCCGATCTTACGCGCCGGCCGATGGTGGCTGCAACCGGCCCGATCGCGCGATCTGCGGAAGGCGCCGGCGCCGCCACATCGCCCAAGCGAGGCCCGGAATCGCCCCCGCCGACGCCGGACCAGCCGCGCGGACCACGGCGGGCCCCGCCGCCCGCCGGGATTTGATTATTTGGTTAAATTTTGAGCGGCCCGCGCCAAAACTCCCGAAATTTGGACAAATGCGGCGAAACCGGGCGCGATTTCGCAAACCGGGGAGGCCTCGGGCGGTTGGCCCCGCCCATACTCCGGACGGGAATGAACCGAAGCCGGGCGCGACAGCAACAAGACGCCCGCGGAGACAACAGGGAAATCCAATGACCAACAAGCCGATCAGCCTGACACGGCGGGGCCTTCTGATGGGGGCGGCGGGCGCCGCCCTGTCCGCCCCGATGATCAACCGCGCCTGGGCCGCCGAGCCGACCACCATCAACATGCTGGCATGGTACGGCCATGCCGAGCCCGACATGGTGGCCGAGTTCGAGGCCGAGAATAACGTCAAGTTCGTGCCGAAATACTATGCCGGCGGCGACAACATGCTGGCCCTGATCGCGCAATCCCCGCCGGGCACCTACGACATCATCCTGTCGGATGCCGAGTTCGTGCAGCAGCTCAACGCCGCGGGCTATATCGAGGAGATGGACCCGTCGCTCTTCCCGTTCGACGATTTCTATCCCGCGTACCAGAAATTCCCCGGCCACTGGACGGGCGACCAGCTCTGGTCGGTGATGGTGCGCTTCGGCCTGCTGGGGGTTTCCTACAACACCGACGCGCTGACCCGCGAAGAGGCGATGAGCTACAACTGCTTCTGGAGCGACAAGGTCACCGGCAAGCTGGGCCATTTCGACTGGCACCTGCCCAATCTCGGCCAGATGTCGCTGCTGATGGGCAACAACAGCCCCTCGCCCTTCGACATCAGCGAAGAGGCCTGGGAGGCGGTGCAGGAAAAGACCCTCAGCCTCAAGCCGCAGGTCGGCGGCTATTTCGACTACGGCGGCACCTTCTCGTCGCTGAAGAACGGCGAGATGCTGGCCATGGCGGGCATCGGCGACTGGATCACCGGCGTGCTGCAGAAGGACGGGGCCAAGGTGGCCAGCGTCATCCCCGAAGAGGGCGGCATCCAGTGGACGGAGAGCTACTCCATCGGCAAGGGCAGCTCGAAGCACGAGATCATCAACAAGTTCATCCAGTACATGCTCAGCCCGCGCGGCCAGGTGCGCTCGATCCAGATGGCGGCCTATCCGGGGCTGTCCCCGACCAGGTCGGGCTGGAAGGCCATCCAGGAGGCCAACCCCGCCGAAGCGGAACGCTCGGGCCTCATCGAAGGCCACGACCAGAGCCCGATCAAGCTGCTGAGCGAGGGCCGCGTGCATATCCGGCAGATCCCGCAGCAGCAGTCGCTGGAGGACTGGAACGACTTCTGGTCCGAGTACAAGACGGCCTGAGGCAGGCCGGGAGCTGTGACAGGGCGCGGGCCATGCCCCATGCATTGCGCGCGCCCTGAATCGTCGGGGCCCTGATGAAGAAACGCCTTTCCGCCTACCCCTATATGTGGCGCCTGCCGCTGCTGATCTGGCAGGGGGCGTTTTTCGTGGGGCCGCTCGTCCTGATGGTGGCGATGTCCTTCTGGCTGGTGCGGAACTACCGCATGGAGCCGGACTTCGTGCTGAAGAACTGGGACAAGATGCTGGGGCGGGACTATTTCTGGAACGCCTACTGGGTCACCTTCTTCCGCGCGACGCTGGCGGCGGGGCTGGCCACGCTCATCGCCTTCCCCGCCTCCTGCGCACTGGCCTTCCGCGCCTCCGACACGGCGCGCCGCTGGGCGGTCTTCTTCCTGATCGTGCCGTTCTTCACCTCCTACCTGGTGCGGGTCTATGCCTGGCAGGTGCTTCTGGCCGAAAGCGGGCCGCTGAACGCAGTGCTGGCCCATCTGGGGCTGGGCCCCTTCACCATGCTCAACTCCGGCTTCGGCGCGATGGTGGGCTACATGACGCTGGTGCTGCCGCTGGTGGTCATCCTGCAGACCTTCAGCCTCGCCGCGATCGAGCGCGACCTGATCGAGGCGTCCTGGAACCTCGGCGCCTCGCCGCGCGCGACGCTTTTCCGGGTGATAATTCCCTCGGCCAGGGTCGGCCTGATCCTCGGGGCGGTCTTCGCCTTCATCCTGTCCTTCGGCGATTTCGTCAGCCCGTTCTATCTCGGCGGCTCCAAGCCGCCGACGCTGTCCATCCTGATCATCGACACCACCAAATCCGGCCAGCAATGGCCGCGGGCCGCCGTGGTGGCGGTGATGATGATCGTCACGCTGTTCGTCGTGGCCTTCGCCGCCGTCGGCGCGGCCTATGGGCGGAGGAAATAGGGCATGAAGACAGCCGGCCTGCTCTCGCGCCTCTACCTCGCCGCGCTCTTCCTCTTCGTCTTCGCGCCGATCGTGACCTCGATGGTCTTCTCCTTCAATTCCGACCGGTTCCCGACGGTGCCGCTGGGCCAGTTCACGCTGGACTGGTACCGGACCGCCTTTGCGCGGCCCGAGGTCTGGGCCGCCTTCGGCAACTCGCTGATCGTGGCGCTGTCGGCGGCGGCGCTGTCCACCGCGCTGGGCTTCGCCACGGCCTATACCGATTTCCGCTACGGCTTCCGCTTCAAGACCGCCTATCTGGCGCTGGCGCTGCTGCCGCCCACCATTCCGCTGGTCATCATGGGGCTGGCGATGCTGGCCTGGCTTGCACGGCTGGGGCTGTCGGGCACCCTGCCCGGCATCGTCATCGCCCACACGGTGATGGGGGCGCCCTTTGCCATGGCGATCTGCCGGATGCGCCTGCAGCAGATGGATGCGGCCCTCGAGGCCGCGGCGTGGAACCTCGGCGCGAGCCCCTGGCGGGCGATGCGCGCGGTAGTGATCCCGTTTTCGCTGCCGGCGCTGATCTCGGCCTATTGCCTGACCGCCGCCGTCAGCTTCGACGAGTTCATCGTGGCGTGGTTCGTCTCGGGGCTGAACAAGACGGTGCCGGTGATGATCCTCGAAATCCTGCAGGGCAATGTGGACCCCCAGATCAACGCCATCGGCACCGTCGTCTTCCTCACCTCGATGACGCTGGTCGTCGTCGCCCAGCTTCTGCTACTGCGCCGGAGAGACCCATGACCGATCAAGACCCGCTCGTCCGCTTCGAGGGCGTGAAGAAGCGCTACGAGAGTTTCGAGGCGGTGAAGGGCATCGACCTGGACATCGCGCGGGGCGAGTTCGTGGCGATCATGGGCCCCTCGGGCTGCGGCAAGACCACGACGCTGCGCATGCTCGCCGGGCTGGAGGCGCCCACCGAGGGGACGATCACCATCGGCGGGCGCGTGATGAACGATGTCCCGGCGCATGAGCGGGACACGCCCATGGTGTGGCAGTCCCTGGCGCTCTTTCCGTTCCTCAACGTCCAGCAGAATGTCGAATTCGGGATGAAGATGCGCGGCGTGCCCGAGGATGAGCGCAACACCCGCGCCCTGATGTGGCTGGAGCGGCTGGGGCTGAAGGGCTTCGAGAAGCGCCGCATCGACCAGCTTTCGGGCGGCCAGAGGCAGCGCGTGGCGCTGGCGCGCTCGCTGGTGACGGAGCCCGAGATGCTGCTGCTCGACGAGCCGCTCTCGGCGCTCGACGCGCATCTGGTGATCCGCATGCAGGGGGTGCTGTCCAGGCTGCAGAAGGAGCTGGGCATCACCTTCGTCTATGTGACCCATTCCCAGTCCGAGGCCTTTGCCATGGCCGACCGCGTGGTGATCATGGGGCATGGCGAGATTGCCCAGATCGGCAAACCGCAGGAGGTGTTCCGTGCCCCGAGAAACCGTTTCGTGGCGGAATTCGTGGGCCGCAACAACATCCTCGCGGGCCAGGTGTCGGGGGGAGAGATCGACATCGGCGGGCTGCGCATGCCGCTGCCCGGCGCGCCCGACGGCGCGGCCGAGATCGTCGTCGCCGCCGACCGGATGCGGGTGGGCCGCGAAGCGCCCGAAACCCACGGGATCCGTGCCCAGTTCCTGTCGGAGGAATTCGCCGGGACCGGGATCATCTGCTATTTCGAGGATGCGGACGGGGCGGAACTGAAGGCGCAGGTGAGCGAGGCGGAGCTTGAAGCGCTCTCGCCGGAGCCGGGGCAGAGCTTCTGGCTCACATGGGCGCCGGAGGCGGCGCATGTCACGGAAACCTGAGATGCGACGGCCTGGCCCCTGCCGCAGCGGCAGACGGCTGGGCCTGTCTTTTCCCGGATATGGAGAGGTGCAGAGGTGAGTATTGAATTGCTTGTGAAAGGGGGCGTGCTGCAAGACGGCAGGCAGGCCGACATCGCGATTTCCGACGGGGTCATCACGGCGGTCGCGCCGGGCATCACCGCCGAAGCCGGCGAGGTGATCGACGCCAGCGGGAAACTGGTCACCTCTCCCTTCGTTGACCCCCATTTCCACATGGACGCGACGCTCAGCTACGGCCGCCCCCGGGTGAACGGCTCCGGCACCCTGCTGGAGGGCATTTCGCTCTGGGGCGAGCTGAAGCTCCTCCAGAGCCGCGAGGACATCGTCGTCCGTGCGCTGGACTATTGCCGCCAGGCCGTGGCCAGGGGGGTGCTCGCGATTCGCAGCCATGTCGATGTGACCGACCCCACCTTCAGGACGGTCGAGGCGCTTCTGGAGGTGCGCGAGGCGGTGAAAGACACGCTCGAGCTGCAGCTTGTCGCCTTTCCGCAGGACGGCTGGTACCGCGCCGAGGGCGCCGAGGCGCAGGTGATCCGGGCGCTCGATGCCGGGGTCGATGTCGTCGGGGGCATCCCGCATTTCGAACGGACCATGGCCGATGGCGCGGCCTCGGTCCGGGCTGCCTGCGAACTGGCCGCAGAGCGCGGCCTGCGCGTCGATCTGCATTGCGACGAAAGCGACGACCCGATGAGCCGCCATATCGAGACGCTGGCCTCCGAGACCATCCGCTGCGGTCTGCAGGGCCGCGTGGCGGGCTCTCACCTGAGCTCGATGCATTCGATGGACAACTACTACGTCGCCAAGCTGCTGCCGCTCATCGCCGAAGCCGGGGTTGCGGCCATTCCCAACCCGCTCATCAACATCACGCTCCAGGGCCGGATGGACAGCTACCCGAAACGCCGCGGCCTCACCCGCGTGCCCGAGTTGCGCGCGGCGGGCGTGACCGTGGCCTTCGGGCAGGATTGCGTGCGCGACCCGTGGTATCCCCTCGGCTCGGGCGACATGCTGGACGTGGCGCATATGGGGCTGCACGTGGCGCTGATGACCGCCCCCGATGACATGCGCGCGGCCTTCGACATGGTCACGGGGGCCCCGGCGGAGATCATGGGCCTCGATTTCGGGCTGGAGGCGGGCAAGCGCGGCAGTCTCGTCGTGCTCGACGCGCCCGACCCGATCGAGGCGCTGCGCCTGCGCCCCGCGCGGCTCTGCGTGGTCTCGAACGGCCGCGTCGTGTCGCGCACACGGCCCGCTCTGTCCGAGATCACCGCTGGGTTCTGAACGCGGGTCAGGGGACCGCCGCAGCCGGTCGAATGACGCCCTTTCCCGGCCTCTGGCCCGCGGCGCATGCATGCCCCGGAAGGCTGCTTCCGACGCCTGCCGGGGCGCGCGCCGCTGGCAGAAACCGGCCCGAGCGCGCGACCGCTCCGAAAACACTGCGCCGTGTGGGCCCGACATGGGCCAAGAGACCGTTACGGGTGTCCGTGCCCCGGACGCGGAGGTCGCCGTTTCCGGCGACGCGCCCTGTTGCGCGCTAGTCGTCGGGAAAGATTCCCGGCGAGGTGGCGGCGCCGTCGTCGAACTGGGAAAGATAATCGACGATCACCGGGCGGTTGACCGCGAAGCCCTTGTAGTCCGCCAGCTCGTCGGGAAGGTCGCGCAGCACGCGGTGCAGACGGCGGCCCCATTTCGGCACGGTCGCCAGATCCTGCAAGCTGATCAGGTAGCACCGGATCGGGAAGGCCAGCGCATTCGACCGCGGCAGCCGCCAGAAGGTCTGCAGCTCGACCCGGAGATGTTGCTTGCGGCCCACGTTCTCGGGCGTGACCGTGCGCTTCTCCGGGCCCCATTTGTGGTAATTCTCGGGGCTGGTGTCGAGCCGCGGATTGACCGTCATGGTCCAGTTCAGGCGGCGCGAGGGCGCGCCTTGCCGTATGTTCATCAGGAATTTCAGCGCGCGCTGGAAAACGCCCATCTCATGCGCCTTGGGCACCGGAGCATGCCATTCGAAAAAGTTCATGCCGATGTCGAAGTCCAGGCTCCAGTCGGCCTGGCTGGTCACCATGCCCGCATCCATCCACAGGTTGCCCTCGCGCTGGTCCAGCACGGCGAAATCGCCCTGCGCCTGGCGGGTGATATACTCCATCGGCCCGCAAGGCAGCGTCGTGGGGTCCAGGAAGGTGAAGCGCTGTTCGATCCCCAGCGGCCGGTTGATCCAGTGCCACTGGTCGCCGTCACGGTTCAGGCTGAAAAGCTCGGGGTAATCCTCGGCCTTCGAGACCATGATCAGCTCCAGCAGGTCCCAGCCGGCCAGTTCCATGTGTGGCAGGGACTGGCAGCGCAGCGGATCGTCGGCCAGGGTGATCTCGCGGTCGCGCATCTCGCTGACGTAATGCTCGTCCACATCGAAACGTTTTTCGAAAGGGCTCCCCTCGGGGCCGCCCTGATGCGGCTCCATGTTGACGGAGTACATGTAGCTGTCCTGGTCAAAGGGAAAGGGAAACCGCCGGATCGCCGCGGGCGAATTGTGGAACGTATAGTCGTCGCGGAAGGTCTCGTCATTGAAGCGGATGGTCATGGGGCCCTCCTATCGCTCGAGGATGAGTTCTTCGCCCTGGAAGCGGGAAACGCAGGGCATGATCTTGGCCTGGGCGGCGCGGTCGTCGTCGCTGAGCCAGTGATCGTTGTGTTCGATCCGGCCCTTGCAGGACAGAACCGCGCTTTCGCATTGCCCGCAGGCGCCGCCGCGGCAGCTCCACGGGATCTTGACCCCGGCGGCCTCCAGAGCCTCCAGAAGGCTTTGATGCGCGCCCACGGTGATCGTGACGCCCGAGCGCGCCAGCGTCACGTCGAAGGGTTTTCCGGGCGGCGGGGCGAGGAAGGCCTCGGAATGCAGCGCGCCGCCTGGCCAGCCAAGACGCCCGGCGGCATCCTCGACCGCCGCGATTAGCCCTTCGGGGCCGCAGGTGTAGACATGGGTGCCCAGCGGCTGACCCGACAGGATCGCGCCCGGGTCCATCCGGTTTCCCTCTTCGCTGATATGCACATGGATCTGCGGCGCCTCGGGCAGCAGCTTCAGGCCAGCGGCCTCGCTTCGCGAACGCGCGGCGTAGTGCAGCTCGTAGGGCAACTGCAGGCGGTCGAGCTGCCTGAGCTGCGACAGCATGGGCGTGATCCCGATGCCGCCGGCGATCAATACATGCCTGCGGGCACGCAGATCGAGCCCGAACAGGTTGACCGGGGCGGTGACGCGCAACATGTCGCCCACCGCGACATGGCTGTGCATGTAGCGCGAACCGCCCCGCCCCCCATCCTCGCGGCGGACGGCGATTCCATAGCCCGAACCGTCCAGCGGGTCGGAGATCAGCGAATAGGCGTTGCGGCGCAGGGTGCCCTCGTCGGGCATTTCGACCACCACATGCGCGCCGCCCGAAAACAGCGGCAGCGCCGCGCCCTCGGGATGTTCGAAGCGGAAGCGGGTGACGAGGGGCGTCAGCGGCGCGACCTCGGTCACGCGCAGCATCAGGCTGGTCATGGCTGGATCTCCTGCGTGGGGGGGACGATGCCGGGCGTTTCGGCGTCGACGCAAACGCCCTGGAAAGCGCCCAGCCGGCGCGAGAAGTGGTCGCGCACGAACAGCGTGAGGCCGCAATGCGAACAGGTGAAGGGATCGGTGCTGACGTTCTCGGTCACGCCTTTGCAGTGGACGCATTGCATCCGCCGCGCGATCGAGCCGCGATGTTCGGCCTGGATCGCGTCGGCGGGCAGGCCGGCGGCCAGCGCCTCGGCGGTGGCTTGGCCGATCAGCCCCTCGGTGCCGGCCAGGTACAGCCGCAGGCCCATCTGCGCATCCGCCAGCGCCTTGCGAAACCGCGGGAGGATCGCCGCGTAGCTGGGGCCCTCGCGGTACATGCGCGGGCCGAGCGCCCTGAGCCGAGCGCCGTAGTCGGCCCCGCCGGGAATGAAGATCAGATGCGCGTGCTCCATGACCGAGGCGTCGCGTTCAGCCAGCTCGATCAGCGCTGCCGCCCCTTCGGCATCCGCCAGCATCAGGGCGGGCGTGGCACCGTGGGAGTCCAGCACGGCATAGACCGGGCGGCTGAGAATGGAGGGGGAGAATGTCGATTGTGTCATTGCGGTCTTCCTGAGGCCTGCTCTGTCGGGGCACCGGGCGCTGGTGCGGGCCGCCCGGCGCCCCTGACGTCCCTCAGCCCTTCGCGGTGCGACGCTTCTTCTCGGGATCGAAGAAGGGCATCGGATGCGCGATGGCGGGGATTTCCTTGTCGGGGTTCCGGATCGTCAAGGGCGTGCCCTCGACGGCGCAGTCGACGGGCATCCGGGCGATGCCGACATTGTGCGCGTTCAGCGGGCTGTAGAAGCCCACGGTCACCACGCCCACCTGTTTGCCGTCTTTCAGGACCGGCGCGCCCTCGGCGGCGGCCTCGGTGCCCTCGAGCTTCACGCCGTAAATCTTGAAACGCTCCTTGCCCTTCAGGCGGTAGTGTTCCTCGGCACCGCGGAAGCCGGTCTTGCCCTTGGAGACGGTGAAGTCGAGCCCCAGTTCCCAAAGCGTGTCGCCGCAGGGTTCGTCCTCGAAGGGGTACATCTCCGAGTTGTCGTAGGGGAAGAACAGCAGGTAGCTTTCGGCGCGCAGCAGGTCGAGCGTGGTGAAACGGGTGGGAATGATCCCCATTTCGGCGCCCTCGGACACGATCGTATCCCAGATCGCCACCGCGTCCTGGCGGCGGCAGAAGATCTCGTAGCCGCGCTCGCCGGTGTAGCCGGTGCGCGAGATGGTCACGGGCTTGTCGAAAAGCATCGTGTGGATATGGCTGAAATAGGCCACGTCGCGAATGCCGGG
>ENA-ORCU01000367-ORCU01000367.1-marine-metagenome-genome-assembly--contig:-NODE-367-length-17792-cov-2.756647_pt1 | contig 17792 bp, 14 predicted proteins | sample MGYA00248631_ERZ508512 | MGnify/ENA primary metagenome ERZ508512 (study PRJEB26183, sample SAMN06268844) | marine metagenome | isolation source: Tt an P1 anaerobic enrichment on pine from sediment taken...
TGGGTTGCCTGCCACGGGCACCGGTTAACAGTGGATATCCTTTGAGTTCGGAAAGCATCGACCGTGCGTCGTAAGGCGTGATCGGCAGGATTCGTGTGGAGACATCCTTGAAGATTTCGACAAATATGCCGCCCAGGCCAACCATGATGACAGGTCCGAATACCGGATCGTTTTTAAGGCCTACAAGAAGCTCCACGTCGGCATCCACCATTTCGGAAACCAGTACCCCTTGGGTGGAAGCCTTTGGCTGACGGGCAGTCACATTTTTCATAATCTGCTCATACGCGCGAGCCGCCCTATCTGCATCGGTAACGCTCAACACTACCCCACCGGCTTCGGATTTATGGGGAATGTCGGCTGAAACGACCTTCAGTGCCACCGGAAAGCCGATCTCTGAGGCCATATCCGCCGCCTGAGAAGCACTCGTTGCCAACAATTCACGGGTTGTGGGGATTCCGAATTGGCGCAGGATCTCTTTCGACCTGAATTCATCCAGTCCACCGGCGGATTCTGATGCCAGCAGTGAAGGCAACTCGACGACCTGTTTGTCATTACCCGCAACCGCTGAGTTCCGCCTTTCGTGCTGCATTTGAATCGCCTGTCGATATCGATTCAGCGCCCCCATGGCATACAGGCAACGACCGGGTTCCTCATACAGGGGAATCCCTTTGGACTGAAAATCTTTTCGAATTGGATCGTCGCATGCCATCCAGGTTACCAGAATCGGTTTTTCGGTTCGATTGGCGATGGTTTCAATCGGGGGAATCAAGATATCTTTCATGTGTTCGAGCAGGCCGATAAACACCACCACACCATCCACATTTTCATCGTTCACCACACACTGGATGCAGGACTGGAAATCTTCAGGCTTGGTGAGCACTTGGGCGGTCAGATCCACCGGATTCTTGGCCGATCCAAATGAAGGCAACAAATCAGCTAAGGTGGCTTCGGTTTCACCGGAAAATCGAGCCATCTGCATACCGAACATCTCACAGTTGTCCGCCATAACGACCCCGGCACCACCGGAGATGGAAACGATCGCGATACGGTCTCCATTCAGTCGTTTCGTGCAGCCGAAAACCTTGAACAGGTCGAAAAACTGTTCTACCTGGTCTACCCGAAGAATGCCCTCCTGCTGAAAAAAGGCATCCACAAGTCGATCTTCACCGGCCATGGACCCGGTATGGGAACTTGCTGCCTGGCTGCCGGACGCCGAACGGCCGACTTTCATTACCAGCAACGGTTTTTCTTTTTCTATGGCCAAGCGTGCGCATTGCTGCAACTGTTCGGGGTCGTTGAGCCCTTCCATGTAGGCTGCCGCAACCCGGGTGTTCTCGTCATGAAGCACGTACTGGAGATAATCGCTGGCACTGACCGAAGCTTCATTGCCACTGCTGATCATGTAGCTGAAACCGATTCCCATATTCTGCGCCATTCCATAAAAATGGTATCCCATGGCACCGCTCTGCGAAACAAAGGCGATAGGACCTTTGTTGAAGGTTCCGCGCACCAGGGCCCCGGTGAACGTAACCGGCACCTGGTCCCAATGGTCAATAAAACCCTGGCAGTTGGGCCCCATGATGGCAACCGATGCATTGCGGGCCGTGGCGGCAATCCGATCCTGCATGACCTGCCCTTCGCCGCCGATCTCTCCGAATCCCGAGGAGATGATCATTATTGACTTGACGCCGCAAGTGGTCGCTTCGTTCACGGCTTTTTCGACAAGCTCCGCTCGGATGGCGATAAGCAGCAGGTCGACCGGTTCGGGCAGATCCTGCAAGCTTTTGTAACAAGGTAATTCCTGAAGCGTTTGATATTTTGGATTAACGGGATAAATTCCGCCATCGAAACCATATTCCTTCAAAAAACGAATGGGCCTTCCCCCAATGGAGTTGGGATTGTTGGACGCGCCCAGCACCGCGATACTGCGAGGTTTCAATAAATAATCGAGGTTCACGATTGTCTCCTGGTCAGCGATTGTCGGTCAATAATCTATCGGTTGCTCGGCTGGAAATGGGAGTATGCACCTATTCCAAATTCCAAGCCTTGCGCATCCGCTCGGCCAGCGTGATGGTGACCATGTGCTCGGTCGCGTGCTCGCCGCGGAAATGGGTGTCGCGGGTGAAATGCGCCTCCGACTCCAGTTCGCCGCCCAGGCGTTCGGAAAAGCGTCTGAACAGCGCCCAGGAGGCATCGTTGTCGGCGGTGATGGTGGTCTGCAGCCGGCGCACGTCATCGCAGATGTCACGCTCCAGCAGTTCCTGCAGCATTCGCGAACCCAGGCCGGTGCCGCGCGCCTCTTCGGCGACGGCGACCTGCCAGACGAACACGGCCTCGGGGTCTTCGGGCAGAACATAGCCGGACACCCAGCCCACGATCTCGCCGTTCATTTCCGCCACCACGCAGGTGTCGCGGAAATGATCGCACTGGATCAGGTTGCAGTACATCGAGTTCTCGTCCAGCGGCTTGCAGCGCTGAACCAGCGACCAGATGGCCGCGCCATCCTCGGACTGCGGCTTGCGCAGCTTGGGCCGCGCGGGACGAAACATTTCCTTCGTTTGAAGCAATGGATCACACCTTCCTCGTTCGTTCGATAGCCTAAATATATACTCGCGGCCAAAATTTCAACTATCGAAGCATTAATACCCCGTTAAGTGTGCGTTTTGCGCTATATACGCGTCCAAAATGGCAGTTTTTCAAAGGACTTTTGCTTCGAAAGACAAATGCAATGCGATGCTGCGGAATATTGAACGCGGCGCAAAGCTCTGCGAAAGTCTAAGCATCACGAACGGAGACATCCCCATATGGACCGCCCGATGGATCGCACGGATACCAGCCTCATCGCCCTGCGCCGCATCCTGCGCGCGACCGAGCTTTACGGCCGGGATCTCGCCAAGGCCGCGGGGCTGACGGCGGCACAGTTCCGGGTTCTCCAGGTGGTGGCCGAGCGGGGGCTGTGCACCGCCAAGGACATCTCGCGGCAGATGAGCATTTCGCAGGCCACGGTGACCTCGCTGGTGGACAAGCTGGTGCGCCAGGGCATGGTCACCCGCGAGCGCTGCGAAACCGACCGCCGCCAGACCAACATCGTGATCACGGAGCGTGGCCGCGAGACGATCGAAAAGGCGCCCGACGCGCTGCAGCAGCGCTACGTGCGCAAGTTCGAGGCGCTGGAGGATTGGGAACAGGCGTCGCTGATCTCGGCGCTGGAGCGGGTGGCCGCGATGCTCGACGCCGAGGATCTGGATGTCGCGCCGGTGCTGGACACCGGCGAGCTGGGCAAGAACACCTGAGCGGTCAGAGCCGGTCGCGCAGCGAGAACCAGATCATTGCCAGAACCAGAAGCGGGCTGCGCAGCGCCGCCCCGCCCGGGAAGCGCGGGCTGGGCACCCGCGCCATCAGGTCGAAGCGCTCGGCCTGCCCCGCGATGGCCTCGGACGCGACCTGCCCCGCCAGCGTCGCCATCGCCAGCCCGTGGCCGGAATAGCCCGACAGGCTGAGGATGTTGCCCGCCAGCCGCTCGAAATGCGGCATGCGGTTCATGGTGATGGCCAGCGTGCCGCCCCAGGCATAGTCGATGCGGGTGTCCGCGAGCTGCGGGAAGATCTCCAGCATCGGGCGGCGCACCTTGGCGGCGATGTCGCGCGGGAAGCGGTAGCCGTAGGATTCAGAGCCGCCGAAGAGCAAACGGCGATCCTCGGAAAAGCGGAAATAGTTCACCACGAACTTGCTGTCGGCCACCGCGTGGTTGTTGCGGATCAGGCTTTCCTGCTGCTCCGCGCTCATCGGTTCGGTGGCGAGGATGAAGTTGTTGATGGGCATGACGCGGGCGGCCACCCGCGGCTCCAGCCCGCCCAGATAGCCGTTGCAGGCCAGCACCACGTGACCGGCGGTGACCTGCGCCTGCTCGGTGCTTACGGTTGCCGGATCACCCTCAGTAACGGCGGCGACCTTGGAACGCTCGAAGATCCGGACGCCCTCCGCCTGCGCCAGCCGCGCCAGCCCCAGCGCAAAGCGCAGCGGGTCCACATGCCCGCCGCCCATGTCGATCGCACCGCCGTAATAGCAAGGCGAGCCGACGAGGTGGCGCATCTCCTCCTGCTCCAGCCCGCGGATCAGGTCATAGCCGTACTCGTCCTGCAGCTTCTTCGCGTAGTCCAGCGAATGCCGGACGTAGCGGCGGCGGTGATCGGCATGGATGATCCCGTCATGGAAGGGGCAGTCCACCAGCGGGTCCCGCGCCAGCGCGCGCACCAGCGCCACCGCGTCGCGGCCCATGTCCCACAGGGCGCGGGCGTCGTCGCGGCCGACCATGCGCTCGAGCGCGTCCTGCTCCACCCGCTGGCCCATGCCCGCCTGACCGCCATTGCGCCCCGAGGCGCCGAAGCCCACGCGCTGCGCCTCCAGCAGCACCACGTCATAGCCGCGGCGCGCCAGATGCAGCGCCGCTGAAAGCCCGGTGAACCCCCCGCCCACCACGCAGACATCCGCCTTCAGCGCCCCTTGCGCGGGGGCGAAGGGCGGCAGCGGCTCGGCCATGGCGGCGTAGTAGGACCGGGGGTATTCCCCCGGCCGGTCATTGGCGGTCAGCAGGTCCATGGGCGCCTCAGGCCGCGACCAGCAGGCCCTCGGCCTTGGCCTTGTCGTAGGTCTGATCCAGCGACTTGGCCGCGCGTTCGATCAGCGTGTCGATATCCGAGGGCTGCAGGATCAGCGGCGGCGAGATGATCATCCGGTCGCCCACATGGCGCATCACCAGGTTGTTGGCGAAGCAGTGATCGCGGCAGATCAGGCCGATCTGGCCGGGGCCGTTCTTGAAGGCCGCGCGGCTGGCCTTGTCCGGCGTCAGCGCGATGGAGCCCATCAGGCCGCAGATCCTGGCCTCGCCCACCAGCGGGTGATCGGCCAGCGCCTCCCATTTCTCCTTGAGGTAGGGCGCGACCACCGAACCGGCGCGTTCGACGATCTTTTCCTCTTCGAGGATGCGCAGGTTTTCCAGCGCCACGGCGGCCGAGACCGGGTGGCCCGAATAGGTGTAGCCGTGGTTGAAATCGCCCGCCTCGGCCACGACTTCGGCCACCTCGTCGCAGACCATCGAGCCGCCGATCGGCGCGTAGCCGGAGGACAGCCCCTTGGCGATGGTCATGATATGCGGGCGGATGCCGAAGGTCTGGGTGCCGAACCAGTTGCCGGTGCGGCCGAATCCGCAGATCACCTCGTCGGCGATCAGCAGGATCTCGTGCGCGTCGCAGATGCGCTGGATCTCGGGCCAGTAGGTCTCGGGCGGGATGATCACGCCGCCCGCGCCCTGGATCGGCTCGGCGATGAAGGCGGCGACCCTGTCCTCGCCCAGTTCGGCGATCTTTTCCTCCAGCTGGCGGGCGCGCATCAGGCCGAATTCCTCGGGCGCCATGTCGCCGCCCTCGGCATACCAGTGCGGCTGGTCGATATGGACGATGTCGGGGATGGGCAGCCCGCCCTGCGCGTGCATCGGCTTCATGCCGCCAAGGGAGGCCCCGGCCATGGTCGAGCCGTGATAGGCGTTCTTGCGGCTGATGATGACCTTCTTCTCGGGCTTGCCCTTGGCCGCCCAGTAATGGCGCACCAGGCGCACATTGGTGTCATTGGCATCCGACCCGCCCGAGGCGAAGAACACGTGGTTCAGATCGCCCGGCGCCAGCTCGGCCAGCTTGGCGGCCAGGGCGATGGCGGGCACATGGGTGGTCTGGAAGAAGGTGTTGTAATAGGGCAGCTGGCGCATCTGGCGGGCGGCCACCTCGGCCAGCTCGTCGCGGCCATAGCCGATATTCACGCACCACAGCCCGGCCATGGCGTCGAGGATCTTGTTGCCCTCGCTGTCGGTGAGCGTCACGCCGTCGGCGGCGGTGATCACCCGCGCGCCCTTGGCCGCCAGATCGGCCCCGGCGGTGAAGGGGTGCATGTGATGGGCGGCGTCCAGCGCCTGAAGCTCGGCTGTGGGCAGGTGGTTGGTAATGTCTTTCATATCTTCCGTCCTCGATCGTCTGTTCACGCGTTCAGCAGCAGGTGCTGACGCTCCCAGGGCGAGATTTCGCGCTGGTATTCCTCGTATTCGGCGCGCTTGATGTCGCCGTAGAGCCGGCAGAACTCCTCGCCCAGCACGGCGCGCAGCTCGGCCCCTTCCTCGAACAGGTCCAGCGCGTCGCCCAGGCCCGCGGGCAGGCTGAGCTCGCTTTCCCAGACCTCGTGCTGGGCGGGCGGGCGCGGTTCGCTGCGGTTCACCATGCCCAGATAGCCGCAGGCCAGGCTGGCCGCGATGGAGAGATAGGGGTTGCTGTCGATCCCGATGACCCGGTTTTCCACCCGGCGCGCCTCGGGCGGCGCGGTGGGGATGCGCAGGCCGGTGGTGCGGTTGTCGCTGGCCCACTCCAGGTTCGAGGGCGCGCTCATGCCCTCGGTGGTGAAGCGGCGGTAGGAGTTCACGTAGGGCGCCAGCAGCGGCACCGCGGAAAGCAGATAGCGCTGCGAGCCGCCGATGAAATGGCGGAAAGCGTCGGTTTCGCCCCCATCCCCGGCCGCGAAGATGTTGCGCCCCGTCTGCGCGTCGATCACGCTCTGGTGGACATGCATGGCGCTGCCCGGCTCGTCGCGCATGGGCTTGGCCATGAAGGTGGCGAAGACGCCGTTCTTCAGCGCCGCCTCGCGGATGGTGCGCTTGAAATAGAACACCTGGTCGGCCAGCAGCAGGGGATCGCCGTGGCGCAGGTTGATCTCGATCTGCCCGGCGCCGCCCTCCTGGATCACGGTGTCGATCTGCAGGCCCTGCGCCTCGGCGAAATCGTAGATCGTGTCGATCACCTCGCCATATTCGTCGACCGCGACCATCGAATAGGCCTGCCGGCTGGCGCCCTTGCGGCCGGTCCGGCCCAGGGGCGGCTCGATCGGCTCGTTGGGGTCGACATTGGGCTTGGTGAGATAGAACTCCAGCTCGGGCGCGACCACCGGTTGCCAGCCGCGTTCGGCATAGAGGCCGAGGACGCGCCTGAGCACGTTGCGCGGCGCGATCGGCAGCGGCTCGCCCTCGCGGGTCTCCAGGTCGCAGATCACCTGCAGCGTGGGGTCGTCGGCCCAGGGCACGGCGGTGGCGGTGTCCATGTCGGGGCGCAGGACGATGTCCTTTTCCAGCCACTGGTCCTCGATATCGGCCATGTCGACATATTCGCCCGAGATGGTCTGGTAGAACAGCGAGATCGGCAGGAAGAAGGTCTCGTCGGGGCGGAACTTGTAGGACGGCATCGCCTTGCCCCGCGACATGCCGGCGATGTCGGGAATGATGCACTCCACCTCTTCCAGGCGGCGCTCGCCGAGATAGTCGAGAAAGGCCTCCGGCAGCGCGTCGATCCACGCGCCGCGGGTCCTGGATTTGTCCGGCTGAGCCATCTGCCGCTTCCCGTCCGAAAACCGAATTCCCACGCCGGGGCGGGCGAATCAGGCATCCGCCCGCAGGCCGCCGCCGCCCCGGCGCGCCTTCACACTGCGCCCAGATTCCGGGCGGTGTCAACGAATTTGATCAAACTAGGAGCGAGAGAGCGTTTCGCGAACCTGGTCCAGGCCCTGGCGAATATCCTCGCAAATGGCCTGCGCGGTGGCGGCCGGATCGCCCGCGGCCAGCGCCGCCACGGCCTCATCGTGCTTGTCGGGCAGGTTCGAGGTGCCATAGCGACCGCAGACGATGCGCAGAGAAGGCCCCGCCTGCAGCCAGAGCGACAGGGCGATCTTTTTCAGGATGGTCGCTTCCGCTTCTTCATAGAGCCGGAAGTGAAAGCGGAAATTGGCTTCCAGATAGCGCTCGATGCTGCCCGCAGCGATCGCCTCGTTCACCTGCTCGTCCAGCGCACGAAGCTCGGACACAAGGCCAGAACGTTGTTTTTTCGCGGCGATTTCGGCCAGTTTGGGCTCGATCGACAGGCGTGCGAATTCGATCTGGTCCAGCTTTTCCGGCGTCATCACGGGGACGATGACCCGCCGGTTGCCCTGCGCCTCCAGCGCGCCCTCCGCGGTCAGCCGGCGGATCGCCTCGCGCACCGGGGTCATGCCCGCGCCCAGCCTTTCGGTCAGGCCGAGGATGGTCACCCCCTGCCCCGGCGCCAGCTCGCCAAACAGGATCATGTCGCGAATCCGTTGATAGATTGCCTCGTGCTCGGGCTTCTTGGCGTCGGCTGCGGTCACTGTTCTGACTTCTCCTGCTTCCGGCGATATGCGGTTGCCCGACTGTAAAGGCCGGGCTTGCCTTTGTCAGCAATTTGCGCGTTCCTAACTTCACCTTGCGTCGAATCGCGCCATTTGATCAAATGCAGAAAACGATGCATGAGACAACAACGGGGAGTAAACCAATGAAACCGAAAATAGCCACGCTGGCGCTGGCCCTGTCCGTTGGCGCCACCGCCGCGGTTGCCGACCAGGTCCGCGTCTACAACTGGTCGGACTATATCGACGAGGAACTGCTGACCAAGTTCGAGGAAGAGACCGGCCTCGAGCTGGTCTATGACGTGTTCGACAGCAACGAACTGCTGGAAACCAAGATGCTGGCCGGCGGCTCGGGCTATGACGTTGTCGTGCCCACGGGCACGTTCCTGCAGCGCCAGATCACGGCCGGCGCGTTCCAGAAGCTCGACAAGTCGAAGCTGCCCAATATCGAGAACATGTGGGACGTGGTCGAGAAGCGCACCGCGCAATACGACCCGGGCAACGAGTATTCGATCAACTACATGTGGGGCACCACCGGCCTCGGCGTGAATGTCGGCAAGGTCAAGGAGGTGCTGGGCGAGGATGCACCGATCAACTCGCTCTCGCTGGTCCTGGACCCGGCCAACATGGAGAAGCTGGCCGAATGCGGCGTGCATTTCCTGGACGCGCCCACCGAAATCATCCCGGCCGCCCTGAAATATATCGGCGAAGACCCCGACAGCCACGATCCCGACGTGATCGCCAAGGCCGAGCCGGTGCTGATGGCCGTGCGCCCCTACATCCAGAAATTCCACAGCTCGGAATATATCAACGCGCTGGCCAATGGCGACATCTGCGTGGCCGTGGGCTGGTCGGGCGACGTTCTGCAGGCGCGCGACCGCGCCGCCGAGGCCGACCAGGGTGTCGAGATCGTCTATAACGCGCCTGTCGAGGGGGCGCAGATGTGGTTCGACCAGATGGCCATCCCGGCCGACGCGCCGAACCCCGAGGGCGCGCATGTGTTCCTGAACTTCATCATGGACCCCCATAACATGGCCGCGGCGTCGAACTACGTCTACTACGCCAACGGCAACAAGGCCTCGCAGGAATTCCTCGAAGAGGATGTGATCGGCGATCCGGCGATCTACCCGGACGCGGCGACGCTGGAGAATCTGTTCACCACCACGCCCTACCCGGCCAAGGTGCAGCGCGTGGTCACGCGCCTGTGGACCAAGATCAAATCCGGCACCTGAGCCTCCCGCCCATATCGGCCCGCGCCTCACCCGCGCGGGCCTTTTCCTGCCAAGAGACACCTATGGCCCAAACCGTTTTCGCCCCCTGGGCGGACCCCAACGAAAAGCCCCTGATCCAGTTCAAGAACGTCACCAAGCGCTTCGGTGATTTCACTGCGATCGACAACCTGACCCTGGACATCTTCCGGCGCGAATTCTTTGCCCTGCTCGGCCCCTCGGGCTGCGGCAAGACCACGCTGATGCGGATGCTGGCGGGCTTCGAGACGCCGACCGAGGGCACCATCACGCTGGAGGGCAAGGACATCTCGCCGGTGCCGCCGAACAAGCGCGAGGTGAACATGATGTTCCAGTCCTACGCGCTGTTCCCGCATCTGAGCGTCTACGACAACATCGCCTTCGGGCTGAAACGCTCGGACATGTCCAGGGACGAGATCGCGGCGCGGGTCGAGCAGATGCTGAAGATGGTTCAGCTGGACAAATTCGCCCGCCGCAAGCCGCACCAGATCTCGGGCGGGCAGCGGCAGCGCGTCGCGCTGGCGCGCAGCCTGGCCAAGGCGCCGAAGCTGCTGCTGCTGGACGAACCTCTGGGCGCGCTCGACAAGAAGCTGCGCGAAGAGACCCAGTTCGAGTTGATGGACATCCAGGAAAAGACCGGCACCACCTTCGTGATCGTGACCCACGACCAGGAGGAGGCGATGACCGTGGCCAGCCGCGTGGCGGTGATGGATCACGGCAAGGTCATCCAGGTCGACACGCCCGACCGCATCTACGAGACCCCCAATTCCGTCTACGTGGCCGATTTCATCGGCGACGTGAACCTGATCGAGGGCAATGCCCGGCCGCTCGAAGAGGGCCAGGTGGCCATCGCCTGGGCCGAGGGCCAGCCCGAGATCATCGGCACGCCCGCCACGCCCATCGCGCCCGGCGCCCGGGTGACCTTTGCCATCCGCCCCGAGAAGGTGGCGATCACGAATGAGCGCCCCGAGGACAAGCCCAACGCCGTGCAGGGCAAGGTTCTCGACATCGCCTACCTGGGCAATATCTCGACCTATCATGTGGAGCTGGCCACCGGGCAGCACATCAAGGCGCAGATCGCCAACAACCGGCGGATCGCCCGGCGCAGCTTCACCTGGGAAGACGAGGTCTGGCTGAGCTGGACCGCCACCGCCGGCGTGGTGTTGACCCAATGAGCGGGCTGAGCGACAGGCTGCGCGGACTGGTCGTTGTCGCCGTGCCCTATCTGTGGCTCTTGATGCTGTTCCTGGTGCCCTTCGGCATCGTGCTCAAGATCTCGCTCTCGGATATCGCGCTGGCCATCCCGCCCTACACGCCCACGCTGGACCTGTCGCAGGGCTGGCAAGGGCTGAAGGATTTCTTCGCCGATCTCGATTTCGAGAACTTCGTCTGGCTAACGCAGGACGACCTCTACTGGAAGGCCTATCTCTCCAGCCTTAAGATCGCGGTGATCTCCACCTTCCTGACGCTTCTGGTGGGCTATCCCATCGCCTATGGCATGGCCAACGCGCCGGACGAATGGCGCCCCACGCTGATGATGCTGGTGATCCTGCCCTTCTGGACCAGCTTCCTGATCCGGGTCTATTCCTGGATGGGCATCCTCAGCCAGGAGGGGTTCCTCAACCAGTTCCTGCTGTGGACGGGCGTGGTATCCGAGCCGCTGACCATCATGAACACCAACACCGCCGTCTATATCGGCATCGTCTACACCTATCTGCCCTTCATGATCCTGCCCATCTACGCCACGCTGGAAAAGCTCGACGCCTCGCTGCTCGAGGCTGCCTCCGACCTGGGCTGCACCCGCGCGCAGGCCTTCTGGCTGGTCACCGCGCCGCTGTCGAAACCGGGCGTCATCGCGGGCTGCTTCCTGGTGTTCATCCCCGCCATCGGTGAATTCGTGATCCCCTCGCTGCTGGGCGGGTCGCGCACGCTGATGATCGGCAAGGTGCTGTGGGAAGAGTTCTTCTCGAACCGCGACTGGCCGGTGGCCTCGGCGGTGGCGGTGATCCTGCTGATGATCCTGGTGATCCCGATCATCCTGTTCCAGCGCAACGAGCAAAAACAGCGGGAGGCAGAGCAATGAGACGCCTGACCTGGTTCAATGCCACGTCGCTGACGCTGGGCTTTGCCTTCCTCTACCTGCCGATGCTGATCCTGGTCATCTTCAGCTTCAACGCGTCCAAGCTGGTCACCGTCTGGGCCGGCTTCTCGACCCAGTGGTATGGCGAGCTGATCCGCAACGAGGCCTTCCTCGATGCCGCCTGGGTGACGCTGAAGGTCGGGCTGTTCTCATCGACGCTGGCCACGGTGCTGGGCACGATGGCAGCCTATGTCATGGTGCGCGGCGGGCGGTTCTTTGGCCGCACGCTGTTTTCCGGCATGATCTACGCCCCGCTGGTGATGCCCGAGGTGATCACCGGCCTGTCGCTGCTGCTGCTGTTCATCTCCATCGGGCTTGACCGCGGCGTGTTCACCATCGTTCTGGCCCATACCACCTTTTCCATGTGCTATGTCTCGGTGGTGGTCAGCTCGCGGCTGGTCAGCTTCGACCGCTCGGTCGAAGAGGCGGCGCTCGACCTGGGCTGCACCCCCTTTGACGCCTTCAAAAGCGTCACCCTGCCCATCATCGCGCCCGCCGTCATTTCGGGCTGGCTGCTGGCCTTCACCCTGTCGCTTGACGACCTGGTGATCGCCTCCTTCACCGCAGGGCCGTCGGCCACCACCCTGCCCATCAAGATCTTCAGCTCGGTCCGCCTGGGCGTCAGCCCCGAGATCAACGCGCTGTCCACGATCATGATCGGCATCGTGGCCGTGGGCGTCGTAACTGCCTCGCTGGTTTCCAAGCGCATGATCATGCGCCAGGCCCGCGACGAACAACAGGCTGTCCATACATGAGTCTTTTCAGGACCGAATTCGAGGAATACTGCGCCGCCCACGGCACGCCCGACCGGCTGGAACTGATGCTGTGCGATCTCAATTCCATCCTGCGGGGCAAATGGCTGCCCGCGGAATCGATCGACAAGTTCGAGACCGGCGCGGTGCGCCTGCCGATGTCCACCTACGCCCCCAACATCCTGGGCTACGAGGTGGAGGCGACCGGCCTGGGCATCGCCGTGGGCGACCCCGACGGGCGGCTGGTTCCGGTGCCGGGCACCCTGAAGCCCGTCCCCTGGGCCGAAAACCACGTCGCGCAGGTTCTGGTGGAGATGACCGATCTCGACGGGCAGATCAGCGCGGTCTCGCCCCGGCAGGTATTGAAGAACGTGCTGGGGGAATTCACCGAGCAGGGCCTGCGGCCTGTGGTTTCGACCGAGCTGGAATTCTACCTGCTGGAGCCGCGCGACGCGCCCGACGCGGCGCCGACGCCGCCCTGGGGCTCGCCCGACGCGCAGAACTACGACCTCGAGGTACTGGCCCGGCAGGCGAGCGTGCTGAACGACATCCTCGCCGCAGCCGAGGCCCAGGAGCTGCCCTCGGACACCCTGATCGCCGAATATGGCGCAGGCCAGTTCGAGGTCAATTTCCACCACACCGACGACGTGCTGGCCGCGGCCGAAACCGGCATCCTGTTCCGCCGGCTGGTGCGCGGGGTGGCGGCGAAACACGGGCTGGAGGCCACCTTCATGGCCAAGCCCTATGCCGACATGCCGGGCAACGGGCTGCATGTGCACGCCTCGGTGCTGGACGCGCAGGGCAACAACATCTTTCCCGCCGAGGAGGGGGTCAGCGAAAAGCTGGGCCACGCGGTGGCCGGCGTGCTGTCCACCATGCACGACCTGCAGGCGATCTTCGCGCCGCACATGAACTCCTACCGCCGGTTCCAGCCCAACAGCTTTGCCCCCTCGGCGCCCAACTGGGGGCTCGACAACCGCGCCGCCGCGATCCGCCTGCCCGAGACAAGCGGCCCCGGCGCGCGGCTGGAGCACCGCATCTCGGGGGCCGACGCCAACCCCTACCTGGTGCTGGCGGCGGTGCTGGGCGGCATGATGCACGGGCTCGAGACGCAGCCGCCCCTGCCGCTGCCGCTGGACGACCCGGCCTGCACCCCCGCCACGCCGCTGAGCGCCGACTGGACGACAGCGGTCGAGCGCTTCGCCGCCTCCGACATCGCCGCGCGGATCTTCGGCGCGGAGTTCCGCGACGTCTACGCCGCGGTGCGCCGCGACGAGATCGCCCAGCTGACCACGGTGATCTCGCCGGTGGAATACCGCTACTACCTCAGCCGGCTCTGAATGCGCCGGATCTACGAACCCACGGCCTATGGCGCGCTGCCCGTCGAACGCAGCTATTGGCGCGAGACCGCCAGCGCGCCGCCCTGCCCGGCGCTGCAGGGCGAGGCGCGGGCCGAATTCGCCGTCATCGGCGGCGGCTATACCGGGCTGATGGCCGCGCTGCGGCTGGCCGAGGCCGGCGCCGACGTGGCGCTGCTGGAAGCCGAGCAGCCCGGCTGGGGCGCCTCGGGGCGCAATGGCGGGTTCTGCTGCCTGGGCGGTTCGGCGCGGACGGGCGACGATCTCATCCGCCGCTACGGCGCCGGGGAGGCGCAGCTCTATTTCGATGCCGAACGCGCCGCGGTCGAGCTGGTGGCCGAAACGCTTGAGCAGAAGGGGATCGACGCCGACACCCATTCGCGCGGCGAGACCATGCTGGCCCACCGCACCCGCGACATGGGCGCGCTGCGGGAACGTGCCGGCAAGATCGTTCAGCGCTACGGCGTGACGCCCGAGCTGATCGAGCCCGGGGCCCTGGCCGAGCACGGTATGGCGAGCCCCCTCTTTCACGGCGGGCTGACCGTGCCCATAGGCTTCGCGCTCAACCCGCTGAAATACGCGCTGGGGCTGGCGCAGGCGGCGCAGGGCGCAGGTGCCCGCCTCTACGGCGAAAGCCCGGTCTCCGCGATCACGCCGGAGGGGGGCGGATACCGCCTGACCACGTCGCAGGGCACGCTGACGGCGCGCAAGCTGCTGATCGCCACGAACGGTTATTCCAGCGACGACCTGCCGTCCGCGCTGGCCGGACGCTACCTGCCGGTGCAGTCGAACATCCTGGTCACGCGCCCCCTCACCGACGAAGAAATCGCCGCGCAGGGCTGGAGCACCGACCAGATGTGCTACGACACCCGCCACCTGCTGCATTACTTCCGCCTGATGCCCGACCGCCGCTTCCTGTTCGGGATGCGCGGCAGCATGCGCACCACGCCTGACAGCCTTGCCGAGGCCGAGGCCATCGCCCGCACCGATTTCGAGGCGATGTTCCCCGAATGGATGCATGTGGAGACGCCGCATTTCTGGGCCGGGCTGGTCTGTATCAGCCGGCGGATGACGCCCTTCGCCGGACCCTTGCCGGGGATGGAGAACGCCTTCGCCGCGCTGGCCTATCACGGCAACGGGGTGGCGATGGGCAGCTATTCAGGCGCGGCCCTGGCCGATCTTGCGCTCGGGCGCAGACCGGCCCGACCTCTGCCGAAGCTGATGCAGGCGCCGCTCAGGCGTTTCCCGCTGGGCCGCTGGCGTCGGGCGATCCTGCCCGCGGTCTATCGCTGGTACGGCTGGCAGGACCGGGGCTGAGCCGCCCGGCCCTGCCCGGGGCTGCCGCCCTCAGGCCTGCTGGTCCGCGCCCTTCGCCAGCTCCAGCGCCTGGGCCAGCACCTCGACATCACCGATATGGTTGGCCAGGATCAGCACCAGCCGCGCATTCAAAGCGTCGCTTTCCGCCTTGCTCAGCCCCTCATGCGTGGCCAGCAGGGCGGCATAGAAGTCATCGGGACGGGCGATGTTGGGGGTGGTGGTAAGCGTGCTCATGGCGTTCCTCCTCGGGCCCGGCCCGCGGCCGTGTTCAGCGCGGCGCGCACCGCCGCCTCGTCATAGGTTTCCCAGCGCGCGGCGACATGCTGGTCCGGGCGGACCAGGTAGACCGCCGATTTCGCCGCCCCCAGGTAACGCTCGGCCAATTCGGGCGCGCCCCTGGCGCTCAGCGCCAGCCGGGTCGCGGCGATGCCGCCCTCTTCCAGCGCCTCGGGCGCCTCGGCGTCGATGGTCAGAAGGCGGAAGCCGTCGCCCAGCCGCGACAGCAGCCAGCCGCCCCCGACCGGGGCATCGACGGCCGGAGAACCGGGCCGCGTGCGCGGCGGCATGGCCTCGCAATCGGGCCCGTTCAGCGGCGAGCCGTCATAGGTGCAGGGCACGCTCAGCCGGCCGGAATTGACCAGCGGACGCGCGAAGTCCACCCGTTCCGACAGGTCCAGAACCGCGTCGCGGAAGATGCGGCTCATCTCGGACTTGGGCGTGATGAAATCGGTGGAGCGCGAGGAGTTCAGGATGTTCTCATCCGCGCCGTGGATGCGCTCGACATCATAGCTGTCCAGCAGGCTGTCGGGCGCCTGGCCCTCGATCACCAGCTTCAGCTTCCAGCACAGGTTGTCGGTGTCCTGCAGGCCCGAGTTGGCCCCGCGCGCCCCGAAGGGGCTGACCTGGTGCGCGGAATCGCCGGCGAAGATCACCCGGCCGTGGCGGAATTTCTCCATCCGGCGGCACTGGAAGGTGTAGATGGAGACCCATTCGAGATCGAACTTCACCTCCTCGCCCAGCATGGCCCTGAGCCGGGGGATGACGTTCTCGGGCTTCTTCTCCTCTTCCTTGTCGATGTCCCAGCCGAGCTGCAGGTCGATCCGCCACACGCCGTCGGGCTGCTTGTGCAACAGCGCCGACTGGCCGCGGTTGAAGGGCGGGTCGAACCAGAACCAGCGCTCGGTGGGGAAATCGGCCTCCATGATCACGTCGGCGATCAGGAAGTTGTCCTCGAACACCCGGCCCACGAAATCCAGCCCCATCATCTGCCGGATGGGCGAGCCCGCCCCGTCGCAGGCGATCAGCCAGTCGGCCTCAAGCGCGTATTCGCCCTCGGGCGTGTCCACGCTCAGGGCGGCATGGTCGCCCCTGTCCTCGACCGACAGAACCTTGTTGCGTCCGCGAAGCTCGATCGGCGCGCCCCCGGCCTGCAGCTCGCGGACGCGGTTCACGAGGTATTCCTCGAAATAGTATTGCTGCAGGTTGATGAAGGCCGGGCGGCGGTGGCCCTGCTCGGGCAGGAGGTTGAACTCATAGACCTGCCGGTCGTCGAAGAACACCTTGCCCACGTTCCACTGCACGCCCTTTTCCACCATCGGCTCGCCGCAGCCCAAACGGTCGAGGATCTCCAGCGGGCGCTTGGCGAAGCAGATGGCGCGGGAGCCGAAGCTGACCCTGTCATTGTCGTCGAGCACCACCACCCCGACCCCCTGCTGCGCGAGGTCGATGGCGGCGGCCAGCCCCACCGGGCCCGCACCGACCACGACCACCTTGCGCCGCACCGGCGCCGCGGCGTCCTGATCGGGCGAGCGGGTATAGGGGTAAAGCGGGATCTCGAAGATCTTGTTCATCTCAGCTCCTCCCTTCGCGACCCTCAGCCCTGCAGGGCCTCCCACATCTCCAGGTCGCGCTGGGCGGTCCAGATGCGCGGGGTGTCGATGCCGCGGGCCTCGTCATAGGCGCGGGCGACGTTGAAGGGCAGGCAGTGCTCGTAGATCGCGTAATCGCTGAACTTGGGGTCGCATTCGGCGCGCACCGCGTCCCAGGCCTCTTTCAGCGAGCCGCCGCGTGCGGCGACGCGGGCCACCGGGCGATAGGTGCTTTCCACGAAATCGCGGGTGTTCTCGATGGCCTCGTTCACCATGTCCTGGCCCACCAGCGCGTCGCCCCGGCCCGGCGCGATGGCGTCGACCTCGAACCACTTGATGGCGTCCAGCGTGTCGCCCCAGTCGCCGAAATGGCCGTCGCCGCAATAGCAGGCGGAATGGTATTCGACGATGTCGCCGGTGAACATCACGTTCTGGTCGGGAACGTGGATCACGATGTCCCCGGCGGTGTGGGCGCGGCCCAGATGCATCAGGTCGACGCGGCGATTGCCGAGATAGACGGTCATGCTGTCCGAGAAGGTCGTGGTGGGCCAGGTCAGGCCGGGGATGCTCTCGTGGCCTTCGAAGAGGCGCGGGAAGCGCTGGAACTCGCTGTCCCAGTCCTCCTGCCCGCGCTCGACCACCATGGCGCGCGCGCTGTCGCCCATGATGACCTGGCCCGCGCCGAAGGCGCTGGCGCCCAGCACGCGCACGGCGTGGTAATGGGTCAGCGCCACATGGGTGATCGGCTTGTCGGTCACGGACCGCACGCATTCGATCACCTTGCCCGCCAGCCGCGGGGTGGCCTGCGCCTCGACGATCATCACGCTGTCGTCGCCGATGATCACGCCCGAGTTGGGGTCGCCCTCGGCGGTGAAGGCGTAGAT
>ENA-ORCU01000368-ORCU01000368.1-marine-metagenome-genome-assembly--contig:-NODE-368-length-17750-cov-4.086573_pt1 | contig 17750 bp, 13 predicted proteins | sample MGYA00248631_ERZ508512 | MGnify/ENA primary metagenome ERZ508512 (study PRJEB26183, sample SAMN06268844) | marine metagenome | isolation source: Tt an P1 anaerobic enrichment on pine from sediment taken...
CCCGCGCGCCGCCGCCAGCGCCGCCTGCAGCTCGCCGGCGCGAGCGGCATCCTGCAAGGCCTGCACGCTCTGGCGCAGGGCGGTCAGCCGCGGCGCATAGCCCGGGTCGTCCGCTTCGGGCGCGGGGTGGGCCACTAGGTCATCCGCCAGATAGGCCAGTACCGCGGACTCGTCGCGCAGGGCGCCAACCGCCGCCTCGCCCATCGCCGCGAAGTCCGTGGTCAGGACATGCTCCATCCGGGCATGATAGGCGTTCATCCGGTCCGAGAAGGTGACGATGCCGTTGCGCAGATGCAGTTCACCCAAGGCGTCACGGACGGCCTCGAGCGTGTCGTGGGCGCCGGGCAGGTCACCGGCGTCCACCTGATCCGCGGCCGCGGCGATGCTGGCCCGGACATTGACCAGGGTCTCGGCATAGGCCGGGTCGTCGGCATATTGCGGCGGCGGGCTTGCCGCCCAGTCGGCACTCAGCCCATCCCACTTCCGCGCCAGCCCGGCCAGGGCCTTGGCCGAGCCTTCGGCCGTGCCGGTGTTCGTCTGGAACAGGGCGGCGCGGTAGGTCGCGTAAGCATCCCGCAACTGGTTTTCGAAGTCTACGAAGGGGCCAGCCAAGGCCCCCAGCGGCGCCAGCAAAACGGCCGCGAGGACGGGAACAAGGAACATGCGTTTCATGGGTCTCTCCTGATCCGGGCCTCCGGCCCGTCGGCGCCGGAGCGTCGCACGGAGCCCGCGCTTCGGCAAGCGCCGGGACGGAAAAATCCCCCTATTCCGCGATCCGGCGGGCCTTGGCAACGGCGGCCTCCAGCCCCTCGGCCAGCGCTTCGGCAAAGGGACCGTCGCGCAGGACGCGCAGTCCGGCGGCGGTGGTGCCGTCATAGTCGATCATCGCATCCACGTACGAGGCCGCCGGCCGCGCTTCCTGCGCCATGATCGTGCCGCTGGCCAGCAGCAACTGGCGCACGGCCTTTTCCGCGACCCCGGGGGCGAGGCCCGCCCTTTCGACATAGGCTGCAAGACACTCGGCGAAGAAGGCTGCGAATCCGGGCACCGGGCCGGTCACGGCGGTGAAGATGTCGAGATGGACCTCGTCAGCCAGTTCGTCGGTCGCACCGCAGGCGGCGAAAAGGCCGCGGGCCAGGTCGCGGTCCGCCAGCGTGGCCGCGGGCGAGGCGACCCAGGGCGAGTAGGCCAGATGCCGTCCGGCGGCGGGGCTGGACATGGCGCGGATCACGCGCGGGCTGCCGGTGGCCTGCTGGAGTTGCGCAATCGTGGCCCCGGCCATGACCGACAGGACCAGCCGGTCGGGCGCGTTTAGGCCGATGTGGCGCAGCTGGTCCGGCGGAACGGCGAGGAGGATGGCCTCGCAGGATCGTGCCAGTTCCGTCGGATCCGCCGTGAAATGGATGCCGGGCCAGTCCGGCCAGTGCCCCGCGCCGCTGCGGTTGGCGATCCAGAGCCGGTCCGGCGTCACCCACCCGGCCCCCAACACCGCCCGCGCGATGGCGCTGCCGAGCTCTCCGGTACCGCCGATGATGCCCAGACTTGGCGTGCTCATGCCTGCCCCCTTTGCCGATGCGTCAGCCTCAGGATGCCGCGGGAGCAACGAAAAGGGAAAAAGAAAAGCCCCCCGTCGCGAAACGGGGGGCTTTCGTCATCTTATGGCGCGAGCCTTACTCTTCGCGGCTTTCCGGCGTTTCGACCAGGCCGAAATCCTCGTCTCCGCCAAGGATCTCGTCCTCCATCGGCGCAGCCAGCGCCGCGGCGGCTTCGGCCTCGGCCTGGCGGGCCTCGATGACCTTCTGGTCGCGCTCGCCGGCGATGCGGCGCACGCGCTGCGTGGCCCCGCCGGTGCCCGCCGGGATCAGGCGGCCCACGATGACGTTCTCCTTGAGACCCAGCAGCTTGTCGCGCTTGCCCTGGACCGAGGCCTCGGTGAGCACGCGGGTGGTCTCCTGGAAGGACGCCGCCGAGATGAACGAGCGGGTCTGCAGCGAGGCCTTGGTGATGCCCAGCAGGATCGGCTCGCCGGTGGCCGGGCGGCCGCCCTTGGCGATGGCCTTGTCGTTGGCGGCATCGAACTCGGCCTTGTCGACATGTTCGCCCTTCAGCAGGGTGGTGTCGCCGCTGTCGTGGATCTCCCACTTCTGCAGCATCTGGCGCACGATCACCTCGACATGCTTGTCGTTGATCTTCACGCCCTGCAGGCGGTAGACGTCCTGGACCTCGTCGATCATGTAGTTGGCCAGCGCCTCGACACCCATGATCGACAGGATGTCATGCGGCGCGGGGTTGCCGTCCATGATGTAGTCGCCCTTCTGAACGAAGTCGCCTTCCTGCACCGGAATATGCTTGCCCTTGGGCACCATGTATTCCACCGGGTCCAGCGAATCCCCGCTGGGCTCGATCGAGATGCGGCGCTTGTTCTTGTAGTCGCGACCGAAGCGGACATAGCCGTCGATCTCGGCGATGATGGCGTGGTCCTTGGGACGGCGTGCCTCGAACAGTTCGGCCACCCGCGGCAGACCGCCGGTGATGTCCTTGGTCTTGGCCCCCTCGCGCGGGATACGCGCGACCACGTCACCGGCCTTGATCTCCTGCCCGTCCTCGACCGACAGGATGGCGTCCACCGACATCGGGTAGGTCACCGGGTTGCCGGCCTCGTTGCGCACCGGCTCGCCGGTGGCGGGATCGACGATCAGGATCTCCGGCTTCAGGTCGCTGCCCTTGGGCGCGGCGCGCCAGTCGGACACGATCTTCTGGGTCATGCCGGTGGCCTCGTCGGTCTCCTCGCGCACCGAGATGCCCGAGACAAGGTCGACGAACTTCGCGGTGCCGGCCTTCTCGGCAATGATCGGCAGGGTATAGGGGTCCCACTCGAACAGCTTGTCGCCGCGCTTGACCTTGGCGCCGTCGGCGACATGCACCTTGGTGCCGTAGCCCAGCTTGTGGCTGGCGCGTTCCACGCCGTTCTCGTCGATGATCGCAAGGCTCATGTTGCGGCCCATCACGATCTGCTCGCCGGCGGCGTTTTCCAGCAGGTTGGTGTTGCGGAACTCGACCTTGCCTTCCTGGCTTGCTTCCTGGAAGGACTGCTGGCCGCCCTGGGCGATGCCGCCGATGTGGAAGGTCCGCATCGTCAGCTGGGTGCCCGGCTCGCCGATCGACTGGGCCGCGATGATGCCCACGGCCTCGCCCACGTTGACCATGGTGCCGCGCGCAAGGTCGCGGCCATAGCACATGGCGCAGACGCCTTCCTCAGCCTCGCAGGTCAGGGGCGAGCGGATGCGCACCGTGGCCAGACCGGCCGCCTCGATGGCGTCGGCCTTGCGCTCGTCGATCAGCTCGTTGCGCGACACGATCACCTCGTCGGTGCCGGGGCGCAGGACGTCCTCGGCGGCGACGCGGCCCAGCAGGCGCTCACCCAGCGAGGCCACGACCTCGCCGTCGTTCACGGCCGCCTCGGCGGTGATGGCGTTGTCGGTGCCGCAATCCTGCAGACGCACGATGCAGTCCTGCGCCACGTCCACCAGGCGGCGGGTCAGGTAGCCCGAGTTCGCGGTCTTCAGGGCGGTGTCGGCCAGACCCTTCCGGGCGCCGTGGGTGGAGTTGAAGTACTCCAGCACGGTCAGGCCTTCCTTGAAGTTCGAGATGATCGGCGTTTCGATGATCTCGCCCGAGGGCTTGGCCATCAGGCCGCGCATGCCGCCCAGCTGCTTCATCTGGGCCGGCGAACCCCGCGCGCCCGAGTGGCTCATCATGTAGACGCTGTTGGGCTCCATCTCGGCGCCGGCGTCATCCACCCGCACGGCCGAGATCTCGTCCATCATCGCGCCGGCCACCTGGTCCGAGCATTTCGACCAGGCGTCGACCACCTTGTTGTACTTTTCGCCCTGGGTGATCAGGCCGTCCATGTACTGCTGCTCGAACTCCTTGACCTGGTCGCGCACGCCGTCGACGATCTCCCACTTGGACTCGGGGATCAGCATGTCGTCCTTGCCGAAGGAGATGCCGGCCTTGAACGCCTCGGTGAAGCCCATGCGCATGATCTGGTCGCAGAAGATGACCGACTCCTTCTGGCCGCAGTAGCGGTAGACGGTGTCGATGACCTGCTGCACCTCTTTCTTGCGCAGCAGGCGGTTGACCAGCTCGAACGGCGCCTTGGCGTTGAGCGGCAGAAGCGCGCCCAGCCGCACGCGGCCCGGCGTGGTCTCGTAGCGCTTGTAGACCTCCTGCCCGGTCTCGTCGATCTGCTTGACGCGGGCCTGGATCTTGGAGTGCAGATGCACTTCGCCGGCGTTCAGGGCGTGCTCGATCTCTTCGATCGAACCGAAGACCATGCCTTCGCCCTTCATGCCCTTGCGTTCCATCGTGATGTAGTAGAGGCCGAGGATCATGTCCTGCGACGGCACGATGATGGGCGCGCCGTTGGCGGGCGACAGAACGTTGTTCGTCGACATCATCAGGACGCGCGCCTCGAGCTGGGCCTCAAGGCTCAGCGGGACGTGCACGGCCATCTGGTCGCCGTCGAAGTCGGCGTTGAAGGCCGAGCAGACCAGCGGGTGCAGCTGGATCGCCTTGCCTTCGATCAGCGTGGGTTCGAACGCCTGGATGCCGAGGCGGTGCAGCGTCGGCGCGCGGTTCAGCATCACCGGGTGCTCGCGGATCACCTCGTCCAGGATATCCCAGACCTCGGGGCGCTCTTTCTCGACCAGCTTCTTCGCCTGTTTCACGGTGCTGGACAGGCCCTTGGCCTCCAGCCGCGAATAGATGAAGGGCTTGAACAGCTCCAGCGCCATCTTCTTGGGCAGGCCGCACTGGTGCAGCTTCAGTTCCGGGCCGGTCACGATGACCGAACGGCCCGAGAAGTCGACGCGCTTACCCAGAAGGTTCTGGCGGAAGCGGCCCTGCTTGCCCTTCAGCATGTCGCTGAGCGATTTCAGCGGGCGCTTGTTGGCGCCGGTGATGACGCGGCCGCGGCGGCCGTTGTCGAACAGCGCATCCACCGATTCCTGCAGCATCCGCTTTTCGTTGCGGACGATGATGTCGGGCGCGCGCAGCTCGATCAGCCGCTTGAGGCGGTTGTTCCGGTTGATCACCCGGCGATACAGGTCGTTCAGGTCCGAGGTGGCGAAGCGGCCGCCATCCAGCGGCACCAGCGGGCGCAGTTCCGGCGGGATGACCGGGATCACGGTCAGGATCATCCACTCGGGGCGGTTGCCCGATTCCAGGAAGCTCTCAACCACCTTCAGGCGCTTGATGATCTTCTTGGGCTTGAGCTCGCCGGTGGCCTCTTTCAGCTCTTCGCGCAGGCGCTCGGCCTCGGCCTCCAGGTCGATCTGGGACAGCATCTCGCGGATCGCCTCGGCGCCGATCCCGGCGGTGAAGGCGTCGGCGCCATACTGGTCCTGGGCGTCGAGGTATTCCTCTTCGCTCATCATCTGGCCGTAGGTGAGGTCGGTCAGGCCCGGCTCGATCACCACGTAGTTCTCGAAATACAGGACCCGCTCCAGGTCACGCAGGGTCATGTCCAGCATCAGGCCGATGCGGGAGGGCAGCGATTTCAGGAACCAGATATGCGCGACCGGCGCGGCCAGCTCGATATGGCCCATGCGTTCGCGGCGCACCTTCTGCAGCGTCACCTCGACGCCGCATTTTTCGCAGACAACGCCGCGATACTTCATGCGCTTGTACTTGCCGCAGAGGCACTCGTAATCCTTGATCGGGCCAAAGATCCGGGCGCAGAACAGGCCGTCGCGCTCGGGCTTGAAGGTCCGGTAGTTGATGGTCTCGGGCTTCTTGATTTCGCCGTAGGACCAGCTGAGGATCCGTTCCGGCGAGGCCAGCGAGACCTTGATTTCGTCAAACTGCTTGGGCGAGGCCAGCGGGTTGAACGGGTTCGTCGTCAGTTCCTGGTTCATGATCGATCCTTTCCTGAACGTGTCAGGCAAAACTCTGTTCCTGGGCGGCGGCCGCGCGCAGCAGCCGCCGGTAGGTTTGGAAATCCGCTTTTTCGGCCACGGCCTTGCGCAGGGCGGGGTTGACGCGCGCGGGCGGCGTCAGGCTGATCTCGGCGTCGCGCTGGTCGGTCTCGGGCGCTTCGACCCCGAGGAAGGCATAGAGCCGGTTCAGGCTGTTGCCCTCGACCATCAGCTCCTGAAAGCAGAAGATTCCCACCTGATCGGGGCGCTTTTCCAGCGCGCCCGCGGTGCGCTTCAGGCTTTCATTCCATTCCTCGATCGCGGCCATGTAGCCACGCTCGGGCGCCCAGCCGTCCAGCGGGTCGCCTGCACGGCGCTCGAAGCTTTCGGCCACCGAGAACGGCTCGCGCATGATGTAGACGACCTTGGCGTCGGGAAACGCCCTGAACGCCGCCCGGTAGCGATCCGACAGGTGCGGAAGCTTGTCGCCCACCACCCGCGCCTGGCCGATCTTGCGGGCGTGATACGCCCTGAAGCCGGTCAGCGCGTCGTAATGCGTGTCTTCAGCCTGCACGTCGAGAAACCGCTCGGGCTCGAAATGCTCAGGCGCCAGTTCGCGGCGTCGGGTCACCTTGGCGAAACGTTCGAAGCCGATGCAGATCTCCGGGTGCTTGTTCAGAAGGCGGGTCAACGCAGTCGTCCCGCTTCTGGAGCACCCGGTGACAAAGGCAAAGCGCCGCCCCCCGTCGGGGGGCGTCACCCGCTGAGCCGCCGAGATATCAATCTCAGACATCAGGCTCATTCGTCCTCCGCATCCAGCAGTTCCATGTTCAGGCCGAGGCCACGGACCTCTTTGACCAGAACGTTGAACGATTCCGGCACGCCGGCCTCGAAGGTGTCCTCGCCCTTGACGATCGACTCGTAGACCTTGGTCCGGCCTGCCACGTCGTCCGACTTGACGGTGAGCATCTCCTGCAGCGTGTAGGCGGCACCATAGGCCTCCAGGGCCCAGACCTCCATCTCGCCGAAGCGCTGACCGCCGAACTGCGCCTTGCCGCCCAGCGGCTGCTGGGTGACCAGGCTGTAGGGGCCGGTCGAACGGGCGTGGATCTTGTCGTCCACCAGGTGGTGCAGCTTCAGCAGGTACTTCACGCCGACGGTGACCGGGCGCGAGAACTGCTCGCCGGTGCGGCCGTCATAGAGGATCGACTGGCCGGAGGTGTCGAACCCGGCGCGCTCCAGCGCGTCGTTGACGTCGAGCTCCTTGGCCCCGTCGAAGACCGGGGTCGCGATCGGAACGCCACGGGTGACGTTGCCGGCGGCCTCGACCAGCTGGTCCTCGTCCATGCCGGCCACCGCTTCGTCATAGACCTCGTCGCCATAGGCGATGCGCATCGCTTCGCGCACCGGCGTCAGGTCGCCCGAGCGGCGGTAGTCCTGCAGCGCATCGTCGATCTTGATCCCCAGGCCGCGCGCGGCCCAGCCCATATGGGTTTCGAGGATCTGACCCACGTTCATCCGCGAGGGCACGCCCAGCGGGTTGAGGCAGAAGTCGACCGGGGTGCCGTCGGCGAGGAAGGGCATGTCCTCCATGGGAACGACGCGCGAGATGACGCCCTTGTTCCCGTGGCGGCCGGCCATCTTGTCGCCCGGCTGAAGCTTGCGCTTCACCGCGATGAAGACCTTGACCATCTTCATCACGCCCGGCGGCAGGTCGTCGCCGCGGCGGACCTTCTCGACCTTGTCCTCGAAGCGGGCCTCCAGCGCGCGTTTCTGCGCCTCGTACTGGTCGTGCAGGGCCTCGACGATCTTGGCGTCGTCCTCGTCCTCCAGCGCCAGCTGCCACCACAGGCTCCGGCCCAGGGTGTCGAGCAGCTCTTCGGTGATCTCGGACTTGGGCTTGACGCCCTTCGGGCCCTTCACCGCCACCTTGCCCAGGATCATCGACTTCAGACGGGCGTAGATGTTGCGATCCAGGATCGCCATCTCGTCGTCGCGGTCGCGTGCCAGGCGTTCGACCTCTTCGCGCTCGATCTGCAGGGCGCGCTCGTCCTTCTCCACGCCGTGGCGGTTGAAGACCCGGACCTCGACCACGGTGCCGAAATCGCCCGGCTTCACCCGCAGCGAGGTGTCGCGCACGTCCGAGGCCTTCTCGCCGAAGATCGCGCGGAGCAGTTTCTCCTCCGGCGTCATCGGGGATTCGCCCTTGGGCGTGATCTTGCCCACCAGGATGTCGCCCGGCTGCACCTCGGCGCCGATATAGACGATGCCCGCCTCGTCGAGGTTGCGCAGCGCTTCCTCGCCCACATTGGGGATGTCGCGGGTGATCTCTTCCGGCCCCAGCTTGGTGTCGCGGGCGGCGACCTCGAATTCCTCGATATGGATCGAGGTGAACACGTCATCGCGCGCGATGCGTTCCGAGATCAGGATCGAGTCCTCGTAGTTGTAGCCGTTCCAGGGCATGAAGGCGACGATCACGTTCTTGCCCAGCGCCAGCTCGCCCATGTCGGTCGAGGGGCCGTCGGCGACGACCTCGCCCTTGGCCACGGTCTGGCCCACCTTCACCAGCGGACGCTGGTTGATGCAGGTGTTCTGGTTCGACCGCTGGAACTTGCGCAGGCGATAGATGTCGACGCCGGGGTCGCCCGGCTCGAGATCCTCGGTGGCGCGCACCACGATCCGGGTGGCGTCGACCTGGTCGATCACGCCGGCACGGGTGGCCATGATGGCCGCGCCCGAGTCGCGCGCCACGACACGCTCGATGCCGGTGCCCACGAAGGGCGCGTCGGCCTGCAGAAGCGGCACCGCCTGACGCTGCATGTTCGAGCCCATCAGGGCGCGGTTGGCGTCGTCGTTTTCCAGGAACGGGATCAGCGAGGCTGCGACCGAAACCAGCTGCTTCGGCGACACGTCGATCAGGTCGACGCTTTCGCGCGGCGCCAGCATGTATTCGCCGGACTGGCGGGTCGAGACGAGGTCGTTGACGAAATTGCCGCCCTCATCGAGAGTCGCGTTCGCCTGGGCCACGGTGTGGCGCATTTCCTCGGTGGCCGACATGTAGTGCACCTCGTCGGTGACCTTGCCGTCCTCCACCTTGCGGTACGGGGTTTCGATGAAGCCGTACTTGTTCACGCGGGCATAGGTGGCCAGCGAGTTGATCAGGCCGATGTTCGGGCCTTCCGGCGTCTCGATCGGGCACATCCGGCCATAATGGGTCGGGTGCACGTCGCGGACCTCAAAGCCCGCGCGCTCACGCGTCAGGCCGCCCGGGCCAAGCGCCGACAGGCGGCGTTTGTGGGTGACCTCGGACAGCGGGTTGGTCTGGTCCATGAACTGCGACAGCTGCGAGGAGCCGAAGAATTCGCGCACCGCGGCCGCGGCCGGTTTGGCGTTGATCAGGTCCTGCGGCATGACCGTGTCGATCTCGACGCTGGACATGCGCTCCTTGATCGCGCGCTCCATGCGCAGCAGGCCGACGCGGTACTGGTTTTCCATCAGTTCGCCGACCGAGCGCACCCGGCGGTTGCCGAGGTGGTCGATGTCGTCGATCTCGCCCTTGCCGTCGCGCAGCTCGACCAGGGCCTTGATGCAGGCGATGATGTCTTCGCGGCGCAGGGTGCGCTGGGTGTCCGGCGCGTCCAGAGCCAGGCGCATGTTCATCTTCACCCGGCCCACGGCGGAAAGGTCGTAACGCTCGGAATCGAAGAACAGCGAGTCGAACAGCGTGGTGGCGGCCTCGACGGTGGGCGGCTCGCCCGGGCGCATGACGCGGTAGATGTCCATGAGCGCGCTCTCGCGGCTCATGTTCTTGTCCTGCGCCATGGTGTTGCGGATGTAGGGGCCGACATTGACGTTGTCGATGTCCAGCACCGGAATGTCGGTGATGCCCGCGTCCAGCAGCTCTTTCAGAGTGCCGCCCACGACCTCGCCGTCCTTGTCCACGTCCCAGGTCAGCTCATCGCCGGCCTCGACATAGATCGCGCCGGTTTCCTCGTTGATGATGTCCTTGGCGACATAGCGGCCGACGATGTGGTCGAAGGGCACCAGCAGTTCGGTGATCTTGCCCTCGTCGATGATCTTCTTGACCGCGCGCGGGGTGACCTTGTCACCGGCCTTGCAGATGACCTCGCCGGTGGCGGCGTCGACCAGGTCGTAGGTCGGGCGGGTGCCGCGCACGCGCTCGGGGAAGAACTTGGTGACCCAGCCCTTGTTCTTCGAAAGCCTGAAGTCGACGGTCTCGTAATAGGCGTCGCAGATGCCTTCCTGGTCCAGGCCCAGGGCATAAAGCAGCGTCGTCACCGGCAGTTTGCGGCGGCGGTCGATGCGGGCAAAGACGATGTCCTTGGCGTCGAATTCGAAATCCAGCCACGAGCCGCGATAGGGAATGATGCGGCAGGCAAACAGCAGCTTGCCCGAGCTGTGCGTCTTGCCCTTGTCATGGTCGAAGAACACGCCGGGGCTGCGGTGCATCTGGGAGACGATCACCCGCTCGGTGCCGTTCACGATGAAGGTGCCGTTCTGGGTCATGAGCGGCATGTCGCCCATGAACACGTCCTGCTCCTTGATGTCCTTCACCGACTTGGCGCCGGTATCCTCGTCCACGTCGAACACGATCAGGCGCAGGGTGACCTTCAGCGGGGCGCTGTAGGTCATGTCGCGCTGCTGGCATTCCTCGACGTCGTATTTCGGCTTTTCCAGCTCGTACCGGACAAACTCCAGCACGGCGGTCTCGTTGAAATCCTTGATCGGGAAGACCGACTGGAACACGCCCATGATGCCTTCGCCGTCCTGCGGCTCGGGCTGGTCGCCGGATTTCAGGAAGAGGTCATAGGAGGATTTCTGGACCTCGATGAGGTTCGGCATCTCCAGGACTTCGCGGATCTTGCCGTAGAATTTGCGGATGCGTTTCTGGCCTGCAAACGTCTGCGCCATGTGCGTCATAACCTTTCGTCTTTTGCGTCGCGCCAGCCGTCGGGCCCCGGCTGCGCGCCGCTCACGAATGAAGGGGGTCAGGTTCCATTCCTGCGTGCCGTCCCACCGGCCGCTCCCGAACCTCGAACCGCGCCTTAGAAAAGGCTTTCCGGCAAGCCCTTTCTAAGACAGGTTCGGCTGGGCCCGGAGTGTGTCCGGACCCAGCCCATTTTTCAACCTGCGGCGTTGACCGCGGGCAATTACTTGAGCTCGACTTCGGCGCCAGCCTCTTCGAGCTTCTTCTTGATCTCTTCGGCCTCGGCCTTGTCGACGCCTTCCTTGACGGCTTTGCCGCCGGCTTCGACCAGCTCCTTGGCTTCTTTCAGGCCCAGGCCGGTGATGGCGCGGACTTCTTTGATCACGTTGATCTTCTTGTCGCCAGCCGACTTCAGGATGACGTCGAATTCCGACTTCTCCTCGGCAGCGGCGCCTTCGGCACCGGCCGCCGGGCCAGCCATCATCACAGCGCCGCCGGCGGCGGGCTCGATGCCGTACTCATCCTTCAGGATGGTTTTCAGTTCTTGTGCTTCCAGCAGGGTCAGACCAACGATCTCTTCTGCCAGTTTTTTCAGATCAGCCATTTCACTGTTTCCGTTCTATTCAGATGTGTTCCAACATGGGCGTTACAACCCCACGCGGGACTTCAGATTGCTCAAGCGGCTTCCGCGCGCTCCTCGACAGTCGAGACGATGCTTGCGATGTTCGATGCAGGCGCGCCAATCGCACCGGCGATGTTCGAAGCGGGTGCGCCGATGCAGCCGGCGATGGAGGCAATAAGCTCCTCGCGCGACGGCATTTTCGACACGGCCTCGACACCGGCCCGGTCCAGGAACGTCTCTCCCATGGCCCCGCCCAGGATCTCGAATTTCGAGTTATCCTTTGCGAAGGCCTCGGCGACCTTGGCTGCTGCCACGGGGTCTTCCGAGTAGGACAGAACGGTCATGCCCGTCAGCAGGTCAGCGATGCTTGCGCAGGGCTTCCCTTCAAGGGCGATCTTGGCGAGCCTGTTCTTGGCAACACGCACGGACCCGCCCGCTTCGCGCATGCGCGCGCGCAGGTCCTGCATCTCGGCAACCGTAAGACCCGCGTAGTGTGCAACCACAACCACGCCAGAGCTTTCGAAGATCTGGCCGAGTTCCTCGACCACTTTCTCTTTCTGGGCTCTATCCACAGTTTCACTCCAAGTATGGGAGGCTTGCGACCCCCCGGCTCTTATTTGCCGGGCCAGGCCCGGCGTTCAGGTCCGTTTTACGGGTCTGCGCCAAAACGCCCGAGGGAACACCCCGGCCGATCTTTGTCGGTTCCCGTCTCAGGCAGGAGATTAAGGAATCGGATGATCCCACCCACCGTCTCGGACGAAACGCAAAACAGCGCACGACGAATCGCACGCTGATCTGCGAGAGTGTTTCGTAGGCGTAAATGCAACGGACAGCAAGGGGGAAATGAAATCCCTTCGCGTGTCGGCCTTGAGCCCTAAGCCGGAATTTCCCGGAGCGCGCAAAGCAAGCCGGGCGAGTGCCTGCCCGTGGGGTGGCGCTCAGGCTCAAGAGGTCTGCGCTTTATCCCGGCCAGGTCCGGTCGACCTCTGAACATCGCGCGAGGGAGACAAAGCGCCAGCCCGCCGGGACGGGCAGGCGCCTGCCCGGCGCCTTCGGCTTGATTCCGGGCAGATCAGCGCGACGCTCCAACGTCCGGAAGGTCCCGCGAGTCCCCATGGAAAAGGGCGCCCCTCGGGGCGCCCTTCAATTCTCTTACCGATCCGGGGATCAGTTGCCGGTGGCGCTGTCCACCGAAATCGACACGCCGGGGCCCATGGTCGAGCTCAGCGAGACCTTCTTCATGTAGGCACCTTTCGCGCCCGAAGGCTTGGCCTTCTGCACGGCGTCCACGAAGGCGCGCACGTTCTCGACCAGCTTGGCCTCGTCGAACGAAGCCTTGCCCACGCCGGCATGCACCACGCCGGCCTTCTCGGCCTTGAACTGAACCTCGCCGCCCTTGGCGGCCTCGACAGCGGCTTTCACGTCCATGGTGACGGTGCCCACTTTCGGGTTCGGCATCAGGTTGCGGGGGCCCAGGATCTTACCCAGGCGGCCGACGATCGGCATCATGTCCGGGGTCGCGATGCAGCGATCGAACTCGATGGTGCCGCCCTGGATGGTTTCCATCAGGTCCTCAGCACCGACGATGTCCGCACCGGCTTCCTTGGCCTCGTCGGCCTTGGGGCCGCGGGCGAAGACAGCCACGCGCACCGATTTGCCGGTGCCGTTGGGCAGGGTCACGACGCCGCGGACCATCTGGTCGGCGTGGCGCGGGTCGACGCCCAGGTTCAGCGCGATCTCGACGGTTTCGTCGAACTTGGCCTTGGCGTTGTTCTTGACCAGGGCCACGGCCTCTTCGACGGTCACATCTTCCTTGCCGGCGAAGGCTTCACGGGCGGCGCGGGTACGTTTTCCAAGCTTTGCCATGATTACTTCACCTCAATGCCCATCGAGCGGGCCGAGCCCAGGATGATCTGCATCGCCGCCTCGATATCGTTGGCGTTCAGATCCTTCATTTTCGCTTCGGCGATTTCCTTCACCTGCGCGGCGGTCACCGTGCCCACGGTCTCGCGGCCGGGGTTGTTGGCGCCCGATTTCAGCTTGGCGGCCTTCTTCAGGTAGTAAGACGCCGGCGGCGTCTTGATGTCCATGGTGAAGGACTTGTCCTGGTAGTAGGTGATCACGGTCGGGCAGGGCGCACCGGGCTCCATGTCCTGCGTCTTGGCGTTGAACGCCTTGCAGAATTCCATGATGTTGATGCCGCGCTGACCCAGCGCCGGACCCACCGGCGGCGACGGGTTCGCCTGACCGGCCGGCACTTGCAGCTTCATCGTGCCTGCGAGTTTCTTGGCCATTTGGCCTCTCCTTCTTTCAACACCCCCGCCGACGCGTCAGCGGGGCCTTCGGTTGCGTGGTCCGGCCGGACGGGCGCGCCCGCCGTGCCTCCCACGGTTCACACGTCAGGTCGCCTTGGAGACCTGCGTGAATTCCAGCTCGACCGGGGTCGCCCGGCCAAAGATCGAAACGGTCACCTTGAGGCGCTGGTTGTCGTCATCCACCTCTTCGACCATCCCGGCGAAGCCCTCGAAGGGCCCGTCGGTCACATTCACCTGCTCGCCGATCTCGAAGGTGATCAGCGAACGCGGCGCCTCGACGCCTTCCTCGACGCGGTTGAGGATCTGGTTCACCTCATCGTCGCGCATCGGCATCGGCTTGCCCTGCGGGCCCAGGAAGCCCGTGACGCGGTTGATCGAGTTGATCAGGTGATAGCCGCGGTCGGTCATCTCCATCCGCACCAGCACGTAGCCGGGCATAAAACGGCGCGGAACCGTCACCTTCTTGCCGCGGCGCACCTCGATCACTTCCTCCTCGGGCACGAGAACCTCTTCGATCTCGTCCTCGAGGCCGTTCTCGATGACGGCTGCCTTGATCTGCTCGGCGATCTTCTTCTCGAAATTCGAGAGCACGCTCACCGAATACCACCGCTTCGCCATCTTGCCCGTCACCTCGCATCGCCCGGCGGCACCGCCGAAACTTCAATTAACTCAAGCGGCTAACCCGCTTCCCCTGAAACAAAAAACCGCGCGCAACCCGAATCGATGCACGCCGGTTTCAAAGGTAGCGCCCGCATTACAGGCGTTTCCCCCGGTTTTCAAGGCCGAAGCCCGAAAACCCCCGGCTCAGCCGAACAGCCCCAGAAGCCCGTTCAGCCCGCTGCGGATCAGCAGATCGACCAGGAAGAAGAAGATCGACGTCACCGTCGCCATGACGAAGACCATCACGGTGGTCAGGAGCACCTCGCGCCGCGTCGGCCAGGCCACCTTCGCGACCTCGGACCGCACCTGCTGGATGAACTGAAGCGGATTCGTCTTTGCCATATGTCCTGACCTAGCTGTCTGCCAACGCCGCGGAGATACGCGCTTGCGCCGGGATTTACAAGGGCGCAGGGCGATGTCCGCAGACCAGCCGCGCAGCGCTCCGCCATATGTCCGGGAAAGGCCTGGCAGGGGCGGAGGGACTCGAACCCCCGACCCTCGGTTTTGGAGACCGATGCTCTACCAACTGAGCTACACCCCTAAGGCCGTAGGGCGAGTTAAGGCAGTTGCGCGGCAAGATCAAGGGGCGTTTTCATCTCCGCCGCTTTCCGGCCGCAGACGGTCCGTCACGCCGGCCAGCGCCGCCTCGTCGGCCGAGGCCAGAACCGGCAGCAACGCCTCGATCTCATCGAGCGGCAGGTCCCACCAGCGCAGGCGCTGCAACAGCCCCACGGTGGCCGGTCCGAAGCGCCGCCGCACCACGCGGGCGGGGTTGCCGGCCACCATCGCATAGGGCGGCACGTCGCGCGCCACCACGGCCCCTGCCCCGACGATCGCACCGTCGCCGACCGTGACGCCGGGCAGGATCATTGCCCCATGCCCGATCCAGACGTCATGCCCGATGACCGTGTCGCCGCCCTTTGCGAATTCCTCGGCGAAGAGCGGCATCTTGGCGGCATCGAACACCGCGAAAGGATAGCTGGTGAACCAGCGCTTGGGGTGGTCGGCCGAGGCGGTGATGAAGCGCACACCGTGCGCGAACTGGCAGAACTTGCCGATGCGCAGCCGCTCGGGCGCGCCGGGATAGAGATAGGGCGCGATTCGCGCGGCGTAGTCGGCGACCGGCTCGAAATCGTTGTAATAGGTGAAATCGCCGACCTCGATATTCGGGTGGTCGATCACCTGGTTCAGATGGACGGTATTTTCGAAAACCTGCCCGCCGGGCAGGGCGATGGGGTGACGCGCGCGGGCGTCCAGAAAGGGGGCTGGCATGTCTCTGCTGTCCTCTGCGGGTTGATCCAAGGGGTTCAGATCAGAGACTTGTCCATTTCGCCCTCCATCGGTTGCGTGGCACAGGCTAGTCCGGCCTTGGGCAAAAGAAAAGGCCGCCCCCAGGGGCGGCCTTGCCGATTCGACGATCCGCGGATCCCTCGATGATCCCCGGCAGCACGCCAGCGCCACCGGCTTGCCGTTTCAGGCGACATCGCTCAGCAGCCGGCGGGTCACGAAGCCGATCTGCGCCTGCAGGGTCTCGGCATCCCTGGCGGCGTGATGCAGGCCATCGGCGCAGGCCACCAGGATTCGGGCCCGCTCCTCTGCGTCCTTCAGACCCGCCTCTTGCAGGATGGTCGCGATGCCGCCGGTCAGCCAGCGCTCCAGGGCCTCAAACTCGTCACCGGCATAGAGCACCTTGTCGGTCATCAGCTCCAAGGCATGGGGCGAGCCCTCCAGCAGCCGGTAGACGGCGGCGAATTTGGCGCCAAGCGCGCGAGAGATGCGCTCCACGGGCGCCCCGCCGGCCTGAAACTGCGCTTCCGTCACCTCCTTGAGCTGGCCGATGACGCGCTCGATCACCGCCTGGAAGACCGCCGTCTTGTCCGGGAAATAGGCATAAAGCGTCGGCTTGGCGACTTTGGCGCGGCGCGCGATGGCCTCCATCGTCGTGCCGCGGAGCCCGTTTTCGAGGAACAGCGCCTGGGCCGCATCCAGCATGCGTTCGGCACGTTCCTGCACATTTCTCGCGTCTTGATGCTTCATCGGCTTGACCCACAACTTTTTAACGATATGAACGTTTTTCGTATCTTTCGTTCATTTTGAGGCATTCCATGACTGACATCGTCGTTCTCACCGGCATCACCGGCTTTCTCGGCGGCCACATCGCCCTGGAGCTTTTGAAGGCGGGATATACCGTGCGTGGCAGCCTGCGCAATCCCGCCAGGGCCGACACCGTCCGCCAAAGCCTTCGGGCACAGGGGGCCGATACCGGCCGCCTGGGCTTCGTTCAGCTTGACCTGGCACGCGATGACGGGTGGGAGGCCGCGCTGGCCGGCGCGCGCTTCCTGCTGCACACGGCCTCGCCCTTCGTCACCACCATGCCCGCCGACAAGACCGAGCTGATCCGCCCCGCCGTCGACGGCACCGACCGGGCGGTGCGCGCCGCCCTGAAGGCCGGGGCCGGGCGCATCGTGATGACCTCCTCGACGGTGGCCATCACCGCGGGGCGTGGCCGCGACCGGCCCGGCAGGCTGGGCGCCGATGACTGGGCCGATCCGGAGGGCGGGCGCCTGAATGCCTATGCCGAGTCCAAAACGCGGGCCGAACGCCACGCCTGGGGGTTGATGCAACGGGCTGGCCGCGCGGACGGCCTGGCCGTGATCAATCCCGGATTCATCATCGGGCCTCTGCTCGACAACGACCCGGGGACCTCCGGCGCGCTGTTCCAGAGGTTCCTGCGCGGCGGGCTTCCCGCTGTGCCACGACTGTTCCTTCATACGGTCGATGTCCGCGATGTCGCCCGCATCCATGTCGCCGCTCTGGAAGATCCAGCCGCGGGCGGGCGGCGCCACCCTGCGGCATTCTCCGAAATGTGGCTTAGGGACATGGCCGGCATTCTGCGCCGGGAACTGCCCGGCTACGCCGCCAAGATACCGCGTTTTGTTCTGCCGGACTGGCTGGTGCGGATCTATGGGCGTTTCGACGGCGACATCCGCGCCAATCTCAACGAACTGGGCTACAACCCGCGCCTTGATGCAGAGCGCGCGCAGGCGCTGCTGGGGCGCCCGCCCCGCCCGGCCGCGCAATCCGTGCGTGAAATGGCGCAAGGCCTGATCGACCGGAACCTGGTCTGAAAGCAGCCTGGTTCGCAAAACGAAACGGGCCGCCCATGCGGGCGGCCCGTTCTTGTCTGTCCGGCTGAACCGGATCAGGATCACTCGATGATCTTGGACACCACGCCGGCGCCGACGGTGCGGCCGCCTTCGCGGATGGCGAAGCGCAGCTTCTCTTCC
>ENA-ORCU01000369-ORCU01000369.1-marine-metagenome-genome-assembly--contig:-NODE-369-length-17709-cov-2.969090_pt1 | contig 17709 bp, 21 predicted proteins | sample MGYA00248631_ERZ508512 | MGnify/ENA primary metagenome ERZ508512 (study PRJEB26183, sample SAMN06268844) | marine metagenome | isolation source: Tt an P1 anaerobic enrichment on pine from sediment taken...
CCGGCGAGGCGGCGTTGACCCCGCCGATGGACATCACGCCGGCCTCCTTGCCGTCGGCGATGTCGGGATAGATCGGGAAGGCGCCGCCCACCCCGATGTAGAAGACCTTGGGGTTGTAGCCCATCGACTGCGCGGTCTTGGTCATGCCGAAGCTGCCCGGCGGGTAGGAAAAGGCCACGAAGCTGTCGGCGCCGCTGTTCTGCGCCTCGCTCAGAATGGCCGCGAAATCCGAGGTGCCCAGCGGGTAGCTCTCGTCATAGACCACCTCGAAACCGGCTTCTTCGAAGGCCGGGCGGGCGCCCTTCACCAAGTCGATGCCGAAGCCATCGGCAACCGAGACCACGGCGACCTTGTTGTTGATCTTGCCCGCCTCATGCGCTTCGCTCAGCACCTCGGCCAGCCCCTCGGCATAGTCATGCCCGCCGCCCAGCATCCAGAAGCTCCGGTCCCAGCGCTTGGCGAATTCGGGGGCCTTGTCGGTGACCGCGGTCACGGCGAGTTGCGGATAGCCGAAACGCGCCATCAAGGGCGCGATGGCCAGGTTGGCGCCGGTGCCCCAGGGCGGCAGGATGAGGTCGACCTTGTCCTGGGTGGCGAGCCGCTCGATCGCGCGCACCAAATCCTCGTTGGACGAGCGGCTGTCATATTCGACCACCTCGATCATCCGGCGGCTGCCGTCGGGTATCTTCAGCCCGCCCGCGGCGTTCACATCCTTCACCCAGAGCTCGTAATTGGGGATGGTGGTGATCCCCGCGCCGGTGGCGTTTGCCCCGGTGCGCGGCACGGCATAGCCGATGGTCACCGTGTCGTCGGCCGCGAATGCCGCCCCGGCACTCAGGGCAAGGCCCGAGGTCAGTCCGAGCGCAATGGCGCGCAGCCCTGCGCGCCGCGTGAAATCAGTCATGGTGTCCTCCCTTTGCGGCCACTCTCCCCCGTGGCCTTTATGTGTCCGGTCGCGGCGGCTGCACCTCATGCCTCCGTCGCGGAGCCCGGCGAGAAAAGCTTAATCCCAAGGTCCAATCCCAAAAAATGCACTGTTGAGGCTAAGAATTGTATCTTTGCTTGATTTCCAGGGGCGGTGTGGCCAGTCTTCCACCGCCATGAAATCCGAGACCCTCCCCAGCCCGGACCGCCGCGCCCATGCCTCGGTCCAGCGGATTCGCAGCCCGCTGGTGCGGGTGGGCTATGGGCTGGCGCCCGGCGCGGCGCATCTGGCCGTGCTGCAGGCCGGCAGCGTGGCGCGGCGCGGCGCGGCGCAGGATGCCGAGCCGGGGCCGGGTATCGAGGCGCCCCGGCTGCTGTGGCTGGCCAATGGAACGGGCGGAGAACTTGTGGCCGAGGCCGGCAGCCGCGGCACGCTGCTGTCGATCCCGGGGCTGGCCCTGATGCGCGCCCTGCCGGCCACGCCGCTGGGCGAGCAGATGCGGCGCACCCTGGGCCAGACCCTGTCGCTTCCCTATGACGACCCGACCCCGCTGGAGCCGCTGATCGCGGGGCTGGAGGGCGAGCGGCACTCCGGGGCGCTCGGATCGGACGTGGCGGAGGAGCATTACCTTTCGCTGGTGCTGCTGCAGCTGTGGCGGCTGTCGCGCGCCGACCTGATCGCCCATGGGCGCGCGCCGCAGGGTCTGGCCGAACGCTTCGTGATCCTGGCGGGCCAGCATGCGCGGGAGCATTGGCAGGTGGGCGACTATGCCCGCAGCCTGGGCGTCAGCCGCGACCGGCTCGGCTCGGCGGTGCGGCGGGCCACGGGGCTGTCGCCGCAGCGCTATCTGCACCGCGAGCTTACCCGCGAAGCCTGCGAGTTGCTGGCCAATACCGGGATGCCGGTCAGCCAGGTGGCCTTTCGCCTGGGCTTTTCGGACCCCGCCTATTTCACCCGTTTCTTCGCGCGCCAGGCCGGAGCCAATCCCGGCCAGTACCGCCGCCAGGCCAAGGTGCGGCGCGCGCGCGGTGACCAGTCCTACGCGGCCTGGCCCTGAGGCAGGGGGGCTGCCGGGTCACTCCCCCATTATCCTTGCGGTTTGGCGTTATCGGTATTAAGTCTCAACCTCCCGGTCGCAGCCTACCCGGGTAACAAAACAAGGACCCATCGTATGAAAACGATCGTTATCTGCTCCGGCGGGCTGGATTCCGTGTCGCTCGCCCACATGGTGGCCGACGAGCATGAGCTGACCCGCCTGGTGTCCTTCGACTATGGCCAGCGCCATGTGAAGGAGCTCGAATTCGCGGCCGCCTGTGCCAATCGCCTGGGCGTGCCCCATGACGTGATCGATATGCGCGGCATCGGCGCGAGCCTGAGCGGCTCGGCGCTGACCGACGAGATCGACGTGCCCGACGGGCATTATGCCGAGGAGACCATGAAGATCACCGTGGTCCCCAACCGCAACGCGATCATGCTGTCGATCGCCTTCGGCATCGCGGCGGCGCAGCAGGCCGATGCGGTGGCCACGGCGGTGCATGGCGGCGATCACTTCATCTATCCCGACTGCCGGCCCGGCTTCACCCAGGCCTTCGAGACCATGCAGCGCCACGCGCTGGAGGGCTATGCCGACGTGCGGCTCTACACGCCCTTCGTGCACCGCTCCAAGGCCGATATCGTCACCGCGGGCGCCCAGCACGGCACGCCCTTTGCCGAGACCTGGTCCTGTTACAAGGGCGGCGAGAAACATTGCGGGCGCTGCGGCACCTGCGTGGAGCGGCGCGAGGCGTTCCACCTGGCGGGCGTCGAGGACCCCACCGCCTACGCCGACCCCGATTTCTGGCGCGCGGCTGTCGCGCAGGCGGGAGGCGCCTGATGTACCGCATCTCCAAGGAATTCCACTTCTCGGCCTCGCATCAGCTGAAGAACCTGCCCGATGACCACCAATGCGCCCGGCTGCACGGGCACAACTACATCGTGGTGGTGGAGCTGGAGAGCGAAGAGCTGAACGAGCACGGCTTCGTCCGCGACTATCACGAGCTTGCCCCGCTCAAGCGCTATATCGACGATGCGTTCGACCACCGCCACCTCAACGACGTGCTGGGCCACGACATGGTGACCGCCGAGCGGCTGGCCAGGCATTTCTATGACTGGTGCAAGGAACGGATGCCGGAAACCGCGGCCGTCCGGGTCAGCGAGACGCCCAAGACCTGGGCGGAGTACCGGCCGTGAACATGGCCGAGGACAAGCGCATCCGGGTGGCCGAGATCTTCGGCCCCACCATCCAGGGCGAGGGCGTGCTGATCGGCCTGCCCACGGTCTTCGTGCGCACGGGCGGCTGCGACTACCGCTGCAGCTGGTGCGACAGCCTGCACGCGGTGGACAGCGAGTTCCGCCACCAGTGGAAGCCCATGACCACCGAGGAAGTGTGGGAGCGGATCGAGGCGCTTTCGGGCCGCCGGCCGCTCACCGTCTCGCTTTCCGGCGGCAACCCGGCCATTCAGCCCTTCGGCCCGCTGATCCGCCGCGGCCATGAGGCGGGCTACCGTTTCGCGCTGGAGACCCAGGGCTCGGTCGCCAGGGACTGGTTTGCCGAGCTGGACACGCTGGTGCTCAGCCCCAAGCCTCCCTCCAGCGGGGTGGAGACCGACTGGTCCGCTTTCGACGCCTGCCTCAAGGCGGCGGGAGAGGGGCCGGAGACGGTGATGAAGATCGTGATCTTCGACGAGGCCGATTACGCCTATGCCCGTGACGCCGCCGCGCGCTACCCGCACCTGCCGCTCTATCTGCAGCCGGGCAACCCGATGGTGCCCGCAGGCGACGAGGAAGACGCGCCCGTCGACCTGAACCACCTGACCGACCGGATGCTCTGGCTGGTGGAGAAGGTCACCGCCGATGGCTGGTTCGCCGCCCGCGTGTTGCCGCAGCTTCATGTCCTACTCTGGGGCAACAGGCGCGGCGTCTGAGTTTCGATACATGGAGAACACCATGACCAAGAAGGACATCTACAGCGATCTCAAGCAGCTGGGCGGGGCCACCCAACTGCCCGAAAGCCCGGAGCAGGCCGAGCTTGAGCGCGTGCCCAACCCGCAGGCCGGCACCGCCTATTGCGTGCGCTTCACCGCGCCCGAGTTCACCTCGCTCTGCCCGATCACCGGCCAGCCCGATTTCGCGCATCTGATGATCGACTACGTGCCCGGCGACTGGCTGGTGGAGAGCAAGTCGCTCAAGCTGTTCCTGGGCGCGTTCCGCAACCACGGCGCGTTCCACGAGGATTGCACCGTCTCCATCGCCAAGCGGCTGTGCGACCTGCTGGAGCCGCAATGGCTGCGCATCGGCGGCTACTGGTATCCGCGCGGGGGCATCCCGATCGACGTGTTCTACCAGACGGGCCCCGAGCCCGAGGGCGTCTGGATTCCCGAACAGGGCGTCCCGCCCTATCGCGGCCGGGGCTGAGCGCGGCTCAGCCCGCCTCTTCCTTCGGCAGCGTCACCTCCACGCCCGCCTCGCCGAGCAGCCTGTAGATCTGGGCGAAGGCGCTGTCGGCCGAGGCGCTTTCGGTCTTTCTCTGGGTCAGGAAGCGCTCGGCCGGCTCGAAGAAGCGGATCGCGGCGTCGGTCTCGGCATCGCTGCCCTGCCGGTAGGCGCCGATGCGGATCAGCTCTTCCATGTCGTAATACTTGGCCAGGATGCGCCTTGCGGCCTGAAGCACGGCGTATTCGGCCGGTGAATGGCAGTCCGGCAGCATGCGCGAGATGCTTTTCTGCAGATCGACCGCCGGGTAGCGCCCGCGCTCGGCGATGCGGCGGTCCAGAACCACGTGGCCGTCGGTGATCCCGCGCACGGAATCCGAGATCGGCTCGTTCATGTCGTCACCGTCGACCAGCACGGTGTAGATGCCCGTGATGTCGCCCGCGCCCTCCGGTCCCGGCCCCGCGCGTTCCAGCAATTGCGGCAGTTCCGAGAACACGGTGGGCGGATAGCCCTTGGAGGTGGGCGGCTCGCCGCTGGACAGGCCGATCTCGCGCTGGGCCATGGCGAAGCGGGTCAGCGAGTCGACCATCAGCAGCACCTGTAGCCCCTGGTCGCGGAAATGCTCGGCCACCGCCGTGGCCGTCCAGGCGGCCTGGCGGCGCATCAGCGGCGGCTCGTCGCCGGTGGAGACCACGATGACCGAGCGTTTCATGCCCTCTTCGCCCAGATCCTCCTGGATGAAATCCTGCACCTCGCGCCCGCGCTCGCCCACCAGGCCCACCACGATGACGTCCGCCTCGCTGCGGCGCGCCAGCATCGCCATCAGGGTCGACTTGCCCACGCCCGAGCCGGCGAAGACGCCCATGCGCTGGCCGCGGCAGAGCGGCGTGAAGATGTCGAAGGCCTTCACCCCCGTCTCCAGTCGCGCGCCGATGCGGCGGCGGTCGAAGGCGGGGGGCGGCGCGGCCCTGACGGGGCGCGGCTGGGGGCCTTCATGCAGCGCGCCGCGCCGGTCGAGCGGCCGGCCCAGCGCATCGACCACGCGGCCGATCCAGGCGGCGTCGGGCCGGACCTCCCCGCCCAGCGGGCTGAGTTCCACCGCGTCGCCCGCGCTCACCCCGTCCCAGGTGCCGAAGGGCAGCACATGGGTGCCGCGCGCGTCGATCCCCACCACCTCGCCCAGCACGGGCCCGTTGCGGCCATGAACCACGCAGCGCTGGCCGATGCCCATGGCGCGCTCGAGCCCTGCCACGGTCAGCGACAGCCCCAGAACGGCACTGACCGTGCCACTTATCCTTGCCTCTTCAAGATTTCGAGCAAATGTAGAAAGCTCGGAAAAGACGGTTTGCACTGGGTTTATCCGGTAGTAATCATGATTAATTCATGTTATAGCATGAATAGATTTGAGGAAACTGCAAATGAAACTCGACTCCTTGTCCTTTTTCAAGGTCGCCTCGCAGCGCATGCAGTGGCTGAGCGTGCGTCAGCAGGTGATCTCCGAGAATATCGCCAATGCGGACACGCCGGGCTTCAAGGCGCGGGAGGTCAGCGACTTCTCCCAGATGGTCGAGGGGGCCGCACGGGTTTCGGGCGTGGCGGTCACGAATTCCAGGCATCTCGGCGGGGCCGAGCATGCGGGCAATGTCCGGGTGCGGCAGGACGAGGGCAGCTGGGAGCAGAGCATGGACGGCAACACTGTGGTGCTGGAGCAGCAGACCATCAAGGCCAGCGAGGTCAGCGAGAGCTACCGGATGGCGGCGCAGCTCTACCGCAAGGGGCATGAGCTGCTGACCCTGGCGGTCACCGGCATCCGCTGAGGGCACGGGGCAGAGGAGGGAGACAGGACATGGACCCGCTCAAATCCATTTCTTCGATCGCGGCCAGCGGGATGATGGCCCAGGGCGAGCGGCTGAAGATCGTCTCCGAAAACGTCGCCAATGCCGATTCCCGCGGCACCACGCCGGGCGAGGACCCCTATCGCCGCAAGACGGTCTCCTTTGCCGAGGTGCTTGACCGCGAGACCGGCGCGTCGATGGTCGAGGTCTCGGCAATCGGGCGCGACGACAGCCCGTTCACGCTGGTCCATGACCCGTCGCATCCGGCGGCGGACGAGAACGGCTTCGTCAAGACGCCCAACGTGAACCCGCTGCTGGAGATGGCCAATATGCGCGAGGCCTCGCGCAGCTACGAGGCCAACATGAACATGTTCGAGGCCGGGCGCCGCATGCGCAGCCAGATGATCGACCTGCTGAAGTGAAGGCCGGACCGGAATGACCGAAAGCACCGTATTCTCCACCAGCGCCATCCGCGGCGCCTACCGCTCCTCCCAGGACCTGAGCGCCGAGCGCGCTGACATGGCCTCGGGCACCGAAAAGGCCGGCGGGGCGTCCTTTTCCGAGATGCTGCGCGACGCCTCGGCCAATGCCGTGCAGGAGGCGCGCCAGGCGGATGCGGTGATGCAGGCCGGGCTGCAGGGCGAGGTGAACACCCAGCAGGTGGTCGAGGCGGCGCTGGAGCTGGAATCGACGGTCAAGCTGGCGGTCTCGGTGCGGGACAAGTTCGTCTCCGCCTACCAGGAAGTGATGCGGATGCAGATCTGATGGCCGGGGGGCCTGCCGATGAGCGAGAGCGACGTCTACGATATCCTGTCGGATGCCTTTCTGACGGTGCTCTACGGCGCCGGGCCGGTCCTGGCGCTGGCGCTCGTCATCGGTCTGGTCATCGCCTTCTTCCAGGCGCTGACGCAGATCCAGGAAATGACGCTGACCTTCGTGCCCAAGATCGTGGCGATCTTCCTCGGGCTGGTGGCCTCGACCCCCTTCATCTACGCCGTGCTGCGAAAACTGTCGGACCAGGTGTTCGACATCATCGTGAGCGGCGGGCTGTGACCGGGGCGGCGCTGCGGCGCGCGGCCCTCGCGGCGCTTCTGCTCGCGCTTCCCGCCCTGCCTGCCGGGGCGGGGTGGAGCGGCTTTTACACCAGCCCCCAGCCCGCCCCGGCGCCGCGCGGCTCCTCCGACCCCATCCCGGCTCAAAGCGTCTGCGTGCAGGAGATCCTGCGCGCCCAGCTGCGCCACGGCATCCCCGACAACATCCTTCTGGGGATCGGGTTGCAGGAGGCGGGCGTGACGCGGGAGGGCGGGCTGACGATCTGGCCCTGGGCGGTCAATGCGGCCGGCGACGGGCGCATTTTCGAGAGCCGCGCGGCGGCGCTGGACTGGGTGAAGGCCCGGCAGGCCGCAGGGGTGGACTCCATCGACGTGGGCTGCATGCAGATCAACCTGCGCTGGCACCCCGGCGCCTTCGACGGCGCGGCGCAGGGCTTCGACCCGGCGGTGAATGTCGACTACGCCGCGCGCTTCCTCAAGCAGCTCTTTGAAAAGACCGGCGACTGGAAGACGGCCGCGGGCTCCTACCATTCCTTCACGCCGGAAAAGCGCGAGATCTACCTCGCCGCTCTGACGCGCAACGTGGCCGTGGCCAATGACCGGATCGCGCATTTCCGCGCCATCGCCGCCAATGTTCCGGCCCCGGCGCCCGAAGGGCGGCAGGCGGAGCAGGGCACCGGCATCTGGTCGGCGGGGCTGAGCGCGGGCGAAACCGGCCGGCCGGGGCGGCGCAGCATCTACGGCGAGGCCGAGATTCAGCCGATCCTGCCGGATTTCCGGCAGGCGTTCTGAGGGAGGGGACGATGAGCAGCCAGAGCACCGATCCGGGCGGCAAGGCCAACCTCCTCTCCATGGGGCTGGCCAACCGCGACGTCGGCTTCGCCATCGGCGTGACGCTGGTCCTGGCGGTTCTCTTCATTCCGCTGCCGCCGGTGGTGCTCGATTTCGGGCTGGCGGTGTCGCTGTCGGTCTCGGCGCTGATCCTGATGGTCGCGCTGTGGATCCCGCGGCCGCTGGATTTCAACTCCTTCCCCACGCTCTTGCTGGTCGTCACCATGCTGCGGCTGTCGCTGAACGTGGCCTCGACCCGGCTGATCCTCAGCCAGGGCCATACCGGCACCGACGCGGCGGGCGGGGTGATCGAGGGGTTTTCGCGCTTCATCGTGGCGGGCAGTTTCGTGATCGGGATCGTGATCTTTGCGATCCTCGTGGTGATCAACTTCGTCGTCATCACCAAGGGCTCCACCCGGATCGCCGAGGTCTCGGCCCGGTTCTCCCTGGATGCCATGCCGGGCAAGCAGATGGCGATCGACGCCGATCTCGGCGCTGGCCTGATCGACGAGGTCGAGGCAAAGCGCCGCCGCAAGGAGCTGGAGGACGAGAGCGGCTTTTTCGGGGCGATGGACGGTGCCTCGAAATTCGTGCGCGGCGATGCGGTGGCGGGGATCATCATCACCCTGATCAACGTCATCGGCGGCATCCTGATCGGCACCGTGCAGCACGGCATGAGCGTCGGCCAGGCCGCGAACAACTACACAACGCTGACCATCGGAGACGGGCTGGTGACGCAGGTCCCCGCCCTGATCGTTTCGCTGGCCGCCGGCCTGATCGTGACCAAGGGCGGCACCGAGGGCGCGGCAAACGAGGCGGTTCTGGCGCAGCTCGGCCGGTTCCCCAAGGCGCTCTACATGGCCGCCGCGCTGTTGTTCGGGATCGGTTTGCTGCCCGGCTTCCCGGTGCCGGTCTTCACCGCGCTGGCGCTGCTGATGGCGGGGCTCGGCCACGTCATGCAGCGCAAGGCCGCCGAGGCCGAACTGGCCGCCGCCCGCGAGGCCGCGGCCGAGGCCAGCGCCGGCCCGGTCAGCGAGGAGGACAGCCTGCGCGAAACCATGAAGATCGACGAGCTGCGGCTGGAGCTGGGCGCGGCGCTGATACCGCTGACCGACAGCGCCGAGGCGGCGCTTCCGGGCAAGATCAAGAGCCTGCGCAACCTCTTCGCCCGCGAATACGGCTTTGTCCTGCCCTCGGTCCGGATCAAGGACGAGCCCGCGCTGCCGGTCAACAGCTACGCCATCCTGGTGCAGGGCGTGGAGGCCGTGCGCGGCGACATCCGGCCCAACAAGCGGATGGTGCTGAACCCCGCCGAGGCACCGATTGCCTTGCCCGGCGAGCGCACCAAGGACCCGGCCTTCGGTCTGGAGGCGGTCTGGATCGACGCCGCCCATGCCGCCGAGGCCGAAAGCCAGGGCTACACGGTGGTGGACCCCGAAAGCGTGATCACCACCCACCTGACCGAGGTCATCAAGGACCACATGTCCGAGCTCTTGACCTATGGCGCGGCGCAGGCGCTGATCGAGCAGCTGGATCGCGACTACCAGAAGCTGGTGGCCGACCTGTCGGTGCCCTCACCGGTGATCCTGGTGCAGCAGGTACTGCAGGCGCTGCTGGCCGAGCGCATCTCGATCCGCAACATGCCGCTGATCGTCGAGGCCATCGCCGAGATCGGCCGCAACAGCTCCAACGTCACCACCGTGACCGAGCATGTGCGCCGGCGCCTGAGCAACCAGATCTGCAATGCCCTGGCCGACGAGTCGGGCTTCGTGCCGGTGATCGCCATGTCGCCGGCCTGGGAGAGCGAGTTTAACGAGGCGGTGCGGATCAACGGCGACGAGCGGAATTTCCTGATGTCGCCGCAAAGGGTGCAGGAATTCGTGCTCGAGGCGCGCAAGGAAATCCAGAAATACGCCCAGAAGGACGAATGGCCGGCCCTGCTGGTCAGCCCCGAGGTGCGCACCTTCGTGCGCTCCATGCTGGAACGGGTCAGCCCGATGACGCAGGTGATTTCGCATAACGAGATCCACCGCAAGGCCTCGCTGCGCACCGTGGGCCGGGTCGGCGGCTAGGGCGATGGACCTGGGCGCCTTCCTCACCTCGCAGGTGATGGCCTATGCGCTGGTCTTCGCCCGCCTGGGCAGCGTGATGATGTTCATTCCCGGTTTCGGCGAGACCCAGGTGCCGGTGCGCCACCGCCTGGCGCTGGCGCTGGTGCTCTGCGCCGCGCTGCTGCCGGCCACGCCGGTCGCGCCCATGGACCCCGGTTCGCCGCTGGCGCTCCTGCCGGTGCTGGGGCTGGAGATCACGCTGGGGCTGTGGATCGGGCTGACGGCGCGGATCATCATGACCGCGCTGCAATTCGCGGGCTATCAGGTGGGGATGGTCTCGGGGCTGGCCAATGCCTTCGCGCCCGGCATGGGCTCGTTCCAGGGGGCGACGCTGATCGGCTCGGCGCTGATGATGGCGGCGGTCGCGCTGATCTTCGTCACCGACCTGCACCATGTCATCATCGGAGCGCTGCTGATGAGCTACGAGGTCTTTCCGGTCGGGCGGATCATGCCCGGCGACCTGGCCGAGCAGATCGTGCGCGCGGGGGGGATGAGCCTCTATCTTGGGGTGTCGCTGGCCGCGCCCTTCTACGTCATGGGGCTGGTGCTGAATGTCGGGCTGGGGCTGGCCAACCGGATGATGCCCAGCCTGCCGGTCTTCTTCGTCGCGTCGCCGGTGCTGATCGGCGCGGGGCTGCTCGTGCTGGTCTTCGCCGCGCCTTCGATGCTGCGCGCCTATCTGGAGGCCTTCACCGACTGGCTGGGCCTCCTGGCCTTCTAGGAGCGCGCGATGGCCGACGAGGAGGACAAGAGCAACAAGACCGAAGAGCCGACGGAGCGAAAGCTCCGAAAGGCGCGCGAGAAAGGCGATGTGCCCAGCTCGCGCGAGACCGCCAATATGATGAGTGTCTTCTCGCTCTTCATCCTCACGCTCTTCCTTCTGCCCCAGGCCGCGCCGCAGCTCGCCGGCGCCCTCGGCGGCGTGTTCGAGAGCGCGGGCCAGATCGGGGTGGGCGAGGGGCGGCAGGGGCTTGCCGATCTCGGCGCGGTGCTGCGCGCGCTGGGCCGGCCCATCGCCCTGACGCTGGCGCCTGCCTTGGCCGTCATGATCGCCGCGGCCGTCTTCGGCGTGCTGATCCAGGGCGAGACGGTGGTGTCGCTGGAGCGGATCAGGCCGAAGCTCTCCAAGCTCTCGCCGGGGGCGGGGCTGAAGAAGATCGTCGCGGCCGACAATCTGGTCGAGTTCCTCAAGAACGTGGCCAAGGTGCTGGTGGTCGCGACGATCGCGCTGTGGGTGGCGCGCGGGGCGGTGACGGGGATCTGGCAGAGCCGCGGCTTCCTGCCCGAGGAGCTGCCGGGCTACCTGCGCCGCGAGGTGGCGCTGGTGCTGATCGGGGCGACGGTGTTCCTGGTGCCGGTCTCGATCATCGATATCGTCTGGAAGCGCGTGCAGTGGATCAAGAAGCAGCGCATGTCGATCAAGGAGGTGCGCGACGAGCACAAAGAGGCCGAAGGCGACCCGCGCGTCAGGCTCCGCCGCGACGAGATCCGCCGCAGGCGGGCCCGCCAGCGGGTGGCGGCCGCGGTGCCGACCGCCAGCGTGGTGCTGACCAACCCCACCCATTACGCGGTGGCGCTGCGCTACCAGCCCGGGGCGGATAGCGCGCCGGTCTGCGTGGCCAAGGGGGCGGACCTGATGGCCGCCCAGATCCGCCGGCTGGCACGTGAGCACGACATCCCGATGGTCGAGAACCGCCCGCTCGCCCGCGCGCTGCACGCCACGGTGGAGGTGGACGACCAGATCCCGGTCGAGCACTGGCAGGCGGTGGCCGAGATCATCGGCTACGTCATGGACCTGCGCCGGAACATCCGCCGCAAGCCGCCCGCCGGGTCGAGCCTGCGCATGGAGGATTGAGGCCGGTTGCAGCGCCGGTCGCCGGTCAGGCGGCGCGGGCGCCGAATGGGGCGGGCCGCTATTGCAGACGCACCCCGTTGAGCTTCTGGTCGCCCGGCAGCTTGGAGCGCTCGAGGATGATCTTGGAGATCGCCTGCGCCCGGACCGGGTTCAGGCGGGCCAGGATGGGGGCGGCGTCGCGCTCGCTCATCGTGCCCAGCACCATCACCGCGACCTCGATGTCGAGGTCGTTCATGATATAGGCCGCCTCCTTGGGCTTCATGTTGCGGTAGAGGTTCACCAGCCGGTCGACATCGGCGGTATGGGCCTGTTCCACGCGGGTGAGCAGCGACTCGATCTCCTGCTTCAGCTCTTCGAGCCGTGCCGTCTCGATCTCCAGACGCTCGCTCGCAAGCGCCACCTCGGAGGCGCGCTGCGCCAGCGCCGCCTTCTGCGCGGCCAGCAGGTCGCGCTCCTGTTTCACCGCGGCGAGGATCTCTTCCGGCATCTGGCAGTCGGGCCCGGCCGCCGCGGCGGGTGCGGGATCCGGCTCCGGCGCGGCGGCGGCCTCGGCGGCGGCGACGAAGGCAGCCTCCCGCGGCGCGCCCTGCGGGGCGGCGCTGTCGAGAACCGCGAGGCCCGTCTTGGCCACGCCGGCCAGCGCCAGCGAGACGAAGACCAGGCGGAACGGGCTTTTCATCATCATGCGCCGCGGCTCCGGGCGGCCTCGAAGAAGCTGCGCACCAGGTCGGACTTGCCGCCCAGGCTGGTGACGCCCGCGGCCGGCCCGCTGCGCCGGGGCGCGCGGACCGAACGGAAGGCGAGCGCGTTGCTGTCGGCCGGCTGTTCCGCGGGCGCGCGCGGCGCTTCGGCCGCCACCCGCTCGGCCACCGATTTCAGGGCCACCACCGAGCTTTCGGACTTGTCCACGGCACTGGAAAGCTCGCCCACCACCGGCTGCAGCTCCTTCAGCGCGCCCATCAGCATGCGCACCCGCCGCTCCACCATGAAGGCGTAACCCAGGGTCCCGGCAAGCAGCAGCAGAATCAACATGTCAATCAGAAGAGCCATCATGGGGAATCCCGTCCTTTCCGTTCAGTTCCTGGGTGACGCGCAGCGCCACCGACCCGTTCCGGCGCCGGCCCATCGCGGCGCGGAACATCTTCTTACCGCTCACGCTCACCGTCACCTCGCTTTCGGTGTCGATCCCGAGATCCAGCACATCGCCGCGCCGCCAGCGCAGCACGTCGCTGAGCGGCAGTTTCAGCTCATGCAGAAGCGCCACGAGATCCACATCGGTGTCCTGCAGGGAATCCGCCAGCAGCGCCTGCCAGCTGCTGTCGCCGCCGATCTGGCCCCCGAAAAAGGACTGTGCGAGCATCGCGCGCGCGGACTCGAAGGCCATGTTGGGAATGACGAAGACCAGCTTGCCGCCCAGACCCTCGACCGAGATGTCGAGCGTGATCTTCACGCAGGGGCTGCTTGGCGGGGCAAGCACGGTGGAATGCGGGCTGTTTTCCAGGTGATCCACCGAGAACTGCACCTCGGCGACATCGGCGAAGGCCTCGGTCAAGTCCTTCAGCACGACATCGCAGAGCCGCGTGGCGAGCCGCTTTTCGATCGAGGTGAAGCCGCGCGGCTTCCATTCCGCCTTCTGCGTGGAGCGGCCGCCCAGCATCGTCTCCAGCATGGTGAAGAGAAGGTCGGGGTCGATCACCAGCGCCAGCGTTCCGTCCCATTGCCGGGCAGAACTGACGGCCACGAGCCAGGGCGCCGGCAGGCTTTCCAGTGCCTCGCTGCAGCTCATGTATTCGAAGGTGTCGAGCGTCACCTCGGTCGCCACCGAGCTGAAGCTCTTGAGCGCGCTGCCGAGCGAAAGCGCGAAGCGGTCGAAGATCACCTCCATCATCGGCAGCCGTTCGTGGCTGAGCGTGGCCATGCGGATGATCTGCTCTTCCACGCTGGCGTTTTCGAGCCCGGGCTCGGGCGGGCGGGTGGTGCGCATCGCGGTCATGGTCGCTGTCCCCCTCACTGCACGATCAGGTCCGAGATCAGGATTTCCCGCGGCGCCTCGCTCTCGGTGATCGCGCGGGCGCGGCGCAGGAGTTCTGCCTTGAGCGTGACCAGGCCGATCGTGCCCTGCAGGTCGCGCTCGGTCATCTGGCGCAGGTAGTCCTGAAAGGAATCGCGCATGTAGAGCTTGCGCGCCTCGACCTGGTCGGCCCCTTCGGCCTTGTCGTCATAGGCCAGCGCCACATTGAGCTTGAGAAAGCGCGTCGTGCGCCGACCGGTGGCCGTGGTCGCGGTGATATTGGTGATGATTTCCTTGAACGGCGTGACCACCAGAGACGACGCGGCCGGCCCCTGCGCGGCCGCTGCGCCATGCCCTGCGGTGGCGGTCTTGCCGGGGCCTTCCGCCTGGTCGGATGCTTCGCCGCTCTCCTCGCCGAGCAGGAGCGCGAGGAACGCATTCGGCCCCATCGAGACGGCCAGCCCGCCGGCCAGCGCGGCGCCCGACACAAGCAACAGCACCAGCAGGACGAGGATGCGCCGCCCCAGCGGCTTGCGCGCAGGCACAGCTGCGGGCGCGTCCTGTTCGGTCGTGGTGCTCATGTTGCCCCGGACAATTTCATGGTTCTCTCCGAAGAAGATGCCGATTTTGGATCGGACAAACAAGTATAAACTGCAATCTATGCTTGATTTACAAGAATAGCATGGGCTACTTTTTGACCTGTGCAAGAATTCACGCAAGGTGCGCGGTTGAAGTCCATCGTCGACAATCTGGCGTCCCTGGGGCGCACCAGGCTGACCGTGCTTGCGGCCACGGGGGTGGGGCTGGTTCTGGCGCTGTTCCTCGGCCTGAGGGCGGTCATGGCCCCCAGCTTCGTGCCGCTCTACAGCGAGCTGTCGCCGGCAGGCGCCAGCCGGGTCGTCAGCACGCTGGAACAGGCGGGCTTCCGGGTGGAGCTGTCGGGCGGAGGCGCGACCGTCAGCGTGCCGCAGGAGGATATCGCGCGTGCCCGCATGGCGCTTGCCGATCAGGGGTTGCCGAGCGAAGGCACGCCGGGCTGGGAGCTTTTCGACAGCTCCAGCGGGCTGGGCATGAACAGCTTCATGCAGCGGGTGAACCGCCTGCGCGCGCTGGAGGGCGAGCTGGCCCGGTCGATCCAGACCATCGACGGGATCGACGCCGCGCGGGTGCATCTGGTGCTGCCCGAGCGCGAGGCGTTTTCCCGCAGCCGCCCCGAGCCCACCGCCTCGGTGATCGTGCGCAGCCGGGCCAACCACCAGATCAGCCGCCGGCAGGGGCTTGCGATCCGCGCGCTTGTCGCCTCGGCGGTGCCGGAGATGTCGCCGGAGCATGTCACGGTGCTGTCGGCCAGCGGCGAGACGATCCTGGCCGAGGAGGGCGACGGGATGGGGGACCTGTCGCTGCAATCCAGGCGCATGGCCATCGAGGAGCGCCTGTCGCGCAACATCGCGGCCATCCTGACCGCACGGGTCGGCGCGGGCAACGCGCGGGTGCAGGTCAGCGTCGATCTGAGCAACGAGCGCCAGGTGATCCGCCAGGAAAGCTACGACCCGGCGCAGCAGGTGATCCGCTCCACCGAGACCCGGGAAGAGAACAGCGAGGGGCGCGAAACCGCCCAGGGCGAGGTCGGCGTGGCCGACAACCTGCCCGCGGAACTGGTGGGCGACGGGGCGGGCGGGCCGCAGTCGAGCTCCAGCCGGAACCAGACCAACGAGGTCGTCAATTACGAGATCGGCAGCACCCGCAGCGAGACCATTCGCGAGCCCGGAGAGGTGGAGCGCATCTCGGTCGCGGTTCTGGTCAACGGCATCTACAACGTCGCCGCGGACGGATCGGTCAGCTACGAGGAGCGCAGCGAGGAGGAGCTGGAGCGCCTGGGCAAGCTGGTGCAGTCGGCGATCGGCTACGACCAGGCGCGCGGCGATACCATCTCGGTCGATTCCCTGCGGTTCATGGATTACTCGATGGATGTGGGCGAGCCGGTCGGCACCTCGGTGGGCGAGGCGATCTCGTCGAATATCATGTCGATCCTGCGCGGCTTTTTCGCGCTGGCCCTGGTGGGGGTGGTGCTGGCCTTTGGCGTGCGGCCGCTGATGCGGTTCCTTCCGAAGCCGGAGCCGGGCGGCGATCTGGCGCTTGCCGGTGCCGGGGCGGCAGCCGGGGGCGCTCAGCCGGCGCTTGCCGGGGCCGGGCCCCGCCCGCTCTTGGGCGCCGAAGCGCCGGCCGGCGGCGCGGCCCCGCAGGCCCTGCGCGGCCCGGCCCAGGCTCAGGCGCCGGCCCAGGTGCCGCAGTCCCGGCCCGAGGGCGCGGCGCGAACGGGCACCGTGCTTGATGCCATGGAGGAGGACGAGGCGGACCTGATCACCCTCGCCTCGGTCCGCGGCGGCGTGCGGCGGCGGCGGGTGAACTCGATCGGGGAACTGGTCGAGGGGGAGCCCGAGGAATCGCTCAGGGTGCTGCGACATTGGCTGGCAGAGGAGGCGTGAGGCGGTGAGCTACATCTTCGACCGGGATTTCGACCGTGAACTCGACCGCGAACGCCAGGAGGCCGAGCGCCGCGCCCGCGCCTGCTACACGCCCGAGGATCTGGAGGCAGCACTCGCCGATGCGCGGGCCGAGGCCTTCCGCGAGGGGCATGCGGCGGGCCGGGCCGAAGGGCTCGCCGAAAGCCGGGTGTCCTCGGAGGCGCTCCGGGCCGAGGTGCTGGGCACCCTCGGGCCGCAGTTGGAGCGCCTGATCGGCGAGGCAGACCGGCACCGTGCGGCCCTTGAGGCGCAGGTGCTCGATTTCACCCTCTCGGTCTGCGAGCAGGTCTTTCCCGAGGTTCTGCGCAGCCGGTCCCGCGACCGCGCCCTCGACCGGGTGAAAAAGACGATCGAGCTGGCGCTGGGCAGCGCCGCGCTGCGCATCACGCTGTCGGAACGCGCCCTGCCGCTGGTGCAGCCGGAGATCGAACAGGCGGCGCAGGCGATCGGGCTGAAGGCCCGGGTCGAACTGGCCGCGGACCCGGCACTGTCGGAGGGCGAGGTGCGGATGGAGTGGGACAACGGCTTCATGGAATACAGCTTTGCCGGAGTTTGCGACCGGATCCTGACCGCGCTGAGGCAGGCGCGGGCCGGTGCCTCCGAAACCATCCTGAGCGGGAGTGACGCGAATGTCTGAGAACGAGAACGAAAGCCTGGCCTCCCCCGCCGCGCAAAGCGATGTGCTTGGCGCGGAGAGCATCGCCGATGCCCTGCCCGAGATCGGCGCGGCAGAGAAGGCGGCAAAGGCGGGCTCCGTGATCGACAGCATGGTGGGCGGCGGATCGTCCGATGCGGGCGAGGCGGGGCGCAATATCGACGCGATGCTCAATGTCGGGCTGAAGGTGCAGATCGTGCTGGGCCACAGCCGCATGCCGATTGCCAACCTGCTGAAGCTCAGCCGGGGCTCGGTGATCGAGCTGGACAAGAGGATCGGCGAGCCGGTGGACGTGGTCATTAACGACCGGCTGGTGGCGCGCGGCGACCTGGTCAAGCTGGAGGGCGAGCGGATCGGCGTGTCGCTGACCGAGATCGTCAAGGACTACATTTCGGGAAGCTGAGCAGTGAGGCAGCCCCGCGCCCTTTCCGGACTTCG
>ENA-ORCU01000370-ORCU01000370.1-marine-metagenome-genome-assembly--contig:-NODE-370-length-17705-cov-2.934309_pt1 | contig 17705 bp, 17 predicted proteins | sample MGYA00248631_ERZ508512 | MGnify/ENA primary metagenome ERZ508512 (study PRJEB26183, sample SAMN06268844) | marine metagenome | isolation source: Tt an P1 anaerobic enrichment on pine from sediment taken...
CCTGCCTGATTTTTAATGCAACCGGTTTTCTGCTTTAACAGTTGGTAGTTGCAGCTTGGTCTGACAGTTGCCGGTTTAGCGAAGGTGCTGTCACTGTCAGCTGTTCCTCCAAGATGCCTTTGTCATCTTAAAGTGTTTCCATAGGCGTTCTGCCACAACACATCTTGCCCTGCCATGGTCTGCCACGCCTTGGAGATATGGTCTAACCAAATTAAGTTAAATTTAATAAGGCCGCGTTGTTTTTGGTGGTTTTTTCGTTACCATAAAACATGAGAGCTACCTAGTAGCAATCGGTCCACGGAAGACACGGAAAGCACGGAATGCTTGGAGAATTTTTTAGTGTGTTCCGTGTATTCCGTGGATAAGAAAGGTGGCATGAATCGATACAATCCCCAATTGCACAATTTGTGGAATAGAACCTTCGTAACGCTATTCAGGTTCCCAACCTCGTGCAGGAGGTGAAAATCATGGCAGGAACCCGAAAAATGACTGTTTTCACGCTGAGCATGATGACAGTTGCGGCTGTTGTCAGCCTGCGAGGCCTTCCCCTGATGGCAAAGGAGGGGCTCACAATGATCTTCTACTTGCTCTTTGCCGCTATCATGTTCCTGATCCCTGCGTCGCTCGTCGCTGCAGAACTAGGAGGTGCCTTCAGCGACAAGGGCGGCGGTGTCTACACCTGGATAAAGGAAGCATTCGGGTCCCGCTGGGGATTCACGGCCATCTGGCTCCAATGGATCCAGAACGTGGTCTGGTACCCGACGGTTCTCGCCTTCGCCGCCAGTGCTCTCGCATACCTGTTCATGGACCCGGAGCTGGCGGACGACGGGGTCTATACCGGCATCGTCATCCTGGTTTGCTACTGGGGAGCCACCTTTCTCACCTTGGCGGGGTCGAATATTGCCAGCAAAGTCACCAAGTACGGCGTCATGCTCGGCACCCTGCTCCCGGGGGTCATCATCATAGTGCTCGGGCTGTTCTGGATCAACCAGGGCAATCCCATCCAGTTCCTCCACCCCAGCGCAGCCGTTGCCGCTGCCGAGAAACTGGCAGGCGAAGCTCCGCATGCACGCCTTTTCCCGCACCTTTCCGGGCTTGGCAGTGTTTCGTTCCTGGCTGGGATCATTCTTCTGTTTGCCGGAGTCGAAGTTCATGCCGTCCATGCCAATGAGCTCGAAAATCCCAAGAAACAATTTCCGGCCAGCGTGTTCCTGGCGGCTGTCATTATTTTTTCCCTTTTCCTCATGGGCTCGATGGCCGTGGCCGCCGTTATCCCTGAAGAAAAGATCAGTTTGACGGCTGGCCTCATGCAGGCTTTAAAGCAACTCCTCGATGTCTACCATCTGGGCTTCCTGACACCAATCATGGGGCTGCTCGCGGCATTTGGCGCCATTGGTGGTGTTATGTCCTGGGTAGGCGGCCCCAGCAAGGGATTGCTCCAAACGGCTAAGGAAGGTGAAATCCCGCCCTTCATGGCAAAAGTCAACAAGAACGGCGTACAGGTGAATATCCTGCTTATTCAGGCAGCCATCGTTTCCATTCTTGCCTGCTTCTATTTTGTCATGGACAACGTCAGCGTGGCCTTCTTCATGCTCTCTGCCATGACAATCACCCTCTATCTGGTCGTTTACATCCTCATGTATGCGGCTGCCATCAGGCTTCGCTACACCCAACCCGACCTTCCGAGATCGTACAAGGTGCCGGGCGGCAACGCCGGCATGTGGGCCCTTGCCGGGGTTGGCCTTGTCGGGGTTGTTTTTTCCCTTGTGGTCGGTTTCTTTCCCCCGATCAACCTGCCTGTGAGCAACCCTACCCTTTATGTAGGACTGGTTACCGCCGGAATGGTCATATTCGTCGGCCTGCCGCTCTGGATAAACGCCATCAAGAAACCTGAATGGAAGCAGGAATGAATCTTAAATAATCGGGAGAAATATCATGGCACTTCACGAGAAAGATACTGTCAGGCAGCATCTGCTCGACGAGGTTTTCGCTTCAAACGACTTGTCTGTCAAAATGCCCAAGTACAAATTTCCTGATGAGGAACACGACCCGCGCCATGTATACCAGATCGTTCATGACGAGCTTATGTTGGACGGCAACGCCCGCCAGAACCTTGCCACCTTCTGCCAGACGTGGGCCGAGCCTGAAGTTCATAAACTCATGGATGAGTGCCTCGACAAAAACATGATCGACAAGGACGAGTATCCACAGACCGCGGAACTCGAGGCGCGTTGCGTACACATGCTGGCCGACCTCTGGAACTCACCCGAGGCCCATAATACCATGGGATGCTCGACCACCGGCTCCAGCGAGGCATCCATGCTTGGCGGGATGGCTCTCAAATGGCATTGGCGCGAAAAGATGAAATCCCTGGGCAAGCCGACGGACAAACCCAACCTCATATGCGGCCCGGTGCAGATATGCTGGCACAAGTTCGCCCGTTACTGGGATATTGAACTGCGCGAAATACCGATGGAACGGGATCGCCTGATCATGTCTGCCGAAGAGGCCGTCAAACGGTGCGATGAAAACACCATGGGCGTTATTCCGACCCTGGGAGTGACCTTCACATGTCAATACGAACCTGTTCAGGAAGTGTGCGAAGCACTCGACAAGTTGCAGGAAGAGACAGGGCTGGACATTCCAGTGCATGTTGATGCGGCGAGTGGCGGCTTCCTTGCACCCTTTGTGGAGCCTGACCTTGTGTGGGATTTCCGCCTGCCTCGCGTGGTTTCCATCAATGCATCAGGCCACAAATTCGGTCTCTCGCCCCTTGGCGTCGGCTGGATTGTCTGGCGGGACAAGGAACACCTGCCCGAGGACCTGATATTCTGGGTCAACTACCTCGGCGGCAATATGCCCACCTTTGCCCTGAATTTTTCCCGGCCGGGCGGCCAGATCGTCGCCCAGTACTACAACTTCATCCGCCTGGGTCGGGAGGGATACAGGCAAATTCAACAGGCATGCTACGATACGGCCCAGGTCATTTCCGACAAAATCGGCGCTATGGGACCATTCGAAATCATCTACGACGGACGGGGAGGAATTCCCGCCCTGAGCTGGTCCCTGAAGGAAGGCATGGTTCATGGGTTCACCCTCTATGACCTTTCCGACCGCCTTCGCACACGCGGGTGGCAGGTTGCGGCGTACTCCATGCCCGCCAATTGCGAAGGCCTTGTCATCATGCGTGTTCTTGTCCGCCACGGCTTCAGTCGGGATTTGGCCGAACTGTTCCTGGAAGATCTTGAACGAAGCCTCGCCTACTTCAAGAAAAACCCCGTAAAGACGCCGCTGACCGAAGCGGAGGCCGGTGGTTACAGCCACTCCAAATAGCTGCAAACAAGCCCTTGGCTGCCGACCTAGCCAGGGGCTTTTCCGATATTAAATTATGTTTTAGTGGAGGACGTCATGCGTCTTATGTTGCGATTTACTATCCCGGTCGAAAAAGGAAACGAAGCCGAGGGCGACGGGTCCTTGTCGAAGGCGATCAAAGAGCTGATCGAACAACTGCAGCCGGAAGCAGCTTATTTTCATCTGCAAGATGGCAAGCGCGCGGGAACGATATTTTTTCATGAATCGAATCAAGCTCGAATGGCGGTGATCAACGATCCGATGTTCGCAAAACTGAATGCCGCTATCGAGATCCAACCTGCAGTGAGTATGCAAGAATTGATGGACAAGCTTTGAAAACCGATCGCGTGTTTCACTTGCTGAAAAAGACCATCGAGGAGAGGAAAGCCTTCGCGAAGATCATCGCCTGTGTATGGATGGATGCCGAATTCAAAGGGCGGATGCTTTCCGGTCCTTGCGCTTCTTTGAAGGAGATGAGAGTCGAATTCAGCGAAGGTGTTGTCTTCAAGGTAGTTGAGGACACCGTAGATTGAAAATGAAGCAGAAGGTCGAAAAATTCTTTTACCATCCAATCTGCTTTTTTGAGAGAGGAAAAATGCCATGACCATTACTAAAGCCATCGCCCGCGCATGGACCGACCCAGACTACAGAGCCAGGCTCATGACCGACCCGCATGCGGCCTTGACCGAAGCCGGCGTAGCGATCCCGGCGGGAGCTACCATCAAAGTGACCGAGGATACTGCCGATACCCGGCATATCGTTCTGCCCGTTGCGCCGGGCAACGTCAATAACCTCTCGTCCGAAGAGCTGGAGAAAGTGGCGGGGGGATATCGCTATGACACTCTTCCGCCCCTGCCATCCTCGGAGTGAATCCATTGGCCTTCCTCCTGAAATTGGGGACGGCCGGAAAATTGCCACAATAGGTCTTGTTTTTTATCCAAAATAAAAAGGGTTACGGCGAAAGCCGCAACCCTTTGATTTTTAATGGCGCGCGATAGAGGATTCGAACCTCTGACCTTTGGCTCCGGAGGCCAACGCTCTATCCAGCTGAGCTAATCGCGCTTGGACCTGTTGATATACCCCATTCGCGGTGGAATTGCAACGGATAATTGATGGCGTCGCAAAAAGTCCGCCCTGCTGTGTTGCGCGTTTTTTCAGGACTTTGACATGCCTCAGTATGTCTTCACTCCTGAAAAACCACGTCGCTTTGGAGGACGAAATTTTTGCATGTCTATTTGGACTCCTGTTACGGAAATAGCATGCTTGGTTGGCAAGTTAAGGCGAATGGTCTCCTTTGGTCAAGGTCTGCGGCAAAAGCCGGTCGCTGCTGTGCAGGGTCAGCAGCAGCATAAGCAATATCAGGCCGTTGTAAAGCAGCAGGGCGCCGCCGTGCCAGGGGATGACCGGATGCAGAATGAACAGTCGTTCGGCGAATAGCCCGACCAGGACCAGCACTGCGACGGCCGAGACAAAGCGCAGGTCGCCTTTGGCGCGACCGCCGAGAAGCACCATAAAGGGCGCCAGAAAGAGGCCGATCAGAAACAGCCAGCAGAGTTCCAGGCCGGGGCTGTGTCCCAGGCGCTCGGTGACAAAATGGACTTCCTCCGGCAGGTTGGCGTACCAGATGAGCAGGAACTGGGCGAAGAACAGCCCCGTCCAGAGGATGCTGAAGCCGAACAGCAGCAGACCGACATCGCGCAGATACAGAGCCGTCTGCTCCGGAGCGAGCTGCATTCTGGGTCGGTAATAGAGGAGCAGGCCTATGCCGGAGGTGGCGATGCCGGCATAAAGAGCCTCGGTGAAAAAGTAGAGGCCGAACATGGTGTTGATCCAGGGGTAGGCGGCCGACATCAGCCAGTCGTAGCCAACCAGACTCTGCGAGACGACAAAGGCCAGCAGGTAGAGAACGGCCGGCCGGTTGCCGGAGCTTTCGCCATCGGCGCTGTGCAGAGCCAGATGACGGCCGGCCAGATAGGTGAGCAGCAGGCTGGCCAGGTTGCGGCCGAGGAAGAAGGGGCGGTTAAGCCAGGCGGTGGGTTGCTCGTACCATGGGTAAAGGTCGAGCTGCGGCCAGAGCAGGACGAAAAGCAGTGCCAGCAATAAAAGAAGGGGATAGAGAGCCAGTAATTCACGACGCAGGCTGGAAATCCATTTGGCCTTGACCAGAACAGTGACTGCCACTACCGCGACCGCACCCTGGATAACCGCACTCCAGAAGGTCAGAGTGATCAGCAACGAGCCCTGGCGGTCGATGAGACCGCCATACTCGATCAGGGCGATGGTGGCGGCCAGAATCAGCAGCAGGCCGTAACAGCCGCCGGCGCTCAGTTTAGTGTCGTGCATGGCGCAACCTCGTCCGTAATGGTAATCACAAACCGTGGCTCGAAATCCTGATCCTCGATCAGAGCATCGATGCCCGGCAATCTGGCCAGCAGCAGAAAACCGGCGAACGAGGCCAGGGAACCGAGCAGGATGGTCATCAGGTAACCGATCAGTAAAAAGGGCGGTACGGCGACGATCGGTTTGCCGCCGGTGATAATAGGCCAGTCGAGGGAAGTCAGGGCCGCCAGCAGGAAACCGCCGCCAAAGCCGGCCAGGGCGCCGCCCAGGGCAAAGCCCGCCACCTTGCTCGGCTTGCCTTCGAGCAGTTCCTCTGCCTTGGCCGAATGGTAGGGCATGCGAACCTGTAATTGGGCGCGGGGAGTGCCATCGGCCAGCAGTTGTTCCAGTTGCTCCAAGAAGGCTTTTTCATCGTCAAAAAAGAGTTGCCGGGCCATGGTCAGCGCTCCTTGATTTCGGTGATCGACAATACCGGCAGCAGTTTGATGAACAACAGAAACAGCAGGAAAAAGAGGCCGAAAGAACCGGCGGTGACACCGATTTCGGTTAACGACGGGGTGTAATCGCCCCAGGCGTAGGGATCAAAATCCCGGGCCAGGGAAGTAACGACGATGACAAAGCGTTCCAGCCACATTCCGACATTAACCAGCAGCGAGAGAACGAATAGAAAAGTCAGATTGCGCCGCAGGCGGCGAACGAAAAGTCCAAGGGGCAGCAGGGAATTGCAGCTCACCATGGTCCAGAACAGCAGTCGGTAGTCGCCAAGGGCGCGGAAGCGGAACTGCTCCATCTCAAAGAGGTTGCCGCTGTAGAAGGCCAGGCCCTGCTCGACGATGTAGGCGAAGCTGACGATCAGCGAGGTCAGCAGAAGGATCTTGGCGATGGCCTCGATATGATCGACAGGGATATAGCGTTCCAGGTTCAGCCAGCGGCGCATGGGAATCACCAGGGTCAGGACCATGGCGGTGCCGGAGAGAATTGCCCCGGCGACGAAATAAGGGGCGAAGATGGTTGTGTGCCAGCCGGGGATGATACTTACCGCGAAATCCCAGGAGACGATGGAGTGCACCGAAGCGACCAGCGGCGTAGCGAATGCGGCGAGGAAAAAGGTCAGCTTGGCGTAATGGCGCCACTGCTGCAGGTTGCCGGTCCAGCCGAGGGACAGGATGCGGTAGATGCGGCCGATAACCCCCGGCCGGTGGCGGGCGGTGATGGCCAGGTCGGGCATCATTCCGACATAGAAAAAGACCAGGCTGACCAGCATGTAGGTTGAGACGGCAAAGACGTCCCACACCAGGGGCGAGCGAAAATTAACCCAAAGCTGGCGTTGGTTGGGGTAGGGGAACAGGTAGTAGGCGAGCCAAACCCGGCCGAGGTGAATCAACGGAAACAGCCCCGCCACCATCAGGGCAAAAATGGTCATCGCTTCGGCGGCGCGGTTGAAACTGGTGCGAAAACGGGCGCGGAAGATAAAGAGCACTGCCGAAATGAGAGTGCCGGAATGAGCGATACCGACCCAGAAGACGAAGTCGGCGATGTAGACCCCCCAGCCGACCGGGTGGCTGATGCCGGCCACGCCCATGCCTAGGGCGATCTGTCGGCCCCACAGGCCCATGCCGCCGAGAAACAGCAGGCCGGCCAGCAGAATACAACCCAGATACCGGGGGCTCGGCCGGTTCATGGCGGAAAGCACGTCTTGTTCGATGCGTTGAGCGGAAGGTCGATTGTGCATATATCTTCCAGTTGTTGACAAGTAATCCGATAGCTTCTTATGAGTCGGGGCGCAGATAATGAACCGCCGGTTCGGTGCCCAGCTCGGCAAAGACCCGGTAGGCGCGCCGGCTTTGCATCAGGCGATAGACCCGGGACTCCTTATCGAGCAGGTTGCCAAAGACGATGGCGCCGGCCGGGCAGCTCTGAGCGCAGGCCGGGGTAATCTCGCCGTCGCGCACCAGGCGTTTTTCGTCTTTGGCGCGGTCCTTGGCGAGACGTATGCGTTGCAGGCAGAAAGTGCACTTTTCCATCATCCCCTTGCTGCGCAAGGGCAGATCGGGATTGCGCAACAGGTCGAGGGGCGGCGGCGACTTGTGCTGCCACCAGTTGAAGCGTCGCACCTTGTAGGGGCAGTTGTTGCTGCAGTAGCGGGTGCCGACGCAACGGTTGTAGACCTGCACATTGAGCCCCTCGGGATTATGGTAGGCGGCATAGACCGGGCAGACCGCTTCGCAGGGGGCGTAGTCGCACTGCTGGCAGAGCATCGGTAAGAAGTCGACCCGCCCCTGGGCATCGTAAAAGGGTTCGATGCGCAGCCAGGACATCTCTCGTCCAGCAAGATGATCGGCTTTTCCGACCACCGGCACGTTGTTTTCTATGTAACAGGCAGCGGCGCAGGCGCTGCAGCCGACGCAGCGCTGCAGGTCGATGGCCATTGCCCAGCGATACTTTTCGTATTGCGGCTTGGGGTATAGGGAAGGATGCTCGCCATGCTTCAGTGAATCGTGCCCTTCCTTCAGGTGGACCGGCTTGGGTATCAGGCCGCGCCCCTGCTGCGAAGGCGAACCGGCCAGAATCGGCAGCCGATGGATTTTGCCGGTGCGTTTAAGTTGCAGGGCATCCGAATAGCGCAGGGCCTCCCCGGTGAGCGGATCGAATCCCACAGCCGGCGCCGGTAGGCTGTCCATGGGCAGGGTCAGGACCTCGGCCGCCAGGCCGGGCTGAAGGCGAACCGGCTGCTCGCTATGCCAGGCGGCACCGGTAAGCTTCAGCTCGTCGCCATCCTCCAGGCGGTAACGCTCGGCGGTCTGTTTGGATATCGAAACCCAGTTGCCGTAGGAGATGGTAGTGAGGGGGTCGGGTATTTCCGAGAGCAACTCCAGGTTATGGCTGCGGCCGTCATAGGACCGGATCGACGGGGCGATGACCGCCGCCGGCAGCGGCAGGGGCGGTTGCAATTGAAGATTTTGCAGCGCTTTTTTCGCCCGGGCCTGATCGAGGCGCAGGGTCGGTTGCGTTTGAGGGGTGACCAGGAAACCATCGTCCAGCAGCTGCGTCAACTCTGCATTCGAAAATCGGCTTTTCCAATGGCCCTGGAGATAGCTTTCCCAGTCGACGGCCGGACTGTCGCCTGTCGCCTTGCGAAGCAGCTTGAGCAGCAGATCGCCTTCGCTGAGGACCTGAGGAGAGGGTTTGTGCAGCGGCTGCAACAGACTGACGATACCGCGGCGGGGTTCGGTATCGCCCCAGCTTTCCAGACTGTGGGTCAGGGGCAGGACCAGGTCCATGGTGGCAGTGGTGTCGTCAGCCAACTCCGCCAGACCGACCCGCAACGATGCCTTGGCCAAGGCAGTCTTCAGGTTCAGCGCTGCCGGGCTGTGCCGCACGGGGTTGCAGCGGCTGACGAACAGCACGCCGGTGCGATCGTCAGCGAGACGCCTGCTGAACTTATCCACATCGAGCAGGGAGCCGACTCCGGCATAGTTCTCACCCGCGGCGAAATCGAGTCCGTTCCAGGGCTGGGTGGTGAGCCACTGCAGCAAGGCGCCGAGTACGGCAACCGGGAGGGCATTGCGGTGGGCGGTAGCCACCCCGCCGACGATCAGCAGCGGCCGCTCGGCATTGAGGAAGTGCGCCGCCAGTTGCTGCAGCTGTTGTGGCTGCAGGCCGGTAGCTTTGGCCGTGGCGGCAAGATCCTGGGTCGGCAGAGCTTTCCCTAACTGCTGCGGCCAGCGATTTCGGTAGCGGCCCTGGCCGGTCAGGGTTTGCAGCAGCCAGAGCAACAGTTGCCCCTCGCTGCCGGGTCGAAGGACCAGCCTTTGGTTGGCGTTGGCGCCGGTCAGGGAGTAATGCGGCTCAAGATGCAGCCACTGACGGTTCTTGTCGGCTGCCAGGGCGCTTGTATGAGCAGTGTAGTCGACCGGACTGGCAAAGGTTTCCAACAGGTCGGCGCCGATGGTGAGCAGCAGATCGGCCTGCTCAACCCGGTAGCGGGGCAGCTCATCCCGGTCGAAGAGTTGCCGGTATGCCTGACGCAGGGCGGAATAGGAAAAAGGCTCGAATTCAGGCAAACGCTCGATCTGCAAACTGGTGCAGAACGCGTCGATCAGTTTATTCAGAGTGCCGCTGCTGCGACCGGCCAGCCAGACGTTCTGGCGATCCCGGTTGTGGTTTTGCCTCAGGGTCTCGGCTATTTCGGTCAGCGCCTGGGACCAGCTGATGGCGGTAAATTTGCCGTCGGCCTGGCGCTTGAGGGGCGTTTTCAGCCGTTGCGGGTGATACAGCCGCCACAGGGAGGCCTGGCCGCGCGGGCATAAGCCGCCGCGATTGACCGGATGGGCCGGGTTGCCTTCCAGCTTGACCGGACGATCGTCCCGAATGCGGGTCAGCAGGCCGCAATGTGCGGGACATTCACAGCAGGTCGACGGCCGCCAGGCTTCGGTGCCGGGTACGATGCCGTCTTCGGGCGGCACCAACAGAGAGACGAGTTCTTTCTGGCCCGTATCCGACCCGCAGGAGGAAAGGGCAGCAGCGCTGGAAACCAGGCCAAGCATTTGTAGAAACTGCCGTCGATCCATGCTTGCTTCTCTCCCTTATTTGTGACAAGTGGCGCAGTCGAACGACGCTCCACGGCTGCGATGACAACTCAGGCACCAGCCCATCTGCAGGGAGCGGACCCGTTTGACCGTCTGCATCTCCTCGACAGCACCGTGGCAGGCGCTGCAATCGAGACCGCTGTTGACATGGCGTTTATGGGAAAAATAAATAAAGTCCGGCAAGTGGTAGATCCGCTGCCAGCGAATCGGTTCGCCTCGTTGCTGGTAGCCGAGCAGCTTCTGGATTTCCGGGCGATCGGTGGCGATCGCCTGATGGCAGGAAAGGCACTTGGATACCGCTGGCACTCCGGCCTGCGGACCGAGCTCCGCCGATTCGTGGCAGAAGCTGCAGCTCAGGCCGAGTTGTCCGGCATGCACAGTGTGGGGGAAAGCGATCGGCTGGCTGGCGGCCCGAGGGGAGGCCGGCCAGAACCAGGCAAGGGTTGCCAGCAGCAGCAAAAAAAAGCCGAAGTAGGCACTGAGCAGGATATGGGGCAACCACTTGGGCATTTAGGCCTCTTTGGGGCGGTTATTGCGGCGTCGTTTGAACCGTCTCGTAATCAAACAGGTAGTCGGTCAGTACCTCGGCTTCCTGCTGCGTCAGATTGAGGTTGGGCATGGCCGGATAATCCGGATCGATTTTCTGCGGATTGCGCAGAAAGCCCGCCAGGCTTTCTTTGTCGGAACGATATTTGACGAGCACGGCGCTGAGCGGTGGACCGATCAGGCGCTGGTCAAAGCGATGGCAAACGCTGCATTTTTGCGCAAACAGCTGGCCGCCGTCGATAGTCGGTGGGGCTTGCGGTTGAGGTACAGGTTGAGAATCGACCGGAGCAATCGGTTCGCGTTCGGTGGCAGGAGGCAGCTGCAGACCGGCCAGGGCGACGCCGGAAAGGGTGGTTTCGCGCGCAGTTTGAGCGCTCAGGACCCAGAGTATGGCCAACAATGTAACGGCGCTCAGAGGGTAAGCCAGGGGCAGCAGCCGTTTTTTGCGCAATGCCCTTGTTGTCATCAGGGCGAGTGCTGCTGCCGTCAGCAATGTCAAGGCGGCCCATAGATAGAGCCAGGGGGAGCGGGCCAGTTCCGGAATCAGCAGCAACTCAAGAATCTGGAAAGGTGGCCAGAGCAGAGCAGCGCCGAGGATCAGCCACTGTCGGTTCTGCTGCCGGTCAAGCCCGGTCAGCATCAGGGCCAGCAGGGTGAATTGCATGAAGCGCAGCGTGCCGTTCCAGGACAGTAACAAAAGGGGTCTGCTGGCAAGAAATGGCCACGACTCGGGGGTGAGCAGGAAACTTTCAGCATTGAGCAGAAAGAAGCAGACCGCCAACAACAGCAGATCGCCGGTCAGGGCCGCTGCCAGGGGCAGTCGGGCCGTTGGTCTGGTTCCCCTGAGATGCTGGCGGGCGACCAAGATCAGGGCCAGGCCGATGATAAACAGGACTGTCAGTCCCCCCCAGAAGGGCCCGGTGAAAAGATCCGGACGATAGGCAATTTTCATCAGCAGCAGGTTGCAGGCCATGAACAGGGCAATCAACAGGCCGGTGCGTTTGCCAGTGAGGATTTTGGGTCGAGGGGGGCCGGGAGGCAAAGAGAATAGCGGAGCGCCGGCTGCTGAAATCGCTTTGCCGGGTAGGCTGAACAAGACCTCGCCCACCAGGTAGCCGAGGGACAGACAAAGCAGGGTCTGGAAGGCGCCTTGCAGCATTTTGACAAACAGCAGCTGTTCCTGGATGACCGGCAGCATTCGGGTACCTGGAGTATCAAAGGGAAATCGATCACGCGACTGGCGGTAGCCGCGTATTACAATTCATCGGTCGAGATCAGGCTGGTGCCTAATGTCGTTTCATGCATGGCCTGTTGCTAGATTGTGCCGGGATTTTGCGTGTCAACAAGGTGCGATTTTAACTGCAGAGCCAATGCTGCACAGTGGAAGTCGCAACACCGTTGACGCGTAAAAGACCAAGCAGGATGTAGCAGTTCATGCGTGATACGTCACAGGGTCATTAAAACATAAATTGTCGGTTTTACAACGCTATCGGGTTGTTGAAAATAGCCATGAAAACCATCGGTAAATGTTTCCAATATCCTGCTGAAATTTATTGTTCACCCGGGAACGCGATTATTTGTCTCCGGCCGGAACGGCTGTTACCGGAATGCGCACCACTGGAGTGCGGGGGCTGCTGGTGCGCAAGGTTACATAGCCTGCAAAGCGGATCTTTTCAGCCTTTGGATCCAGGCGGATTGCTATCTCTGTGCTTTGTCCGGGTTCTAGACGGGGGTCGGACAGCTCGGCCTTCAGTTCGTCGCTGGTGGTTTTGAGCTGGGAGAGGAACAGTGGCGTGCTGCCGTCGTTCCGCAACTGGATGGTCGCGGAGAAGGATGCCTTGGTTTTTCCGCTGCTGAATCGCAAACGCTTCGGTTGTACGAAAAGCTCTTTCAATACCTTGGCGTGCAGCCGAAATTTCGTTGTTGGCTGCTCAGGGTCATTGGAGTAGAGGGTGACGGTTTTGTTGACAGTGCCCTGGAAACCTCTAGAATTAAATCTTGTTTTGAGTTCGCCCCATTCGCCGGGCGCAAGCCGGTCGGAAGAAAGCAAGGCTGCGGTACAGCCGCAGGAGCTGCGTACTTTGTTGATGATCAGTGGTTGATCGCCGGTGTTTTGAAAACGGAAGGTGTGCTCGGTTTTGCTGCCCTCTGTAAGCCGGCCGAAGTCGTGCGCCGGGGCCTCCGCCTGCAGGTGGGGAGCCGCCAGAGCCGCAGCTGGCAACAGCAGGGCTGCGAGTATCAACAGGAAGTGTTTCATGATGGATCCAGTCCAGTCTTTTGATAGTGTGAGCCTAAATCAACTATATAGCACGGAAAAAGTTTCATCGCCAGCCTTCAGGTTTTCGGCGATTGAATTGACACCATCTTCATCGATCTGTTATATGATTAGTTTCGCTACTACCTGTTCTAAATCGGAGACTTATGCCACAACAGGAATTTCAGCAACTGTACAGCCGCGAAGAAATCGCCCGCCAGGTTCAGCGCCTCGGCACGGAAATCAGCCGCGACTATGCGGGCCGGGAAGTATTGATGGTCGGTGTGTTAAAGGGAGCGTTTCTGTTTTTTGCCGACCTGGTGCGGTCCATCAATTTTCCCGTGGCCGTCGACTTCGTACGAGTCGCCAGTTACGGCCCTCACACTCAGACCACCGGTCTGGTCGAACTGCGCAAAGATCTTGAGATGTCCATTGCCGGCCGCCATGTGCTGATCGTCGACGATATTCTCGACAGCGGTTACACTTTGGAAGCGCTCTGCCAACAGCTTGCCGGGAGGGAGCCGGCAAGCCTGAAAACCTGCGTGTTGCTCGACAAACGACATGCCCGGCAGACGGCTTTTGAAGCCGACTATATCGGCATTAGCTTCGACAGTGGCTTTGTTGTTGGCTATGGGCTCGACTACCAGGAAAAATATCGCAATCTGGCCGATATCTATCTTTTCGATCCGGCTCTTTCACAACAGGGGGAAGGGCAGTCATGGTAATACAGTGCCCCCATTGCCAGGCCCGCTTCAAACTGCCGCAGGACAAGGTCAAGCCGGGCGGAACCAAAGTGCGCTGCACCAAGTGCAAAATTGTCTTTATGGTTACCCCGCCGCAGGACGATTCTTCAACCGCCTTGGCACGGGACAGCGGTTCTGAGGACGCGACCCGCGAGCCTGAAGAATCCTATTGCGGCGAAGATTTCGGGTCAGATTTTGAGGCGGATTTCGAGGCGAATTTCGAGGCAGCTGATTTTTTTTCCGATGGCGATGAAGGGGATGAATTTCTGCTCTCTCAGACCACGGATGAAGACAATGGGGCCGATTTTTTTGCCGCTGAGGATTCCGCTGTTGACCGACAGGACGATTTAACCTGGGCTGAAGATACGGAAGATACGGAGGACCCTTTTGCCGTTCCGGAGACGGGAGGGGGAGAGGAAGAGGAAGAAACGTTGCCTTCGACTGCGGATCTCTTCCCGCCGCCGGTCGCTGAGCCTTCCCCGGAAGAGCCGCTGACGGCTGAAGAAACGACTGCGATTTCTCTGACCCTGGCCACTGAGGATGCAGCTGAGACCGATGATGGGACAGGTGGTCTGTCGGATGAGGAGCCCTTCTTCGAGGAATCGCTGCCCCGTTCGCCGTTGCCCTCCCCCCGCCCGCCAGCGGAACGGCGCAAGCGATCGCTCTGGGGCCGCTTGTGGCTGCTGGTGCTGGTGCTGGCGCTGGCCGGTGGCGGTTATGCCTACCATGCTCGTGAGCAGGTGGCTGCTACCTGGCAAAAGCTGTTGATCGATTGGCAGTTGATCCCTGTCCCGCCGACCAAGGCCGAAGGGTTGAAGCCGGTGAAACTGGCCGGTTATTTTATTACCAATCGCCGCGAGGGGCGGCTGTTTGTTGTACAGGGGCAGGTGCTCAATGAAGGGCCAGAGGCAAGGGCGGCAATCGTTGTGCAGGGTACTGTCTATGATCGGGCGGGCGGCCGGGTGGCTCAACAGAGTGCTTTTTGCGGAAACCCAATGAGCAAGGAGCAACTCCGGGCCTGGTCGATGCTGCGTATGTCTGAGAGGATGCAGAACCAGTTTGGCGAAATGCTGGCCAATCTCAACCTGGAGCCGCAAAAGGCCATACCCTTTACCCTGGTGTTCAAGGGCTTGCCGGGAGAGGTGGCGGAGTTCGAAGTGGCCGTGGCGACCAGCGAACCGGTTATTAAATAGCAAGTTGTCGAGAAACAGCTTGTGGAGCTGAGGGGGGAGACCAAAATCAAGGAGAGACTGGTTTTGGGAGCAAACCGGAAACGTTGTTTGGGATTGCGGGATTGAATAAGGCCAGGAATGGACTTCTTCAACGATTTGATAGGTTCCGTTATCGGTGAAAAATGAAAAAGCCGCCTTGGAGGGCGGCTTTTTTCATTCCCAGCGGCTGGCCGGCCGTTTATGCCGGTCAGGGCTTGGAATTGTCGTCGTCGGAGTCGGAGTCTTTGGGGGTAATGTCGATCTCGTCTTTTCCCTGAACGCTTTTGCGAAAGTTGCGGATGCCCTTGCCCAGGGCCGCTCCTATTTCAGGCAGTTTGCGGCCTCCGAAAATCAGTACCACGACGGCCAGGATCAGGATCAGTTCGAAAGTACCGGGGATCCCCATGGTTTTTTCTCCAGGCGGTGATAAAAGAAGAGGGGGAGCGCCGTTACGGCGTTCCCCCTCCGCTTGTTGATCAGGGAGCCTTGATGCAGTCTACGGGGCAGCAGTCAACGCAAGCGCCGCAATCGGTGCAAGCATCGGCGTCAATGACGCGAACATTGCCCTTCTCTTCGATGGCGCCCAGAGGACAGGAATCGTCACAGGCACCACAGTTGATACATTCATCGGTGATGGTGTAGGCCATGGGGTTCTCTCCTTTTGTTAAAACAGGATCGGTGCTGTTTATTCGTGGAGCCTAATAGCAAAAGTGCTATTAGGGAGCCTTGATGGCGTCCACGGGGCAGCTGTCAACGCAAGCGCCGCAATCGGTGCAAGCATCGGCATCGATGACGCGAACATCACCCTGCTCGGAAATAGCGCCCAGAGGGCAGGAGTCGTCGCAGGCACCACAGTTGATGCATTCTTCAGTAATGGTATAGGCCAAGGGATTCACCTCCTTTGCTTTTAGATTAGGATACATGTTGCGGTACTTTATACAACAGCTCGAGTTTCCTTGTCCACCCTAAAGGAGCACCTCTTCAAGGGCCGGAATAAAACCCCTTGCAATTAGCCCGGCCGTGATTTAGTATTTGCAGGTTTGTTCAGGATTTGGAAGGCGCTGTATTTGTAAAAAAGCGTTTTATTGTTCAAGGGTTAGGCAGTCTATCTACAGTTTGCAAAAACAAAAAGCAAGGGAGAAGACACATGGATATTCTTGCACTAAATTGTGGCAGTTCTTCGGTAAAATACCAGTTGTACAACTGGGACAAGAAGGAAGTTATCGCCAAGGGCGTGGTTGAGCGGGTCGGCATCGGCAATTCGTTCATCGGCCACGAGGTTCCCGGCCGGGACGATTTCAAGAAGGAGCAGGATTGCTCCGACCATACCGTCGCTATCGAGTTGATTATCAATACCCTGCTTGACCCGGAAGTCGGGGTGGTGAAGTCGATGGATGAGATTTCCGCCGTCGGTCATCGCGTGGTACACGGCGGTGAGAAATTCGCCAGCTCGGTGCTGATCGACGATGCCGTTCTTGAGGCGATCAAGGAAGTACAGCACTTGGCTCCGTTGCACAACCCGCCCAACATCATGGGCATCGAAGCGGCCAAGAAGGTGCTTCCCAATGTGCCTCATGTGGCTATTTTCGATACCGCTTTCCATCAGACCATGCCCGAAGAAGCCTACATGTACCCGCTGCCCTACGAGTGGTACGAAAAACACGGCGTGCGCCGCTACGGCTTCCACGGTACTTCGCACCTCTATGTGTCCAAGCGGGCCGCGGTGCTTCTCGGCAAGGACTCCAAGGATTGCAACATCATTACCCTGCATATCGGTAACGGTGCCTCCCACGCGGCCATCCGCGGTGGCGTATGCGTCGATACCAGCATGGGTATGACCCCTCTCGAAGGTGCGGTGATGGGTACCCGCTGCGGCGATATCGACCCTGCTATTCCGACCTTCATGATGGAGGTTGAGGGCCATTCCGCCAAGGAAATGGACAGCATCCTGAACAAGAAGTCCGGTCTGCTCGGCATTACCGGTCAATACACCGACCGCCGTGACATCGGTAACGGTATCGAAGCCGGCGACAAGCGCTGCAAATTGGCTAATGACATCGAGTGTTACCGGATCAAGAAATACATCGGTGCTTACATGGCCGCTCTGGGCAAGGTTGACGCCATCGTCTTTACTGCCGGTGTCGGCGAAATGGGTTCCGAGATCCGCCAGCAGGCTCTCGAAGGGCTCGAGCCTCTGGGTGTCAAGGTCAACAAGGAATTGAACCTCAAGACCCGCACCAAGAAGGCCGAGGTGGAAATCTCCACTCCCGATTCGCCGGTCAAGGTATTCGTCATTCCTACCGACGAAGAGCTGGTCTTCACCGAGGACGTGGTCGGTATTCTGGAGAAGACCTACTGCGATCACATGGACTTCGACTACACCTTCAAGTCCAAGGACTACGAGCGTAAGTAAGTCGTAGTTAGTTCTCATCCGGAAACTCCGGACGGAAACTAAAAAGCTGCATGCAAAAAGGCCGGTGGAATTACTCCACCGGCCTTTTTGCGTTGTGACTTGTTTCGGTTAAGCGATTAACCTTGTGCCTGAACAGCGGTGATGGCGGTGACGCTGATGATGTCGTCCACCGAGCAGCCGCGGGACAGGTCGTTGACCGGCTTGCCCAGGCCCTGAATGATGGGGCCGACGGCTTCGGCACCGGCCAGACGCTGGACC
>ENA-ORCU01000371-ORCU01000371.1-marine-metagenome-genome-assembly--contig:-NODE-371-length-17618-cov-2.597001_pt1 | contig 17618 bp, 14 predicted proteins | sample MGYA00248631_ERZ508512 | MGnify/ENA primary metagenome ERZ508512 (study PRJEB26183, sample SAMN06268844) | marine metagenome | isolation source: Tt an P1 anaerobic enrichment on pine from sediment taken...
AGGAGCGGCCGCCAGTATTTGAAGGTGATGTCGGGTCGCCCGGTCTGGGCATACATCAGGCCCGCGTAGTAGCGCGCAGTGCCGTTCTGGGGGGCGCGGTTCAGCGCCTGCACCAGCGCCGCCTCGGCCTGGGGCGAGACATAGCCGCCGGCGGCCAGGATCATCATGTCGGCATAGGTGGCGAAATCCTCGCCCGTAGCGTGACCCTGTTTCAGCTCGATCACCTTGGACTGCGCCGCGTAGGCGGCGCGGAAATTGCCCAGCATCGCCTCGTTGCGCGCCAGCAGGATGTAGCCCTGCATGTCGTCGCCCCGCTGTTTCACCACCTCGCGGAGCTGTTCGACCAGCTTCAGGTGCTGCGGGTCGGGCTCGGCCAGCTGGGGCATGGCGGGCATCTGCGCCTCGGCCTCGGCCTGGCTGGGGCGGGTGGCGCGCGCCTCGTCGGCGGCCTCCATGCGCGCCTGCAGCGGCAGGTCGGGATAGCCCGGCGCGCCCACGCGTTCGTAAAGCGCCAGCGTGCCGCCCGCCACCACCGCCACGGCCACGGCCCCGGCGGCGATCGAGACGCCGCGGGGGGCGCGCCCGGAGGCCTCGCCCTTGGCCAGCGCGCGGTCGGCCTCCAAGATGCGGCGCGAGACCTCCAGGCGCACGCGCTGGGCATCCTCGGGGGTGACGACGCCGCGGGCGAGGTCCTTCTCGACCTCTTTCAGCTGGTCGCGATAGACCTGCAGGTCATAGGCCGCGGGCGGCACCTGCGACCGGCCGCCGCGCATCAGCGCCAGAACCAGAAGGGCAGCGGTCAGCAATGCGATTGCCGCGGCGATCAGCCAGAACGTCATGGGGCCTCCCGAAAAATTGTCTCTCCGGGATGTATATTGCGCGGGCCCTGCCGAAAAGGGGCAATGCCCGCGGGTGCGACCACCTGTTCATGACAATGTCGCGATTTTTCCAGCAAGTGCCGCTGGCGGTCATGGGCGAATGGCTTCAAAATCCCAAGAAAGGCGTAAGGCTCCGCGCCCGGAGAAGGGGGATTCGACCGACCCATGAGACGCTATTCCGTTTTCGCCGTCGCCCGCGAGGCGGCCCGCTACCACACCGGATGGGGCCGCGCCTGGGCCTCGCCCGAGCCGAAGAAGCGCTATGACGTCATCATCGTCGGCGCCGGCGGGCACGGGCTGGCCACCGCCTATTATCTCGGCAAGAACTTCGGCATCACCAATGTGGCGGTGCTGGAAAAGGGGTGGCTCGGCGGCGGCAATACCGGGCGCAACACCACCATCATCCGCTCCAACTACCTGCAGGACCCCTCGGCCGCGATCTACGAAAAGGCCCGCAGCCTCTACGAGACGCTCAGCCAGGAGCTGAACTACAACGTCATGTTCAGCCCCCGCGGCGTGATGATGCTGGCCCAGACCGAGCATGAGCTGCGCGGCTACGAACGCACCGCCCAGGCCAACGCCCTGCAGGGGGTGGAGACCTCGATGATCGGTCCCGACCGGGTGAAGCAGCTGGTGCCGATCATCAACATCTCGGGGCCCCGCTATCCGGTCCTGGGCGCGCTCTGGCAGCCCCGCGGCGGCACCGCGCGCCACGACGCGGTGGCCTGGGGCTATGCCCGGGCGTGCTCGGCCATGGGCATGGACATCATCCAGAAATGCGAGGTCACCGGCATCCGCCAGGAGGGCGGCACGGTGGCGGGTGTCACCACCACCCGCGGCGATATCGCCTGCGACAAGCTCGGGGTCGTGGTGGCGGGCCATTCCGGCGTGCTGGCGCAGATGGCGGGCTTCCGCCTGCCCATCGAGAGCGTGGCGCTGCAGGCGCTGGTCTCCGAACCCATCAAGCCCTGCATGGACGTGGTGGTCATGGCCAACACCGTGCACGGCTACATGAGCCAGTCCGACAAGGGCGAGATGGTGATCGGCGGCGGCGCGGACGGCTACAACAACTACACCCAGCGCGGCTCATTCCATCATGTCGAGGAAACCGTGCGCGCGCTGGTCGAGACCTTCCCGATCATCTCGCGGCTGAAGATGCTGCGCCAGTGGGGCGGCATCGTGGACATGACCGGGGACCGCTCGCCCATCCTGTCGAAGACGCCTCTGGAGGGCTGCTTCATCAATTGCGGCTGGGGCACTGGCGGGTTCAAGGCGATCCCCGGCTCGGGCTGGGGCTTTGCCGAGCTGATGGCCAGGGGCGTCTCGCCGCTGACCGAGGCCTTCGGCCTGAACCGCTTCCGCGAGGGCCGGTTCATCGACGAAAGCGTGGCAGCGGGGGTGGCGCATTGATGAGTTGGAGAGACCTCTTGCCTGCGCGGTTCGCAGAAACGATGCGCGACATGTCAGGCTCCCGCCCGGCGCCCGGCGCCGGGCAGCGCCCGACCGCCCCCCCGGGCGGGCGCTGTCGCACCCACCCGCGGCCGGCCGCTGCCCTCTGCTCTGTTTGGGAGAGTTTTGCATGCTGATCCTTCACTGCCCTCATTGCGGCGTGGATGCCGAGGAAACCGAGCTCGCCCCCGGCGGCGAGGCGCATCTGAAGCGCTTTGGCCCCGGCTCCTCCGACGAGGAGTTCGAGACCTACCTCTTCCACCGCGAAAACCCCCGCGGCGTGCATTTCGAGCGCTGGCGCCACGCCCATGGCTGCGGCAAGTGGTTCATCGCCGCCCGCGCCACCGACACGCTGGAGGTCTTCGGCACCTACAGCGCGCAAACCACCGAGCCGCCGCAGGACATCCGCGACGTCCTCACCGCCAAACGCCCCGGCTGGCGCTGGAGGGATTTCGCATGACCCTTCTTCTTGGCAAAAATACTCACGGCGCAACGCGGGCCGACAAGACCGGAGCCCAGGCATGAGCACCCGACTGCAAACCGGCGGCCGCCTGATCGACCGCAAGACCCGCCGCAGCTTCACCTTCAACGGCCGCCGGATGGAGGGGTTTGAAGGCGACACCCTGGCCTCGGCGCTGCTGGCCAATGATCAGATGCTGGTGGGCCGCTCCTTCAAATACCACCGCCCGCGCGGCCTCATAGCTTCCGGCGCGGAGGAGCCCAACGGCCTCGTCAATCTCGGCACCGGCGCCCGGTTCGAGCCCAACCAGCGCGCCACCACCACCGAGCTTTTCGACGGCCTGAGCTGCGCCTCGCAGAACCACTGGCCCAGCCTCGACTACGATATCGGCGCGGTGAACGGCCCGCTGGCGCGGTTCCTGCCCGCGGGGTTCTACTACAAGACCTTCATCCAGCCGCGGGCGTTCTGGAAACATGTCTATGAGCCCGTCATCCGGCAGTCGGCCGGGCTGGGCAAGGTCCCGACCGAGCGCGACGCCGACCGCTACGAGCATTTCTATGCCTTCGTGGACGTGCTGATCATCGGCGGCGGCATTGCCGGGCTGCAGGCCGCGCTGGCCGCGGGCCGCGCGGGCGCGCGGGTGCTGCTGATCGAGCAGGGGGCCCATTGGGGCGGGCGCGCGCCGGTCGATGGCGTCACCATCGACGGCCACCCGGCCGATGACTGGGTCGCCAAGGCCCTGAAGGCGCTGGAGGGGATGGAGAACGTCACCCTGCGCCGCCGCTGCATGGGGGCCGGGGTCTATGACCACGGCTATGCGCTGGGCTATGAGCGCGTGGCCGATCACACCCCCGGCGACACCCGCCCGCGCCACCGGCTGTGGAAGATCCGCGCCGCCCGCGTCATCACCGCCACCGGCGCGATCGAGCGGCCGCTCTCCTTCGCCGGCAACGACATTCCGGGCGTGATGCTGGCATCGGCGGTGCGCGACTACGTGGCCAACTGGGCGGTCAGCCCCGGCGACCGCACCGTGGTGGTCACCAACAACGACGACGCCTACCGCACCGCCCTGATGCTCATGGACGCAGGCCTCGTGGTGCCCGCGATCATCGACGCGCGCCCCACGCCCTCCGGCCCCCTGGTTCGGGCCGCCCGCGAGGCGGGCATAAGGGTCGAGCCCGGCCGCGGCATCGCCAGGGTCAAGGGCGCCAGGCGCGTGACCGGCGTGGCGCTCTGCACCCAGGCGGGCGAGGGCGCGGTGCTGGAGGAGATCCCCTGCGACGCCGTCGCCATGTCCGGCGGCTGGTCGCCGGTGGTGCACCTGTGGTCGCATTGCGGCGGCAAGCTCAACTGGGACGAGGCGCAGGCCCATTTCCGCCCTGACCGGGAGAGGGCCCCCACCGGCGCTGACGGCGCGCCCTTCGTGATCGCGGCAGGGTCGGCCAACGGCCATCTGCAGGCGGGCGAGACGCTGGCCGACGGCGATGCCGCGGGTAAGCGGGCCGTGAAATCGCTGGGGCTGGCCGCCCGGGGCGGCGCCGTGCCGAAGGCAGAGGCCGAGGCCGAAGGGCCGCTGGAGCCGGTGTGGATGATGCCGCAGGGCGCGGGGGCCGAGCTGCGCATGAAGATGTGGCTCGACTACCAGAACGACGTGAAGGTTTCGGACGTGCAGCTCGCCGCGCGCGAGGGCTATGAAAGCGTCGAGCACACCAAGCGCTACACCACGCTGGGCATGGCGACCGATCAGGGGAAGCTGAGCAATATCAACGGCCTGGCGGTGCTTTCTCAATCACTGGGAGAGGATATCCCGCAGGTGGGCACCACCACCTTCCGCCCGCCCTACACGCCCATCAGCTTCGGCGCGATCGCGGGCGAGGCGCGGGGCGATACCTTCCAGCCGCTGCGCCGCACGCCCATGCATGCATGGCACGAGGAGAACGGCGCGGTCTGGGAGCCGGTGGGCCAGTGGCGCCGCCCCTATGCCTATCCGCGCGAGGGCGAGAGCCGCGAGGATGCGGTGAAGCGCGAGGTGAAGAACACCCGGCAAAACCTTGGTTTGCTTGACGCTTCCACGCTGGGCAAGATCCTGGTGAAGGGGCCGGACGCGGGCAAATTCCTCGACATGCTCTATACCAACATGATGTCCAGCCTGAAGCCGGGCAAATGCCGCTATGGCCTGATGTGCAACGAGAACGGCTTTCTCATGGATGACGGCGTGGTGGCGCGCATCGACGAAGAGACCTTCCTGTGCCACACCACCTCGGGCGGGGCGGAGCATGTCCATGCCCACATGGAAGACTGGCTGCAATGCGAGTGGTGGGACTGGCAGGTCTACACCGCCAACCTGACCGAGCAATTCGCCCAGATCGCCGTTGTGGGGCCGAACGCCCGCGAGTTGCTGGAAGAACTCGGCGGCATGGATGTCAGCGCCGAGGCGCTGCCCTTCATGGCCTGGAAGGAGGGCGAGATCGCCGGCACCCGCGCCCGCGTCTACCGCATCTCCTTCTCGGGCGAACTGAGCTACGAGATCGCGGTTCCGGCCTCCGAGGGGCTGGCCTTCTGGCAAAAGCTGGTCGAGGCGGGCGAGGAATTCGACCTGATGCCCTACGGCACCGAGGCGCTGCACGTGATGCGGGCCGAGAAGGGCTTTATCATGATCGGCGACGAAACCGACGGCACGGTGATCCCGCAGGATCTCGGGCTGCACTGGGCGATCTCCAAGAAAAAGGACGACTATATCGGCAAACGGGCGCAGCAGCGGTCGCACATGACCGACCCCGAGCGCTGGCAACTGGTGGGGCTGGAGACGCTGGGCGGCGCGGTGCTGCCCGACGGCGCCTATGCCCTGGCGCCCGAGTACAACGCCAACGGCCAGCGCAACACGCAAGGACGTGTGACCTCCACCTATTACTCGCCCACGCTGGAGCGCGGCATCGCCATGGGCCTGATCCGGCGCGGGCCGGAGCGGATGGGCGAGGTCATCGAATTCGCCACCCTCGACGGCACCACCATGAGCGCGAAGATCGTGGACCCGGTCTTCTACGACAAGGACGGGGAGAAGCAGAATGTCTGAGCCTGTCAGCGCCCTGAACGGCGCCACCTATGAAGGCTTCGCCAGGGTGGCGGAGCAGGGGCCGCGCGGCATGATCACCCTGCGCGGCGACCTGGCCTTGGCCAAACTCAGGAAAGCGGCCACCGGCGTGGCGGGCGTCGATTTCCCCGGCCAGCGGGAATGCCGCCTGGAGGGCGAGCGGGGCCTGGCCTGGATGTCGCCCGACGAGCTGCTGGTCCTGCTGCCCTATGCCGAGGCCCCGGCCGCCCTGGCCGCCATGACCAAGGCGCTGGCGGGCGCGCACAGCCTTGTGGCGGATGTCTCGGATGCCCGCGCGCTGTTCCGCATCGAAGGCCCCGGCGCGCGCGAGGTTCTGGCCAAACTGGCGCCGGTCGACCTGTCGCCCGCCGCCTTCACCCCCGGCATGATCCGCCGCACGCGTCTGGCGCAGGTGCCCGCGGCCTTCTGGATGGCGGGGGAGGAGGCGTTCGAGCTGGTCTGCTTCCGCTCGGTCGCGCGATACGTCTTTGACCTGCTGAAAGGCGCGGCCGCGCCCGGCGGCGAGGTCGGCTATTTCTGAGCGCCTTCAGGCGGCCAGTTCGGCCGCCGGGGGGCATTCGGCCACCCAGCTGTCATCCTGCGCATAGCCCAGCGCCTTCAGCGCCGCGCCGTAGCGGGGGGCGTAGACTTCGGCCACCTCGCGGGGCAGCTTGCGCCGCCACTGGGCGGGGTCGCCCGACTTGATGTGGCGCGCGACGATATCCTCGCGGTTCTCGGCCTGGGCGAGCCCGCCGAAAAGGCTGTTCTGCCAGTAGATGTCGACCACCCGGTCGATATCCAGCCCCTCGATCGCGAAGCGTTCCAGCGCGCCGCGGAACTGGCTGCAATCGACATCGCCGATCAGGTCTTCGTAGCGGATCTCGGCCGAATTGGGGTTGGCGTAGTCCCAGGCCAGCATCTCGCGCAGGGTCTGGTCGTGCTTGTGCTCCATCTCGAAGATCAGCCGCGCGGTGTCGTCGGGCAGGGAGTTGAGGTGGTCCTGATAGTTCAGCCCGCCCCATTCGGGCCGCTTCTCGCGCAGGAATTTCTCGTTTCCCAGCCCTGCCGTGCGGTGGTAGCGCATCCCCGAGAGCAGCACGTCGCGCGGGTCGCGGATGATGTGGAGGAAACGGGCGTCGGGCCGTTCCAGCAGCTCCCTGGGGAAGGTCGAGGACCAGTTGAAGAGGATCGCCGGCCCCTCATCGGGGAGGTCGGCCAGCCGCTTGGCGCGGTAGACCTGCATGCGCGGGATCGACAGCTCCCCGGCCACCTGGCGGAACACCTTGCGCATCCAGATCGTGCCGGTCTTGTGGTGGGTGCCGATGCACAGCAGCCTCGCCTTTTCGCTGGTCGCCACGGGCATCCCCCTCACGCGCGCTTTTTTTTTGAGCCGGCGGTGTCGGTTGCCGCCTTGCCGGTCTTGTGGCCGAAATCCCCGGTTTCGACGAAATGGCGCCAGGTCTTGTCCTTCAGCTGGTCGTCGATGCCGCGCCGGGCGGCGTCCAGCGTGGCGTGCTGCAGGGCCGACAGCACCGGGTCCTTCAGCAGCGCCTCCATGCCGGGGCCGATGGCCTCGGTGCGGATCGAGCGGTCCTCGCTGCCGTTGAGGTCGAAATTCGACCAGTAGGCGGTGTCGATCCGGTCCTTGTTCTTGGAATTGGCGGTGCCGCGCAGGCGCTTGAGCAGGAATTCCTCGCGCGATTTCAGCGCGTAGTGGTTGACCTGCGCCAGATCGTAGCCCAGCGTGTCGCGGTTCGAGCGCCAGCCGTTGCGGTGGAAGGCGTCGCCCACGTCCTGCCCCGAGCCGTTGACCCATCTGGCCAGATCCGGCGTGATCTCGCGGTCCTTGAAAAAGCGCGGGCGGTGCACGCCGTAATAGTCGAAGACCTGCGGGCGGAACATGGTCTTGAAGCCCCAGACGAGGCCGTTCTCGGGCGCCTCGAAATCCGAGCCGCGGGTGAAGCGTTCGGTGACAGGCGCGCTGTCCATCCGGGCCTGCCCGCCCGAGCCGAAGATGCGCCAGTTCAGCGAGATGGCGTCGGCCCCGGGGCAGGCGGCGATCAGGTCGTCGAGATGGCCGTTTCCTGCGCGGATGTTCAGGAACTCGTCGGCGTCGAGCACCATCACCCATTCGGCGCCGCGGGTCAGATCCATCTTGCCCGCGCGCGAATAGGCGGCGCGCTGGGGGTCCATGCGCGGCCCCAGCGGGTTGTCGAAATGATGCACGATGCCCAGCGCGTCCAGCCGGTTCAGGATCAGGTTGGTGCCGTCGGTGCAGTCGTTCGAGAACAGCACGAAATCGTTGAAGCCGATCGCGCGGTGATAGGCGATCCATTCGAGGATATAGGGCCCCTCGTTCTTCATCGTCGAGACGATGACCCGGCGGCCGGGCGTGGTCATCGGGGCTTTCCCGCGGGGCTCTGCTCCTGAGCGGCCTCCTTCCACTGGGGGCGGACGATCTCGCCGCGGGCGCGGGCGGCGCGCTTCTGCGCCTGGCTTTCGGCCCGGGCGGCGCGGCGGGCGGCGCGGCCGGCCTCATTCTCGGGGTCGGGCGCGGCGGTCTCATCCTGCGCCGGGGTGACCAGTTTCAGCGGAGCGGCCGGGGCGTCCTGCGCGGTCTCGGCTTCGGGGGCGGGGGTGCCCGCGGCTTCGCGCAGGGCGGCGCGGGTCTCGCCCTTTCGCGCGGTCTGGCTGCGCGCGATCATCAGCGCGATCTTCTTGTCGGGCACGCCCGCGCGGCGCATCGCCTCGACCTTGTCCTGCCACTCCTTGGGCAGGTGCTGGGTGAACAGGATCTCGTCCAGCCGGTCGATCGGCGTCTGCCCCGCCTGCTTCAGCGATTGCAGCCAGGCGTCATACTCGCCGGTGGCGCGCAGCCGCGCGACCTGCGCCTCGTGGAAGGCATTGGCCCTGTCCTGCAGCTGGCGCAGCCTGGGGTCCTCCAGCATCTTCGCCATCAGCGCCTTGACCGCGGGCGCGTGGCGGGCGGCGTTGGGGGCCTCGATCTCGTTGCGGTCGAAAATGGCGAAATAGCTGGCGTTATACTTGTCGGCCTTCTTGTTCACGTTGCCGCGCATCCGGCGCAGCAGGTAGGCCTCGTAGCTTTTCACCGCGTAGTGGTTCAGCTCCACCAGCCCGTAGCCCAGCGTCGGCTTGGTCGAGCGCCAGCCGGAGAGGTTGAAATCGGTGGGCATGGCCACGCCCGAGCCGTTGACCCATTTCTGCTGCATCAGCCTTTGCAGCTTCTCGGGCTGTTTCTTGGCCTTGCGGATATGCGGGCGGTGGATGCCGAGCTTGAGGTCCTCATAGGGCCGGAACAGCGTCTTCACGCCCCAGCCGCGCCTGAAATCGTCCGGCGCTGCGCGGGTGAAGCATTCGCTGACAAGGCCGGGGTTCCAGTCGGTCAGCCCCGCCGAGCCGAAGAAGCGCCAGGTGATCGCCACCGCGTCGGTATCGGCGGGCAGCGCCTCGATCAGGTCGGGCAGGCGGCCGCCGCCCACCTTGATCGACAGGAACTCGTCGGCATCCATGGTCAGGATCCATTCGCTGTCGGTGACCTCGGGGTTCTTCGAGGCGAGGCTGAGCGCGTGGGGCTGGGGCTTCTTGTCCTCCGGGACCACGTTCTCGAAATGCCGGCAATAGCCCATTTCCTGCAGCCGGATCAGCATCTCGTCCGTGCCGTCGGCGCAGTTGTTGGTGTAGACGCAGATATTGTCGAAGCCGAGAAGGTGGTGATAGGCCACCCATTCGACCAGGCAATGGCCCTCATCCTTCATCATCGACAGGATAGTGTAGCGGTGTTTCTTGCTGCCCATGGATATTCGTGACCCGGCTTTGGCTGCTCGATTTTTCCCGGCTTATCGCGGCCCATTATGGCGCGAGTATGTCTATTGCGTGCCCTGTGGCGGTCTATTGGCGAGCATACAATCCGGTCAGGCGGAGTCGAGGGCAGGAAAAGCCGGCGATGGGCGGACGGGGGGTTGACCTTGCCGCGCCGGCACCTCCATCTAGGGGGCGAGACTTGCCACAACTTTCAACAGGGAGCTGACCAATGGCTTTCGAACTTCCCGATCTTCCCTATGCCCATGACGCGCTTGCCGATCTGGGCATGTCGCAGGAGACGCTGGAATATCACCACGATCTGCACCACAAGGCCTATGTCGATAACGGCAACAAGCTGATCGCGGGCACCGAGTGGGAAAACAAATCGGTCGAAGAGATCATCAAGGGCACCTACCAGGCCGGTGCGGTCGCCCAGAACGGCATCTTCAACAACGCCTCGCAGCACTGGAACCACTGCCAGTTCTGGGAAATGATGTCGCCCGGCAAGGGCGCCATGCCAGGCGAGCTGGAAGCGCGCCTCAAGGAGGCCTTCGGCTCGGTCGACAACTTCAAGGCAGAATTCGCCGCCGCCGGCGCCGGCCAGTTCGGCTCGGGCTGGGCCTGGCTGGTGGTCGACACCGACGGCAGCCTGAAGGTCACCAAGACCGAGAACGGCGTGAACCCGCTCTGCTTCGGCCAGACCGCGCTGCTGGGCTGCGACGTGTGGGAGCATTCCTACTACATCGACTACCGCAACAAGCGCCCGGCCTACCTGACCAACTTCCTGGACAACCTGGTGAACTGGGAAAACGTGGCCGAGCGCCTGTCCAAGGCCTGAGCCTGACAGACAGCGAAGACCATCGCGGCCGCCCGGACGGGCGGCCGTTTTGCGTTTGCCTTCGGGTGGCTGCTAGTCGGGGCGGGTGACATGGACGATCCGGCATTTGTCGAGCCCGCGCTGCGCGATGCTGGCGCGCGCTTCATTCGAATAGGCGGCGATGGCCTGCCTTGCGGCGGCCTCGCATTCGGCGAGAGCGAGGCCGATCGCCTCGGCCTCGTCCGGCTGGTTCCAGCAATAGCCGTAATCCGCCATCCCCGAGATGGCAAAGGCGCCGTAGCGGCCGGGTATCTGGTTTGCCCTGTAGTTCCCGGTGAAGGCGACATAGCCCGGCTGGCTCAGGCCCGAGGCCTGGCTCGTCCTCGGGGGAAGCCGGCGGGGCAGGATGCTGGCATAGAGCACGCATTGGTCGGCGTGATCGGGCATGACTCTTCGGCAGCCGTCCAGGGAGAAAGCGCGCGCGGTCTCCAGCGAATGGAATCCCCGGACGAAGACGAAATTGTCTTCGACCAGGTTGATCGCCATGGCGCCGAAATACCTTTGGTCCTTGCTGAACTCCTGGTAGCCCATCCTCTGCAACGGCTTCAGCCCGGCATCGGAATGCCTCACCACGCGCGTCGACATGCCGTAGAGCGTGAACTCGGACGCCACCGCGGCGCCCGTGCCCAAGGCGCCCAGCACCAGCGACAGAAGGAACAGGCCGGTCACTCGTGTCATGAAGATGCCTCCTCTGTCGCCCCTGGCGGACAGATCGCGGCCGCCCCGTTCTCCGGGGCGGCCGTCGCCTTCGGAAATGGCGCGGGGCTGTCCGCTCACTCTTCCTGGAGGGTGGAGATATGTTCGATCAGGGCCAGGATGCGGGCGCGCACGGCCCTGGCCTGGTCCTCGGGCGAAAGGGCGAAATATTGGCCCAGATCCTCCTCGGCCTCCTGCGAATAGCGTTGGCCCCAGACGGGCATCATGGAGGTGCCGTGAATGCCCTCGGCGGCCGTGCCGTCGATGATGGCATAGACCTGCGCCACCGGGAAAACGCCGCCATTGTCCCGCTGCAGCCCGGTGATGTCGGGCGCGCCGCCTTCGAGGAAGTAATCCACCAGGAAGCCGTCGCCCTTTCCTTCGGGCCCGTGGCACTGGGCGCAGCTGTTCATGTATTCGCGTTCGCCGATCGTCATTGCCTGCGCCGATGCGGCGGCGGGCAGAAGCAGAGCCGCGAGCGCGGCCAGCATTGGTGTCGTCCGCATGGTCGAATCCTCCCTTGGTTGACCTCACGGTAACTGTGGGCGCAGTGCCGCATCGCGGCCTTGACGTATGTCAATGCGGCCCGGGCGCGCCTGTGATCCGAAAGCCTCCGGAGCCGCTGGCGGTCCGTTCCGCAATCGACTAGGACGAGGTGTCGGGGCGTGGAGCAGCAAGACGATGAGCGAGGCGCGGAAGGGTATTCTGGCGATGGTGGCGGCCTGCGTCATCTGGGGGCTGTCCTCGCTCTATTACAAGCTGGTCGCCCATGTGCCGCCGCTGGAGGTGCTCAGCCACCGCACGCTCTGGTCTTTGCTGTTCTTCGGGATCGTGCTGTCAGTTCAGGGCCGGTTGGGAGAGATCGCCCGCCTGCTGCGCGCCCCGCGGGTGCTGGCGCTGGTGTTCCTGGCGGCGGTGATGATCTCGTCGAACTGGTTCCTGTTCATCTACTCGGTCCAGCTGGGCCGCGCGATGCAGGCGAGCCTGGGCTATTACATCTTCCCGTTGGTGGCGGTCATGCTGGGCTTCGTGACGCTGGGCGAGCGGCTGAGCCCGGGAAAATGGGCCGCGGTGGGGCTGGCGGGTCTGGCCGTGGCCGTTCTGACCTGGGGGCTGGGCGCGGCCCCCTGGATTTCGCTGGCGCTGGCCTTCACCTTCGGCTTTTACGGGCTGCTGAAGAAGGGCTCGCCCGCCGGCCCGGTGGTCTCGGTCACCACCGAGGTGCTGCTCCTGTCGCCGCTGGCGCTGATCTGGCTCTGGGGCGTGCATGTGCAGGGCTGGGAAGGGCTGGTGGGGCGCAACCTGGGCACCTTCGGCCATGACCTGGGCGATTCGCTGATCCTGGCGGCCTCGGGCGTGCTGACCGGCGGGCCGCTGATCCTGTTCTCCTACGCGTCCAAGCGGGTGAGCTTCGCTACTGTGGGGCTGGTGCAATACGTCAACCCCACGCTGCAATTCCTGGTCGCCACCCTGGCCTTCGCCGAGCCGGTCACGCCCTGGCACGCCGTCGCCTTCCCGCTGATCTGGGTGGCGCTGGGGGTCTATTCCTGGGACAGCCTGCGTCAGGAGAGGGCGGCGCGCAGGGCCGAGGTCAGGGCCGGCACATCCGCCACCACGTGAACGAAATCGCGCAGGCTGGGATCGGCAAATCCCTCGCCGATGAAATGGTCGATCAGCCCCGTCAGCGGCTCCCAGAAGCCGTTGGTGTTGAGCAGCAGGATCGGCTTTTCATGCAGCCCCAGCTGGCGCCAGGTCAGCACCTCGAAGAATTCGTCCAGCGACCCGGCGCCGCCCGGCAGCACCACGATGGCGTCGGAATTCATGAACATCACCTTTTTGCGCTCATGCATGTTCTCGGTGACGATGAAGGTCGAGAGGTCCCGCTTGCCGACCTCGCGCTCGAACAGGTGCACCGGGATCACGCCGAAGGTCTGGCCGCCGGCTTCCTGCGTGGCGCGCGCCACCCGGCCCATCAGCCCCACATCGCCCGCGCCGTAGACCAGCCGCCAGCCCTCGGCCGCGATGGCCCGGCCGGTGTCATCGGCGGCCTGTGCATAGGCCGGGTCGCACCCCGCGCGTGAGCCGCAAAAGACACAGATCGAAGGGGGAAGGGGGGGCATGGAATGACCTCGGGGTATCGGTTCTGGACCCGTGATAACCGGGTTGCTATGGTCCGGCAAGCGCGGCCGAAAACAGAACCGCGCGGGGGATCTGGGTATGACAATCAGGGCGAGGGCTGGCGCCGGCCGAACGGGCCTGCTGGCCGTGATCGCAGCGGTCATTGTGGCCGTAGCGGGATATTTCATCTACACGCAGCTGGGCACGCAGGAGGGCGCGCCGGTCTCCGAAACCGCGGCGCCGGAGGCCCCGGCCGAACCGGCGGCGCCGTCGCCTGCCCCCCAGCCGGCGCCTGAGCCGGAAACCGCCCCCTCCCCGGCGGACGAACCCGCCGGGGCCGCGGAAGAGGCGGCCGCGCCGCAGGAAGTCCTGCCCGCCGACGAACCGTCCGCCGAGGCCGCCGCGCCCGCGCCGCCGCGTTTCGACGTGGTGCGCGTGGCCCCCGACGGCAATGCGCTGGTGGCCGGGCAGGCGGTGTCGGGGTCGCAGGTCTCGGTCCGGGTGGATGGCGAGGCGGTGGCACGGGCCGACAGCGACCCGCGCGGTAAGTTCGTGGCGCTCTTCGATCTCGCGCCCAGCCCGGAGCCGCGGGTGGTCTCGCTGCTGATGCGGCTGGACGACGGCACCGAGATCGCCTCGGAAGAGACGGTGATCCTGGCCCCCACGCCCGAGGCCGTGCCAACGCCGGAACCCGCCCCCACCGTCATCGCCGAGGCAGCGCCCGAGGCCCCCGAACCCGCGGCCCCCGCCCCGGAGGCCCCACAACCGGCGGCACCCGCCCCCGAGGCCGCCGAGCCCGCCGAAAAGCCTGCGCCCGAGGTCACGGAACCCGCGCCCGAGGCTGCACAACCCGCGCCCGAGGCTGCACAACCCGCGCCCGAGGCGGCGGAACCCGCGCCCGAGGCTGCGGAACCTGCTGCGCCCGAGGCTCCGGCCCCGGAGGCCGCGCAGCCATCGGCCGAAACCGCAGCCGCCGGGGTCGAACCCCCCGCCGTCGAGCCGCGCGCGCCGACCGTGCTTCTGTCCGATGAAAGCGGCGTGCGCGTGCTCCAGTCGCCGGCCGCGCCGGGGCTGGAGGAGAACGTGTTGATCGAGACGATCTCCTACAGCCCGTCGGGGGCGGTGATGCTGTCGGGCCGCGGGCAGGGCGGGGCGCATGTCCGGCTCTACCTGGACAACGCGGCGCTGGGCACGGTGCCGGTCCGGGAGGATGGCCGCTGGCAGGCCGAGCTGGCCGGGATCGAGCCGGGGGTCTACACCCTGCGCGCCGACCAGATCGACGCCGGGGGCCGCGTGAGTTCGCGCTACGAGACGCCCTTCAAGCGCGAGCCGGCCGAGGAACTGGCCCGCGCCGCCCGGCCCGAGGGGGCGGAGGGGCCGGTCGCGGTGTCGGTGGTGACGGTTCAGCCGGGCTTCACGCTCTGGGGCATCGCCAGGGAAACCTATGGCGAGGGGATGCTTTATGTGAAGGTCTACGAGGCCAACCGCGACCAGATCCGCGACCCCGACCTGATCTATCCCGGCCAGGTGTTCGAACTGCCGCAGGATGAGGAGGAATAGGGCTCTGGCCATTCCGGGCTGCAGACCCTAGGTCTGTCGCATTACCAGACGAAGGATTGCCGATGCCGCCGCGCCCGACCACCGCCGACCTGTCCAAGCTGGAGCGCCGCAGCGCGCTGCGCACCATCGCCCGCGTGGGCCCCTATCTCTGGCCCGAGGGGCAGGGCTGGGTGAAGCGGCGCGTGGTGCTGGCGCTCATGGTCCTGGTGGTGGCCAAGCTGGTCTCGGTCGCCACGCCCGTCTTCTACAAGGCGGCGGTGGATACGCTGACCGGCGAAACCGCCTCGCCCGCCTGGACGCTGGGGGTGGGCGCGGTCGGGCTGACCGTGGCCTATGGCATGGCGCGGCTGATGAATGTGGGCTTCCAGCAGCTGCGCGACGCCATCTTCGCCCGCGTGGGCCAGCGCGCCCTGCGCCAGCTGGCGCTGGAGACCTTCACCCATATCCACCGCCTCTCGATGCGCTATCACATCACCCGCAAGACCGGCGGGCTGAGCCGCATCATCGAGCGCGGCGTGAAAGGGGTGGAGTTCCTGCTGCGCTTCCTGCTGTTCTCGGTGGGGCCGCTGGTGCTGGAACTGACGCTGGTGGCGGCGATCTTCTTCTTCGTCTTCGATGTCTGGTACCTGGCCATCGTGGTGGGCACCATCGCGCTCTACGTGCAGTTCACCTTCAAGGTCACCGAGTGGCGGGTGAAGATCCGCCGCCAGATGAACGAGCAGGACACCGACGCCAACCAGAAGGCCATCGACTCGCTGCTGAACTTCGAAACCGTCAAGTATTTCGGCGCCGAGGCGCGCGAGGCCGAACGCTATGACCGCGCCATGGCCGGCTATGAGCAGGCGGCGCTGAAGACGGCCTATTCGCTGGCCTTCCTGAATTTCGGGCAGTCCTTCCTGATCACCTCGGGGCTGGTGGGGGTGATGGTGCTGGCCGCGATGGGGGTGCAGGCGGGGCACCTGACCGTGGGCGATTTCGTCATGGTCAACGCCTACATGATCCAGATCACCATGCCGCTGAACTTCCTGGGCACGGTCTACCGCGAGATCCGCCAGGCGCTGGTGGACATGGGCGAGATGTTCGACCTCTTGGAGCAGCCCGCCGAGGTCACCGACAAGCCCGCCGCGCCCGATCTGGCCTGCGAGCGTGGCGTGGTGGAGCTGCGCGACGTGGTCTTCGGCTACGACGCCGCCCGGCCCATCCTGAAGGGCGTCAGCCTGAAGGTGCCCGCGGGCGGCTCGGTCGCCATCGTCGGCCCCTCGGGCTCGGGCAAGTCGACCATCGGGCGTCTTCTGTTCCGGTTCTACGACGTGAACGAGGGGACGCTGCTGATCGACGGGCAGGACGTGCGCGACGTGACGCAGGACAGCTTGCACGACGCCATCGGGGTGGTGCCGCAGGACACGGTGCTGTTCAACGACACCATCCTCTACAACATCGCCTACGGCCGGCCCGACGCGACCCGCGAAGAGATCGAGGCCGCCGCCAGGGCCGCCAAGATCCACGATTTCATCGAAGGCCTGCCCGAGGGCTACGACACCATGGTCGGCGAGCGCGGCCTGAAGCTTTCGGGCGGCGAGAAGCAGCGCGTGGGCATCGCCCGCACCTTGCTGAAGAACCCGCCCATCCTGCTGCTGGACGAGGCCACGTCGGCGCTGGACAGCGAGACCGAGGCCGGCATCCAGAGCGAGCTGAAGGCCATGGGGGTGGGGCGCACCGTGATCACCATCGCGCACCGGCTGTCGACCATCGTCGATGCCGACGAGATCGTGGTTCTGGAACACGGGCTCATCGTGGAGCGCGGCCGGCACGAGGCGCTGCTGGCCGCGGGCGGGCGCTATGCCGCCATGTGGGCGCGCCAGCAGGCGGGCGAGGACAGCGACGAGGCGGCGTAGGCCGCCCTGCGCGGCTCTCCCTCGGCCGGAAATGATTCACGTCAATGACGACGCCCCTGCGGGGGCCTAGCCTGTTCTGCGCGCAAACGGCCGCCCGGCCCGCTGCGCCGTATTTGAATGGGGGAATTGACGATGAAGATCATTCCGATGAACAGGTTTCGGACGGTCGCGCTGCTGCTTGCGGCGGCGCTGATCTGCACGGGCCCGGCGCGGGCCGAAACGGCGGTCGGCTCGACCGTGGAGAGCCGCCTTCTGGTCGGCTTCAAGGTCGACGACGCCGCGGCGCAGGCATGGATGCCCGAGGGATGGAAGGCGATCACCCTGCCCAAGGGCCCACTGGCCGGGGCGAATGTGTTGCTGGTGCTGATGGACCGGCAGCTGATCCTCGACCCCGAGGGCAAGCCGCAGACGCCGTCATCGGGCAGGGCCGCCGCGCTGCTCAGCTATGGCGTCGCCGAGGGCCAGCCCGGCCCGCGCCTGTTCATCACCCGGGTGTTCGAGCCCGCGCCCGTGGCCGACCCCTACGGCAACTCGGTCCCGGCGCAGATCACCCGCTCCGCCCAAAGCTCGGCCGGGGCGGACGGGGCCACCACGCGCAGCGAGGCCTGGGTGGTAACTCCCGAGTCAGGCGGGCAGATCGCGGTGGATCTCTCCTTCGCCTCCGGCACCGCGGCGCTCGTGAAAGGGGCCGAGGCGCTGCCCTATTCCGCGGCGAAGCCGGAGTTCCACCGCATCTACCGCTATGACCAGATGGTCGAGCTGGTGATGAGCG
>ENA-ORCU01000372-ORCU01000372.1-marine-metagenome-genome-assembly--contig:-NODE-372-length-17567-cov-3.177530_pt1 | contig 17567 bp, 18 predicted proteins | sample MGYA00248631_ERZ508512 | MGnify/ENA primary metagenome ERZ508512 (study PRJEB26183, sample SAMN06268844) | marine metagenome | isolation source: Tt an P1 anaerobic enrichment on pine from sediment taken...
GTTTGGAAAGGGGCAAATCCGGCTTGGCGGGGCAGGGGTCCTGCCATGATCATCTCTCATGGCGTCGGATCTAGCGCTGGTGGCCCGGCTCTGCGCGCAGGATATCGACCGGCTGGGATGCAGCTCTGAATTGCGGGGGGCAATCACCGCAACAACCCTGAAGGTGCTTTCAGGGGGCGGCCACATTTTCGACCGAAAAAAACCGAAATCTCGGCACGTCAGAAGTGTTCACTCCTCCAGTCCGGGCATCTGCCTGCCGCCGGCTGTTCAGAGGCCCTGACCCCCGGGACGGCGGCCCAGCTCGTCGCCGCGCAACGCAAGGACGAACCGATCATGACGGGCCGGAAAAAGGAATTCGGCGGCGCCAGGTCCCATGACTTCCCCGATCTCGAGGACGCGTGGGAGAATGCGATGGATCACGGCGCGCATCCCGCGGCGGAAATGACGGTGGGGCTGGTCCTGGGCACGCTGGTGGGCACGCAGGGCGGCTGGCGCCCGGTGGAAACCCTGCGCGAGGGCGACAAGGTGATGACCTTCGACAGTGGCCTGCAGGCCATCTGCGAGACCAAGCACGGCCTGCTCTGTTCCCCGCCCATGGCCTGCCCCGAGCCGCTCTGGCCGCTGTCCGTGCCCAGGGGCGTTCTGGGAAATGACCATGCCATGACCCTTCTGCCGGAACAGCCCATGCTGCTGGAATCCGACGCCGCCGAAGATATCTACGGCGATCCTTTCATTCTGGTGCCTGGCGCCGCGCTGGAGGGCTGGCTGGGCATCCAGCGGGTGCTGCCCGCCGATCCGGTCGAGGTGGTGGCACTCGGTTTCGAGAAGGACCAGATCATCTATGTGAACGGCTCGGCGCTGGCCTTCTGCCCGTCGCATGTCCCCGGAACCGTGCTGACACTGGACGCGCTGACCGGGGAAAGCGACGCGAGGTCCGACTATACCGTTCTCTCGCCATTCGAGGCGCGCGCCGTTCTGGGCGATCCGGGGTCTGGCGCGCCCGAGGACGTGCCGGACCCGCCCGATCACGCGGCCTGAGCCGGTGCCGGGGCGAAGCGGCTGTAAAAGCTCTCGCCCTTTTCCGCCATCTCGCGCAGCAGGGCGGGCGCCGCGAAACGTGCGCCATGCGCCTGCTCCAGCGCCTCGCACAGCTCCACCGCGCGCGCCGCGCCGATGATGTCGAGCCAGCTGAACGGCCCGCCCGACCACGGCGCGAAGCCCCAGCCGAGGATGGCGCCCACATCGCCCTCGCGGATATCGGTCAGCACGCCCTCCTCCAGCGCGCGCACCGCCTCCAGCACCTGCGCAAGCAGCAGCCGGTGCTGAACCTCGGCAAGCTCGGGCTGCTCCTCGGCCAGCGCGTATTGCTCGCCCAGTCCTTCCCACAGCCCGATGCGCTTGCCCTTCTCGTCATAGGCGTAGAAGCCCGCCTTGGCCTTGCGGCCCAGCCGGCCTTCGCCCGCCATCCAGAACAGCACCTCGTCCACCGCCTCGTCGGGGTAGGCGTCGCCCATCGCGGCCTTGGTGGCCCTGGCGATCTTCACCCCCAGATCGATCGAGGTCTCGTCGACCAGCTGCAGCGGGCCCAGGGGCATGCCGACCAGCTTGGCCGCGTTCTCGATCAGCGCGGGCGTCACGCCCTCGCGCACCATGCGGATGCCCTCGTTGATGTAGGGGATGATGCAGCGGTTGGCGTAGAAGAAGCGCGCGTCGTTGACCACGATCGGCGTCTTGCGGATCTGGCGGACGTAGTCCAGCGCCTTGGCCACGGCGCGGTCGCCGGTCTCGCGCCCCTTGATGATCTCCACCAGCATCATCTTCTCCACCGGTGAGAAGAAATGGATGCCGATGAACCGCCCGGGCCGCCTGGAGGCGCGGGCCAGGTCGCTGATCGGCAGGGTGGAGGTGTTGGTGGCAAAGATGCAGTCCTCGCCCACCGCGTCCTCGGCGTTTTTCGTCACCTCGGCCTTGATGGCGGGGTCCTCGAACACCGCCTCGATGATCAGGTCGCAGCCTTTCAGCGCGGCGTAGTCGGTGGTGGCATTGATCAGGCCCAGCACCTGTTCCTTCTTCTCTGGCGTGGCCTTCTGGCGGGAAATGCCCTTGTCCATGTAGGCCCCGGCATAGGCCTTGCCGCGGTCGGCGGCCTCCTGGGCCTGGTCGATCAGCACCACCTCGATGCCGGCCAGCGCCGAGACCAGCGCGATGCCCGCCCCCATCATGCCCGCCCCCAGGATCCCGACCTTTTTCACCTTCTGCTCCTCGACGGCGGGGCGGTTCGCGCCTTTCTCCAGCGCCTCCTTGTTGATGAAGAGGCTGCGGATCATGGCGCTGGACGAGGGGTTCATCAGCACGTTGGTGAACCAGCGCGCCTCGATCTTCAGCGCGGTGTCGAAGGGCACCAGCGCGCCCTCGTAAACCGCGCTCAGCAGCGCCTTGGCAGCGGGGTAGACGCCCTGGGTCTTGCCGTTGACCATCGCGCTGGCACCGACGAAGGTCATGAAGCCCGCCGGGTGATAGGGCGCGCCGCCGGGCATCTTGTAGCCCTTCTCGTCCCAGGGCTTCACGATCCTGGGCGCCGACAGGACCCATTCCCTGGCCCTGGCGATCAGTCCCTCCGCCGGGACCACCTCGTCGATCACGCCCGCGGCCTTGGCCTTCTTGGGGTCGTTCAGCTTGCCTTCCAGCAGCAGCGGCGCGGCGGCCATCGCGCCCATCTTGCGCACCAGCCGGGTGGTGCCGCCTGCGCCGGGAAAGATGCCCACCATGATCTCGGGCAGCCCGATCTTGGCCCTCGGGTTGTCGGCCGCGAAGATCCGGTGGCAGGCCAGCGGGATCTCCAGCCCGATCCCCAGCGCCGTGCCGGGCAGGGCGGCGGCGATCGGCTTGCCACCCCTGTTCTTGTCGTCCATCCCCGCGCGCTCGATCTTGCGCAGGATGGCGTGCATGCCCATCAGGCCCTCGAACAGGCCCTTGGCCGGGGTGTCGCCGGCGCTCTCCTTCATCCTGGCGATGACGTTGAGGTCCATGCCGCCGGCGAAGGAGCCGGGCTTGCCCGAGGTGATGATCACGCCCTTGACGGCATCGTCCGCCAGCGCCGCGTCGATATGCGCCTCGAGGTCCAGGAAGCCCTGCTCGCTCATCACGTTCATCGACTTGCCCACCGTGTCCCAGGTGATGATGGCAACGCCGTCCGCGTCCACGGAGTAGGTGAAATCGCTCATTGGTCTTGCTCCTTACACGCGTTCGATGATGGTGGCCGCGCCCATGCCCGAGGCGATGCAGAGCGTGGCCAGACCCACGCCCTTGCCCGTGCGCTCCAGCTCGTCGAGCAGCGTGCCGATGATGATCGCGCCGGTGGCGCCCAGCGGGTGGCCCATGGCGATGGCGCCGCCATTGACGTTCACCTTGTCCGCATCCACGTCGAAGGCCTGCAGGAAACGCAGCACCACGGCGGCGAAGGCCTCGTTGACCTCGAAGAGGTCGATATCCGAGATGCTCATGCCGCTGTCGGCGAGGATCTTCTCGGTCACCGGCACCGGGCCGGTCAGCATGATGGTGGGGTCGGTGCCGATCTTGGCCGTGGCCCGGATGCGGGCGCGCGGCTTCAGCCCGTGCTTCTCGCCGAACGCCTTGTTGCCGATCAGCACCGCGGCCGCGCCGTCGACGATGCCCGAGGAGTTGCCGGCGTGGTGGATATGCTCGATCCGCTCCAGGTGCGGGTATTTCATCAGCGCCACCTTGTCGAAGCCGGGCATCACCTCGCCCATCTCCCTGAAGCTGGGCTTGAGCGCGCCGAGCGCCTGCATGTCGGTGCCCGGGCGCATGTATTCGTCACGGTCGAGGATCGGCAGCCCGTTGATGTCGCGCACGGTGACGATGGATTTCTCGAAGCGGTTGTCGGCCCAGGCCTCGGCCGCGCGGCGCTGGCTTTCCACCGCCAGCGCATCGGCCTCGGCGCGGCTGAACCCGTATTCGGTGGCGATGATGTCGGCCGAGATGCCCTGGGGCACGAAATAGGTGCTCATGGCGATGGAGGGATCGACGGCGATCGCCGCCCCGTCCGAGCCCATGGCCACCCGGCCCATCATCTCCACCCCGCCCGCGATATAGGCCTCGCCCGCGCCGCCCCTGACCTGGTTGGCGGCGAGGTTCACCGCCTCCATCCCGGAGGCGCAGAACCGGTTGATCGAGAGGCCGGGGATGGATTCATCCAGGTCCGAGGCCAGCACCGCGGTGCGCGCCAGGCAGCCGCCCTGTTCGCCGACCTGGGTGACATTGCCCCAGATGACGTCCTCCACGGCGTGGCCGTCGAGATCGTTGCGCGCCTTCACCGCGTTCAGCATCCCGGCCGACAGGCGCGCGCTGGTCACCTCGTGCAGCGCGCCGTCCTTGCGGCCCTTGCCGCGCGGGCTGCGCACGGCGTCGTAGATATAGGCTTCGGTCATGCTTGGCCTCTTTTCTGGTCAGGCCCGGTCGGCCGGCGAGCCGGGCATCAGGTCATAGGGGTGTTTCCAGCCGGGCAGGTCGCTGAGCCCCGCGAGCCAGCGGTCGACATTCGGCCACCCGGCGCGGTCGAAGCCGAAGGGCTCGGGGTAGTAGAGGTAGCCGCAGCAGGCGAAATCGGCGAGCGTGGGGGCCTCGCCCACCATCCAGTCGCGCCCCTCAAGATGCTGATCGAGCACCTTGTAGACCGATTTCAGCCGCGCCTGCATGAAGGCGATCACCTCGGCCGGGCGCTTGTCCTCGGGCAGGAAGTTCATCAGGAAGCGGGTCATGCCCGCCTGGCTGGAGAGCTTGTGATTGTCCCAGAACAGCCAGCGCAGGACCTCGCGCGCCTGCGTCTCGTCCGCGCCGCCGAACTTGCCGGTCTTGTCGCGGATATAGAGCTGGATCGCGCCCGACTGACTGAGCTTCACATCGCCGTCGATCAGCAGCGGCGCCTCGCCCATCTCGTTGAGGGCCCGGTATTCGGGGGTCCGCGTCTCGCCGTTGAAGAAATCGACATAGACCGGTTCCCAGTCGACGCCGGCCAGTTGCATCGTCAGCGCCGCCTTGTAGGCATTGCCGCTTTCGCCGAAGCAGTAGAGCTTCATTCCCATCGGGTCCCTCCCTTTCAGACCGTGGAGCCGCGGGGGTTTCACACCCCCGCACCCCCGTGGAGTATTTCAACCAAGAAGAAGGGGCAGTAACCGCATGTTAACGGGAACGGCCCAGGCTCCGGGGCGCGGTACAGGCTGGAGAGCCGATGACCGCCCAAGGAGAAGGCCCCCTGCCCGCCCATGCGTCGCTTGCAGAACCGATGACGTCCCCGATGCGAGGCCGTGGCCGGGCAGGGGGCCGGCTGCTTGCTTCTTCTTGGTTCAAATACTCAAGATTCCTCCCTTTCCGTCCCTTGCGCCGGTATGGCTATTTCTTCCGCTCTTCCAGCTCCGCGTTGAACAGGCGCAGGCGGTGGGTCAGGTTGGTGTGATCCGTCACGCTGTTCCAGTTCTCGAAGAGGAAGGACAGGAACTCCCCCTCGTCGAGCCCCGCCTCGCGGCTGAGGGTGCGCAGCTTGCGATAGGCGTCCTCGGTCATCGCGATATTCGGGCGGCGGGTCAGGCGCAGGCGTTTGGGCATGGGCGTCTCCGGTTGGGCGGGGCCTGGCGTGCCGGGCCCCGCGCGTGGCTCAGAACTGGTCGGTCGTCAGCGCCATCACCGTATCGGCGCCGGTTTCGATGCGCGACAGGTGCAGCGCCGTGGCGGGCAGCTGGCGGGCCATGTAGTAGCGGCCGGTGGCAAGTTTCGTCTCGTAAAAGACTCCGTCCGAGGCGCCGGAGGCAAGGGCGTCCTTCGCGGCCTTGGCCATTTGCGCCCAAATCAGGCCGACGCAGACATGGCCGAAGAGATGCATGAAATCGTAGGAGCCCGCGAGCGCGTGGTTGGGATTTTTCATGCCGTGCTGCATGAAATATATCCCCGCCGCCTGCAGGTCCTTGGAGGCCTTCTTGAGCGGTTCGGTGAACTCGGCCATGCCCTCGATGCCGGCGTTGTCCTTGCAGAAGCCCTTCACCATCTCGAAGAAGGCCATCACGTGCTTGCCGCCGTCCTGCGCCAGCTTGCGGCCCACGAGGTCGAGCGCCTGCACGCCGTTGGCGCCTTCGTAGATCTGGGTGATGCGGGCGTCGCGGACATATTGCGACATGCCCCATTCCTCGATGTAGCCATGCCCGCCATAGACCTGCTGGGCCTGCACGGTCATCTCCAGCCCCTTGTCGGTCAGGAAGCCCTTGATCACCGGGGTCAGCAGCGAGATCAGGCCGAGGGCGTCCGCGTCCTGCGACCGGTGCGACTGGTCGATTAGCATCGCGCCCCAAAGCAGGAAGGCACGCGCGCCCTCGGCAAAGCTCTTCTGGTCCATCAGGTTCCGGCGGATGTCGGGGTGAACGATGATCGGGTCGGCCGGGCCGTCGGGGTTCTTGGCGCCGGTCACGTCGCGGCCCTGCAGGCGGTCCTTGGCGTAGGCCAGGGCGTTCTGATAGGCGATCTCGGCCTGGGCCAGGCCCTGCATGCCGACGCCGAGGCGGGCCTCGTTCATCATGGTGAACATGGCCCGCATGCCCTTGTGCTCGGTGCCCAGCAGGTAGCCGGTGGCGCCGTCATAGTTCATCACGCAGGTGGCGTTGCCGTGGATGCCCATCTTCTCCTCGATCTTGCCGACCGAGACGGCGTTGCGCCCGCCCAGGCTGCCGTCGTCGTTGACCAGGAATTTCGGCACGATGAAGAGCGAGACGCCCTTGATGCCGTCGGGGCCGCCGGGGATCCTGGCCAGCACCAGGTGGATGATGTTCTCGGCCATGTCGTGGTCGCCGGCCGAGATGAAGATCTTCTGCCCGGTGATCCTGTAGCTGCCGTCGCCCTGCGGTTCGGCCCTGGTGCGCATCAGCCCGAGGTCGGTGCCGCAATGCGGCTCGGTCAGGTTCATGGTGCCGGTCCAGTCGCAGGACACCATCCTGGGCAGGTATTTGGCCTTCTGCGCGTCGGTGCCGTGGGCGTGGATGGCCGAATAGGCGCCGTGGGTCAGGCCCTGGTACATGGTGAAGGCCTGGTTGGCCGCGCTGAACAGCTCGCCCACCGCGGTGCCCAGGATATAGGGCATGCCCTGGCCGCCATATTCGGGGTCGCAATCGAGCCCGGGCCAGCCACCCTCCTTGACCTGCTCGAAGGCGGCCTTGAAGCCCGTGGGCGTGCGCACCACGCCGTTCTCAAAGGTGCAGCCCTCGGTGTCGCCGACCGGGTTCAACGGCGCCAGCACTTCTGAGGTGATCTTGCCGGCTTCCTCCAGCACGGCCGAGGTGAAATCGGCCTCGAGCTCGTCATAACCGGGGATGCCGGTTTCGGTGACTTTGAGCAGGTCATGCAGGACGAACTGCATATCCTTGGTCGGAGCGGTGTAGCTCGGCATTGGGGTCTCCCTTAAGCTTGGTTCTCCCGGCGCTCGGAAATCATTTTTTCTACGCCGGTGATCTGCTGCCTGAGATCTTTGATCGCCACACCCAGCTCGTCATACTGCCGCTCCATGTCGGCCAGCCGTTCCAGGGCCACCTCATGGGTGCGCTCCAGCTGGGTGAGCTGCTGATCCCCTACGTAGTAAAGGTCGAGCAGCTGTCGAATCTCCTCGAGGCTGAACCCGAACCGCTTGCCGCGCAGAATGAGCTTCAGCCGGGCGCGGTCGCGCCGGGTGAAGAGGCGCTTCTGCCCTTCGCGGATCGGGAACAGCAACTCTTTGGATTCGTAGAATCGCAGCGTGCGCGGCGTCACGTCATAGGCATCGCACATCTGCCGGATCGTCATCAGCTCGTCATCCATTCCACAAACCTTTTCGTAACGTCATCTCCCTGCGCGGAAGATGACGCTACGGAGGGCATCATACAAGAACGGTTTACGTGCACGTAAACGAAACGTGACGTCATTTTACCCGCTGACGTGGTGTCAGGCGGCCCCGGACGCTAGGCGAGGTCGCGGGCGACCTTGTCGCGGGTCTCTTTCAGTTCGGAAATGGCCTGGGCCAGCTGGGCCTGTTGCTCGGCCAGCACATCGAGCTGGCGGTCGGCCATGTCGACCCAGGCCTGCATCTGCGCCTCGGTCCCCTGTTTCTCGTAGATCTCCAGCCACTGCCGGATCTCTTCCAGGCTGAAGCCCCAGCGCCGGCCGCGCAGGATCAGGGTCATCCGGGCCACTTCGCGGGGGGTGTAGAAACGGGTCCGCCCTTCCTTCTCGGGCTGCAGCAACTCGATGTATTCGTAGTAGCGCAGGGTCCGCGGGGTGACGTCGAACTTCGCGCACATTTCCTTGAAGGACAGGCGATTGTCGGACATGGCTCGTTTCCTGCTGCGGTTCGGGGGCCAACCTACCGGCTTGGCCCCCATCGCGCAAATCAGTTGAGGAAGCCCGGCGCGAGGAAGTGGAAGGCGTAGGCGACGATCACCGCCGGCACCGCGGAATAGGCCGTGGCCAGCACCGCCGCCCGCGGGTTCAGCGCGATGGCCGGGAACAGGGCGTCGCCGTCATTCGAGATCGCGTTGCCGATCAGGGCGGAGAAGGGGACCACGCCGTTGACATAGAGCGTGGTGACCAGAACCTGCGGGCCGCAGCCCGGGATGAACCCGATGGCGATGGCGATCAGGGGCAGAAGCGGCGCGATCGAGTCGAACCAGGCGGCGATGTCCACCCCCGCATATGCGGCCGCGTAGTCATAGGCCAGGTAGGCGCCGATCACCCAGATCGAGATGAAGCTGGTCTCCTCGGCCATGCGGGTGACGGGGGCGTCCTGCGCGTTGGTCATCGCGTGAAGTGGCGAAGTGGCCCAGACAAACAGGCTGAGCGCCGTGCCCGCCAGCCCGATCCAGAGGACGGGTGCGCCCAGCACCGACGTGATCTCGACCTGCGCCAGCTGCGCGCCGCCGATGATCAGCCCGGGCACGGCGGGCACCAGATAGGCCAGGTCTTTGGCCCGGATCCGGCCGATCAGCGGCGCGATCTGGCAGTCGCCACCGGAGGTGGGGGCCAGCTCGACCCGGTTGAACCGGTTCACCATCCAGCCCGAGATCACCCCCACCACCAGCGACAGCGGCAGCACGACCGCTGCGGCGTCGGGGCGGGTGGCGATCAGCAGGAAGGCCGCGTCGCCCATGGTCGCGGTCAGCGCCGCCACCACCGCGCCCAGCCCCACATGGCCCGAGCTGTAGGCCGCGACCACGATCACCGCGCCGCCGCATCCCGGCGTCGCGCCCAGGAGCGCCGAGAGCGGCACCTGCCAGCCCCGCGCCCGGCTCAGCGCCGAGCCCATGTCGAAGTCGAAGACCCGCTCCGCCCCGTAGAACAGCATCAGCGTGGCCGCCACGAACACGCTGACCTGCACATAGGCGTCGGTCATCAGCGACCGTGTCAGTTCGCCCAGCCCGCCCGGGACCAGTGCCAGCGCCAGCAGGGCAAGGACCACCGGCAGCCGCCGGCTGCGGAACGGACCCAGGAAATCGGTGCGCGCGAAGGGCGCCTGCGAAATCTGGGCAGTTTGATCTGTGGGCATGGGATGTCCTGCTCCCGCTAATGCGAATAATTCTCAATTGCGGAAAATAGCACTTGAAGCGCTGCTGGCAAGGGCCAATAACCGAAAGACAGCGAAAGGCCCGGAAATGAGCGATCAGAAGGCGAAAATTGCCCGCCAATTCATCGAAATGATCCCGCATTCCCGCGCGCTGGGGATGCGGGTGGATTTCCTCGGGGACGGCGTGGCCGAGATCTCGATGCCCTATGACGAGGCGCTGGTGGGCGACCCGCAGACCGGGGTGATTCACGGCGGCGCGGTCTCGGCGCTGATGGATACCTGCTGCGGGGCGGCGGTGATCAGCCACCCGGCGGCGATGTCGGCCACCGCCACCATCGACCTGCGCATCGATTACATGCGGCCCGCCACGCCCGGCCAGCGCATCACCGCGCGGGCCGAGTGCTATCACGTCACCCGCACCGTGGCCTTCGTGCGCGCCACCACGCTGGACGAGGACCGCGAGCGCCCCGTGGCCACCGCCACCGGGGCCTTCACCGTAGAGCGCGCCCGGGAGGAGACGAAATGACCCGGCCCAGGCCCGAACCCGTCCAGGTGGTGAAACAGCGCCGCGACGCGGCCCTCTCGGCGCTGGTGCATGGCGTGCCCTATATCCGCTTCCTCGGCATAGAGTTCGACCGCCGCGGCGACGAGTTGACCGCGATCATGCCCTATGACGACAAGCTGATCGGCAACCCGATGCTGCCCGCGCTGCATGGCGGGGCGACGGCGGCCTTCCTCGAGGTCACGGCCATCATCGGGCTGGGCTGGTCGATGCTGTGGGAAGAGATGGAAAGCGGCAAGCTGGACCCGCTGGCGGTGGATGCCCAGCACCTGCCGCGCCTGCCCAAGACCATCGATTTCACCGTCGATTACCTGCGCTCCGGCCTGCCGCGCGACGCCTATGCGCGGGCGCGGGTGAACCGCTCGGGCCGGCGCTATGCCTCGGTGCATGTCGAGGGCTGGCAGGACAACCGCAACCGGCTCTTCGCCCAGGCCACCGGCCATTTCCTGATGCCGCCGCCGCGCAATGGCTGAGGCGCCCGCGCTGGGCCATCGCCGGGTTCTGGCCATCGCCCTTCCGATCGTGCTGTCGAATGCCACCGTTCCCATCCTGGGCGCGGTGGACACGGGCGTGGTGGGCCAGATCGGCGAGGCCGCGCCGATCGGCGCCGTCGGCATCGGCGCGATCATCCTGACCGCGGTCTACTGGATCTTCGGCTTTCTGCGCATGGGCGTGACGGGGCTGGCCAGCCAGGCCCACGGCGCGGGCGACCGGGCCGAGGTCGAGGCGATGCTGTCGCGCGCGCTGCTGATCGGCGGCGCGGCGGGGCTGGCGATGATCGTGCTGCAGGTGCCGGTCTTCTGGGGCGCCTTCCAGGTCTCGCCCGCCAGTGCCGAGGTCGAGGCGATGGCGCGCGATTACATGGGGATCCGGGTGTTCTCGGCCCCCGCGGCGATCTCGCTCTACGGCATCACCGGCTGGCTGATCGCGCTGGAGCGCACCCGCGGCGTGCTGGTGATCCAGCTGGTGATGAACGGGCTGAACATCGCGCTGGACGTGCTGTTCGTGCTGGGCCTCGGCTGGGGCGTCGAGGGCGTGGCGCTGGCCACCTTCATCGCCGAGTGGTCGGGGTTGGCGGTGGGCATGTGGCTGTGCCGCGATGCCTTTGCCGGGCCGGGCTGGCGCGACGCGGGCCGCGTGTTCGACGCGCTGCGGCTGAAGCACATGGCGCGGGTGAACGGCGATATCCTGATCCGCTCGGTCCTGCTGCAGGCGATCTTCATCTCCTTCCTGTTCTTCGGCGCCGATTTCGGCGACGTGCCGCTGGCGGCCAACCAGATCCTGCTGCAGTTCCTGCACATCACCGCCTATGCGCTGGACGGCTTCGCCTTTGCGGCCGAGACGCTGGTGGGCCAGGCGCTGGGCGCGAAGGTGCGGGCGCGGCTGCGAAGGGCGGCGATCCTGACCAGCCTCTGGGGGCTGGGCAGCAGCGCGGCGCTGGCCCTGGTCTTCGCGCTGGCGGGCGGGCGGATCATCGACCTGATGACCACCGCCCCCGAGGTGAGGGAAGCGGCGCGGATCTACCTGCCCTACATGGTGCTGGCCCCCCTGGCGGGGCTGGCGCCGTGGATGCTGGACGGGGTTTTCATCGGGGCCACCCGCACCGCCGACATGCGCAACATGATGGCGGTGTCCTTCGCCATCTACGCCGCGGCGCTGGCGCTGCTGATGCCGGTGTTCGGAAATCACGGGCTGTGGGCGGCGCTGCTGGTGTCCTTCGTCGCGCGGGGGGTGACGCTGGGGCTGCGCTACCCGGCGCTGGAGGCGCAGGCGCAGGGCTAGGGAAGCGCCGGCTACAGGATGTCCAGAACGGCCTCGGGCGGGCGCCCGATGGCGGCGCGGCCCCCGGCAAAGACGATGGGCCGCTCGATCAGGACCGGGTTCTCGGCCATGGCCTTCAGCAGCGTCTCGTCATCGTCACCCTTCGACAGGCCCAGCTCGGCAAAGCGCTTTTCCTTGACCCGCATCATCTCCACGGCGCTGACCCCCAGCGCCGCGCGCGCGGCGCGCAGCTCGTCCAGGCCGGGCGCGTCGTCGAGATAGCGGCGCTCGGTGGGCGTCACGCCGCGCTCCTGCAGCAGTTTCAGTGCCTGGCGCGATTTCGAGCAGCGCGGGTTGTGCCAGATGATTACATCGCTCACAGCCAGTCCTCCCGGCCGGTTCCCACGGCCTGCGATACAGTGTCGAACCCGTCGCGCTCCAGCAGCGCCTCCAGCCCGGTCAGGATGCGCGGCACCAGCGACAGCCCCTCGTAGACCATCGCGGTGTAGAGCTGCACGGCCGAGGCCCCGGCGCGGATCTTCTCATAGGCCTGCTCGGCCGAGCCCACGCCGCCCACGCCGATCAGCGGCATCCGGCCCTCGGTCAGCTGCGAGAGCTGCGCCAGAACGCGCGTCGATTTCTCGAAGAGCGGCGCGCCGGACAACCCGCCCGCCTCGTCGCGATGGGCGCTTTTCAGCCCCTCGCGCGACAGCGTGGTGTTGGTGGCGATGATCGCGGCGACGCCGGCCTCTTCGGCCACCTCGGCGATCTCGGCCAGCTCGTCGCCCGTCAGGTCGGGAGCGATCTTCAGGAACACCGGGATCGGGCGTTTCAGCCCCGCGCGCGCCTCCATCACACCTGCCAGAAGCGCCGACAGCGCGGCGCGGCCCTGCAGGTCGCGCATCCTTTCGGTGTTCGGCGAGGAGACGTTGACGGTGGCGAAATCGAGATGCGGGCCGCAGCGTTCCAGCACCCGGGCGTAGTCGCCGGCGCGGTCCTCGCTGTCCTTGTTGGCGCCAAGGTTCAGGCCGATCACCGCGTCGCGCGGGCGCTGGGCCAGCCGCCCGGCGATCGCCTCCATCCCGTCATTGTTGAAGCCGAAGCGGTTGATCGCGGCGCGGTCCTCGGTGAGGCGGAACAGGCGCGGGCGCGGGTTGCCGGGCTGCGGGCGCGGCGTGGCCGCCCCCACCTCGATGAAGCCGAAGCCCGCGCGCGACAGCGCCCCCAGCGCCACCGCGTTCTTGTCATAGCCCGCCGCCAGGCCCAGCGGGTTGGGTAGCTCGAGCCCGGCCACCCGGGTCGCCAGCCGCTTGCTGGTGATGCGGCCGGGCAGGGGGGCGAGACCCGATTTCAGCGCGCTCAGCGACAGCGCATGCGCGCGCTCGGGGTCCATACGGTGGAACAGCGCCAGTCCCAGCTTCTCCAGACCGCTCACAGCACGCCCTCCGGGAAGATATGGCCGGTGGCGCCCAAGGGCAGCGACTTGTCCCAGACCACGTCTTCCATCCGAAGCTCGCGGTAGAGATGCGGGAACAGCGCGCCGCCGCGCGAGGGCTCCCATTTCAGGGCCTCGCCCAGGGCGTCGGCCTCGATGGCCAGCAGCACCAGGTCGCTTTCCTCGGCGAAATGCCTGGCCGCGGTTTCGGCGACCTGCGCGGCGGTCGAGAAATGGATGTAGCCGTCGGCCAGGTCCACCGGCGCACCTGCGGTGCGGCCTGCGGCGCGGAACTCATCCCATTCGGGGCGGCGGAGGATCTTGAATATCAGCATGGGGCTGACATGCCCGCTGACCGGCGCGCGGTCAAGCCGTCGGATGACCCGCCGTCAGGCAGCCGGGACGCGCGCATAAGCTTTGACAGAGGGCCTAACGCGCGCAAAGCTGGCTCCATCGACCAACAGGAGGCATTACCATGCTGACCAGATTTTTGACCTCTGCCGCTGCCCTGGCGCTGACCGCGGGCGTGGCCTCTGCCGATTATTCGCTGACCATCCTTCACACAAATGATTTCCATGCACGTTTCGAGCCGATCTCGAAATACGACTCCGGCTGCTCGGCCGAGGACAATGCCGAGGGCAAATGCTTTGGCGGCTCGGCCCGCCTGGTGACCGCCGTCGAGGCGGCGCGCCAGCGGACCAACAACGCCATCCTTGTGGATGGCGGAGACCAGTTCCAGGGCACGCTGTTTTACACCTATTACAAGGGCCAGGCCGCGGCCGAGATGATGAACAAGATGGGCTATGACGCGATGACCGTGGGCAACCACGAATTCGACGACGGCCCCGAGGTGCTGCGCGGCTTCATGGATGCGGTGAGCTTCCCGGTGCTGATGTCGAACGCCGATGTCTCGGGCGAGGCGATGCTGCACGGCAAGCTGCAGAAATCCGCCGTGATCGAGCGCGGCGGCGAAAAGCTGGGCCTGATCGGCCTGACGCCGCAGGACACCGATGAGCTGTCCAGCCCCGGCCCGAACGTGATCTTCACCGATCCGGTGGATGCGGTGCAGTCCGAGGTGGACAAGCTGACGGCCGAGGGCGTCAACAAGATCATCGTGCTGTCGCATTCCGGCTATGAGGTGGATAAGCGCATCGCGGCCGAAACCACCGGCATCGACGTCATCGTCGGCGGCCATGACAACACCTATCTCTCCAACACCGCGGAAGGCGCCAAGGGCCCCTATCCGACCATGGTGGGCGGCACCGCCATCGTGCAGGCCTATGCCTACGGCAAGTTCCTGGGCGAGCTGAACGTGACCTTCGACGACGCGGGCGTGATCACCGAGGCCACGGGCGAGCCGATCATCATGGACGCCGCCGTGACCGAGGACGCGGCCACCAAGGCCCGCATCGGCGAGCTTGCCCAGCCGCTGGACGAGATCCGCAACCGCGTGGTGGCCGAGGCTGCCGAGGCGATCGAGGGCGACCGCTCGGTCTGCCGGGCGATGGAATGCCCGATGGGCAACCTGGTGGCCGACGCGATGCTCGACCGGGTGAAGGGGCAGGGCATCCAGATCGCCTTCCAGAACGGCGGCGGCCTGCGCGCCTCGATCGACGCGGGCCCGGTGACCATGGGCGAGGTGCTGACGGTTCTGCCGTTCCAGAACACGCTGGCCACGTTCCAGACCACCGGCCAGACGGTCCTTGCGGCGCTGGAAAACGGTGTCAGCCAGGTCGAGGAAGGCGCCGGCCGCTTCCCGCAGGTCGCGGGGCTGAAATTCACCTGGGACCCCACCGGCGCGCCCGGCGCGCGCGTCACCAGCGTGATGGTGAAGGAAGGCGACGCCTTCGTGCCGCTGGATCTGGAAAAGACCTATGGCGTGGTGACGAACAACTTCGTGCGCAATGGCGGCGACGGCTACAAGATGTTCGTCAGCGATGCCGCCAATGTCTATGATTTCGGCCCCGACCTGGCCGATGTGACGGCGGAATACCTGGCCGCGAACGCCCCCTACCAGCCCTATACCGACGGCCGCATTTCGCAGTGACCGTCCCGGGCCGGAGGGCCGGGCCCTCGGGGCGCGCCGGACACCGGCGCGCCCTTTCTATGTCCCGTTGTTCCACCTGTGCACGGCAGAGGAGATCCGCGCGCCGAAGCGGCGGGCGGTCTCCAGATCCCCCGGCCCGATCAGCCGGGATTTGTCGCGCGAGGAGGTCGCCATCAGGCCCAGCCAGCTGCCGTCGCGGTTGATCCCCGGGTTTCCGGGCCTCACCGGGGTGCCGATTTCGGCCTGCCCGACCCAGATCATGCCCATCTGAGCCGCGTAGACGGCCATGCGCTGCAGCGCGCTCAGCTTGTCGCCCGAGCCGTGGGTCGCAACGGTGAATCCGGCCGCGATCTTGTCGGCCCATCGCATCTCTTCCCAGCGGTCCGAGGCGCGCTCGAGAAACAGGTCGAACTCGGCCGCGGTCGAGCCCATATAGGTCGGCGCGCCGAAGACGATGGCATCCGCCGCATCCAGCGCGTCCCAGTCGGCGCCGGTCATATCGGTGACGTCGATGGGGCGGGTGCCGCATCCCTTCGCCCCGCTGGCGATGGCTTGGGCCAGGCGCCTTGTGTGGCCGGCGCCCGAGAAATACGGCAGGCAGATGCAGCTTCGGGTCATGGGGCGACTGTGTGGCAGCCCGGCCGCGCTGACAACCCCGGATGGGCTCCGCTATGCCAGCAGGTCGGGGCGGAACACCATGACCGCCCCCAGCCCCAGCAGCACCACGCCCCCGATCAGATGCGAGATGCGCGCATAGCGCCCGGTGGCGGCGACGGCGCGCAGGGTGATCATGGCGATCACGAAGAGCGCGGCATCGTCGAGAAGGAACACCGCCAGATAGAGCCCCAGATAGCCGTAATAGGCGGCTTGCGGCAGGTCGTGCATGCTCAGCATCTGGGTATAGACCGCCGGCACGCCGGCCGAGCAGACCAGCTCCACCAGGTTCACCGCCACGGCCAGCGCTCCCACGCCCAGCGCGGCCACCGGCAGGCTGGGCTGTTCCACCATGCGGCGGAAGGCGTCCGAGATGCGCTTGCGCCCTCCGCCGGGGGTGATGCGGCAGACGCCCTCGGGGTTGGTCCAGAACTCGCGCAGGTAATAGGCGCCGGCCGCCAGAGCCAGCGCGCCGATGCCCAAACGCAGCCAGGCCACCGCGCCGAGCCACAGAACCACGTTCAGCCAGGCGCTCATCACCGCGAAATACATCGCCCCCGTCGCGCCCAGGAACACCAGCCCCAGGATCCACATCCGGCGGCTGTCCCGCACCCCCAGCAGCAGCCCGATCAGAAGCGCCAGCACCCACATGGCGCAGGGGTTGAACCCGTCGACACCGGCCAGGACGATGGTCAGGAGGGGCAGCGACAGCCCCCTCACATCGACCTCGCCCAGCAGCGGCAGGGTGACGGTCTCGGGATCGCCGGGTCCGGTGGTCATCGCGTTCGCCTGCGGCGCGCGCAAATCGGCGACAATGTCCTGGCAGGGGGCATCGCGGCACAGCGCGATCATCTCGGCATAGCGCTGCGGGCTGCGCGACTGGGAAAAGCCCAGCTCATGGGCCGTCCCGATCACCACCAGCGGCACCGCTGGCGTGCGCAGCTCCAGCAGTTCGACCGTGGCGCGGAAGAGATCGTTGTTTTCGCGCGAAGGGCCCAGCTCCACAAGGTCGATGTGGAGATCGGGGTCGGCCATCTGCAGCCGGTCCAGGGCCGTCTTCGCCGCCTGGCAATAGGGGCAGCCCTCCTGCCAGAAGACATGCGCCGTCACGTCCTGCGCCGGCGCCGGGCGCAGGGCGGTCAGCAGCAGCAAGAGGATGCCGGCAAGGCAAGACAGGCGCATGATCGGCCTCGGTCGTTCCAATCGGTCCGCGGGATGGGTCAAGCCTAGCCTCGCGCGGGGGGCGCGCCTTGATCCGGGTCAAACCGGCTGCTGGCCAAGCCGCGCGCGGCTGCCTAGTCTGGCCGCATGTGCGGACGGTTCTCGATCACCATGCCCCATGCCGCCATGGCGTGGCTGTTCCAGGCCGCGCCCGCCAACGACCTGCCGCCGGTCCCCAACTACAACGTCTGCCCCACCAACCCCGTGGCCTCCGTCACCAGCGACGCGGGCCGGCGCCATCTGCGGCCGATGCGCTGGGGCTTCGTCCCGCAGTGGTACAAGACCCCCGGCGACGGCC
>ENA-ORCU01000374-ORCU01000374.1-marine-metagenome-genome-assembly--contig:-NODE-374-length-17493-cov-2.984497_pt1 | contig 17493 bp, 9 predicted proteins | sample MGYA00248631_ERZ508512 | MGnify/ENA primary metagenome ERZ508512 (study PRJEB26183, sample SAMN06268844) | marine metagenome | isolation source: Tt an P1 anaerobic enrichment on pine from sediment taken...
TTTTTCAGCGTCGGGCGTCTGAGGTTAATATTGAGGTGATGCGTGGCAGTCTGCTGATCTCTATTTCGTACAGGCAGTTGCAGGATGTTTACAAAGCGTTCCCGGAGGCGGAGGTTTTCAGTCGGTGCATTTCATTGCAATACGTCTACTATCATGCGCAGCGGGCCCGCGAGCTTGTCGGTACTTCGGCCTGGGAGCGTTACCGGCGATTGCTGAAGACACACCCCGGCATTGAACTAAAGCTATCCAAGACGATCATCGCTTCCTATTTGAATATTGCCCCGCAGACACTCGCGAAAATGATCAGGGAGCGGGGACATCCCTGATGACTTAGGGGCTACCTCCTGCATTTGATTAATTATTGAGTATTCATCATCACTTTTTCTTGATCTTCCTGTCTGGATCAGGTTTTTTTGACGATTTCTTGTTGCCACAGGTTAAATGAATTTGTGTATGAAGTTCAATTTTTTTGAATGTGAATTCGCTTTTTTATGAATCCACCTTCATTCATTTTTTAACTGAGATTCTGGTATTTCGTAATCCAGATTCTGAGTAAAAAAAGGTGGCTCCACTACTTTTAATACAGGACAAAAACTGTAAAAAGATGGGGCGCGAAGCAAGTCAATCCGGGTGTTTCTATGATGTGTCAATGATGCGGTTCTTTGAGCGGATTGTTGCTATCCGCGTTTACCTGCTATATTCCCCCAAGTCGCATATCCGAACGCAAAACCTTTGGAGGTTGGCCCTCTTCCGGCGGGGCTTTCCCGCCGATACGCCGATATAGGGTGCCGGTCTTTCTGAAGGATTTCCAGCACAGGTCTTTCCCACCAAAGTGGAAGTTTCAAGTCAAAATCATTTTTTTAAATTAAAAACAAAACAAGCATGAAAAAGTATGCATTAATTCTTATTGCTGTGGTCACGGTGTTGACCGCAAGCGCTTTTGTGATTACGAACGAAAGTAAGGTGGAGTCGTCCTCCACGTATTGGTTTTTGATGGATGCATCAGGAACAAGTGTGACCACAACCCAGGTGTCCAGCCCGGATGACCTTTGTCCCGACAAGCTAGAAGATCCTGATTGCGCCCGTGAATACTCGGAAAGTCAAACGGAAGTGATTGCCGGTGTACGCAGGGTCAAGCCTTCGGAAGTGAACAACCACATCGATTTCCGTTCAAAGGACTGAACCAAAAAAAGACGCCCTGAAGGCGGGCGCCTTTGGCAGCTAAACTCAAACCCGGGGTGGCAAACCCCGGGTTTTGCATACACTATTCCCGGATGTTCTGGGGGATACCGGAGAGTTGAATCACATCATCGGCAATAGGTAAGACATAGTTGGGACTGCCGGGCTCCAGCTGGTAAAGCGTTCCGTCCAGGTTTCGGTAAAGTGTTGTGGCGGTGGAAGGATCCAGGTTCAGCCGTCTTAAGTCCATCCACCGGATGCCGCGAAACAGCAGCTCCTTTCGTCTTTCAAGCAAGATCAAGGACAGGGCTTCCTGCTGATCAGTTACACTCAGCGGACTGTAGCCTCCCGTTTCAAACCGGGTAACCAACAGGTCATTCAGGGTATGGATGGCTTCTTCGACCAATCCCTGGCGGGCCAGGCATTCCGCTTTGGTCAGGTAACACTCGTCGATAGCCAGTCCGTTGAAGATCTGCAGGGAACCATCATAACTTCCCTTGAAAGTATAGTTTCCACTGACTGTCCGGAACCAGGCTGCCTTGCGGATATCGTCCTCCGCATAGGAACGAAACAAGGTTGAATCCATAATCAGCCGCGAGCTCGACAGGGTTGAGTAGCGGGTCATGCGGCTGTGAAAAATCACCTCACTGTTATACCGCTCCATCGGGTACGGGGCTTCGGTATTGAGGCTGTTAAAATCGATCAACTCATAGCCGGTGTCAAGGGCCAGTCCGGCATATTCCAGGGCTTTGTCGTAATCCTGCATGGTCAGGTATACCCGTGAGAGCAGCGCGCAGGCTGCCGCTTTTACCGGCCGGGTTTTATAAGGATCAGATTCTGGGAGTAGTTCCAAAGCATCGGTCAGATCGGCCAGAATCCGGTCGTAGGTCTCCTGCACCGTTGCCCGGCCAACATGGACGTTCAGGTCAGAGGTCAGGCGCAAGGGCAGCCCATAGCCATCGTTGGCGCCGGACTTATCATAGGGGGCACAAAACAGCTGGGACAACTGGTAAAAAGCATGAGCGCGGTGAAACAGGGCGCTGCCTTTCAACTGGTTCCACCGGGCAGGATCGGCGGATGGATCGAGCTCCGCCAGCCCTTCCAGTACATAGTTGGCGTAGAAGACCTGTTGATAGCGGTTGTTCCAGTCAATGGAAACCGAGCCTTCCCAAATCTCTTTGGCCCAGATATAGCCGTTTTTCATGTACTGCGAAGACAGACTGTTCCAACGGTCAAACAGCATATAGTAGTCGTCCGATGACAGCTCACCCATACCGGGTAGGTTGGCATTGTGGACATCAAAATAATCGAGCATGGCCTGCAAATCGTCCAGGGTGGATGGAACAACCAGCTTTTTATCCGGTTTGCTGTCCAGAAAATCGTCGGTGCAGGCCAGCAGACCCAACAAAAACAGGATGAATAATGGTGTAATGTATCTCATAATTGATTAAAGTGTGATGTTAATACCGAATGAATACGTTGGCGAAGCGGGGTACTGCCGGAAGATATAGTCCGGGTCGAGCCCCTGCTTGTTGGCCCGCCAGATGATACTGAGCTGGTTGACATAGCCATAGACCGATACCTTGCTGAAGGGAAGCCACCGGTGCCTGGCGCGCTGCAAGTCATAGGACAGATTGATATCCTGGAAGCGGATATGATCCCCTTTTTCGACCAGGATATCGGCATAGGTGTAGACAAAGTCGCGTGAGCTGCTGGTTCCGGCTACGGGCATCGACGGTACCTGCGTGAGCAGCTCATCGCCCGGCTGCATCCAGCGCTCGCTGTATTCCTCATGGCCAATCCAGTTGTTAAACAGCGCCGAGTAACTCAGCGAAGGCCTCCGGAAATAGTACCCGAACTTGTAGCTGATGGTAAAGCCCACGGTGAAATCTCCCAGCCGGAAGTTGTTGCGCAGCGAACCAAAATCGGTGGGCAGGACCGGGCCGCTGTAAACCAGATCCTCCAGACTCAGGTTTGACAGGATGGATGCGTAATCCTTGGTGACCTCCCCGTCCAGGTAGATCTGCGGGTCACCGGTCTGTGGGTCCAGTCCCGCCCATTCCAGGCTGTAGAGGCTGTAGCGTGGGTTTCCCGGCACAGGGGTGGCAATGGATGAGAAGTAGCTGGAAATCGTATTACTCTCATAATCGTAACGGGTAATCTTGTTGGTGGCCCTGCTGTACAGCAGCTGTGCTGTCCAGTTCAGCTTCCCGATGCTTTGATGCACGTTCAGCTGCACATCAAATCCCTGGCCCTCCAGGGCTGAGTTGTTGCCGGTAAACTCATTTCGCCCGCCCACGCTGTAACCAATGGTAGGATCCAGCGGCGCGCGGCCAATCAGGTCATCGCCCCGCTTGAGATAATACTCAATACTGCCCAACAGCAAATGGTTTTTACTTTCAAAGTCAATTCCGAAGTTGACCATTTTGACTTTCTCCCACCTGAGGTTGGGGTTTGGCGGGGTCATCACCTGCACATAGGGCAGGCCGGTCACCGAGTTGGTACGATAATAGCCCGTGGCGTAGGCGGTCAGTGACTTGTTGACATTCCCGCTGTATCCATAGGTGCTCCGAAGCTTCAGCACCGGCAGCAGGTCGCGTAGCGGGAAGAAGGATTCCGAGCTGATCTGCCAGCCCACACCGGCTGACCACAGCGGAACGCCTTTGTTGTTGGCATCCACCCCAAACAGGTTGGATTCATCTTTCCGGGCACTGGCTGTGAGCATATAACGTTCCTGCAGCGTGTAAGACAGGTTGCCGTAGTACGACCGGTTCCGGTCTGTGAGGTATGTTAAGGACGACCGATCGGGAATGGTGGATGTTGACCCTGTGGGCGAGAGCAGGTAGCTGGTGGTATAATCCACCCGCGAGGTGGTCAGCAGCTCATCGCTGTAGCCATACACCCGGTCCGACAGGCCGGTGGTGCGGGCCTGGCGGACCTCTGTTCCGGCCAGCACACTGAGCCGGTGACGGTCACCCCAATTCTTGTCTACATTAAGCTGGGCCCTGCCCGAATGCGAAACAAGGGACAGGTAGCTGTTGTCCAGAATGCCGCCATGAGGAACAGGGAACTGCAAGCTACCATCGCCGTCGGTATAGGCATACTGGTTGATCATATTGCGCGTGTAATACATTTCCTGGCTTTGGAAATCACGAATATGCCGATCCTGGTTTTCATACTGGTAGCGACCCTCCACATTAAGCCAGGAGGTCAGGCGGTAGTTAACCGCCGTGTTGATCCGGATATCATCCGTTTGAATTGTGTAATCCTTGTTTTGCAGCTCCTGCAAGGGGACATACGACCAGTCCAGCAAACCGTTGGCCTGCGCCTGGCTCACATAAGCGGTATTGTAATCACGCACCACCGCCAGTAGATTCCCGTTGTCATCGGCCAGACGGGCATAGGGGTACAGGCCGTAAGTTCCCCCGCTGGTTATTGCGGCGCTTCCGCCATTGTTTTGTTCCTGCAGGCTGTGGACATACTGGATACCCGATGAAATCTCCAGCGAAGCCGTGGGATGATAAGTCAGCATGGAATTGACCGTAACCCGGTCCAACTGGTTTCGAACCAGGTTTTCCTGGTTTTGGTCCAGTCCGCCACTTAAATAGTAGCGGATCGCTGATCCGCCTCCTTTCATGGAAAAGGAATGTTGCCGGTTGACACTGTTGTGGTACAGGTATTTGCTAAAGTCCCGGCGCACATCCAGCTGCCGGTAGCGGTCCAGCTGCGTTTGGGCTTCCGTATCGCTGATCTGCCCGTCGCGGCGGGCAATCAACAGCTCCACCACCGGCGACATGGCCGGCTGGGCTGAATAATCTTCCATCCAGGTGTAATAGTTTTGTTCAAACAGGCTTTGTTCCACATCAATAAAATCCGAAGCATCCAAAAACTGCGGGTTGTCGAACACATCCGGCTTGCGGCCAATGGTCACACTGTTGTTGATCTGGATGGTCATTGGCTGCTCCAGCCGGCCTTTTTTGGTGGTAATCACAATCACCCCGTTACCGGCCCGCACGCCCCAGATGGAAGCGGCAGCGGCATCCTTCAAAATGGTGATGCTCTCAATATCGTTCGGGTTCAGGTTGTCCAAATCCCCTTCGTAGGGAAAATTATCAACAATCACCAGCGGGCTTTCCTCCGACTGGATGGTACTTTGTCCGCGGATACTCAGCGAGGGAGAGCCGTCAAAACGGCGGTCAAACAGTAAGGCCGGGGTGATGTTCTCCAGCCGGCTCAGCACATCAGTACTCACCGCCCGGTTCACCAGCCGGTTGTCGATGTGGGTGTAGGACCCCAGGGTTTTATCATTCGAGAGGGTTTGGTAGCCCGTTGAAACCACCACCTCGCCGATGGAGATCACCTCCTGTTCGAGGTAAATGTTCAGCGGGCTTCCATCGCCCGGAGCATAAACCGTTTGCCGGAAATACCCGACATGGGACACATGAAGAGCCGATTCACCGGCCGGCAGGGTTAGCTCGAAATGGCCGAGACTGTCGGTTACGGCCGATGCCGAATAATCAGCCGTGGAGATGAAAACCCCGGGCAGGGCTTTTCCGCCGGTTTCAAACACGGTACCCGCTACCCGCCCGGGCTGGGCAAACAATCGGGCCGGCCAAGCGAGAACCAGCCCAAGGATCAGTAGACAATGAATTTTCTTTTGCATAAAGTGGTAGGATAAAATTTGTTTTTAATCAAGTTTTTGAATTACAAGCAGGTCAATCTCGCAGCGTCCCTGTTCAAGGTAGAGTCCGTAGGGTTTCACAGCGGAGCTGAATAGGCGGATATCCTTCACGTCGGTTGGAAAGCTGATATCGATCTCGCCGGTCAGGCCCGTGCGGTCAATCACCGGATGGGGATCATCCTTGTAGAGGCCGGTCACCGCCCGGTAGAAGTTTTCAAAGGGCTGCCTGCGATAAACCAGCCGGTTTGGCTCATCGTTGATAATCTCTGGCTTGGCGCTTTTGGACAGCAGCCTTTCCGGCGCGCCATTGTGTTTGAGCACCCAGCATTGGATTGTTCGTTTTTCAACGACCGCATGAAGCTTATAACAGGTGCCGAAAAAGCGGTTCAGGTCATCCAGCATCAGCTGGCCGGCCCAGGCTTTTTGGTCCGACGGGATGATCAGCTCGTAACAGTAATACCGGTCGCGGGCGGCAGGCGAGTAGGCTGGCACATCCGGTGGAGGCAGCACCTGCTGCCGGTCAAAATCCAGGATGCAGCGGTTGGCTTGCGCCAGAGACCCGTCGCCCAGGTAGCGCATGGCGGTGCGGTACAACTGCACAACAGTACCATTCATAGCCCTTAGCTTGTAGCGGTTCAGGCTGTCGGTGTACACTCCGCCCCCTCCAATACCATCGAGGTAGCCGGTAATCACCGAGTGGTACTGCAAATCGGAAGCCTTGCCGCCATTGCCATTAACCAGCAGTGGCTGGGTTGGGTCGTAGTCGAAATTGCTTTTCTTTTCGGCCAGTGGCGTGGGGTTGGATGAAAACCGGTTTCGAATGTTTTCCGCCGTGACTTCCGATTCGCCGGTGATGGCCACCACTTTCCCGTCTTTGATCCACACCTCGTGGGGAACATGGTTATGGGGAAACAGCCCGGATAGGGCTTCATCGCCCGTTACCGATGGCAGGGTGACCTTGCGGGCAGCAAAGAATTTGGCAATCGCGGCTTTGTTCTGCGAGGTCACCATCAGGATCTGGAGCTGGCCATCAAACTCGCGCTGGAGCTGTTCGAGCCGCGGGATGGCTTCAATACACGGGTGACACCAGGTAGCCCAAAAGTCCAGGATCAGCAGCTTATCTTCGAAATCCGACAGGCGGGCGGTTTCACCGGGGTAGTTGAGCCCCTCCTTCAGCAGGAGATCAGGAACCGGGTCGCCTGGCTTTAAGGGGCCAGCCGGGGCCTGTTCGGGCGGGCTGCAATGCACAAAATGCAAAAGCATGCCTGCTGTAAACAGGATCAAGCGTACCGGAATTTGGAGTTTGTATCTCATTATCAACTTATTTTAAGGTTTTGGTTTCGTAAAAAGAAGATTAAATACAAAGACACCAAGTCACAACGAATTTGTTATCGGGTAAGGGCCTTCGTGACCTCGTACCCTCGTGACTTCGCGCGTTCGTACCTTCGTACATTCGTCCTTTTCGGTTCGGAAAAGGCATGGCAAGGCCAGGAAGCAGAAAATAGCATTCATACTTTTACAATTTATTGTTTGTGTAACCGGAGGTTTGGTGTTCCCCCAAAACCCCCAGGGTTTCGGAAAACCCTGAAGGTTTACAGACGGGGGTCATTGATGCTGCTGCCCCTGAATTTACGGGGCATGTCGGGGAAATAAAAAACGTTTAAAACGAGGCATAACACATTCGTTTTTGGGATTAATATAGATTTAACACCGGGCTATCTTCGCATCCAGGTTATTTCAAGTTCACGAGCAGGATTCTTTTCAAAGGAAGTAAGTTTGAAAGAGTTAATAAAAATAATGCGGCTTATAAATATTGATTTTGCACAAATAATTATAATCGCAACCAGTATTTTACTAATTTCGTTTTACTATATACAAGTACAGTAACATGGAAACACAAGAAAAACCTTTGAGAAACACACATCACGGACATGCAATCAAGCGGATCCGTCATACCCTGGGAATCAAGCAGGATGCATTAGCCATTGACCTCGGGATTAGCCAAGCCCAAATCTCTAACTACGAACACAGGAAAGTCATTGATGACGATATGCTTGAGAAGTTTGCCAAAGCCCTGAATGTAGCTCCCGAAGTGATTAAAGAACTGGAAGAAGATCCGGTGACCATTATTATTGAAAATAATACCTTTGAAAATAAAGAAGGAAATAACATTGCTTATCTACAAAACGACAATAGTACCAACACATATAACCCGATAAAACAGATTCTCGAACTGAACAAAGAGAAGCAAGCTCTATACGAACGCATGCTTGAGTTGGAAAAAGAAAAGAATGCGTTGCTGGAGAAGTTGTTGAGGGAGAGGAAATAATCATTCACTGAAACTATAATGGAGCTTCATTCCTCAAAAGCGAGGTCAAATACCTGGAGGGAGATTGCCCGGTTATTGGGCGAGATGGGGAGGAATAGGTATACAATAGTGATAGGCGATTAAGGAATCCTAGACATTTTGCACATGTATTTGAATAATTATTTAGGACGATTTGCAAAAAGCACTTTTATCCAACACTTTCATGGTTTGTTTTTTAATTCTTCTTTTTGCTTTAAAGATATTTTATTATGGTTGATATAAAACAAGGACAATCAAATAGTACTCCTGCAAGTACCGACTTGTTAATTGAGTTTTTCAAATCAAACGAGTTTAATGGGAAACTTTATACTGGTTATCCTATTCTTTATGCAGGTGGCGATAGTATTACATTGGATGCGCTATGGATTTCAGAAGAATATGGCGTAATTGCTTTTGATTTGATTGAAGGTAATACATTAACAGACAGAGCGGAAACAAGAGATATTCTATATACGAAAATAAAAGCGTTATTATCTCAATATAGAGAACTGAATTTCGGGAGGGAATTTGCAGTTGATATAGAGGTGATTACATATGCGCCAGCTTGCTCGAATAATGGTTATGAATTTACAGCATGTTCTGACGCGGAGTTAATGGCTATCATAGCAGGTTCGTTAAAGCCATGGAAATATCCCCAACTTATGGCACAGACAATTTCTGTAATACAGTCAGTAGTTAAAATTAAACCTTTAGTAAATAGGGATTACGTAAAGCGAGAAAATTCTAAAGGTGCAATAATAAAAAAGCTAGAAGAAACTATTGCTAATCTTGATAGCCAGCAGGAGACAGCAATTATTGAATATAGTGGAGGAATACAGCGTATAAGGGGACTTGCAGGTTCTGGTAAAACCATAGTTCTAGCTTTAAAAGCTGCATATTTGCATGCTACCAATTCAGATTGGAATATTGCAGTTACCTTTAACACCAGAGCTCTTAAAAATCAGTTTAAAGATTTAATTGAGTTATTCTGCATTCAAAAAACGGGAAAGAAACCCAACCCTGAGAAACTTAGGATAATACAAGCGTGGGGAAGTTCATCGAATTCAGGAATCTATTTTGAATTTTGTAAACAAAACAATGTTGAATATTTAGATTTTGGACAAGCCAATTCTCGCTCAGTAGACATTCATAAAAGTCCCTTTGACTTTGCTTGTTCTACTGCATTGGAGCAAACGAAAAATAGTGTAATAATGCCTTCATATGATGCAATTCTTGTCGATGAGGCTCAGGATCTTTCTGAGTCATTCTTGAATCTTTGCTACAAGATCTTAAGTAAAGACAAAAAAGGCGAAAAGCGATTGATTTATGCATATGACGAATTACAAACTTTGAATGAAGGATATTCATTGAGAAATCCAAAGATTATTTTTGACAAAGAAGCAAATGATATTATTCTTGACAAATGTTACAGGAACTCGAGGACTCTATTAACAACAGCTCATAGCCTAGGTTTTGGGGTATATAAGGAAGGACTTGTACAGTTTTTTGACGAGCCAAAATTGTGGCAAGATCTTGGGTATGACATCGAGAAAGGTCCTTTAAAAGGAGGTCAAAATGTAGTTTTATCTAGAAAGCCACTTGCCTCTCATCGTATTCTCGAGGAGAACATTAACGCAGATGAGGTTATACAATTTGAGACTTTTACTTCAAAAGAAGAACAGGCAGCCAAAATTGTTCAAGACATTGAAGCAAACCTCAGGAAAGATGAATTGCGTTGCAGCGATATAATTATAATTAACCCAATGGCTCAGACTACAAAAAATGAAGTTGGGATAATACGAGCTATGCTACAAAAAAAGAGCATTAAAAGCCACATCGCTGGTGTTAATAACCCAGACGTTTTTCATGAAGATGACTCTATTACTTTTACCGGTATTAATCGAGCAAAAGGGAATGAGGTTCCAATGGTCTATATTATTAATGCTCATGAATGTCATTCTCACCCGCTATTTAAGGATAGGGACTTGATACGTCGCCGGAATATTTTATTTACTGCTATGACGAGGAGCAAAGCTTGGGTTCGTGTTTATGGTATAGGTGAAAGAATGAATTTGTTAAAGGCTGAATTTAATCTTGTTAAAGAAAATGATTTTAAATTAGAATTTACTTATCCTACACAAGAAGAGATACAAAGGATGAATACAATTCGTAGAGATATATCACAATCAGAAGAAGAGCAATATCGGAAAGATATTAATATCCTTTCGGAACTTCCAAGTATCGTGGAAAGAATAAAAGCTGGTGATGCATTTGTGGAAGATTATCCAAGTGAAATTCAAGAGATGTTGAAGAAATTAGCTGAATTGTGATATGAATTTACATAAAATATTAGTTAAACAAATCAGTTCAATAACTGAGCAGCTAATTATATCTAGCTTTTCCATTAGAGAGAATTATGTCGCTCACAGTGAGGGTGATATCTATTGGAGTGGTTATAAGAACATTGCCTTTACACTCAAGAAACAGCCTTATGATGTAATCTATGAGCAATGTATTAAGGAAAAAGCTTATAATTTTATTTTATTAGATAATGCCTTAATCCAAATGATGTATCGGATTGTCGATAATCAAATCGTGAGTCATAGATTAGCATATCTTCCTCATCCAAATTTTCTTAATTATCAAGACAGCCCTGAAGACTTTGAAGAGTTATTTTATGGAAATGAGTTATTTACAGACATTATTGAAAAGAGGGTATTAACTGTCCCGATTCGGTTTGACTTTGATGTTGATAATTTAAAACATGTCGAATTTGATCATGCAAAGTCTCACATAACACTTGGTAACTATAAAAATTGTCGAATTCCTGCAACTAAGCCAATTACACCTAATCGCTTTATGTTATTTGTTTTACGAAGCTTTTATTTTGACCGATTTATTGAATATTATACGAACAGGGATTTTAGGTGTAATATCGCTTTTGAAGATTGCATTACTGATAATGAAAGAGAATTGTTGTATGTAAGTACTTGAGCACTTGATTTAAATATGAGGATGGATGTAGTTTAAAGAATTTTCGAGAGACAACTCTCAACCGGCAGTACTCCAATGTATTTTGCCTGAGTCCGTAAGAAAATCTACCGTAATGGAAGGTTTTCAGTTTTTCTTACACCTTGATGCGCAAAAAAAATGAAGGTTTATTTTACTATATCAATAGTCTAAGATTCTTTTATGAGTAAAGCTGGAACTTATTCAAACCAAGGAGATGATTACCAAAGAGCAATAGCTATAAATTGGGTAATTAAGTTGTTGACTAATGATTCAATTGAATACGTACAGGTTGAGTCCAACGGATTATCTGGTAAAAAAGAAAAGGTTACTGTAGATGATATTGTTATTGTCTATAAAGATGGCACGAGAAAACACATTCAAGCAAAAAAAAATCAAACGCAGGAAAGATCATGGTCAATAAAGGATTGGGGGAGTGAACTACCTAAGATCCTTGATCAGTTAGAACAAGGAGAACACATTACTGTTGAATTGTATTCATCCACCCCATTAGGGGAATTCAAAACCCTGCAAAATGAATGTCGTTTATATCCCAATTTCAGGGATTTTAAGCGACAGTTAAGCGTTACAAACACCAAAGCACTTTCAACATTGGTCAAGGAATGGGAACGATCTGAAGAAGAAATTTTCAACTTGCTGAAGAGACTCCGTACAGGTGCTCATCATAATACCGAGGAATGGAGCAAAGTCAACAAAGACTCTTTGAGTAGGATCGTAACGCATCCGTCACTTGCATTGGATACACTTGAGGCTTTTGTGAATAGGCATCAATCAAAAGATTTGATTGACAAATTTGAAATCAGGTCGAAAGATGTACTGGAAGAATTGGCAAGCAAAGGGTTAACGAGGCTTCCAAATTTTGGTGAAAAGGAGATTGTCAATCAGTTTCAAAGAACATCGGCTATCGGTAGAAAAGATTGGAAAAGAACCATTGCAGGTCAAAAAATAACCAGAAAGGAACTAAATGAAATCTTGAACCATATTCGGGATAGAAAAAGTACCATTTTAGTTCAAGATAGACCTGGTAGTGGAAAAACTTGTTTGTTATTAGATTTGGCCGATGCTATTGAAAAGGATAGCAAGTTTCAGTTATTATTTATAAAAGGGGATCGATATGCGGAAATTGACTCCGATGGCAGCTTCCTGCCCAAAGAAATAGTAGAAAGTTGCGGATTATTAAGTTCGGTTTCGCATGTTGTGGTGATAATAGATTCTCTGGATGTTCTTTCTTGTCAGCGTGATCATACTGCGTTAATTTTTTTTCTCAAGCTGATCGATCAACTGCATATTATTCAAAATGTTACTGTTATTGCAGCTTGTAGAGAATTTGATTTAAAATACGACCCAAGACTTCGTGATCGGAAATGGGATGTTGAAATTAAGCTTAACGACTTTGACTTCCAAAATACGGTACTTCCGATCTTAAATAAGTTAGATGCTAGTGTTGAGCAGCTAAACCCAGATTTAAAGGAGTTGCTATGCCTCCCTCAAAATTTAAGTCTTTTTGAAAAGCTATCTGGATTTAACGGTGTATTTAACGTGAGAACAACCTACGACTTATATAAGGCTTTTATAGATTACACATTGAAACAAGATACGGATATTGAAGGGGAGATTTTTGAAAAGATATTCTCAATTGCTGAAAAGCTGCTAAAAGAAAGGGAGCACAGCCTTCCTAAAACGGTTATAAATATGGAAGAATATATTCTTCATAGCTTGGTAAGCAAAGGCGTTCTAAATGAGGAAGCTGACGGAAAAATTGGTTTTAGCCACCAAACCTTGTTTGATAATTTTGTAGCGAGCAATGCTTTACAAAACGGAACTACACTTTCGGAATTGATAACAGAGCATCCACCCTTACCTTTCTATCGGCCATTAGTCCGCAGTTATTTGTTTTTTGTTAGGAGTCAATCGTATAAATCTTTTAGCCGAAATATTCACGAAACTCTTTCAAATAATGCAATAGCATATCATTTCAAAAGGTTAGTAGTAGAAACATATGCGGAGATGATTCCAATAAATGATGATTGGAATTTGATAAGATGGATGTTCTTAAACAATAATGATCTGTTTAAAAGATTCTTTTGGACTTTAAAATCGAGCCATTGGTTTGAGTTAATTGCGTACAAATGGTTTCCATTTTTAATCCATCAGTCGGGCAATAGTGAGTGGTATTCCACTTTTTTAAGGAAACTGGATATATGGATGAATATCTACCCCAATGAAATTGTAGAAATCTGGAATGATGCACTTAAGGAAGATTGGGGAAGAGAGAATATTTGGATAATATCTCATAGTCTAATGCAATTTAAGCATTACCATGTTGAAGGTGTTAAAGATCTTGTTTGCACACTTAAAGATCACAACAATATGGACGCTCATTTTATGGGGACTATCTACTGTAATTATATAGAAGCAACAGGTGACGGCTATGAAATTTTGTGGACCTGGATAACTCGTGATGTTTCAGTAAATGAATTGCATGCCAAGAGCAAAAAAAATGAACTGCATTGCGAAAGTCACGATCTTAAGGATGGAAACTTTCTAAGAAAACACCTTTTAAATTCGGAAGAGTTTCTGAATCTAGCATTAAACTCGTTATTTGATTGGGTTGATAGTTCTCAGTATTGGAATGAAGGAGGATTAAATTGCAAATTACTGGAATATACAAGCATCCCCGGCAGAATATCTCATTTTAGTAGCATCTATATCGAGAATATATCAACACTTTTACAGGCAGTTGAAGAGGCACTTTTAAACCATGCAAGGACTAATTCTGAATGGTGGAAGAGAGAAGAAGTAAAATTTCAAAGATGTAATGAATTGGCTTTTAGATATATAATTATCAAATCGTACTTGAAAAATATTGAGACTAATTTAGGTGGAATAACTACCCAGTTATTAGACAAAGAGCTTTTTGAGTCAGATAAATTGAACTATGAATTGGGTTTACTAATAAATCAATCCTTTCACTTATTGTCAGAGCGAATTCAGGATAAAATAATAGCCGTAATTGAAAATTTGTTCTCTGAGCGTACAGAAAAAGAGGAATATTTAAAAAATTGGTACAATCGTGTTAGGTTCGAATTGTTTATTCGAATCCCAGCTTGTTTTAGGGCAGATCGTGTAAATAATTTCATCGACGAGTTTATCCCACAATTTGGCTATTATGCTCCGTGCAGGGAAGAATATTCAGAGGGTGGATTTGTATATTCTCCTGTGAGTGCTGAAATTTTGGACACTTTAAGCATTGAAGCCCTGTACTCCCTTTTTAGCTATTATAAAGGTTATAATGGGCATAGTTTCCATCCCGCAGATGGTAATAGTGGAGGAACAGAAGAGCTAAGTAGAACCATTTCAATTCTGGCCAAGAATAATCCTGCCAAATACTTAAGGATAGTCAATAGCCCTAAGTTGGATGAATTTCCAGATTCAATTGCAAAACCAATATTAGAAGGAGTCGGCTCTCATATTCATTGTAGATTAGGAAAAGTAAACGATAGTAGTTATAAGCCCATATCCCCTTTGCCAAGCATCAATGATATTGCAAGTCAATTGCTTGGTGGAATTGAAATAAAACACTCTTCATTTGACAATGATATTACTTACGCTAGAATGGTAGAAGACTGTATTGAAGCATTATCAAGTCGAGAAGATTTAGATCGGATTGTTAAATTGCTTATACCATTGAGCAACCATTCTGATCCAGATGGTAAAAGGTTAAATGTTCAAAGGCTAAATGATAATAAAGTTACTTTCAATGATATTGCAAACAATTCAATAAATTGTACAAGAGGAGTTGTTGCTAAATCTGTAATAGAGGTAATGAATAGGTTACTGGATATGGAAATAAAACCATCTGAACTCATTATTAGTTTAATAAGGAGATTGGCTGCAGATAAAGCACAGGAAGTAAGAGCCGCTTTATTGTGGCATCTGCCTTACACTGTTTATAAAAGTAAAGAATTGGGTTGGCAGATTTTTAACATCATATTTAGTAAGAAACAAACGCATCTGTGGGGTTTAGCCGAAAGGTTCCTGTATTACCAGTACCACGAAAACTTTGAAATGGTAAAACCATGCTTGGATAGGATAAAGAATGAAGCAATAGATGAAGCTGGTGCATCATGGGGCAGGCTTTCGGCTCTATGTATGATACAAGGTCACAGTAATCAACAATATTTCTTCAATGAATTAAAGGAAATAAATAAAGTGGATGTTTGGGATGGAGCACTAAGTGTATTTATAGCCAATTTAGAGACGAATCCGGATGGAATATGTCAAGATTCACTGAGAGAATTCATTAAGGAAAACAAAATTCGGAAAGAATTCGGACATAAAATAGATCGAGCCTTTAGGCTAGATGAGAAGGGGAAATGCATCAGCGTTGCGACAGGGAAACTATTTATAGATTCTTTGACTCTAGATGATGATAAAACTCCCCGTATGCATTCTTTTATTGATTGGATTGAGTATCATGCAATAATTAATTCATTGACAGCATTAGAGTTATGTGAAAGCCTACTTTTTAAATTTCGATCATTTGAGCCTAAGCCACGATTGTGGTATTCAAAACCTTTGATTTCCACATTAACTACAGTTTTGCGCGAGGCAGATGAAACGGATGATTTAGATCTGATCAATCGAGCTGTACATCTACAAGATCAATTCTTATTAATAGGTATTGATGGAATGGATGAATATTTTGTGAAGGCAGCAATGTTATAATGCCCTGCCCCTGCTCATTGGGATATGCACCAAAGCGGGCGGTTTGCAGCTGGGCCGGATATGTCATCCGCACCTTATTAACGCCGGATTTTCAATCCGAATGGAAGATAAGAGGTTCATTGGTTAACCCCTGCTCCCCCTCGCTTGAGCGAAGCGGAAACGAGGGGGGCGCTGTCTTGAGTTTGTAACTCATTTTATAAAACCCAGCTCACGGGGAGATGCATCAACCGAGCTGGTTAGGATATGTCGAAAGGCCGGTGGCGGCTGGCTGGAATTTGCCATTCCGGCCTCTTAACCGGGAATAATGTCTGAACAGGATTTTAAAGACATAATGATGGACAGGATTACGCTAGGAGATGAGGGTGAGATCAATGCATTAACCCTCACCGGTGCCGTTTTGCTAATGGGATAAAATAGGGCAACAGCTCATTTAAAACAATACAACAAAGAGCTGCCAAAGATTTTTGTGAAATATTTTACTGGTTAAACATGGCAAATTCAGAAATACTACTCTATCAAACCGAAGATGGACAAACAAAAATTGATGTCCGGCTGGAAGAAGAAACCGTTTGGCTTTCACAAGCACAAATGGGCGAATTGTTTCAGAAAGAACGTTCGGTAATAACTAAGCATATTAAAAACATTTTTGAGGAAGGCGAGCTGGACGAAGAATTGGTATGTGCAAATTTTGCACACACCACTCAACATGGCGCCATTAAAGGAAAAACACAAACACAAAATGTAAAGCTTTATAACCTGGATGTTATTATTTCGGTTGGTTACCGGGTAAAAAGCCATCAGGGGACAAAATTCCGCCAATGGGCAACCGCACGTTTAAAGGAATACATTGTGAAAGGTTTTACAATGAACGATGACCTGCTAAAACAAGCAGGTGGCGGAAATTATTTCGATGAACTATTGGCCCGTATCAGGGATATTCGTTCTTCTGAAAAGGTGTTTTGGCGCAAAGTTTTAGATATTTATGCAACCAGTATCGATTACGACCCATCGCTGGAAATGTCAATGGTGTTTTTTAAAACCGTTCAAAATAAAATGCACTGGGCAGCGCACGGAAAAACTGCTGCTGAGGTAATTTACCAAAGAGTTGATTCGACGGTGCCCAATCTTGGTCTTAGTAGTTTTAAAGGCACAAAACCGACAAAACAGGAAGCGGAAATTGCAAAAAATTATCTGTCGGAACAAGAATTGGATATCTTAAACCGGATTGTTACAGCATATCTTGAAATAGCGGAAATCCAAGCACTCAACCAAACCCCAATGTACATGAAAGACTGGATTGAGCAATTGGATAGTTTTCTGCAATTAACAAGAAAAGATGTTTTGAATCACGCCGGAACAATAAGCCACAAGCAAGCTTTACAGAAAGCACATTCGGAATATGAGAAATATAAAGCGCTTAAACAAAATGAATTGTCGGAAGTGGAAAAACATTTTTTGGAACAAATAACTGATACCACAAAAAAGCTGAAAAACAAGAAAAAAAAGTAGTATTCCCCGGCCTGCCCCT
>ENA-ORCU01000375-ORCU01000375.1-marine-metagenome-genome-assembly--contig:-NODE-375-length-17483-cov-2.740319_pt1 | contig 17483 bp, 14 predicted proteins | sample MGYA00248631_ERZ508512 | MGnify/ENA primary metagenome ERZ508512 (study PRJEB26183, sample SAMN06268844) | marine metagenome | isolation source: Tt an P1 anaerobic enrichment on pine from sediment taken...
GAAGGCCATGTCCGGCCGCGAACTCGAAGCCCATGCCCTGACCAGCGCCGCCATGAAGCTGAAGGCGCTGCAGACGACCTGGGATCCGGAAAACGACGGCAGATACCCGGAGCTGGCCAGCGCCGTCCAGCACAACCAGCGGCTCTGGAGCATCTTCCAGGCGGAGCTCTCCACCGATGAAAACCCCCTGCCGGCAGCAATCCGCGAACAGCTCCTCTCCATCAGCCTCTTTGTGGACAGGCAGTCCTTCGACCTCCTGGCCCAGCCTTCCCTCGCGAAGATCAAACCCCTCGTCGACATCAACCTCGCCATCGCCGCCGGCCTCCGGGGGAGCGCCGCTGCCGAAGCCGCCTAGCCTTGCAGCATCCCGAGAACCTGCCGTTTCTCCGCCCGGAACCGGTTGCGGAGGGCCGAGGCCAGGGCCGGGGCGAGATAGGGCAGCGTCAGGCGGCGGAACACGCGCAGGGGTGTCGCGCCGAGGTCCAGCGCGGCCTCTTCCAGCTCCACCGGCTGGCGCTGCAGCCGCGCCATCAGGATGAGCATCGGATAGCCCGCGACGAAGGTCGCCTGCGCCATGATGATGGTGAAAAGCCCCGCATTCACCCCCAGCCGCCCCCAGAAGACCAGCGCCGACAGTCCCAGCACGATCCCCGGCGCCAGCATCGGCGACAGCAGCACCCACCACAGCACCCCGTTCGCCCGCGCCCGCCAGCGGGTCAGCAGCACCGCGCCCGCAAGCCCAAGGATCAGCGACAGCGGCACCACCACCGCCGCCACGCTGAGCGAATTGCCGAAACACCCGGCAAACCGCTCCCGGTCCAGCGCGCGCAGCACCGGGTCGGCCCGCAGCGCCTCTTCCGGCCTCCAGAAAAAGGCATACCACTTGCCCGTCAGCCCCTGCCAGTCGGTGACCGAGGGGGGCGAGGCGTCGTTGAAGGACGACAGGATCATCAGGATCAGCGGGCCGAACATGAAGGCCAGGAAGGCCCAGGTGTAGAACGAAAGAAGCCGGTTGGCGGTCATTGCACCCTCGCGAAATCCCTGAGCCGCGTGCGCATGGCCCACATGAACAGCCCCACGATGACGAAGCACACCAGCGTGTAGGAGAAGCTGTAGGCCGCCCCGACATTGGAATTCTCGGACTCGAAGAACTTGTTGTAGATCGTCTGGCTGAACCACTCCGCCTGCAGCCCGCGCGAGATGATCCGCGGCACCGAGAAGGCGCCGGCCGCCAGCATGAACGTGGCGATGGTGCCCACCGCGATGCCGGGCTTGGCATGCGGAATGATGATGCGGGCATGCACGCGCCAGGGGCTCGCGCCCAGGTCGCGCGCCGCTTCGATCTGGTTGCGGTCCAGCGTCGACATCACGTTGTAGATCGGAAAGACCATGAACAGCACATAGGTGTAGACGATCACCACGAAGACGGTGGCCGGGCTGCGCTTGAGCTGCAGCGGCTCGTCGATCAGCCCCGCCCAGCTCAAGAGCCCGTTGATCAGCCCCTGGCTGTCGATGATCGTGGTCCAGGCATAGACGCGCATCAGCTCCACGATGGCATAGGGAATGACGAGCCCGAGAAAGAGCCACAGCGCCCGCTCGGGCGTCGTGGCCAGCGCAACCTTGTAGGCCATCGGGTAGCAAAGGATCAGCGCCAGCCCGGTGGCCATGACCGCAAACAGGAGGGTGCGGGACAGCGTGATCAGGCCGATGCGCTCATAGGTCTCTCCGTCGCGCTCGAACCGCAGGCCGGCAAGCCCCATGAGGCGTTTCGACAGCTTCGCGTCCTCTATCACCTTCTGCCCGGGCGAAAGCGGGATCGCCCGCGCCGCCACCAGCCAGCCGAAATTGCCGAGCGTATAGGGGTTGGCGCTGGCCTCGCGCTCCCTGAGATCGAGGTAGAGCACCTGGGCCAGTTCCGCGATCTCCGCGGCCGTCCGCTTCTGCGCCGCGATCGGCGCGCTGTCCGGGACGGCAAGCAGCGGCAGACCATAGGCGGTGTCGAGGAACGCCTGGTCCTCCCCCTCGCCGCGCACCAGCTGGCTGTGGGTCGTGGCCCGGTCGCATTGCAGGACATAGGGGCGGGCGGCCTTTCGGCCTTCCCCGCCGGGGCCCATGCCGGAAAGCGAGGGAACGGCCATGCCCGACGCCGACGGAAAAGCCATCGCGGACGCCGAGGGCACGGCCATCGCCGAAGCAGACGGCACCGCCATGCCCGAGGCCGAGGGCACGGCCATCCCGCCGCTGCTGCCCTGGCCTTGCGCCACCGGCGCGGCATAGGCGTCGAGCACCGATATGCAGGTCCTGGCGTCGCGCGCCAGCGCGGCCGCCACCGAGCTGTCCAGCGCCCGTTTCGGCGCCGTCAGCGCACGCTCCAGCATGGTGAGTTGCGGCAGGATGATCAGCACCAGCCCCCACAGGGCCACGGCCAGGAAGAAGAAAAGCGTCAGGCCCCGCCCGTATCCCGTCAGCAGCCCCCTCATTGCGCCGCCATCTCCGCGCCGGTGTGGGCCAGCTCGCCTGCAGGCAGGACCACCGCCTGATCGGCGTCGAAGCCCAGCTCGGTGTCCTCCCCGGCCGTCACGCCAGAGGCGCGCCCGTCATTGGTCATGTGCAGCGCCACCTCCTGCCCCCCGGCCCGGAAGAAGAGGTTGAGGAACGGCCCCTCAAGGTCGCGCCGGGCCAGCCGCCCGGCGAGCCTGTTCTCGGCCGCGCCAAGCCGCAGCGCCTCGGGCCGCACGAACAGCATCGCGGCCGCGCCCGCGGCCAGCGCCCTGGGGTTGCGGGCCCGGAACCGGCCATGCGCGGTGGCGATGGTGGCAAGGCCCGGCGCCGCGCTCTCGATCCGGCCCTCGAAATGGTTGGTCTCCCCCACGAAGCTCGCCGCGAAGGCCGTGGCCGGGTCGGAATAGACCTCGTCGCCGGTGCCGACCTGCTCGATCACGCCTGCGTTCATCACCGCGATGCGGTCGGACATGGTCAGCGCCTCGCCCTGGTCATGGGTGATGTAGATGAAGGTCACGCCGGTCTTCCGCTGGATCGCGCGCAGCTCGGCGCGCATGTGCTGGCGCAGCTTCAGGTCCAGCGCCGAAAGCGGCTCGTCCAGCAGCAGAACCGCGGGCTCCACCGCCAGCGCGCGCGCGATCGCCACCCGCTGACGCTGCCCGCCCGAAAGCTCCCCCGGTTTCTTCTCGGCCTGATCGCCCAGCGCCACCAGCTCCAGCAATTCCTGCGCCCTGTCCCGGCGCGCCCGCCTGGACACCCCGCGCGCCTCCAGCCCGAAGGCCACGTTCTCCCAAACCGGCATCAGCGGGAAAAGCGCCAGGTTCTGAAAGATCAGCGCCGTGGGCCGCGCATTGGGGCCGCTCCCGGCCATGTCCTCGCCGCCGATCAGCACCTGCCCGCGCGAGGGCTCGATGAAGCCCGAGACGGCGCGCAGGATGGTCGTCTTGCCACAGCCCGAGGGGCCCAGGATGGAAAAGAACTCCCCCGCCCCGATATGCAGATCGGTGGGCTGCACCGCCGTGAAACCGTTGGGATAGGTGATCGAAACGCCGCTCAGGCGCACGTCCTTGCCGCGCATCGGGCTCTCCTGTCATTGGCCGGAACGCGGCCCGGCTCTTCTTCTTGGCCGAAATACTCCCGCCGGAGGCTCCCGCAGGCGCCACCCGGCGCGGGCTCAGCCGAAAAGGCGCGCCCCGCGTTGCCACGGGGCGCCCGGATGGCGAGCGCGCTCAGGCGTTGGTGATGATCTCGACGAACTCGTTGCGGACCGGCGCGAAGAACGGCGTGTCGGCCTGCCACCACCACATGTTCGACAGAACCTCGGCGGTGTAGACCTGGTTGAACTGCGTCTTGAACTCTTCCGAGGCGTGCTCGGCCGCGCCCTGAACGGCGGAGTTGTAGCCGGTGTTGTTGGCGAACATGCCGCCCACTTCCGGCTGCAGCATGAAGTTCATGAAGGCGATCGCCTGCGCGCGGTTCTCGGCCCGCTTCAGCATGCCGAAGCTGTCGAGCCAGGTGATGATGCCCTCTTTCGGCGCGCGGTAGACGAAGTTGCTGTTTTCGCGGTTCAGCAGCAGGCCGGTGGTGTCCCAGGTCTGGCCGATGACGCAGCCGGCTTCCTTGAAGGCGGCGGTCGCCTCGGTGGCGTTGTTCCAGAAGGCGCCGAAGTTTTCCTTGCGCTCGATGATCCACTTGGCCACTTCGCCCCAGACGCGGCGGGCGTCGTCCTCGGACTTGTAGACGTCGAGCATGCGGTTCGACGGCACCTCGCCGATCGCGTCGAGGTAAAGGCCCGTGCCCATGATCACCGATTTCTGGCGGAAGGCGGCGGCGCCTTTGGCCTCGGGGCGCCACAGGTCGCCGAAGGAGAGATCGGCATCGGCGATGTCGAGCTTGCCGCGGTTCAGGGTCAGGCCCTCGGTGCCCCAGTCGAAGGGCAGCAGGATCTGCTCGCCATTATGCATGCCGCCCAGCGTGGCGCTGTCACGGATGAAGGAGGGGATGACCGCATCCACGTTCACCTCGGCCGGGACCGCGGCAAAGAAGCTCTCGCCGTTGTCGTCAACGTAGTTGGCGGAGTTGGTGATCGAGGGGAAGACGATGTCGAACCCCTTGCCGCCATTGGCGCGGATGGTCGACTCGGCCTCGTCGTTCGAGCCGAAGGTGGTCAGCTCGAGCTTGATGCCGGTATCGGCCTCGAATTTCTCGGCGATGTTGGGCTGGATGTAGTCCTGCCAGGCCAGGACCTTCACGCTGCCCGACGAGGCCAGCGCATCGGAGGCGCGCAGAACGGTGGGGGCCGCGACGGCGGCGGCGGAAAGCTGGATCGCGGAACGACGGGTAACCTTCATGGGATGTCCCTTCTGAAAATGTCGGATGCGGTGGAATGACCCACTCCGGGGCCGGATAGAGCCCGGCCGATTCATCTTCATGACGGTTTTGAAAGAGATTTGTGACGGCGCCCGCCCACGGGCCTTCCGAGGCGCCGCCGCATGGCGCGGCCGGTGACCGGCCGCGCCCTCAGTCGTTCCAGCCGTTTCGCCGGATCTGCGCGCCGTGCTGATCGAGGCCAGGGGCGGAGTGCTCCAGCTCCAGCTCGCTCGACGAGAAGACCAGCGGCGTGCGCACCCCCGGGATGCCCTCGGGGTCGATGCGCAGCCCGCGCGCGACGATCTGGGGGTCGGCGAAGACCTCGGCCATGGAATTGATCGGGGCCGAGGGGACGACCGCCTTTTCCAGCCGCGCAAGCAGGTCTGCGCGCGTCCAGGCGGCAAGGCTTGCCGCGAGTTCCGCGACCAGGAGATCGCGGTTCTGAACCCGGTCCCGGTTGCTCTGGAAGCGGGGATCGGCGCGCAGGTCCTCGCGCCCGATCGCCTCGCACAGGCGCCGGTACTGCCCGTCATTCCCGGCAGCGATGATGACCTGGCCGTCGGCAAGGTCGAAGACCTGATAGGGGGCGATGTTGGGATGCTGGTTGCCCATGCGCACGGGCGAAACACCCGTCGCCAGATAGTTCATCGCCTGGTTCGCCATCAGCGCGGTCGCGCTGTCGAAGAGCGACACGTCGACATGCTGCCCCCTGCCCGTGCGCGCCCGCTCGGCCAGCGCGGCCTGGATGCCGATGACGCCGTAGAGCCCGGCCACGATATCCGTCACCGCGACGCCCACCTTCATCGGCTGGCCCTCCGCCTCGCCGGTTACCGACATCAGGCCGGCCATGCCCTGCACGAGGTAATCGTAGCCCGCCCGCGCCGCGTAGGGGCCGGTCTGCCCGAACCCGGTGACCGAGCAGTAGACGAGGCCGGGGTTGCGCGCCGCCAGCGCCTCGAAATCGAGGCCGAATTTCTTCAGCCCGCCCAGCTTGAAATTCTCCAGCAGCACGTCCGCGCCGTCGGCGAGTTCCTGCACGAAGGCGAGGTCTTCGGGGTCCCTGAAATCGGCCACCACCGACTGCTTGCCGCGGTTGGCGCAGTAGAAATAGGCCGCCGTCGGCGCCTCCTCGGGAAGGTCGTCGCGGGTGATGAAGGGCGGCCCCCAGCTGCGGGTGTCGTCGCCGCCGGGGCTTTCCACCTTGATCACCGTGGCGCCGAGATCGGCCAGGATCTGGCCCATCCACGGCCCCGCCAGAATCCGCGCCAGTTCGAGGACCTTCAGGCCTTTGAGCGGCTGGGTCATGCGAAGGCCTGCAGCCCGGTCTGGGCGCGGCCCAGGATCAGCGCGTGCACGTCATGGGTGCCCTCGTAGGTGTTCACCGTCTCCAGGTTCTGGGCGTGGCGCATCACCTGGTATTCGGCCATGATGCCGTTGCCGCCATGCATGTCGCGGGCCATGCGGGCGATGTCCAGCGCCTTGCCGCAGTTGTTGCGCTTGATCAGGCTGATCGCCTCGGGCGCGGCGACGCCTTCCTCCATCATGCGCCCCACCCGCAGCGCGGCCTGAAGGCCGAGCGCGATCTCGGTCTGCATGTCGGCGAGCTTTTTCTGGAACAGCTGGGTCTGGGCGAGCGGGCGGTCGAACTGCACCCTGTCCAGCCCGTAGCGGCGCGCGCGGTGCCAGCAATCCTCGGCCGCGCCCATCGCGCCCCAGGCGATGCCATAGCGCGCCCGGTTGAGGCAGCCGAAGGGGCCCTTGAGACCCTCGACGCCGGGCAGGAGCGCCTCTTCGCCCAGCTCGACATCCTTCAGCACGATCTCGCCGGTGACCGAGGCGCGCAGGCTCAGCTTGCCAGAGATCTTGGGGGCAGAGAGGCCCTTCATCCCCTTCTCCAGGACAAAGCCGCGGATCTTGCCGCCATGCGCCTCGGACTTGGCCCAGACGACGAAGACATCGGCGATGGGACTGTTGGAGATCCACATCTTGGCGCCGTTCAGCACGTAGCCGCCATCGGTCTTTTTCGCGACCGTCTTCATGCTGCCGGGGTCGGAGCCCGCGTCGGGCTCGGTCAGGCCGAAACAGCCGATCCATTCACCGCTGGCCAGCTTGGGCAGGTATTTCGCCTTCTGCGCCTCGGTCCCGTAGGCATTGATCGGATACATCACCAGCGAGGACTGCACCGACATCATCGAGCGATAGCCGCTGTCCACCCGCTCCACCTCGCGCGCGACGAGGCCATAGGTGACATAGCCCGCACCGAGCCCGCCATATTCCTCGGGGATGGTGGTGCCGAGCAGGCCCATCTCGCCCATCTCGGCGAAGATCTCGGGGGAGACGGTCTCGTTGAGATAGGCGTCGGTGACCCGAGGGGCGAGCTTGTCAGCGGCATAGGCGGCGGCGCTGTCGGCCACCATGCGCTCGTCCTCCGTCAGCTGCGCGCGCAGGTGAAAGGGATCCTCCCAGTCGAAGCCTGCAAGCGAAGGGCCGAAGCCCGTGGCCTGTCCGTCTGCCATGTCTCTGTCTCCTTTGCGTTCGCGGGCGGCGTCAGCCCGCCCGCCCTGCGATCCGGCCGAGCGCCACCGCGCTCAGTAATCCGTTGCCCGAGAGGTAGCCCGCATCCCCCGCGCCCGACACGCCGCAGGCAGCACCCCCCGCTGCATAGAGATTGGGAAAGGGCGTGCCGTCGGTCTTCACCACCCGCGCCTGGCCGTCGATCACCAGCCCGCCCTGGGTGTGGAACAGCGCCCCGGTCACCTTCACCCCGCAATAGGGCGGCGAAAGGCGCGTGTCGGGAAAGCGGCGGCCGAAGGCATCCGTTCCGCCCACCGGGATCGCGGCCAGGGTGCGCGCCAGCCGTCCGCCCGGCAGACCCAGCGCCTCGGCCAGCGCCTCGGGCGTTTGGCCGGTCTTGATCGCGCCCTGCGCCTCGGCCTCGCGGAAATCGGCGAACTGGCGGGCGATGCCGGCGATGCGGGCATCGAAGATGGCGAAGGCCTCGCCGCCGGGCTGGGCCAGAACCGCGCGCGCGGCCTCGGAATAGCCCTGCGCCTCGTTCCAGAAGCGGTCTCCGTCGCGGTTCACCTGCACGCCGCCCTCGGTGATCACCGCCCAGGTGATGAGGATGCCGTGGGGATGCGCAACATTTCCATGGCCCTGATAGGCGCCGAGATGGCAGGTGGCGGCGCCCAAGCTTTCGCCCCAGTCCAGCGCCTCGCCCCGGTTGCCGTCATGGCCGAACCACAGCGCGCCCTCGATCTCGGGCATGTGCCGGGCAACCCGCGCGCGGTTTCCGCCAAAGCCGTTGCAGGCGAGGATCAGCCGGCCGCAGCCGAGCCTGTCCTCGCTCCCGTCCGGGCGGGAGATCCCCACGCCCATGATCCGGTCGCCCCGGGCATAGAGCGTGGTGACGGTGGCGTCGCAGACAATGTCGATCCCCGCCGCCTCGCAGGCCCCGCGCAGCCGGTCCACCAGCTCGCGCCCCGAGCGGCCGGGAAGGCCGTGCATGCGGCGGCGGGAATGGCCGGGATAGTCGAAGTCGGAAACCAGCGAAAAGGGCAGCCCGTGGCGGTCGGCCAGCCACTCCACCGCCTCCGCCGCGCCGCCGGCCAGCAGCTCGACGAGGCCCTGGTCATTCTCGCCCCTGGCCTTGCGCTGGATGTCCGCGGCGAAGAGCGCGGCACCGTCCTCGATGCCCGCCTCTTTCTGAAACCGCGTCCCCGCCGCCGGGATCAGCCCGGCCGAGAGCGCCGTCGACCCGGAGGGCAGCGGATCGCGTTCCAGCACCATCACCTCCTGCCCCGCGTCCCGCGCGCTGAGCGCCGCGACCATGCCGCAGGCGCCCGCCCCCACGACCAGCGTCTCGACGCTGAAGGGAAAGCTTTCCGGGGCCGGGGCGACGGAGGCCATCTCAGTCGTCCGAGCCGTCGTAGCGCTTGCCCTGGGCCAGCATTTCGGCGGTGCCGATGACCTCGTTCAGACCGGAGAAATCATACATCCGGTCGGCAAAGGGGCGGTTGGAGCCGTGCTCCGCCAGGCTCGCGTAGTAATCGCCCGCCGCCCGCGCCAGGGCGCGCACGATCCCGCCGGGGAAAATCACGATGGAGAAGCCCGCCGCCTCGAGGTCGCTCGCCGTATTGATCGGCGTCGCGCCCCCCTCGACCATGTTGGCCAAGAGCGGGATGCGGCCGCGGAAGGTCTCGGCGATCCGGCCCAGCTCCTCGCCCGAGCGGGGCGCCTCGATGAACAGCACGTCGGCGCCGGCCTCGACATAGGCCTCGGCCCGGTCGATGGCGGCCGAGAACCCCTCGACGGCGATGGCGTCGGTGCGCGCGATGATCAGCGTCTCGTCGGAGGCCCGCGCATCGGCCATGGCCCGGATCTTGCCGGCCATTTCCGCAGGAGAGATCAGCGACTTGTCCGCAAGATGCCCGCAGCGCTTGGGCGAGGTCTGGTCCTCCACCTGCAGCGCGTTGGCCCCGGCGCGCTCATAGGCCCGCATGGTGCGCTGGGCGTTGAGCGCATTGCCGAAGCCGGTATCGGCGTCGATGATCACCGGAAGCTCCACCCGGTCGCGGATCAGGGCCATGGTGTCGGCCATCTCGCTCATGGTGGTGAGCCCGATATCGGGCCGCCCGAGGCGGGTATAGGCCACCGCCGCGCCGGAGAGGTAGAGCGCCTCGAACCCGGCCCCGGCGGCGATCGTGGCCGTCAGCCCGTCATAAACGCCGGGGGTGAGGAGGATGCGATCTTCGGCGAGGCGGCGTTTCAGGCTCATTTGGCGTCTCCGATCATCTCCAGCGCCTCGGCACAGGTGGCCTGGTGGGTCACCGTGCCCAGCGAAACGAGGGTGGCGTCATGCACATCCTGCCTGAAGGCGGCGCAGCCGTCGGTCAGCATCACGGTCTCGATGTTTCTCAAATGCGCGTCGCGCAGGGTGCTGGCCACCCCGCCATTGGTCACGATCCCGCCCACGATCAGCAGCTCGATCCCCAGCGCCCGCATCACGTATTCCAGCCGGGTCTGGTAGAAGGCGGAATAGGCGACCTTCTCGATGGTGTAATCCGCCGGGGCCAGCTCATCGACAAGGGCGTGGCCGAACTCGCCCGGCGCGAAATCCCCCTTGCCCAGGAAGGGGCGCAGCGCCTTGAGATGCGGCGCGATCAGCGGCTCGCCGCCCGGTCCGGGGACCAGCGTGAACTGGGCCGAGATATAGGTGCCGCCCTTGGCGCGCAGGGCATCGACCAGAGGCCGGATGCGGGCGGGCAGCGCGGTGATCGCCTCGGCGGTCTGGCCGGCGCGGCCATAGGCGCCCTTGGGGTGCAGAAAGTCGTTCTGCAGGTCGATGGTCAGGATCGCGGTCTTGGCCGCGACAAGCTGGGGGCGCGTGCTCATGGGCGTTTCTCCTTGGGCTCGATGAGGATATTGCCGAAGCGGTCGACGGTGCCGGAAAGCCCCGGCTCGATCAGGATGGTGGTGTCGGGCTGTTCGAGGATGGCGGGGCCCTCGATCACCGCGCCGACCGGAAGCTCGAGGCGGCGGAAGATCGCGGTCTCGTGCCAGGCATCGCCGAAATGGACCTCCCGGTGGCCCTTCAGCGCGCCCTCGACCGTGCCGCCCTCGGCCGGGGCCAGCGCGCCGAGGTCGAACTTGGGCCGCCGCCCGATGACGGCCGTGCGCAGGTTCATCACCCGGCGCGTGCCCTTGCCCAGCAGCCGGCCATAGCTTTTCAGATAGGCGGCATCGAAGGCCTCGGCGATCTCGGCGCGGCTGGGCGGCGTGACGCGGCCGCCCTCGACGCTGACGGGCAGCGGGACCGAGACGGTGTGGGTCTGGCCGACATAGGCCATGTCCAGCTCGATCTCGACATCGCGCCGCTCGAAGCTCGATTTCGCCGCGTCCAGAAGGGCCATGCCGTCGTCGTGGTGGCTCTGCATCAGGCTGCCCAGCTCAGGCTCGTCGATATCGTCGACCAGGCGGTTCACCGTCTGCACGAAGTCCTGCCGCATGTCCGCGATCACGCAGCCCATGGCCGAGGTCACGCCCGGATAGCGCGGCACGATGGCCCGGCCGAGGCCCACCTCGTGCAGCATCGCGCCCGCATGCAGCGCGCCGCCGCCGCCGAAGGGCATGAAGGCGAAATGCTTGGGGTCGAAGCCGCGCTCGATGGAGACCAGGCGGATGGCGCCGGCCATGCGCGAATTGGCGACCTTGAGAATGGCCTCGGCCGCGGCCTCGGTGCTCAGGCCCAGGGGCTGGCCCACATGGGTGTCGATGGCCGCCCGCGCGGCCTCCACGTCCAGCCGCTCCAGGCTGCCGCCGATGGGGCTTTCGGGGTCAATCCGGCCCAGAACCACGTTGGCGTCGGTCACCGTGGGCCGGTCGTTGCCGCGGCCATAGGCCACCGGGCCGGGGTCGGAGCCCGCGCTTTCGGGGCCGATGTTCAGCAGCCCGCCCTTGTCCACCCAGGCGATCGAGCCGCCGCCGGCGCCGATGGTGGCGATCTCGATCATCGGCGCGCGCACCACCATGCCGAAATCGATGCTGGTCTGGGGGCTGAGCACGCTCTGCCCGCCCGCGATCAGCGCCACGTCGAAGCTGGTGCCGCCCATGTCGCCGGTCACGATGTTGGGGAAGCCCGCGGTCTGGGCGATATAGCCCGCCGCGATCACGCCCGCGGCGGGGCCGGAAAGCGCGGTGCGCACCGGCAGGCGGCAGGCGGTGTCCACCCCCATCACGCCGCCGTTGGACTGCACGATCAGGAACTCGCCGCCGAAACCGCCGCCCTTCAGCGCGCGTTCCAGCCGGTCGAGGTAACCGGCCACCTCGGGCTGCAGATAGGCGTTGAGCGCGGTTGTCGAGAACCGCTCGAACTCGCGGATCTCGGGCAGGATCTCGGACGAGGCGGCGACATGGGGGTTGGGCCAGATCTCGCGCACCGCGGCCACCGCGGCGGCCTCGTTCCCGGGGTTCGCATAGGCATTGGCGAAGAGCACGGCCACGGCTTCGCAGCCCGCCTCCAGCAGTGCCCGCGCCGCCGCGCGCACCGCGTCGAGGTCGACGGCTGTGCGGATGGTGCCGTCGGCAAGCGTGCGCTCGGGCACTTCCAGCCGCAGGTCGCGGCGCGCGACCGGTTCGAAATCGCCCTTCAGGCCCCAGGTGCGGGGCCGGTCGCGGCGGCGCATCTCCAGCACGTCGCGCAGGCCTTGGGTGGTGATCACCCCGATCTGCGCGCCCTTGCGCTCCAGCAGCGCGTTGGTCCCGGCGGTGGTGCCGTGGACGACAACGGAAATTTCCGACAGGTCCCCGATCCGCTGCCCGATCCCGTTCAGAAAGCCGCCCGACTGGTCGGGGCGGGTGGTGGGCACCTTGTTGACCTCGGTCCGGCCGGTGGCCTCGTCGAGGATGAAGACGTCGGTGAACGTGCCGCCGACATCGACGCCAACCATCTTGCCGCTCATTTCGCGACCTCCTTCCAGGCCTCGCCATAGGCGGCGGTGGCGGCCTCTTCGGTGATATATCCAAGCGCCACGTCGCGGGCGACGGCGGCCGGATCGCGCTCGGAGGCCGGGCCATAGCCGCCCCCGCCCGGCGTCTCCAGCCTCACCGACTGGCCGCGCTTCAGCTTGATCCCCAGCATTTTCGAGGTCAGCGGCGGCTCGTGCCAGCCGTCGTCCTGCTGATATTCGAAATGGTTCAGCGCGCCGTTGCCGCCGCCGGTGACGCCCGCCGGGGCAAAGCGCCCGCGCTCGCCGAACAGGAACGCCTCGGCATTCTCCTCCAGAAGCTCGATCTCGTAGACCGCGCCCAGCCCACCGCGATGGCGCCCGGCGCCCGCGCTGTCGGGGCGCAGCGCCCATTGCCTGAACATCACCGGATAGGCGGCCTCCAGGATCTCCATCGGCGGGATGGTTGCGGTGGAGATCGGCGCGTTGCCGTGGTTCAGACCGTCGCTCTCGGCCGAGCCGCCATGCCCGCCGCCGTAGAAGCTGAACATCACCCAGGGCGCGCCGTTCTTGCGCTTGCCCGCGATCGACAGCGCGTTGATGGTGCCGTAGGCATTGGCCACCACCCGGTCGGGCGCGGCCTGGGCGGCGGCCGAAAAGATCACGTCGATCATCCGCAGGATGGTCTCGGTATAGCCGCCCACGGGCGCCGGGAACTCGGCCGCCAGAAGCGAGCCTTCGGGCACCCGCACGTCGATCGGCCGCATGACGCCTGCATTGGCGGGCAGGCCGGGGAAGATGTGCTTGATCGCCACATAGGCGGTGGCCACGGCCGTGGGCAGCGCGATGTTCACCGGTCCCGCGGTGACCGGCGCGGTGCCCTCGAAATCGAGCACCATCTCGTCGCCCCTGATCTCCAGCGCCACCCGGACGGGCAGCGCCTCATCGGTGATCCCGTCATTGTCGAGGAAATCCTCGGCCTCCCAGCGCCCGTCGGGCAGCGTGGCCAGCTCGGCGCGCATCAGCGCCTCGGCCCGTTCGCCGAGCGCGCCCAGCGCGGCCGCGACCGTCTCCTCGCCGTATTCGTCCAGCAACTCGTCCATGCGCCTGACGCCGAGGTCCAGCGCCCCGAGCTGGCCGTTCAGATCGCCCATCGCCGATTGCGGCAGGCGGGTGTTGCGCAGCAGGATGTCGATCACGTCCTGCTGGATCTCGCCGCCGCGCGCCAGCCGGACGGGGGGCAGAACGAATGCCTCCTGGAAGGCCTCGGTGGCCGAGGGGTTGTAATTCCCCGGGACCGCGCCGCCCACGTCATGCCAGTGCCCGACCGAGGCGAGATAGCAGAACAGCTTGCCGTCCCGGAAATAGGGCCGCACCAGCCGCATGTCGGAAAGATGCGTGCCGCCCAGATGCGCGTCGTTGAAAATCCAGACATCGCCATCGGCGAGATCGCCCGCCGCCGCGGCCTTGTCGATCACCGCCTTCACGGCAAAGGACATCACGCCCACGAAGATCGGCAACCCGTTCTTGCCCTGCACCAGCGTGTCGCCGGTCTCGGCATGGTAGAGGCCGTGGCTGGCGTCATGCGCCTCGGCGATGATGGGGTTGAAGGCGGCGCGGAAAAGCGTCGCGTCCATCTCGTCGGCGATCTGCTCCATCCGCCCGGCCAGAACCGCCAGCGTGATCGGGTCGATCTCTTTGCTCATGCGTGGGGGCCTTTCTCCTGGGCGCTTTCCTGCGCCTGCGTCTCGGCGATGTCGTTCCAGACCTCCTGCCGGGTGAACTTGCCCCCCTCGATCTCGAAACGGTCGATGAAGCGGATATCCGCGAAGGGTGTGCCGTCGGGCCACTCGCCCGAAAGCATGCCGCGGGCATAGACCACAACCGCCTCGCCGGAGGTCGCCACATCGAACCCCTCATAGGTCTTTTTCACGAAGCGATAGCGGGGCTTCGCCCAGGCGATCAGCTCTTCCAGCGTGCGCATCGGCGCGGCGGCCGGGAAATGCATGGTGAAGCCGGGGGCGAGGAAGCCCCGGGCGCGCTCCAGATCGCGCGCCTCCATCGCGGCGAGGAAGTCCCGCACCATCGCCACCGGATCGGGCCGGGCCGGGGCGGGGCTGCGGCTTTCGCCTCTGCGCATATAGGCCGAGGGGGCAACCTCGTGGATCAGGACCGTGATCGCCTCGGGGCTGGCGGGGATCACCTGGGTCACCGCGTCTGTCAGCGCGCGTCCGAGGCGCGATTTCGCCTCGTCCCCGTACCCCTCAAGCAGATGCGCTTCGATGATCGGCATGTGTCCCCCCTTCCAACCTGTATATTCTGTAAGACAGGTTTCGTATCTTTGGAAAGTCATTTCCTAGCATGGTCTGTTTCAAAAAAGCTTGCAAAGGAAAAAACCAGCCTTACTCTCCCACAGCCAGGAGGACGGCATTTGAGCGAGCACGACACGGGGATTCTGCCAGAGGGCGGCAAGGCGCGCCGGGTCTACCTGCTTTTGCGGGACGAGATCACGAGCGGGCGTTTCGCCGCCGGCGCCGCGCTGCCCGGGGAGCAGCGCCTGGCCCAGATGCATGGCGTCTCCCGTGTCACCGTTCGCCGCGCGCTGGAGACCCTCGCCGCCGACGGCCTGATCGAAAAGCGCACCGGCGCGGGCTCGATCGTCAAGGGCGAGGTGGCGCAGGCCGCCATCGCCGCGGACATGGCCACGCTGATCCCGCAGATCGTCCAGATGGGGCGGGACACGACGGCGCGGCTTCTCTCCTTCTCCTACGGCGAGCCGCCGGCGGTGATTGCCTCCGCTCTCGGCCTCTCGCCGCGCCACAAGGTGCAGACTGCAGTCCGGGTCCGGCTACTGGACGATCGTCCTTTCTCACATCTCACCACTCACGTACCTGAGGACATCGCCCGCAATTACTCCGAAGCCGACCTTGCAACCACGCCCCTGTTCCGTCTCCTGGAACGGAGCGGGGTCGTGGTTGACGGCGCGTCGCAATCGGTGACCGCCTCGCTTGCATCGCCCGACGTGGCAGAGGCGCTTGGCGTCTCGGTCGGCTCCGCGCTCCTGTCGCTGACGCGTGTTGTGCGCGACGCGAAGGGGCGCGGGGTCGAATATCTTTCTGCGCTCTACCGCCCCGACATGTTCCGCCTGGAGATGCAGCTGGCCCGCGTCGGCCGGGGCGGCGCGCGCCACTGGGAGCCGGTGATCGGCGCATCCTCGCCCGGGGACGAGGCATGAGCGGGACGCCCCGGACTCTGTTTGACCGGCTCTGGTCGGCGCATGAGGTCCATGCCCGGGACGACGGCGCCTCGCTTCTCTGGGTCGACCGCCACCTGGTGCACGAGGGCTCGCACCACGCCTTCCGCAAGCTGGCCGAGCGGGGCCTTTCCGTGGCCCATCCCGAGCTGACCTTCGGCGTCGCCGATCATTACGCGCCCACGCGGAACCGCGACCGGATCGCCGACCCGGCCATCCGCCGCATGATCGACACCCTGATGCAGAACACAGAGCGCCATGGCATCCGCTGCTTCGGCCTGCGCGACCCCCGCCAGGGCATCGTCCATGTCGTCGGCCCCGAGGAGGGGATCACGCTGCCGGGGCTGGTGATCAACTGCGGCGACAGCCATACCTCGACGCATGGGGCCTTTGGCGCCATCGCCTTCGGCATTGGAGCCACGGAGGTGGCCCATGTGCTGGCCACCCAGACCGTCTGGCAGACGCGCCCCAAATCCATGCGCGTCACCGTCGAGGGCAAGCTCGGGCCGGGTGTGGGGGCAAAGGACATCGCACTGGGCTGGATCGCCAGGCTCGGCGCCGACGGGGCGCGCGGGCATGCCATCGAATATGCCGGCAACGTGATCCGCGGCCTGTCCATGGAGGGGCGGCTGACGCTCTGCAACCTCTCGATCGAGGGCGGCGGGCGCTTCGGCATGATCGCCCCGGACGACAAAACACTGGCCTATCTGGCCGGGCGTCCCTTTGCGCCCAGGGGCGAGACCTGGGATCGCGCGGTCGAGGCCTGGAGCCGCCTCGTCACCGACCCCGACGCCGCATTCGACCGCGACGTGACCATCGACGCGAGCGAGATCGCGCCCATCGTCACCTGGGGCACCTCGCCCGAGGACGCCGCGCCGATCACGGCGAACATCCCCGACCCGGCCCAGGCGGAGCCCGAAAAGGCGGCCAAGATCCGCGACGCGCTCGACTACATGGGCCTCGCGCCCGGCCGCCCGCTGGAGGGCATAGCGATCGATCAGGTCTTCATCGGCTCCTGCACCAATGCCAGGATCGAGGATCTGCGCAGGGCCGCCGCGGTGCTGGCGGGCCGCCGCTCCAGGGGGCCCGGCATGGTCTCCCCCGGCTCGATGCTGGTGAAGGCGCAGGCGGAGCAGGAGGGGCTGGACCGGATCTTCACCGAGGCGGGGCTGGACTGGGTCGATGCCGGCTGTTCCATGTGCGTGGGCATGAACGGCGATATCGTGGCGCCGGGCAAGCGCTGCGCCTCGACCACCAACCGGAATTTCAAGGGCCGGCAGGGGCGCGGGGCGCGCACCCACCTGATGTCCCCCGCCATGGTCGCCGCCGCGGCGGTGGCCGGGGCCCTGACCGATGTGCGCCCGCTTCTGGCGGGGCGGGAGGTCGCATGAGCGGATGGAGCCACCATACCGGCCTCGCCGCCGCGCTGGCCTCGGAGAATGTCGACACCGACCAGCTGATCCCCGCGCGCTTCATGTCCGCGCCCAGGTCCGAGGGCTATGGCCGGTTCCTTCTGCATGACGCCCGTTTCGACGAGGCTGGCAATGCGCTGGATCACCCGCTGAACGCGGCGCAACCCACGATCCTTGTCACGGGGCGCAATTTCGGCAGCGGCTCGTCGCGCGAGGCGGCGGTCTATGCCCTGGCCGATTACGGCATCCGCGCCGTCCTCGCCCCCAGCTTCGGCGACATCTTCGCCTCGAACGCGGTCAATAACGGGCTGCTGCCCGGACGGCTGGACCAGGCCACCCACGCCGCGCTGATGGAGCGCCTCGGCAAAGGCCCCGCCGAGATCGCCATCGACCTCGAGCGCCTGCGCCTCACCTGCGGCGACCTGGACGCTCCCTTCGAGCTCGACCCGGTGTGGCAGACCAAGCTGAGAAACGGCTGGGACGACATCGACCTGGCCCGCC
>ENA-ORCU01000376-ORCU01000376.1-marine-metagenome-genome-assembly--contig:-NODE-376-length-17467-cov-2.526509_pt1 | contig 17467 bp, 16 predicted proteins | sample MGYA00248631_ERZ508512 | MGnify/ENA primary metagenome ERZ508512 (study PRJEB26183, sample SAMN06268844) | marine metagenome | isolation source: Tt an P1 anaerobic enrichment on pine from sediment taken...
AACCGTCAATTGCACGCCACCTCAAGCCGTACTCGCTCTTTGCGCTTCGACGTACCGCAAGTACGTCTGCAGGGCAACTCCCTGCGCTTGACTTGATCTGACGCACACTTGCCGGCTTCACGACGAAGCCTCATTAATAATCCGGGCTAAGGGTTACGTTGTTGCTCAGGATAGCGGGAACCTTACCCGAAAAAATTGACTCGGGGCAAGAATATTTGGAATCTGACCTGTTTTTGCGGACATTTATCAGGGAGAGTTAAGCATACATTGGAGGGGCATTGGGACAAAAGGGGACAAAGCAGGATTGGGGGTGAATTTTGCTGCTAACAGGATGGCCCGCTGCAAAAATTCCTGATTTCCCGGGCCTGGCCGGGTTGCAGATCCTTGAACTTGACGCCGATGCCGGGCATCCGACTTTTTTCCCCACGGCAGAAAATTGCGGATCTCTACGAGAATTGGCGTCTGGTCGGAAAGTTCCATCAATCTGATCCAGGCGGTTTTGACGTCTCGCCAGTCGTGGCTCGTAACGACAAAGCAGCCGCTCTGGGAAAGATTGAGAGTGACGGTTTTTTCCGCCTGCTGTTCGGAACAGCTCCGGTCTTGGCTCAACAGGACATTGAGATGGATACTGTAGCGCTTGTCCTCGCGAAAGACCCGGCCGCGACCGGGTAGACAGAATCTGGCGACGAAGTCGCTCAGTGGGTCTTTCTTGTCGAGAATTTCGCCCAAGACCAGCCCCCGGATCTGTTTGCGGCTGTTGTGCCAGCGTAACCGCAAAACCGGATAGGTCTCAGAGATCTCCTGAATGAGAAGCCGCTCCTTTTGAGTGGCGCTGACGGTGGCCATCACATCGAGGATCAGGCCGTTAAAAGGGCTGTTGAGCAGCCGAAGGTGCATGTCGGCAATGCTTTCGGCAACCTCGTAACAGACTCCCGATGCTTCAAGGGCCTTGCAGCAGTTAGAAATAGCTTCGATGTTGCTGGAGAGCAGCAGCAACTTAATCATCAAATTAAACCTTGGTATGATCAGCAGGCCAACATACGGTGACTAACGGCTAGAATAGGCAGTTTTTAAATTTAACCCGACACCAACTGAAGGGCCAGCTGTTGTCTGCCGGAGGTTTCTTGACCGGTGTGCCGGGAAACGAATCTCTGGCCAGGCATTGTGCCGTCAGTGTCCGGCTAATGCAATGAAAATATTGGAAAGCGATGGTAAGTCAGGGGCCGCCAGAGTATTCGATGCCGATCAGGGTGACATCGTCCCTGAACACCGTCTCCTGGCCGTGGCTTTTTAATGCCTCGATGAGATGGTCGCAGGCCGGTTCAAGGGGCCGTTTGCGGTTGGCGGCCAATTTGCGGAACAGCTGATCCTGGCCAAACTGCTGGTTACGAAGGTTGCTGTGCTCGGTGATGCCGTCGGAATAGAGGAACAGGCGGTCGCCCGGACCTAACAAAGCTTCGCCTTCCTCAAAGGGACCCGAACAGCCGGTACCGATGATCGATCCGCCGGCGCTGAGAATTTGACTGGTCCCGTCGCTGCGAGCCAGCAGCGGCGGCGGATGACCGGCGTTGCTGTATCGCACCTGGCCGGTGCGGGTGTTGATCAGCAGATAGCTGATGGTGAAAAATTTGCCGAAGCGTTCGAGGGGATATTCCTCTTCGAGCTGCTGGAGAACCTCGCCCGGAGACCGCAGCCGAAAGTAGGGCGGTTTGTCCAGCAGACGGCGGACGATACCGCCGGGGTGGGGGGACAGGCTCTGGGTGACCGAAACGGTGACCATGGCCGAGGGAATGCCGTGGCCGCTGACATCGAGCACATAGGCCAGCACTGTGTCCTCGGACAAGCGCACGACGTTGAACAGGTCTCCGCCGACTTTCTCGCAGGGAATGAAGCGCCAGGCGATCTCCAGGCTGGCGATTTCGGGCAGGCTGGTCGGTAGCAGGGACTTTTGGATTTCCGCCGCAGAGCGCTGGTATTCCTCCAGCTGCCGCTGTTTTTCCAACAACTGCCTGTTGGCCAGTTCGGCCTCGTAGGTCAGACGGCGGATGGTTAACTGGGCGGCGACCTTAAAGCGCACCTCCCGGTCGTCGTCGGGCCGGTTGATGGTGGCGGCCACCCAATCGGGGGCAAGATGTTCGCGGATGCCATCCCGTGTTCGGGAGGAGTAGAGCAGGCAGGAAATGCTGTCCTGCCGGCACTGGGCAGCCAGCTCCGCCCAGTTGTCGGCCCCCGTTGGATCGGCCAGGGCGCTGTCGAGCAATAGCAGGTCGGGCAGTTGGTGCAGCAGGCGCTCGGTTTCCGGCAGGGTAGCGGCGCGCAGAATGTGGTAGCCTTCATCGCGCAGTACCTGGTAAATGGCCTGGGCGGCGGCTGTCTCCTGTTGGGCAAGGAGAATTTTTCCCGGCATGGTATACCTTTTCTTGCAGATAATGGTGTGTCGACCGGCGTCCTCTGGTCGGGTATTGGCTAATTCCAATCCCATCAAAGGCAGGCGGGAATTTTTCTGTTCTTAAAAACTATAAGCAAGTGTCGTTCCAACGGTTTTCCGGTGGTAAAACTGTTGCCCGTCGCCACCCCCTATGATAGGCTGTTGGCCCATGTTTTAGCGGTCGCCTGACCGCCCTGCCGACCCCTTTTTGCTATGCCGTTTAAGGCGGCTGCGTGCGCCGATGCCTGGGAAAGAACGTCTCGATAAACTACTCGTCACACGCGGCCTGGTGCCGTCGCGGGAACGCGCCCGCAGCCTGATTCTGGCCGGCAAGGTCCTGGTCGGAGATCGCGTGGTCGACAAGGCCGGCACCGCCGTGCCCGGCGATGCCGAGATTCGCCTGAAAGGGGAAGACATTCCCTACGTTTCGCGCGGCGGTCTGAAGTTGGCCAAGGCCCTGGAAGTGTTTGGCCTGACTGTGACCGGTCGGGTAGCCATTGACGTCGGCGCCTCGACGGGCGGCTTTACCGACTGCCTGCTGCAGGCCGGCGCGGCGCGGGTATATGCGGTCGATGTCGGCTACGGTCAGCTGGCCTGGAGTCTGCGGCAGGACCCGCGGGTGATTAATCTGGAGCGGACCAATATTCGCCATCTGCGCCCCGAGCAACTCGCTGAGGCGCCGTCCCTGGCGGTGATCGACGCGTCCTTCATCTCCCTCGACAAGGTATTGCCTGCCACCCTGTCGCTTTTGAGCGACGGTGCCGAAGTTGTGGCCCTGATCAAACCCCAGTTCGAAGTCGGGCGGGGGCAGGTCGGCAAAGGGGGGGTGGTGCGCGACCCCGAGCAGCATGCCGCGGTGGTGACTCGCATTGAGCAACTGGCTGCCGATCTCGGCTGCGAGGTTCTCGGCGTGGACGAAAGCCCGATTCTCGGCCCCAAGGGCAATCGCGAGTTTCTGATTCATCTTCGCCTGACGGCGCGGAAGGAGCCCGCATGAATCGGGTCTATTTCATCGGCGCCGGTCCCGGCGATCCCGAGTTGATGACCTTCCGTGGGGCGAGGCTGCTGGCCGAGTGTCGCACGGTCTACGCGTTCAGCCCTTTTGATGAGACCTTTGTCGAGCTGCTATCCGGTAAGGAGCTGTTCGATCCCTACGATTATCCGTTTGACGGCCTGCTGGCTCAGCTGGAGCGGCAGCGGCAACAAGGCCCGGTGGCCTTTCTGGTGCCGGGAGACCTGAGTTTTTTCTGTCCCTTTCAGGCCTTGATCGAGCATTTTGGCGATCAGGCCGAGGTGGTCCCCGGGGTCGGCACCGTCAATGCGGCTTCGGCCCTGCTCAAGCGGACCCTCAACCTGTCCGGTAAGTGCAGCCGCACCCTGATCGTGTCTCCCCGGGTTCTCGAAGAGCAACCGGGCAGCCCGGCTCTGGAGGAGCTGGCCGCCCCGGGGGTGACGCTGGTGATCTACATGAACCATCTGCCGTTGGCGGAACTGGTCGCCAGGCTGCGGCGCGGCTATGGTAGCAATGTGCCCATCGCTCTGGTGCATCGCCTCGGTTTTACCGGTCAGAAAGTGCTGTGCGGTACCTTGGATGATATCGTTGAGCTGAGTAGTGGCCAGGTTTTTTTTGCTGCCAACGGCGGACGCCGATCGGACCTGACTCTGGTGCTGGTCGGGGAAACTCTGACGGCGCCGGTGGACCATTCCTGGTGGGATAAGCGTTATCAGCGCCGTGATTCTGAATGAATACACGCCTTCGGCCTGTTTTAGACCTGGCTTCGTGAGCAAGGGACGGGAAACAATCCGTCAATCACTCACGGACCCGGGTTAGATATAGAGTGAGAGACCTATTACCATGATCCGTATTCTGCATACCGCCGATCTGCATCTCGATGGTTCCTTTGCCGGCCTCGGCAACCGGGCGCCGCAACGCCAGGTCGATTTTCTCGAAACCTTCGAGCGTATTGTCACCCTGGCGATCAAGCAGGAGGTCCAGTTGCTGCTCATTGCCGGGGACCTGTTCGACCATCCCCGTCCCAGTCAGGTGGTGCTGGGCAAGGTCCAGGCCGGTCTGCAGCGACTGGCCGAACGGGGCATCGTGCCGGTGTTGCTGCCCGGCACTCACGACAGCCTGGTGTCCGCCGATGCCGTTTACCGCCAGTGCGAATTTCCCGGCGTGGTGCTGCTCGACCAACCTCAGTTGCAGGAACCGTTGGCACTGACTGTCGCCGAACAGCAACTCTTTCTCTACGGCTTTGCCTATCGCAGTTATGTCTCGGAGAATGCCCTGGCCGGCATGCAGAGACGCAACGACGACGGGATTCATATCGGTCTGCTGCACGGTTCCCGCCAGGGCAGTCCGGAGTGGAATTATCGCAAAAAGGATTTGCCCTTTACCCTGGACGACCTTAAACGCTGGGATCTGGATTACGTGGCCCTCGGGCACTACCACAGTTACGAGGTGCTGGCCGAGGGCGAGCGGATCTACGCTTGTTACCCCGGCTCCCCGGAAGGCAAGCGTTTCGGCGAAAACGGGCCGCGCTACTGCGCCCTGGTGACCATAGATGAGAGCGGTGCTGCGATTGAACCGCTGGCGGTCAACGGCCGGGAACTGGCAGAGCGGGAGCTTGACCTGTCCGGCTGTACGGAGCTGGATGAGGTGGTGCGTCGCATTGCCGCCCTGGGTGACGCCAAAGTGCTGTTGCGCCTGACCCTTACCGGCATCCTGGAGGCGCCTCTCGATCTTTCGGCTTTGCAGAGCCGTTGTGAAGACGACTTCTTCTATCTCGAACTGCGGGACGAAACCCGCCTGTTCGACAGCGACTACGCCCGGCGCATCGAGACTGAAGAGACCGTGCGCGGTATGTTCGTGCGTCGCGCCCGGCAGCTGATGAGCGAGGTGGTCGAGGACGAGCGACCGGTGATCGAGGAAGCCTTTCGCGAGGTGTTGACCCGCTTTCGCGCCTTTAGCGGAGGTGAGCAATGATTCTGCGCAGTTTGGAACTGAAGCACTTCGGCAAATTCGGCGAGCGGAGTTTTGATTTCCGGCGCGGCTTCAATTTGGTTGTCGGCGCCAACGAATCGGGCAAGTCGACCATGATGGAGGCCGTTCCCGCGATTCTATTCGGTATGCGGGACAAGGACCGTTACAAGCCCTGGGGGAGACAGGGCAGTTGCGAGGCCGCCCTGGCACTGGAAAACGGCGGTCGGACGGTGCGTATTGAGCGGGAACTGCTCAACGACCGGGTGCAGTTGGTGGAACGGGACGACATGTACCAGGTTCTTTACCAGTTCGACGGCAAGGCGGCTCCCCAGGGACGGTCCTCGGAACGGGCCGAATATCTCGATCAGCTCGCCCGCCTGTTGGCGGTCGCCGACGAAGACATCTTTCGCGCCAGTCTCTTTTTCGGTCAAGGCGATCTGGAGCTGGCTGACCGCAACGGGCTGGCTACCCGCCTCAAGGCGTTGCTGTCCGGTTTTGTCGAAGTCGATTACGATAAGGTGCTGGCGTCGTTGCACGACGACTATTTCAACATCACCCGTAAAAACCCCTGGGGCAAGGACAAGACTCGACCCCGCCAGCTCGACGAGTTGTCCGAGCGCATCGAGGTATTGCAGCAGCGCTGGTTTGCTGCCGAGCAGGGGCTCAAGGAACTTTCTGCGCTGCGAGAACAAATTACCGAACTGACCGAATCTCTCGACAGAGACCGCGAGGAAGTGGTTTCCGGCGAGCGCTATCTGGACTGGGTGCGCACGCAATGGCAGTTGGAGGAAAAGGAAGGCAGCCTGCGCAAGGATTTCAGCCGCGTGCATCGGGAAGCGGGCAAGGTCGGAGAGCTGGAAGAGCGACGTGCCGCTTTGGAAAAGGAACTGGCTCGCACCGGTTTGCCGCGGGAAATGCCCGAGGAACTGCCCTCGCTCCTTATCGAAGGGGAAGAGGTTCGCAAGGAGATGGTGGACCTTCAGGCCGAGGCCAGCCTTCTGCAGGAGAAGATTAAGAAGCAGGCCAATCCTCCCTGGAAACGTCCGGTCATTGGTACCGGCGCCGCCGCCCTGGCAGCGGGTCTGGCAGCGTGGCTCGGCGGCCGTTGGCAGCTGCCTCTGTTAGTTCTGGCCGGACTGCTGCCGCTGGTCCTGTGGGGCCTGCATGTCTGGTCCTGCATCAGCAAAGGCGCTCAACGCAGGGGCCTGGAAGAACAGCTACAGGAAGTCGAAAACCGTCGCGACGAGGCGCGGGAGCGGCGCAGCAATCTGAGTAATCTGCTCGAAGCCAGAGGTCTGGCCACTTCGCCGGTGGAGATGGTGCGCATGCAAAAGAACCTTGAGCACCACCTGCAGTTGCTGGGGCAGCTCAAGGAACTGGAGAGTGCGCTGGGGGTGCTCGACAATTCGCAGCACCTGAACGAAGAGAAAGAACAGCTGACCCGCGAATTGGCGGTGCTTGACCAGCGCATGGAGCAGGATAAACCGTTGCGCGGCGAAGAGGTGCTGAGTGCCGAGGAACTGCCTCTGGCCGAGGAAAAACTGCAGCAGCTCAAAGAATCGATCCGCCAGCGGGAGCAGCAGCTACTGGAGCTGACCCGGCGCGAGGCGGCGCTGCAGGGCGAATTGAGCAATCTGCAGCAGATCGAAGAGGAGGGCGAACAGCTCAAGGAACGGGAAGCGGAGTTGTTGCGGCGGCGTGACGCCCTGGCGGCGGGCTATCAGCTGCTCTCCGAAGCCGTTGACGAGTTTCGTCGCACCTACCTGGAGCGCTTTGCCAGCGAGATTGGCCGTTATCTCGGTCTGCTCACTGCGGGCCGCTACCAAAAGGTGCGCCTGGGAGACGATTTCTCCCTTTCTCTGCCGGGCCGCGCTCGCGACTGGCGCGAGGCCAGTTCCTTCAGTCGCGGTACCAACGATGCGGTCTATTTTGCCGTGCGTCTTGCTTTGACCCGGCAGCTGGCCAACGGCATGGCCCTGCCGCTGTTGCTCGATGACCCTTTGGTCAATCTCGACCAGCAGCGGCTGACTGAGGCCCTCAAGGTCCTCGAGCGGCTCAGCCGCGAACATCAGATTATACTGTTCAGTCACGACGAGCGGCTGCTCAAGCGGGCGGCGCGCGACCGCTGGAACGTCGTGACCCTTGACGATCAGGGCGCTGCGACGGCAGACGCCCAGGAAGGGAAAGATGATGGAAAGCAACTGTCTTTTCTGTAGCATTATTGCGGGCAAGATTCCGGCAAAAGTGATTTACGAGGACGACCTTCTGGTGGTCATCGAGGACATCGCTCCTCAGGCTCCGCATCACTATCTGCTCATTCCCCGCGAGCACATTGCGACCACCAATGATCTGACCGAGGCCCATGGGCCGTTGGTCGGCCATGCCTTTGTGGTGGCGGGGCGGCTGGCCGCCCAGTTCGGGATCGCCGAACAGGGTTACCGCCTGGTGAACAACTGCATGGAGGGCGCCGGGCAGACCGTCTGGCATCTGCATTTTCACCTGCTGGGCGGACGCACCTTTCAGTGGCCTCCGGGCTGACGAGCGGGAGCAAGCCGTTTTTGGCTTGCAAGAAGGTTTAAACGAGCAGCTTAGGGCCTTCTTAAAGAACCTGAAGAAGGTTATACTGGGCTGACAGCCGCCGGTCACAGAGAGGGCCGCCGGCATAGACGTATTTGAAGGCGAATCGGGAAAGCAAGGGAGAAAGGGAGTGGTGAAGGCCGATCGACGAACCGAGCAACGCATGGTCAACGAGATCATGGAGTTGCTGGTTACCCATTACGGCGGTGGACTGACCGAAGAGGACCTGGATCAGGGAATCGTCGCCCTGCAGCGGGCCCTCGAGCTGGCACGCCATTCTCACGAAGGGCAGATGCGCAAATCGGGCGAACCCTACTTTTTCCATCCTCTGCGGGTGGCCCACCGGGCGGCCCGGCACTGGATGGATTTCGCTTCGATCATCGCCTGTTTGTTGCATGACGTGGTGGAAGATACCCCGGTAACTCTCGGCGAGGTCGAGGAGCTGTTCGGCGAGGAGGTCGCCCGGCTGGTCAACGGCCTGACCAAGGTGGCGGTTGCCGAACTCAGCCGCGAAGCGCTCAAGGCCGAGACCTACCGTAAACAGCTGCTGCTGGCCATCGAGGATGTGCGAGTCTTGTGTCTCAAGTTCTGGGACCGTATGGACAACCTTGAGACCATCAGCGCACTCAACCCCGAAAAACAGCGGCTGATCGCCGAAGAGACCCGCAAGATCTATGTTCCCCTGGCTCGTCACCTCGGCATGAGTTCGGTGGCTGCCAAGATGGAAGCGCTCTCCCTGCGCATACTCTACCCCAGCCGCGCGGAAAGTTACCAGCGGGTGATTCGTGCGCTGCAGATGCAGGCCGGTCCCAGTTTACGCAGGATCCGCTCCAATATCTCCCAGGCTTTCGAACACCAGAAACTGAACACGGCTCTGCGCGACCGCTGGCGGCCCTTTTCTGTGGCCGCCGTGCGCAGTGTCGGCCGCGGGCTCGCCACCCTTTACACCCTGGAGATTCAGGTCGACGCCACCATGGACGCTTATCTGGCCCTGGGGGTGCTGCACCGCCTCTACAACCCCATCCCCGGTAAGTTGCGGGACCACCTGACGGTACCCTCGCAGTTCGGTTATCAGTCATTGAAAACCTCGGTACAGGCCGGGGAACACCGGTTGCGGGTGGAAATCACCACCCGCAAGCTGGCCCGTTTCAACGAATCGGGGGTTCTGACGCCCGGCTTCGAGTTCCGCGAGGCCAACTTCCAGGCCCTGATGCGTTCCCTGCTGGAAGGGGAATCGGCCATCGATACCGAAGGCCTGCGGCTGGCGTCGGCCAGTATCCAGGTCTATACGCCCCAGGGAGAAATCTGCACCCTGCCGGAGGGCAGCAGTGCCCTCGATTTTGCCTTTGCCATTCACGAACAGCTCGGCCTTTATGCCTGGCGGGCGCGTATCAACGGTCGGACCCAGCAGCTCAGAACCCGCCTGCTCGACGGCGATCAGGTTCAGATCGAGCGCAGCGAGACGCCGGCGGTGCTGCCCAAGTGGCTCGACTGGGCAGTGACGCCGCGGGCACGCAACCAGATTCGGCGCTATTTGCGTGGTCGGGTCAAGGACGGCCAGGAAGCGGCCGAGTAACTTTCCATCACATCCAATGGCTTACAGGGCGGCGGTTGTGGCCAGGGGGGTCGGTCGCAGGGCGGCGGTTGTCAGGCGGAAGAGGCGATTGCCGCGAATGATGGCACGGATTTCCGCAACATAGGCATCGCGGCGGCTGGAATAGAGTCGCAGTCCGGCGGCCAGATCGATGCCCGTAAGGGCTTGCCCGCGGCTGCGTTTTTGCGCCCGAATGGTGCGTAGCGAGCGGTAGGCGCGGTGGCTGTTGAGATTGTCCATGTAGGAGCGGACTGAGTCGTACAGGCTATTGAAACGCCGGACCTCATGGCGCTGGCCGGCAGTGCGCCGTTTTGGAATCAGGCCGGTGCCGGTGGCGTAGGTCCATTGGCCGAACAGGTTGTTGCCGAGGCGGGCGAAGCGGGAGGTGCCGTAGCCCGATTCGTTGGCCGCCTGGGCCAGTACCAGGTCGGGCGGAAGGATATCGAGGCGCCGCAGGAGACGGGCCCGGGACTGCGGATCGGTCAAGGGATTGCGTCGCAGTCGGTACTGTTTGGTCAGACGGTTGATCAGCAGTTGCTGGGGAGCGGTCAGTGGCAGCCCCGATTGGTGATGGTTCAGGGCGATCAGGAACTGTTCTCGCTGCCAGGTTATTTCCCGGTTGGCCAGCAGGACGGATGGCAGCAGGGACAGGAAGAACAGCCGCTTGCGCTCGCTGATATCTTTGACACGATGCATGTCCGCCGGAAATTTGCTGAGCAGAAAGGGGGGCACACCCTGGTCGAGAGTGTCCCAGTGGTAATTGTTGGCAGCCAGGTAGGATTGCAGCTCCCGGTGGCTGTCCGGCGCGATGGTTGATATGGTCGTCCCCGCTGAGTCGGGGGGCGTCCCGCCGAACACGGTCCGCTCGCAGCCGCTGACAAACAGACTGCCGAACAAAAGCAGTAGAAGCAGTATTCGGGATTGTTGCGTCATCGCTGGTGATTCGTAGCGTTCCGTTTCAGGCGGAATGCCGGTCGGTAACCTGTCACCTGCGGTGGAGTGTTGCAGCCGGTCGTTACAATTTTCGGAGTAATTCATGAAAAGCTATCGCCAGGAACTGTGGTTCGAGGTGCCGCAAAGGTGCGGATTCATCAATATCACGCCCCAGGTCGAAGACTGCCTTCGCCAGAGCGGTATTCGCGAAGGGCTGGTGCTGGTCAACGCCATGCACATCACGGCCTCGGTTTTTATCAATGACGACGAGGGCGGCCTGCACCACGATTTCGAGCAGTGGCTGGAAAAGCTGGCCCCTCATGAGCCGGTTGCCGGTTATCGGCACAACGTCGGTGAAGACAATGCCGACGGTCATCTCAAGCGACAGATCATGGGCCGCGAAGTGGTGGTTGCCGTAACCGCCGGTGTACTCGATTTCGGCCCTTGGGAGCAGATCTTCTACGGCGAATTCGACGGCCGCCGTCGCAAAAGGGTGTTGGTTAAGATCATCGGTGAATAGTTTTGACCCACAATTTCTTTTGTCGACAGTTCGGCTTGTGTAGCGCTACTGTTTGCTGGCGGGCGGTGGGGTTTTCTTCGCCGGCCGGCTGGCGCTGACCAATAGCTTGTTGTCGGTGAAGCTTTCCACTTCGCCGGCAAAGGTTTCGACCTGAAAGTAGTCCTGAATCTCGTCGCTGGCGTCGATAAACAACTTGTTGAGCTGTTGTACCTCCTGGCGATTGAGTCCTGCCCGCTTGGCCCATTCCTGAAAGTCGTGGGTTTTTTTCTGCACCTTGGTTTCATGAAGGATGAAACCGGCCTCCTTTACCATCTCTTCCCATTCGGCCCTGGTAAATGTGCGGATGTGGGTCGGATCGCGCTGCCGTTCGTAATGGTGCTGGAATTCGGCGATGTGTGGTTCGTCGGCCAGCAGGGTGTCGATAATGACCATGCGGCCACCGCGACGCAGCACCCGGTGGAATTCCTCCAGGGCGCGTCGTACGTCGGGAAAGTGATGCGGAGCTATGCGGCAGATCAGCAGGGTGAAGGCGCCGGCCGGGAAGGGCAGGTCCTCGGCGTCTGCTTCGCGGAAGGTGACGTTTTCGACGCCGCCTTCTTCGCTGATGAATTCCTGTGCCTTTTTGAGCATCTGCATGGCCAGGTCGGAGGCTACTACGCTTCGGACCTTGGGAGCGAAATAGAGAGCGCTGTGGCCTCCGCCGCAGGCGACATCAAGCAGGATGTCGTCGGTAGTGGGCTGCAGCATGCGCGCCGCCTCGTCCAGATCCTCGGACCAGGAAAAGCTGGGGCTGCGGACATAACCGTCGGCGGTGCGGCTGAACTGTTCCCTGACCTTGTCTTTGAAGTTCTTGGCCATGAAAAACTCCTGGATTGTTACGATTATACCACTACCTCTGGGGCTTTTGGGGGCGCAGCGCTTTTCTCCCGCAGGTTGGCAGACCGCGGCAAGATAACATGAAAAACTCTCATTGGGAAGCATTGTCGTTGTCGGCGGCGTCTTCCGGCAAATTCTGCTCGGCGGCAGCCTGTTCCAGCAGGTCAAGCAATTCGACCAGCGGCGGCCGATAGGCGGCGGCCAGGTCCTCCAGTTCATCCAGGCTGCCAAGCAGGCGTTTGGCCGCGCTCAGGGCGGTCTTGCAGTGGCGTTGCCGTTCAGCCTGCGGGTCATTGTCGGAGGCCGTCATTTCCTTGAACTGCTTCAGTACCGTCGGGTGGCTGCGCTGTTGCTCGAGGGCTGTTCTGCGCAGTTCGGCATACTGGTCGCCGGTCAACTGGTCATCTTCCCGCGCCTGCCGCAGCAGGTCGATTGTCCGGTAATCGGGTAGGGGATTGAGTTCCGTCTGGCGGGTCAGCAGTTGCGGTTCTTCCTGGGTCAGATAATTGTAGGCTCGGGTCAGTTTGAGCGCGGTCGGTTTTTTTATGCGGACCTCGCGGCTGCAGTAGTCCTCGAAGGACTCGTAACCCCAGTCCCGATAGAGATGTTCGCGGTTGACCTTGAGCAGTTCCTCGCCCAGTTCAACCCAGGACGATTTGAAACGGCGCGCACTGTTGAGTACCCGGTAGCGCTCCGATGATGGATCGAGTTGCTGCATGATCTCTTCGATATGGAGTTCGGCTTTGGTTTTTGGCGGTTGTTCCGTCACGTTACGGCTCCGTTGGTTTTATAGGTATTATGCCAAATCTTTCCGCTTTATTGACAGGCATGATTATTTTTCGGTTAGGCACAGGCAAAGAAGCTGGCCGGAAACCACTATCACGTTATTGCACTTGGTGCACAGCGTTTTTGGGGGTAGAATGGCCCGGTCGTTACTGTTCAGTTCCAAAATAAAAAGGTTGGTCGATGAAATTGAAAACTTGCCATGTCGGTCCCCAGACGGTGACCATGCTCGAACTGGGCCATCCCTGGGTGCTGGCCGATCGCTATACTAAAAGCTGGCCGGCCGGTCAGGCCGGTGACCTGGTGCGCCTCTGCGACGAGAAGGGTCGTTTTCTGGCTACCGCCCTGCTCGACCCGAAAGAACGCATTGTCGCCAGAGTTCTCGAAAGGGGTCCGATGCGCCTTGACCGGCCCTGGATGAAGGGCCGAATCGAGCAGGCCGTCGCACTGCGCAGCCGCCATGGCGGCCTGGTCGATACCACTGCCTACCGGCTGCTCAACAGCGAAGGGGACGGTCTGCCCGGGTTGACCATCGACCGTTATGGCGACTATCTGATGGTGCAGTATTTCACCCGCGCCTGGAAACCTCATCTGGCCCTGCTGATCGATGTGCTGCAGCAGCTGTTGCAGCCCGCGGGCATCTACGTCAAATCCCGCCCCCAGCAGACCCGCCAGCTGGCATCCGAACCCTCCAAGCGCTACAGTAAACTGCTGGTTGGACAAGCCGCCCCGCAGCGGTTGACGGTTACCGAAAACGGCCTCAACTTTCTGGTCGAATTGGAGAAAGGACTCAATGCCGGACTCTTCTGCGACCAGCGTGACAATCGGGCCGATCTGATGACGCGGGTGCAGGGGCAACGGGTACTCAATCTGTTCGCCTACACCGGGGCCTTTTCCGTGGCCGCCGCTGCAGCGGGCGCGAAACGGGTCACCAGCGTCGACGCTTCTGCCACTTATCTCGATTGGGCGAAGGACAATTTCGCCGCCAACAGACTCAATCCCAAGCGTCACGACTTTCTACTGGGAGACTGTTTCGAAGTGCTTGCCGAACTGGCACGCAGCGAACGCCAGTTCGATACGGTGATCATGGACCCGCCCTCCTTTTCCACTGTCGGCAAAAGCCGTTTCACCACTAGCGGCGGTACCGCCGAACTGGTCGCGGCGGCATTGAAGCTGCTGCCCAGAGGGGGGCTGCTGATCACCTCCTCCAATCACCAGAAGGTCGATCTGGCCGATTATCTCAAAGAACTGAGGCGAGGCGCGTTGCGTGGCGACTGTCAGTTGCGGGTGATTCGAGTGGCCGGGCAGGGCGTGGACTTTCCCTATCCGGTGACGTTTCCCGAGGGGCGTTATCTCAAATATGTCATGTCCGTCAAAGGCTGATGAGGCGTCGCAAAAGTCCGCCCTGCTGCGTTGCAGTGTTTTTTCAGGACTTCGACATACTGAGTGTATGCCTTCACCCCTGAAAAACCACTGCGCCTTGCATGACACAATTTTTGCTTAGCCATTTTATGGTTTTCTGATCTATCACAAAGGGCCGGAGTCCACAGACTCCGGCCCTTTGTTTGTAGCGGCGACTGTGCTTTGCGTTACGGCAGTACCGAAGCTTTCTCGATGACTACCGGCTCGACGGGCACGTTCTGATGCATGCCGATGTTGCCGGTGGCCACGTCGGCGATTGCATCAACCGTTTCCATGCCCTCGGTTACCGTACCGAATACGGCGTAACCGTAGCCCTGGGGTGAAGGGTCCTGGTGATCGAGATAGGGGTTGTCGACCAGGTTGATGAAGAACTGGCTGGTGGCGCTGTCGACCACCTGGGTGCGGGCCATGGCGATGGTGCCGCGCTTGTTTTTCAGGCCGTTGTCGGCTTCGTTCTTGATCGGCGCCTGATTTCTCTTCTGTTCCATATCGGCGGTCATGCCGCCGCCCTGGATCATGAAGTTGGGAATGACCCGGTGAAAAATGGTGCCGTCGTAAAAGCCGTCATTGACGTAGGCGAGAAAGTTCGCCACCGTCAGAGGAGCTTTTTCTTCGTCGAGTGCGATGACAATTTCGCCGTGGCTGGTTTTAAGCAGTACCTGTTTCATGGTGTGTCCTGTCTTGGGGTTGGAAAGGGTGCCTTCGGAGGATGCTCCATGTGCTGGCGAGGGCGCGGAGCAGAACAGCAGCAACGCTGCCAGCAGGCCGTTGCAGAGCAGCGTGAAGCTTCCCGTGCATATCGGTTGAGGGGTGGTCATGGCCGAACCTCCTGGGGCAGTCGTATCAGATGGCTGTGAAACGGTCTCGCATTCAAGCCGGTTTTGTAATTTGCCGCTGTATAGCACGTTCCCGGTGCTATTTCAACCGTAACGGCTAGCGGTCGAGCGGTGCTTTTATGCCGTGGTCCCGACTTTCCCTTTCAGCCAATCTGGCCAAGGTGTTTCCGGGTCAGGAGATCCCGGAGCTTCAGCAGGTTGGAGCTGATCGCCACTTTGTAGATATGCGGATTGGTCAACCGCAAGGTGCCATTCGGCAGGCGCTGTAACTGGTCGGCGCAGCGATCGGCCATGCAGTCGAGGGTTTCCTCCTCCAGCAGCAGACGCCCCTCATCCATCACCGGTTGACGAATTTCCTCCAAAGTAATCTCTTGTGGAATTATTTTCGATTGGCTTGGGTTGGCCGGGTCGTAGACCCGGTCTCCGGGGGCGATCTCGTCCTTCTGTCGGCAGATGATATCCATGTGGAACTGACCGTCGGAATCGACAGCTCGCAACAGCCGCTTGCGATCGGGCAGGGTCGCCTTGGCCAGGTCGCTGGTAACCTTCAGTCTGGGCTCGCCTGCGTAGCGGACTAGTTTATAGACTCCTCCCAGCGCCCCGCCACCGGGGCCGCCCCCGGTGGCCAGCTTGGTGCCGACGCCGTAGATGTCGATGCAGCCGCCTTCGTTGTTGATCGATTCGATGAGGGTTTCGTCGAGTTCGCTGGAGGCGACGATTTTGACTAGGGGAAATCCCGCTTCGTCGAGCATCTGGCGGCAGGCTTTGCTCAAGTAGGCCAGGTCACCGGAGTCGAGGCGTACACCGAGCAGTTCGTGTCCCTTGGCGCGCATTTCCCGGGCTACGGTAATGGCGTTGTGAATGCCGGTCTTTAGGGTGTCGTAGGTGTCGATCAGCAGAATACATTGATCGGGAAAACAGTCGGCATAAGCACGAAAGGAGCTCAGCTCGTCGGGGAAGGCCATCACCCAGCTGTGGGCGTGGGTGCCCTTGACCGGAATATCGAACATCTGGCCTGCCCAGGTGTTGCTGGTGCTGCGGGCACCTCCGATAAAGGCGGCGCGGGCTCCGTGCAGGCCGCCGTCGGGGCCGTGGGCACGGCGCAGGCCGAATGCGATCACTTTGCCGGGATGGGCTGCCAGCCGAATGCGGGCGGCTTTGGTGGCGATCAGGGTCTGGTAGTTGATGATATTGAGCAGCGCTGTCTCCACCAGCTGGACCTCCGCCATTCTTCCCTCCAGAGTGACCAGTGGTTCGCCACCGAACACCACTGTACCTTCCGGCGGCGCGATGACCTTGGCCTGAAAGGAAAAATCCCGCAGGTAGTCGAGAAAGGGCCGCTCGAAAATCTTCAGACTGTCAAGATAGTCCAGGTCGGCATCGCTGAAACGCAGCCCGACAAGGTAATCGAGGGCCGTCTGGAGGCCGGCAAAGATCGCATAACCGCCGTGAAAAGGGTTTTTGCGGAAAAAAAGATCGAACACGGCCGGCTTGAGGTGCATGTCCTTTTCGAAATAACCGGCCAGCATGGTCAGTTCGTAAAGATCGGTCAGCAGCGGCGAATAGCGCGTGTCGAACATGAATTCCTCCTGGTTGCGGTCGGAAATGACGGGTTTTTCAAACCTGGTTCCGTAGGTAAGGGGCGCGAAAAGAGTGTAAGTGCTTAGCCTGGATAAGGGTTTCAAAAAATCTGAGGCGCACCCACAGGTTCGTCGGTGATTTTTTGAACTCTTAGGCAGGTCAATGACTTGCGGTATTTTCCGTCATTTACTTACGGAACTTGGTTGAATTATACCAAGTCAGACCGATATCGGAGGGCAGAAGGGTGTCAGGCGGTATGATCGGTGGCACTGTCGACCAGTTCCGCGGACAGCAGTCGGCGTACGTCTTCGGGGGCGATTTCGACCAAGAAGCCACGCTTGCCGCCGTTGAGGTAGATAACCGGCTGGTTCATAATCGATCGTTCCATATAGACTGGCAACGTCTTGCGGGTGCCGAGGGGGGAGGTACCGCCCACCAGGTAACCGGTATGCTTGCGGGCGGTTTCCGGTGTGCAGGGAGTAATCTGTTTGACGTTCAGGGCGCGGGCCAATTTTTTGGTCGAAACCTGGCGGTCGCCGTGCATGAGCACCACCAGCGGGTACTGCTGTTCGTCCTCCATGACCAGGGTTTTGATCACGGCGTGTTCATCCACCTGCAGTTCCCTTGCACAGACCGCGGTTCCACCGTGGTCCTCATAGGCATAGCAATGACCGACAAAAGGAACCTTGTGCTGGCGCAACAGGCGAATGGCGGGGGTAACGGGTATTTTCGGCTTTGCCATGGTAGCGTTATGTAATGAAATGCTTAAGCTAGAAACCAGGTCAGCGCCTGCAGGGCCAGGCTGCCGACGGTGGCGACGATGCACAGCAGGGCGGCGATGGTAAAGAAGCCGGAGGATGCCTTACGGCCACGAATGCCGATGGGTAGCAGCAGGCCGAAGGCGGCACCGCCCAGGGCGCCGCCGAGGGGTCCG
>ENA-ORCU01000378-ORCU01000378.1-marine-metagenome-genome-assembly--contig:-NODE-378-length-17438-cov-2.967513_pt1 | contig 17438 bp, 11 predicted proteins | sample MGYA00248631_ERZ508512 | MGnify/ENA primary metagenome ERZ508512 (study PRJEB26183, sample SAMN06268844) | marine metagenome | isolation source: Tt an P1 anaerobic enrichment on pine from sediment taken...
GGAAGCCACCTGCTGCATCGCGCCATTTCGTTGAAGGATGTGTTACACTATCTGCACGGTTCGGCCGGGATTACAAGGCAAAATCCGGATCAAACCGACTCGCCTGGCTGCAAGGCCGCTGCCTGCCTGCCGGCGATGCGGCCGAATACGATGCATTCGGTCAGGGCGCAGCTGCCCAGCCGGCTGGCGCCGTGTATGCCGCCGCACACCTCGCCGGCTGCGTAAAGCCTTGGAATCGGTCGGCTGTCAAGGTCGATTACCTGTGCCTTTTCGTTAATGCCAACACCGCCGGGGCAGTAGTGGACCTTGGGCCACAGCCGGATGGCATAAAAGGGGGGCGTTTTCAAGGGGAAGGCATCCTGCTCGAGGGGTTTGCCGAATTCGTCCCGTTTTTTCTCGTCAATCATCTGGTTGTAACTCTTCACCGTTGCCTCGAGTTGACCGGCCGGCATGTCATATGCTGAGGCAAGGTCGGCCAATGTTTCAAATGGTTTGACGCATCCGATCTTCAGGCAGCTTTTCAGGCTGTCGGCCGCCTTTTCCGCCCCTTTACCATCCACCAGTCCGATACATTCATGGCCCGTCCTGAATATGGCCTCGGACCGCTGCCGCCGATCGGCCCATTCATTGACAATTCGGCGTCCGGTGGCCGGGTCCACAAGTATGCCGGCCGGATACACGCTGTATGAGGCAAAACTGGCTCCCCGGCCGTAGCCGGTTTCATCGGCACAGCCCCACGGGCCGACCTGAATCCAGGAAAGATGGATCGGCGCGGCATGTATCTTTAAAGCCGCAATCAATCCCTCGGCCGTGGCCCCTCTATGGTTGGTTGTTTTGATTGTTTCATCCAGTTTCGGATTCTGAAGCATGCGAAATGCGATGTCGTTGCCAAATCCGCCCGTCGCCAGGACAACGGCACGCCGGGCGCGGATGGTATGAGCGGTCCCGCTCTTCGCATCGTCGTGGGTATAGCCGTCGCGTATTTCAACGCCGGTCACCGCGCCGCTGCTGTCGGTGATCAGGCGGGTCATCAGGCATCGGGTGCGAATGTCAACCTTTGTTTGCTCCAGAAAGGCCCGCTGTGCCCGGATCAGATCCGCGCCGGAGTGATTGATGGTGGTCAGGCAGCGTGCCACCGCGTGTCCACCGAAGCGATCCAGGCGATCCAGGTATGGTACCCCCAGCACATCGCGGGTCCAGTCGATGGCCTCTGCGGCCCGGTCGGCAACAATTCGGACCAGGTGAGGATGGTTGATCCCCAGACCGGCCTTAAGCATGTCCTCATAGAAAAGGTCCGGCGAATCCTCAACGCCTCGCTCTTTTTGCAGATAGTTTCCCGGCGCGGCCAGGCCGCCGTCGCTGATGCGGGTATTGCCGCCGGTTATCTTCATCTTTTCCAGCACGATAACCGAGGCGCCGGCCTGATCGGCTTCGATGGCCGCTGACAGGCCGGCTACACCGCTGCCTACGATGACTATATCCGTTTGTTCATTCCATGGGGTCATTTTTATACCGCTCCATTTTGGGGATTTGGTTAGGCGATAGTTATGTGTATTGTTTTTTTCAGGTTCTTGCTTGTAATGCCTCTGCAAGTATGCACAGTATTTCATACATAATCGTTGCCGCAATCAGAGCTGTGTTTCCCGAAGGATCAAAAGGGGGTGATACTTCGACGACATCCGCACCAACGAGATTCAGTCCTCGAAGGCCACGTATCAACCCCTGGGCTTCAATCGGAGTGAGCCCGCCTATCTCAGGGGTGCCGGTGCCCGGTGTAAACGCAGGGTCAATGCTGTCCACATCAAAGGAAACATAGGTCGGGCCATCGCCAACCACTCGGCGTGCCTCTGCGATCACTTGGTCAACTCCTATTTTTGTGAACTCTTCTATGTACACAATTCGAATTCCATGCCGGGGGCCGAACTCCCAGCATTCAGCGGAGTTTGCGGCCCCTCGAATTCCGATTTGAATGGTTCGCTCCGGGTCCAGCAATCCTTCCTCAACCGCTCTCCTGAAGGGCGTTCCGTGACTGTATCTGGAATTCATTTCTTCATCACAACAATCCGTGTGAGCGTCAATATGTACCAGACCAACCGGGTTGTCTTTTGCAATTGCTCTCATAATCGGCAACGTAATGGAATGATCACCTCCTGCACTCAACGGTGCAACCCCGTGGTTGTAAATCCTCCGATAGAACGCCGTTATGTCCGCATGGCTGGCTTCGACATCAAATATCTGATTAAACGGCACATCACCCACATCGGCTACCCTGCACAATTCATAGGGATTAATTCGCGTTACATGATGGATGGCCCGCATCATACTCGACATATCTCTGATTTGTCTGGGACCCTGGCGTGCCCCTGATCGGGCTTCAACTGCGCCATCATACGGCACCCCCACAAGCGCAATGTCTATTGTGTTCAAATCGGTTATATAAGGCGTTCTCATGAACGTTGGAATTCCGCAATAGCGTGGTGCGTGCATGGGGTTGTAATTGTTTTCAACCATAGTAATCTGGCCTTTTCTCGAAAATGTTGCAGTGAATTATTTGCGCCAGGATTGAAAGGGGATACTTAGGAACGCGAAATTAATAAATTACAATTCCCTGCTCCGCCTCAAACAAGCTCTAAACAATGGCAACCCGGATCTTGTAACATGTCGACGAGATATTCACAATTCAGGTGTCCGCTGACTGGAAAAACCGTTGACAGATGCGGCCGGGTGATTCCAGAAGAAAGGCAATACCAATCGCTATCAGAAAATTATTGCAGAGGTTTTTCAAGATGAAACGAAACGAAAAGTGGAATACGCTCGATGATATATTGAATTCGATCTGGACCATGCTCAAACGGGGAGTCACCGATTTTACCGATCCGTTTCATTGGCCGGTTCTTGGCACTGCAGGCAGCAGCGGGTGCAAGATGCGGACAATGATCCTGCGGCAGGTGGTTGTGTCCGAGCGGATGCTGGTATGTCACACCGATGCCCGGTCGCCCAAAGTCGAGGCGATCCGCAGCAACCCCGCGATCAGCTGGTTGCTTTATCATCCTGAAAAGAGAGTTCAGCTTCGGCTTTCCGGTCAGGCTACCCTGCACGCCGATGACCGGTTTGCCGATGAGCAGTGGCGCAATACCCGGATTACCAGCCGAATCAATTATTGCGCGGTTGAGCCACCCGGCACACCTGTCGGGAAACCGTCTTCCGGTTTACCTGATTTTCTGAAGAACAAAGTTCCCACGCTTTTGGAGAGCGAGAGGGGGCGCAAATATTTTATGGCGATTGCCTGTCGAATCGATTCCATCGACTGGCTGAAATTGCAACTGACCGGAAATCGGCGCGCCCGGTTTGACTGGGATGAAAGCGGCGTACACGCAAGGTGGCTGGTGCCATGAAAAGTATAGAGCCTGTTTGCAGAAAATTTGCGGCGATTTTGATCGATTTTAGACATTTGCAGCCAATTCATCGGTTTTCGATCAGGCTCTTCCCTTCAGATTATCTCCTGAGAAAAGCCTGCATTTTTATCCCTCTGTTGTAAAATCCTAACAATTGCGTCGTATCTGTCTGTTTTCAGTATCAACTACGGTATTACTATCTTATTATTACAGAATGCGGATGTAATCCGCGTCCCCAAGGAGAACGGCAATGGATTCAGCCATTGATTTTTCGTCAGATTTCCATATGCACACCAGCTATTCGGACGGCAGTGCCAACGTTCGGCTGGTTATTGAAACCGCTATTCAAAAAGGAATGCAAACGATCGCCATTACCGATCACATGCCGCTCCCGATTCTAAACCGTTATGCCATGAATCCGGATGCCATCGGCCGCTATAAGGATGAAATCCGACGGGTCCGGGCAGATTATGCCGATCGCATCGATGTGAAGATCGGGATGGAAATGGAACTGTTGCCCGGGTATGAATCCTGGACCGAGAACATCGTTAAAAGCGGCTGGGAATATACGATCGGGTCCGTGCATGGAATCATTCCAAACGGCCGTCACTCTATGGTGAACGGCACGGCCGCTGAATTCAATAGCACTCTGGATGACGAATTCAACGGAGATATCCGGGCGTTTTGCACATTTTATTATAAAAGTCTTCAGGCGGTTATCGACTCCGGGCTGTTTACAACCGTCGGCCATCTTGATGTTGTCAAGAAGCACAATAAACATCAGGCATATTTCGACGAAAATGAAACCTGGTATCGTGATCTGGTTATTGAAGCCATTGATCACGTCCGTACGTCCGGCATGCAGCTTGAGATCAATGTGGCCGGGTTCAATCATCCCGTAGGCGCGCCGTATCCCAGTCCATGGATCGTTGCGGAGTGCATCGATCGGGGCGTGCCACTGGTCGTGTCCTCGGATGCGCATCGCCCGGAGAATATTGGAGGAAATTTCAGTGAATTAAGATCCCTTCCAACCATGAACAAGGAGATCGGAAGGATACGATGGACAACGACAAATTAAAAAAAGCAGGGAACAGGGCAGGGCCGGACAAAAAGCATAACGATTCCATTGAGAGAATCAATGCATCGATGATTCACCACGCCCGGCAGATTGCAGAGGAAATTGGTGCCCACTCGATTCTGGTATTTGTCGATCTGATACGAACGCGGGGAAGCTTCAACGCCCTTCTTGATGAACGCCGGTGCATTCTTGCTGCCGGAGAAAAACACGTCCTCGATGATCTGCAATCAATAGAAGGCAACGCGGATCGAATAATTCAGGTGCCCCATATAAAGCTCAGCCGGCACAGCAAGGTAAAAGTGGCTGCCATGATCGCGCTGTCCCAGGGGTTGATCCATCGAGGCGATCGAATTGTATGCCTTTCCGGTTCACCCCGATACGGCATTTTTGACAGCGTGACCGTGCTGGATCTGGAACGTGAATTCGAAATGTTCTCTTCCGGCGGTCTGGACATTACCGACCAGATGGTTCACCCGGAGGTTTTCGAACGCCTGTTGACCATTGTTATGGAACTGGCGGAAGAAGGAAAGGAAGGAAGACCCCTTGGCACCGTTTTTGTTCTGGGAGATCATAAAAAGGTCATGGCCATGTCCAGCCAGATGGTGATCAATCCGTTTGCCGCGGTTCCGGAAAATGAACGCAACATACTCGATCCCGGGCTGAAGGAGACCATTCGGGAATTCTCCTCGATCGATGGCGCGTTTGTCGTTCGGGACGACGGGGTTATCCTTGCCGTGGGGCGCCATCTCGCACCATCGGTGGAAACCGCGGAACTCCCTCAGGGGTTGGGCGCCCGCCATCGATGCGCTGCCGGCATCACATCTCTGACCAATTCCATCGCGGTGGTTATCTCGGAATCAACCGGGGACGTCCGGATTTTCAGCCGCGGCAAATTGTTTATGGAAATCGAGAAGGCCAAACGGGCATATGGATAATCTGTGCCGGAACGCTGGCCTTATCTCTTCCCATCACGCCAGGGGCTTTCCGCGTTCCTTAAAACGAATTACGATTTATTAGCAGGTTTTTTGTCCGGACCGGTCGGAGTCTCACCCCAGGCTGCTCTGCTCCGTTCAATTTTTTTCCGAACCGTTGACCAGGTCTTGGTGGTCAGAAACGACTCTTCAAATCGTGCCAGCATGGCCTGAAACATCACTGCCGGGACGGTAAACGATAATTCATCGGTTTTGAAAAATTTCCGGGCGGACGGATCCCACCCGCCGATTACCGCCTTGCGTTTTCCCCGGGCCAGATAATGCAGCGGCCATACAGCCAGACTGCCACATGCTGCGCTCCAGGGGGAAACAACCACCTCCGGATCGTTGGTCACAAAAGTCGCCAGCTGATGCAGTCCGCACAGCGATTCCGGCCTGACGAAAAAGATGACCAGCTCCGGCTCCCGATTTTCATCAAAGTGGCTTACGGGTTTTATAACGCAGTATTTTTTTGGCGCAGGCCGGGGATCGATAAAGTCGAATATTTGCCGCAGCGCATCCGGTGAATCGCAGTACAACTCGCCGGTGGTCCAATTCGGGACGCCGGTCGATACATAGTTGATGATCGTTTCGGCCTGGGGCTTGTTAAAGCCAAGCCAGAACGCGCCGCCGGGACAACCGAACCTCTCGGCGGAAAACCAGGCCGCTGTTTTCTTTTTACGTGCCCGCCAGATATGACCCATTACACATGAAAATCCGGCAAATACACCCTGCCAGTCGATTTCATTCCGACTCTCCTTTTCCCGAGTCGGAAGATCCAGCTGCTTCGGGGAGAATCCGTCAAACGGCTTTTCATCTTCATAGGAGAGCCCCATCGGTTCTTCATCGAGGCCCAGGGTTTCGCGAAAATTGGACATCAGCTCCGATTGTCGGTGAGTCATTTTTTTCTCCTTGAAGCTTTTCGGACAAAGTTTTTAAAACGTGGCAGGCGCGATTCAGCTCCGCTTCATTCATGCCGGCTGTAATGGTGTTGGACCAGTCAATCTGGATGGTAGTGATTTGATCGAGCGCCTCTCGTCCCGGTTTTGTCAACACGACCAGTTTTGCACGTTTGTGGTCAGGATTCTCTTTGAATTCAACCAGCCCCTTTTTCTTCAGCACGTTAGCCGTGCGCTGAACGCTTTGCCGGGTCAGGCCCATGTTCCGGGCTATTTGAGCCACCGGCAGCGGTTTATCGCGGATCGCGCCAAGGACCTGCCAGAGCGCACTGGTCAGGCCGACCTTTCGGGTCATGTTATCCCCCACAGCCAGCAGCTGACCATTGAATCGAAACGTTTCCAAAATAAGCTGGGTGAATGCATCGGCCAAGGGTGTTCGGTTGGGTGATTCTTGCGTCATGATGACAGCACTATGTCATCATGACAGCACGCTGTCAAGTTGAATTTTAGACCGCTGATGGTTTCGTTTTGTCGGGTTAGGCTTCGCTAACCCGACCTACGGTGCTCGTTCGTTCTGGACCAGGTGATCCTCGCTTGACAGGCCGATAGACCGTGGTTAGCAGAAGTGATTAAGGAATGGAGAGGTGCTCAAGCTCGTTTTGCTTCCTAAAAATTCCTGTCATATCCAGCGGATTCACATTTTCTCCACATGAATCCGGTCCGACTCCCCCTTCATTCAATGGCGGCCTTATCATAAGGTCACAGGACTGAATAAATATCCCACGTTTGGGCGGCTTGCTGGAATGGTCACCGGCAATTCGCCGGTTTCCATTCCGGATTTCAGGCAAAGGAGAAATCCCATGAAACCAATGACAATAGTAACCCTGGCAATGTTGATGGCAGCCGTATTGATTTTAATCCCACCGGTTTCCGTATATGCCGGATCGCTCGATGGGAAACGGTTTGCCGTCCAGGGTATCAAGCTTGGCGAAAAGACTGGAGACGATGATACATTCTCTTTCAAGGACGGTAAATTTTACTCGGAAGGGTGTGCTGAATATGGTTTTGGAGGAGGGACCTACATGACACGCCAGGTTGGCGATCATATCAGTTTCATCGCCGATACATTCAGCGATGAATGGGGGCGGATCGCATTTCACGGCACCGTGGTCGGCGATTCGATCTGGGCATACTACCACTGGTACAACAAGGGCAAATACGAAAAGGCGGACCAGATAAAATGGTTCAAAGGAACCGCTGCCAAATAGTCCGAGGAGACGAACTGGCGGAGTCACTGTAGTGGCCCCGCCTTATTTGTGCCCAGGCAATGCGCTATATATCGACCTCGCGAGCTGTGTTCGGTGGGATATCGGTAACAACACGCATGCCTTAGGGCTTTTCGCACAAATCCTGTAGGTCGGGTTAGCGAAGCGTAACCCGACAAAACCGAAAACCGTGCCCGTTTCAACCGTTCAAAATTCGCAACAGGGAGAACATTTTTGCCATGGCAGAGGCCAGAACTGTGGTGAATTAATCTCCCCACATCCACATCTGAAGTATTTGATTTGTTTACACCCTGTAACGTCCCGTTTACACCCCGCCTGGGATGATTGCGGGGCGTGATAACTTTCCGTACGATCTAAATTATAAAAAATTCAAATTGTTACGCAACATGTCGCCTCAAGGCGATTTTGGTATTGCCTTTGCATTGACGGTAACCTTGTTCCCGGTCCACGATCGGGCTGGGGCAATGTTTAAAAGGATACGTTCAATAGACAAAGGAGTCAGCTAAATGAACAAACTGGATGCGATTTTTTCGCCGAAATCTGTCGCGATCCTTGGGGCTTCCACCACGCCGGGTAAAGTGGGGCATGACATGTTTGCCAATATCCTCAAGGGCGGGTATACCGGAACGCTTTATCCGGTCAATCCAAAATCCCGCTCGATATCATGCGTGAGGTGTTTCCCGTCGATTCTTGATGTTCCGGAAGCGGTGGATCTGGCAATCGTTGTTCTTCCACCTGAAATGGCGTTGAAAGCGGTGGACGAGTCGATTCGGAGCGGAATTAAGGGACTCGTTATCGTTTCGGCAGGATTTAAGGAGGTCGGCGGTGAAGGTGTCGAGATGGAACAGACCATTTCCTCCATGTGCAGGGAGGCCGGGGTCCGGCTCGTTGGTCCCAACTGCCTGGGGGTCATCAATCCGATGCCGGCAGTAAAAATGAATGCAAGTTTTTCGGCCCGGATGCCGCAAACCGGCAACATTTCCTTTGTTTCCCAAAGCGGGGCGCTGTGTACGGCGGTTCTGGATTATGCGGCAGACAGGGATTTCGGGTTTTCAAAGTTTATTTCCGTCGGCAACAAGGCCGATGTGGATGAACTGGACCTGCTGCGCTATCTGCACAACGACCCGGATACCAATGTTATCCTGATGTATATGGAAGAGTTGCGCAGAGGGGCGGAGTTTATACAGGAAGTCCGGACGATAACCTCCGGCTGCCGGCCCACACCCATATTGGCCATCAAGTCGGGCAGGACGAGTGCCGGAGCCAAGGCGGCCGCCTCCCATACCGGGTCGCTGGCGGGAGCAGAGGCTGTATACGATTCGATTTTTGAACAGTGTGGCATCATTCGGGTGGATACCATCGATGAGTTGTTCGATTATGCCAATGCCTTTGCGTTCAAGCGGGAGAGCCAGTTGGGCAAGCTCACCCGAAAGGTGCCGGGCGGCAATCGCGTGGCGATTGTTACCAATGCCGGCGGGCCTGGAATCCTGGCAACCGACATGACCATGTCCAAGGGCCTCCGGTTGGCCGACTTCCAGGACGAGACGATTGCCCGGCTCAAGGAGCACCTGCCGTCGGCCGCCAGTTTCACCAACCCGGTGGATGTCATCGGCGATGCCCACGCCGATCGGTATGAACACGCCCTCGAGGCGGTGATCGACGATCCGGGGGTGGACGGGGCCCTGGTGATCCTGACACCGCAGTCGATGACTAATGTCCGGGAGACAGCCGACGCCATTATCAAGATCGCCCGGCGATCTCCCAAACCGGTCCTCAGCAGTTTCATGGGGGTGGTCGACGTGTCGTCGGGGGTAAAATACCTGCAGAAACAGGGCTATCCGGTCTACAAGTTTCCGGAAAATGCGGCAAAGGCATTTGGGGCGCTGTTTAAATACTCCCAGTGGACCAACCGCCAACTGCTGCCGCAATTCGAATTCAGCCACGACCGAAAGCGGGCCGCCGGGATCATCGCCAACTGTCTGACCAAGGGTCAGACGTATCTGGGAGAGCTCGATGGGCTCGAGGTCCTCAAATGCTACGGGTTTAACGTGCTTGCCACGGAACTGGCGACATCTCCGGAGCAGGCTGCTGATATCGCTGAAAAAATCGGGTTTCCGGTGGTGATGAAGATCGTATCGCCCCAGATCATTCACAAATCCGATGCCGGCGGCGTCAAGGTTGGCCTTCAGAACGGGCAGGAGGTCAAAGAAGCCTTTGCCTCAATTGTCAACAGTGCCGGGAACTACAACCCGGATGCCGAGATTACCGGGGTGCTGGTTCAGAAGATGGCCCCCTCGGGGCACGAGGTGATCGTCGGCGCGAACCGTTATCCGGTATTCGGCCCGTTGCTCATGTTCGGTCTTGGCGGCGTATTTGTCGAGCTTTTTAAAGATGTTACTTTCCGCCTTGCCCCCATCGGCAGGAATGAAGCGAGAAGCATGATCCACAATATCAAGGGCATCAAGATGCTGCAGGGATTCAGGGGTGCTCCCGAGGCCGATATGGAGTGCCTTGAAAAAACGATGGTATGTTTGTCGGATATGCTGTTGGATCTTCCGGAAATCGACGAGCTGGACATCAATCCCCTCCTGGTTCACACGCAAGGCGAGGGGGCGACCGTTGCGGACTGCCGTATCATGTTGAAAGCCGTGGATCCGGCCGGACGATAGTGTCAGTCGGTGACGCGGATAAAATCCCGTACATCATTGGTTTTTAAACAGGCTCTTACAGGCAGGGTGCGTTAACGGTGCCATACTGGAGGTATGGCACCGTTAACGCAGGGTCGGGCGGTGCGGTCCGGTACCTTTCAGCTGCTGGATCGCCTCCGCCATGAATGGAAGGCACCGATACTTCTGCGGCGATATGTCCGCCTGGCTGTTCCGTAAATGAGCCGTTGTCTTCCGCCTGATCTACTTATATCCACAGGATGACTCTGCCGCCTCCATTACAATCCGGTCTTTTTCCAACTCCGAGATAAATCCTGCCTCCATGAACGCTTCCGAGGTCTTTGCCACACAGTTGACATATTTACCGTGGTTTTTCCAGTCGGCCTGACATGGACAAAACTGGCTGATGCTGCACCCCTGGTCATCGATTGGTTCGCCGGCGGGGGTGTTCTGGCACTGGTCCGTGTTGTCAGGGATGCCGTCTGCATCCGAATCCGGGTTGTTCGGATCCGTTTCGCCGAAGTCAACCATGCCGTTTCCGTTCACGTCTTCATCACCGTCGATCAGCAGATCGTCATCGGTGTCAGGATCGGTTGGATCGGTTGTGGTTGTCACGTCGGCATCCTGTGAAAAGTTTCCGGCAGCAGGGTCCGTATCGTCACTCTGCGGCACTGCCAGGCCCAACTCCAGTCCGTCATTCAATCCATCGTCATCCGTATCGGCATCAAGGTCGCTGGTTTCGCCGGGGTCCAGATACCCGTCCCCGTTCTTGTCTTCGTTGGTAACGATTACGCCATCGTCGTCCTGATCCAGATCCAGGGGCCGGGTATATGGGTCATAGGCCGAGCCGCCGTAGTCAGATTCCAGACTGTCACTGAAACCATCCCGGTCCGTGTCGGCCTCGATCTGAAAATTAACCTGGGCTATTGTCGTCATTCCATCAGAGTCCGTTGCATGGAGCCGGATGACGTGCGGCCCGATGGCTAACGGGACCGATAGTGTGCCAAGGGGAATTGGCTGCTCAAGGAACTGAATTGTGGTGGCGTCTCCGGATCCCAGGTCGGTTTCATCATCCAGAATCCAGCTGAAAGCGGTTCCCGGAAGCGGCCCGTCTTCCGGATCAAAGCCGGAGGCTCTCATTCTGATTAGCGAACCCTGAGGTAAAACGGCGCCTTCGGCCGGTGAAACAATTGCCGCCTTCGGTCGTTTTTTCCTGAGACCGAAAGATTCCGAATCACTGCTGGCTGTATGAAATCCATCGCTGGCGATTACCCGCACGACCGCCTGGTTACTGCCGGGAGAAAGCGAGTCATCCCACACGTAATATTTCTCTGAGAGTCCGGCCACGATTGGCCAGAAATTTTCGCCGCCGTCATCGGAATAGAGCACGGAGAAACTCAGCGCATCACCGTCCGGGTCATTGGCTTCCCAGGCGATCCGCACCGGCTGGAACTCTGAGACATTTACCGTGACCCCTGACAGGGCTGGCGCCTGCGGGCTGGGCACCAGGGTTTTCAGCACCTGGTCTTTATAACGGATTTCAACCCTTGCGGTATCGGCGGCAAACGGCCGCACCAGGTCAAAGAGCCCGTTTCCCGGGGAACCGGTCTCGCCTGCGGGTATCGCGTAGCCCAGGGTAAATCCATCCCGGGAAATTTCATCTCCGGTCTCATCGATCTGAACGAGCGCATAATCCGAGGGCTCCACAGGTGTGAGGGGCAAGTCGGGGTCAGTGGTGAGAAAACTGTCCCCGATTGTAACGGTGTTTGAATCGCTTATGTAACCTGTCACCACGAATTTTTGGGGTGGTTGGTCATTTGGATTAACAACGGAAGGATATGCCGAGGCGGACAGGGTATGACTGGTGGTCTTGAGCTGGTCGAATACGATCCGGTAATCCACCGGTTTGCCATCGAACTGATTTTCAAAGAAGGTTACACCGTCCCAAGTTACGTTGATCGACATGACCGTTTTGGTCAATTTGGGCTTTACGAACAGGCCTGTCAGGGCATTCCAGGGCCTCACCGGTCCGCCGTCTTCAAATTCCAGGGTGAAGTTTTTGCTGTGAGGGTATTTATCCTGTTTGTCGCGATTGGTCTGACTGTCGGCCACCAATCCATAGGTATGGCCTATTTCGTGTGACAAGGCATTGCCCCAGGCCGTACCTTTTGACAGGTCCACAGGGCCTCCGCTGAATGGCGTAAAAATACGGTCTTTGTAAGACGCGCCAAACCAGCGAGGGTTCTGGGTAATGTTCAGCGCACTGTCTGCCAGTCCTATGATGCGGGTGATTTTTCCCGATGCCTGGTTTTTCAGAAGTTGCGCTTCAAAAAGCAGGTCGCCGAATTCTTTTTGATCGATCCCATCTCCGATATAGTCTACAAATTTTCCCGCACCCATTCGCCAGTGCACGTTTCGGGGGTCCACCGGAAATATCCGCTTGATGGATTCCAGGCCGTAGAGGAAATTGTCCATGCGAAACCAGGGAAACGGGGGCTTCTGGTCCCACTGGTCATTGTCTACATCGCTGAATCGGACAATATAAAGGTGAATATCTTTGGTCCGGTTGACCGGAACAGATTGTTCCCGTTTATCGGGGGGGATGAGGTTGCCGCTTTGATCACGACTGGCATGGATTTTAAACGTGTATTGACCATCATTCCGGATGCGGCAGTGGTAATAGGCGGTGGTCTTTTTTTCGCTTAAATTGTATTTGAAATAATCAACATTTTCGACCAGTCCGATCTGACCCGGTTTTGTGTACACAACCGTTGCGGAATCCCGGGTGGGATGCCCGAAAATACCGTTGAATTCAATAAATACCAGGGTGTCTTTGCCCGTAATAAAGGGATAGGTATGAATTCCCTGGGTAATCTCGACATGGGATACCTGAACCGGAGTGATTTGAAAGACCGTAAAGCTCTGAGTGGTTTTACGCTCCTCCTGTTGCGTTTTAACCGTCAGCGGCCCGGTCTGGGCGCCCGGGGGAACGGTTACCACAATCTCGAAACTGTTGGATGGCTTATAGATTTTGATGCATTCGCAGCCGGTGAGTGTGTCGGCCATGTATAGCGCCTTGTTGGCGTCCACCGTTCGCAGGGGCCTTGAGGTAAACGCCAGATCCTTCAGCAGGGTCCCGATCCGCTGACCGTTTTCATCGAGCTTGACTATACCCTTTGAGCCAAGATCCACATAGACATAGCCGTCCTTGTCCACCGCCACCCGGCCCAGGGGATCGGCATCGGGAAAAGACCATGTCGCCAGCAGGGGGACAAAGGTGTCATACTTGATAACGCGCTTGCTATCACTGTCACTGATGTAGAAAACGCGGTCGGAGGAAATCGGGATGGCCCGCGGATCAACGGCGATTCGAACCATATTGCCCCAGTTTTCATCGATTCCCGAAAACGAACCTATTTTTTCGCCGGCTTCATCAAACCATATAACTCGGCTGAAAAAATTGGGGTTCAGTGTATTATCGATCACATATATGTAATCCCGGTCATCGAGGGCAAGGTCTCCCGGGTTTCCTTCAAACTCTCCGATGCAGTAAATGGTGCTCAGGGAATAATTGCTGCTCTTTGTATAGACCCCGATTCCTTTGACAATCTGATTGTTTTGCAACAAATCGCCGGAAACCAGCAGATCGCCGTTTTTTCTGACGGCCACACCCCGAACGACATTGATGGTATCCGATCCAATCTGCCGGATCGGGTTGCCGGCACCATCGAAGACTTCAACCCGTCTGTTGAATTTATTGGCCACGTACCGATAGCCGGTCTGACTGTCAATGGCCACCGGACCGATGCCATCGAGTTCACCCACATTGCTGCCGGGCGATCCGAACGATGAATTGTATTCATATTCGGACTGACCGGCATAGATGACTTTTGCCTCCTTGTTGTCAGAGAAAAATACCCGGTTGGATTCGGGAACCGAACTGAATCCGCTGCCGCGGATGCTCACCTGGGTACCGTTATCCAGATTTGTACCGGCCCATCCGGCCGACGGGGAAAATCCATCGACCTGAAGCGCTGCCGATGCGCTCTGGCTGTATACCATCAATGCTGCAGCAATCAGTGCCATTTTAAGCGGCTTCATAACCGTCTCCTTTTCAGTTTGGAAATACGGATTCAAACGGGTTGAATCCGAATTCCGTGTTGTTGGTTTTTCTGTTTGGGGAGCGGTGTCGCTGCAAAGAGAGAGCGGATGGTGCCGGGACCAGCGCGTGCCTTGTGAAAGGCGAGGGGGGAAGGCGCTCGATTCAGAATTACAAACTGCGAAACATGATTAATTCTAATTTGCCGGGCAAAAAACCGTCAAGGACTTTATCTGTTTATGTCCGAAGCGCTGGGCGGGGCGGCAGGGCATTGCCGTCAGACCTGGCAATTTCCCTTTTTTGATGGTCACCGGCCTGCCGGATGTGCACTGCAAGTGGCTTTGCAGCATACCCCTTACCTTGACAACCCATCCTGCTTACCTACTGTTTGTGGGTAGGATTAGAATTACTGGTTTCCCCATCGATGAAGGCTATCGTTTTTCCCTGAACTTTTTATCCGTGCCGCCGCGGTAGCGGTCGACCCTGATTTTTTCGTTTCAATCACGCCATGATGTCCATGCTGTTTCTTTTTGGGGAGAGTCGTCCAGAACACTTTTTCAAAGAGCACTGAGCCATTGAAAAACAGTCACATGCGTCCATTGGAAATTGCCGATGAAGATGCCGCGCTGCGTCTCATTGTAGAGGGGACCGCAAAAGAGACCGGTGATCGTTTTTTCTCATCGCTGGTCAAGACCCTTTCTCAGGCCATGCAAACCCGAAGCGCCTGGATAACTGAATATATTGAAGAAAAAAGACAGTTGCGGGCACTGGCATTCTGGGCGGACGGTCAGCTGTTGCCACCATTTGAAATTCCGATCGAGGGAACCCCCTGTGAGCGGGTCATTGAAAGCGCATCGCTGATTCATTACCCGGAAAATATACTGCATGTTTTTCCGAACAACTCCGCTCTGCGCGAATTCAAGGCGGTCAGCTACATGGGAATACCGCTGATCGATTGCAGTGGGAAAACAATCGGCAATATGGCCGTTCTGGATACACGGCCATTGCCCGAAGAACCCCGCGCTCTGGCTGTTTTCGAAATATTTTCGGGCAGAGCATCCGCTGAACTGCAGCGCATTCGTTCCGAGGCCGAAATCCGTCGCCGGGAGGAAAAATATCGCCGCATTATTGAGACAACAGGAGAGGGCTTTTTGCTCCTGGATGAGCGATTGTCAATTATCGACGTCAACCACGCCTTCACCCGACTGGTCGGGTATCCCACTCCGGAAATTCTCGGCAAATCGATTATCGAATTTACCGGCAATCGTACCGGCCGGTTTATTCAAGACAACAAAACTACCCTGTTTGAAGGGGATATCAAGGAATTCGAGGGGGAATTTATCCATCGGAACGGCCGAAGCATACCGGTTTATGTTTACGGCAACACCCTGCATGGCGATAGCGGCGAGATGCTTGGCTACATGAACTTTATTGTCGATATGACCGAGCACAAGCGTTCTCTCATACTCGCCGGGGAGGTCCAGAAAGTCCTGCTTCCCCAGGACGTTCCGTCAATAAAGGGCTATGATATGGCGGGGAAAATAAGCAGCTGCGAGGAGGTCGGCGGTGATTACTTCGATTTTATTCAAATGTCGGACTGCCAGAGCGATTCGCTTGACATTATGGTGGGTGATGTGTCCGGGCACGGGGTCGACGCAGCCCTGGTTATGACGTCGGCCAGGGCGCTGTTGCGGATGCGAGCGGCTCAATGCGGAACGATATCCCAGATTCTTGCTGAAATGAATCGGCACTTCAGCCGGGATTTGCAGCCGACCGGAATATTCATGACGCTGTTTTTCACGCGTATTCTGCACGCGGAAAAGACTATCCGGTGGGTCAGGGCCGGGCATTTACCCGCAGTCGTGTACGATCCTTCAACCGACCGATTTTCAGAGCTGAAGGGCGAAGGAATGGCACTGGGTATAGACCCCGATTTTCGGTTCAAGGAATACGAGACAACGCTGCGGTCCGGCCAAGTCATTGCCATCGGTACGGACGGAATTATCGAGGCGAGAGATTTTGCAGGCACTGTTTACGGCCATGACCGGCTGCTTGAGCAGATCAGGACCAGCGCCCACCGATCGGCAAACGAAATTATCGACGCCGTTTTCCGGGATGTTGAGCGTTTTTCAGCAGGCGGCCGGCAGGAAGACGACATGACCCTCCTGGTACTGAAGGTAGAAGACCAAACCGTCCACATCGAGGATTGGCAGATTTGATGCCTCCCTCCAGGGGACGCGGATTAAAAGGAGGCTAAAATGACCGCTTTAGAGGATTTGAGCACTACCGAACGCTATGCCAAGTGTATCGAAGTCTCAAAGCGTGTTCGGTGGGATATCGATAGCGATGTAATTCGCGGACGGACCTTTGACTTTTCACAGAAGTTTCTGCCTGATGGCATTTCAAAAGTGGATGAGTTCGATTTTTTGAATGCAGATGAAAAGAAGCGCCTGAGCCAGGTCCAGGGCCGAACGTACGCCAACATGTTCGGTTTTGTGGAACGGTTCATCACCGCCAAGGTACTTGAAACGACGCGCGATCACTGGCTGGGCGATCAAACAGCACTGGAGGCCCTGATTCGATTCTGCGATGAGGAGTTAAAACACCAGAATCTGTTTCGCCGAATAGAGGCCATGATGGCCGAGCACATGCCCGAGGGGTACCGCTTTATACCGGATCCCGACGAGGTGGCCACCGCCGTTCTGAAAAATTCGTCCTGGGCGGTTTTGGCCCTTATCCTGGAAATTGAACTGTTTACTCAGGAACACTATAAAAAAAGTATTGCGAAGGATGAGAATCTCTCCGAGCTGTATAAGGATATATTCCTGTTTCACTGGAAAGAAGAAGCCACCCACGCCATCATGGATGAATTGGAATGGCCCCGTGAAGACAGCAAACTGACCCCCGAGGAGCGCGATCAGGCGATCGATGAACTTATTGGACTGATTAACGATGTGGATGGGATTTTAAAGGTTCAGAGCCATTCAGATGTTGATTACTTTTCAACCTGTTGCAGCCGTCAATTTGCCGATGACGAAATTGAC
>ENA-ORCU01000379-ORCU01000379.1-marine-metagenome-genome-assembly--contig:-NODE-379-length-17367-cov-3.623944_pt1 | contig 17367 bp, 13 predicted proteins | sample MGYA00248631_ERZ508512 | MGnify/ENA primary metagenome ERZ508512 (study PRJEB26183, sample SAMN06268844) | marine metagenome | isolation source: Tt an P1 anaerobic enrichment on pine from sediment taken...
CGTGATGTGCGGGCTGGGCGGGGTTCTGGCCGAGCTTCTTGGCGATACGGTCTTTGCGGCCGCACCGCTCACCCACGAAGATGCCCTGGCCCTGATTGCAAGACTTAAAAACCAGAAGCTGCTGAACGGCTTCCGGGGCGCCAAAGCCCTTGACCGAAACGCCCTGGCCGACGTGCTGGTCCGTATCGGCCAGCTGGGGGTGAGCTGCCCCCAGGTGGCGGAAATCGATATCAACCCCCTGATCGTTGCCGACGGCCGGCCCGTGGCCGTGGATGCTTCGATTATTTTAAAGGAAATGCCGATATGAATATCTTGGAAAAAGTTAATCAACAGGGATTGATCTTCGACGGCGCCATGGGCTCCATGCTGATCGCGGCGGGGCTCTCCGGCGGTCAGGCCTCGGAGATCTGGAATATTGAAAAACCGGAGGTCATCGAAGGGATTCATCGTGCCTATTTTGAAGCCGGAGCCGATGTGGCAACGGCCAACACCTTTGGGGCCTCAACCCTGAAGCTGGAGCGGATGGGCATTACGGTGCCCGCGGAACAAATCAATGCCGCAGCCGTTGCCATTGCCCGAAAAGCCGCCGGTGCGGGCTGCTATGTGGCCGCCGACATGGGACCTTTGGGTGAAATGCTCAAGCCAGCCGGTCTGCTCTCCGTTGATGAGGCGGTATCCGCTTATGCGCACCAGGCCGGTTTGCTTGCCGACGCCGGGGTGGACGGTTTCATTCTGGAGACCTTTTTTGATCTCAACGAGATCCTGGCTGCCATCCGGGGCATCCGCCGGGTTTCCTCGCTTCCCATCTTTGCCACCATGACATTTCAGAAAATGAAAAAAGGTTTTTTCACCATCATGGGCAACAGCCCGATGGAGAGCATGACGCAGATGCTGGATGCCGGTGCCGATGTGGTGGGAGCCAACTGCTCCCTGGCCAGCGATACCATGATCGATCTGGCCAAGGAAATTCGCGGCAGCATCGATGCGCCCATAATCATTCAACCCAATGCCGGCGCTCCCCAAACCGTCGGGGATCGTATTGTCTATCCCGAAAGTGAAGATTACTTTTCCGACAACATAATAAAGCTCAAGGAACTGGGGGTGAATGTCGTGGGAGGTTGCTGCGGCACCACTCCCGATTTTATTAGAAAGATGGCGGAGAAAATTGCAAACCTGAAGTAGTGTGTGCGTTATCAAGCTTTTCCAATGCAGAACCTTGACTTGATTCAAGGCTCTGCATTGGAAAGAATATTATTTAGTGCCTGTCCATTAAGCATCAACAAATTGAAATTATTCAAAAAATGCTGAAAAATTACTTTCAAAGATTTACTTCCTGTGGTATGGTGTTCAATGTGATTTCAATAGGTTATGGGGCAAAATTCCCATGTTGACTAAAAATGGAAGAAAATCTTCGGAGGGTAAAAACCGCATGCGCCATCGTTTCATTCCACAAATGTCCCTGGGAGCTATCCCGATACCAGACATCACGTTTAATCTCTCCTCACGCCATGAACTTGTTCCGATTCTCATAGCCATTCAGTATCTGTACGTTCACTGCAAAGATACGCTTGATAAAATCCTTGGAATGATCGCTGCCGATATCAGTACCTGTGAAAACCCCAACAGAGGCTGCGTCGGTTTAAGCCACTGGGAAAACTTGGTGATGGCCTCTCTTCGCCAGGGTTGTGATTTCGATTTTGATAACCTCGCCGATTCGGCGAGCTATCATAAAAAAGTGCGGCAAATAATGGGTCTTTCCGACTGGGATGACAAGACCTACCGTCGTTCAACCATTCAGGACAACATCAGTAAACTCCAACCGGAGACCCTTCAGGCTATATCCGAGTTGGTCGTCTCCCTTGGTCATCAACTCTGTCAGGATCCCTTGAAGCGGGTTCGGGGAGACAGTTTTGTCCTCAAAAAGAATGTTCATTATCCGACCGACTCGAACTTGATCTGCGATGGTATTCGAAAACTGGTTGAGATATCGAAAAAAATCGCAGACGAATTTGATCTTTCCGGTTGGCGCCAGCACGACTATCTCAAGTGCAAGGCCAAACGAACGCTGAGGAAACTCACCAGCATTGCCAGGCGGCGCCAGCCTGATAGAGACATTCAAATGCGGGCGGCTTATGTCGACCTTTTAGAGCAGGCCGATCGAATCATCCAGCGGGCGGTGGAAACCATCAATGCCGTTGATGCTCAGGTTAAAGCCGAAATCCGCACAATCTCACATTACTGGGAGTCGTATCTCACTGAACTCCATTACTTTATTGGCGGCACGGAATACGCCTGCCAACTCGCTCGACGCCGGGTTTTTGAAGACGAAAGCATCCCCAATACAGATAAAGCCTTCAGTCTTTTTGAACCAGATACCGAATTGATCAATCGGGGAAAAACCCCATACCCGATTGAGTTTGGTCACCGCGTATTGATTATTCAAGACAGCGCCGGCTTCATCATCCATAGCCAGGAGATGGGCATCGGGTTTACGGACGAAAAAATTATCGTCGATGTGATGAAAAATCTTCAGGCTCGTTACAACGGCCGAATTCAGGCGGCCAGCTTTGATAAAGGGTTTTGGAAACCGACCAATTTAAAGGAACTTACGAAACATATTCCCCTTGTTGTCTTGCCCAAAAAGGGGAGATTAGGCGAGGCCGACAAAGAGCGTGAAAGCGGCGAAGAGTTCAAAAAGATACGCAAATGGCATCCGGGTGTGGAGTCCGCCATCCATGCCCTTGGCGCTGGTAGCGGTATGAAGGTCTGCCGAGATAAAGGACCAACCGGTTATCGGCGATATGTGGCCATGGCCACTTTAGGGAGAAACCTTCATACTCTTGGAAAAATTTTAATTGAGAAAGAGCGTAAACGCCAGAAGCAAGATTCTCTTCTGGAGTTTGTAATCGGTTAACGTCCGAACAGATTTTTTTGAGCAGTAAATGTTCAACAGGACAAGTGCGACCAATTGAAGCAATTTTAGCAGCAATTTTGTCGCCGATACCGGATTTTTCAGTTTCTATCGAAATTTCTTTCGGAATAGACGGCCTTACAGGCCCGGCGCGTGCCGGCGTTCGCTCAATTGGGCATTTTTCGGACAGACACTATTTATGAAATCACAACGGATTTGCTGCTAACCGCCAAAAGATGCATCTGAAATAGTAATCGCTGAATTGCCTGAAGCTTCAATGGAATCAATTTTTCCGAATGTAACCGGCAGGATATTATTAATAAAATATTCAGCAGTTTTAATTTGTCCTTCATAAAAATCGATTTCTTTTTTCTTGGCACCCTTTTTCATTTTTTCAGCCGCAATGGTTGCTCTCCAGAGCAGCATCCATGCCATTACCGTATCTCCTGAAACTTCAAGAAATGGAACTGAATGGACGAATGCCGTTTTAAAGTCAGCAGACATTGCTGTTTTACCAATGTGCATGGCAACATCCCCCAGGCGTTTGACTAGCGATGCTAACTTGTTTCCAAGGTCTTTGATGGAAACAAAATCTTTTGCTTTTTCTGCGACTTTTTGAATTTCAATGATAAAGTCCATGAAGACCAAGCCTTTATTCATGCCCAGTTTTCTTCCCAAAAGGTCCATCGCCTGAATGCCGTCTGTTCCTTCATAAATGGATGCAATCTTGCAGTCTCTGGCAATCTGCTCCACCGGATATTCCTTAATATACCCGGCTCCGCCATATATCTGAATTGCTTTGATACAAACATCATAGCCTTTGATGCTGTTATAGGTTTTAAGAATCGGTGTCAGTAGATCGATTCTCCCTTTGAATTTATTTCTATCTTCTTCATTGTCTGCGTTTTCCTCCCGGTCAAAACAATCGGCAATATAATAGGTAAAGCTTCGCATGCCTTCCACATATGCTTTCATTTCAAGGAGCATTCTTCTGACATCCGGGTGGTTAATAATGGCAACACTGGGGGCGTCCGGATTCATGATATCTTCCAGTGCTCTTCCCTGAATTCGATGGCGCGCGTAATCCAGTGCGAGAAGGTAGGCTGTTGATGCATGAGAAAATGCCTGAAGGCCAACACCTAAACGGGCTTCATTCATCATGGTAAACATGACTCTCATCCCCTTGTTTTCTTCTCCCAGCAAATAGGCCTTGCAATTTCCTTTGCTGCCCAAGGCCATGCTGCAGGTGGCGCTGCCGTGAAGCCCCATTTTTTCTTCTATACCCGTACAGACGATATCATTCTGTTCGCCTAGCGAACCATCATCGTTCACCCAGATTTTAGGAACAATAAAAATGGAAATGCCTTTGGTGCCTGCCGGTGCACCTTCGATACGTGCAAGTACTGGATGGATGATATTTTCGGCAAGATCATGATCTCCGGATGTGATAAAAATTTTATTTCCGGTTAAAGAATATGTTCCATCATTGTTTTTAACAGCAGTGGTAGTCAGAGCCCCAACATCTGAACCTGCATCCGGTTCTGTGAGAAGCATGGACCCTGTCCATTTTGCAGTATATAAATTTTTTAGGTAAAGATCTTTTTGTTTTTGTGTTCCGTATAGTTCAATCATTTTTCCAGTGCCATGACCAATCATGGAATAACTTGCAAACGCAAAATTTGAACCGGTAAGATATTCACCTGCAGCTGTGGCGATCAAATTAGGAAGTCCCTGGCCTCCCAGTTCAGGATCTTCTGTCATTGCATTCCATTCTCCTTCTCTGACCAGTTCGAAAGGGCGTCTGAAGCATTCAGGTGCGTACACCTGTCCGTTTTCATAACGCGCACCGTTTCGATCCGCTTCGGCATAGGTGGTATATATCTCTTTCAATCCAAGGCTTCTTGCCTCAGAAATAATCATTTCAAATGTTTTACGATTGAACTCTTTATATTTATCAAATGTAGTGAGGGTTTCAGCATTTAGCTGTTCATAAAGAACAAAATCCATGTCACGTTTTTCAGCAACCTGTTGTGCCATTACCTGTCTCCTTTTCAATTACGATCCATTTATATATGCATAGCGTCATTCAGTACAATCAAAGCATCTACGGCAACGGGTTTTTCACCACAGATGACAATTGGGTTAATGTCAATCTCGGCAATTTCATCATTTTCAACTCCCAATTGTCCGACCCTAACCAAAATGTCTTTTAACGCTTTTCTGTCAACTGCCGGTTTTCCCCGAAAATTTTCAAGCAGCTTTTGCGCTTTTATCTCGCTGATCATATCTTCAGCATCAAACATTTCTAATGGCGCCACCCTGAAGCTGACATCTTCTAAAGCTTCTGTAAAAATTCCGCCCAAACCGAACATTACACACGGACCAAACTGGGGATCCCTGATGAGACCAATGACAAATTCTCTGTCGCCTGAGATCATTTCCATAACCAGCACTCCGTCCATCTCAATGTCTTCAGAGGTCAGTTCATCATAGGCGAATGACAGTTCTGATGCATCTTTGACGTTTAACTTTACCATTCCCATTTCTGTTTTATGGGTCAGCGTATCTGAACAGCCTTTCAATACCAGTGGATATCCAATTTTCTCAGCCAGTTCTTCAGCCTCTTTTTTGGTTTGTGCAAGGCCCTGTCTGGCAATAGCGATGCTGGCTTTTTCGAGAATTTGTTTGGATTCATATTCAGAAAGCGTTTTTTGTTTTCTAGCAATTGCCTTTTCAAGGATCTCTTTCATAATTGTTTCCTGTTTGTTTTTTTACGTTAACGCGAAATCAATTTATAAAAAGCTTAATATGGCTTGGATAAGGTTTTAGAAAGGCTGAGAAGGAATAAAGATATCCTTCAAAAGTTTTTTAAAATTATTCTTGCCGTAAATGTGTTTTAGCTGCTGAAGACCGATATATATTGAATAATTCCTGAGGGCCATGGTCTGCGCCTGCTCTTCGTCGACACATGATGAAAGATAAATGCTTTTCAAATGATCCAGCCGTTTTTCATCGATTCTGTCCTGAGTTTTTTTTACAAGCGGTTCATAAAGTGCCCATGCGCGGATAACAAGTTCCAGTTTACTGGAAATCTGAAATACCAGTTCGGTCAGTTTTTTCAGGCGCTCGATCTTACCGGAGGCTTTATTGACTTCATGAAGAATTTCCACTGTTACTTTTGTTTCATAATGGGCCAGAATAGCTTCAATATATTTATTCCTGTTTTTAAAGTGATGATAAAATGAACCCTTTGTTTTATTGGTGCGCAATACCAGGTTATCTATGGTCAAAGAACCAGGACCGGATTCCTCTAAGATTTTCAGCCCCTCTTCCAGCCAGGTATCTTTCGGCTTTTTCACATTATTATGCATGAATTATCCTTTTGGGAAAAATAAATCTCAGCAGTAAAGCCTATGTTCGATGCATTGCTCTACCTGTGGTGAAAACACTATGAAAATTTATATATTGACAGGAAATATTGCATACCATACGGTATGGGGGGAAAAACGGGACGCCCTTCATATTTGCAGTTAAATTTTTTTCCAATTCATGATATGTGATTGATCATGCCAAGAAAAGCCAGGATAGACGCCCCAGGGGCATTGCACCACATCATTGTCCGCGGTATTGAAAGAGGAATCATTTTCGAGGATGATTGGGATCGAAACCGTTTTCTGGATCGTCTGGGCGGCATCGTGGAAGAAACCGGTACCCGGTGTCTGGCCTGGGCGTTGATCCCCAACCACGCCCATTTGCTCCTGAAAACCGGTCGCGTTCCGGTAGCTACGGTGATGCGGCGACTGTTGACCGGATATGCGGTTAATTTCAACCGTCTCCACCGTCGATACGGTCATCTGTTTCAGAACCGGTACAAGGCGATCCGGTGCCAGGAAGATGCCTGCATCAGCTTTCAGGCCCGGGGTATCGATGAGAATCCGCTGATCGAGATCGTCGCCGGGGTGATAAACGTTGAACCGTGGCAGATATGCGCGTCAGGCAAACAGCGGGATCGGGTTCGTGTCAGGAGCCTTTTCTGCTACCAGGGCGGTTCGGAAACTGGGGATGGCCATGACTGCTCCTTCAGGAAAGTTGGAAATCTCCCTGTCCGGCGTCAGTCTGGCGGTCAAGCGGGGAAAAAAATAGCCCGCTCGGGCGGATATGAATTAGAGAGACAGTTGAATATTCAAAACTGAAGATGACCCAATTTTGCACATGATTTTAATGGATTATGAATAAGAAAAAAGATGCATAACAACAGCAATGAACGAATCTTTATTCGTTGAAATCAGCGAGAAAAGATTGTAAAAAACAGAGAACCCAAGCGAAACCGGCGCTGAACCCGGACGCAAAAGGTTTCCTATCGCTTCAACCGTTTGCGTCGGTTAGTTTAGCCTTATGGTGTTGAATATACTTGATAAATAACTAGTTAATGATAAAAAGGTTATAAATTTACTATAATGTTTTAAGTTGACCTAAATATTGGAGGCGATTGTTTAACCATTACTTATGAGCTTGTTATATGTTGAGGAGGAAAAAATTGATATACGAAGACATTTTATTTTCAACTGAAGGCTCAATTGCCACTCTGACCTTAAATAGCCCGAAAACAATAAATGCACTTTCCAGAAGAATGATTGAAGAGATGATTTATGCGTTAACAACTGTATCATCAGATGAATCAGTTAAAGTATTAATCATAAAAGCCAACGGCAAACACTTCTGTGCAGGGCATGATTTATCTGAAATGGTAGATTCAGGTGTTAAGGAATATAAATTTATCTTTGATCAATGCACCCGAATGATGCAATTAATTCACGAAATCCCACAGCCTGTTATCGCTCAGGTTCAAGGAATTGCAACCGCCGCCGGATGCCAACTTGCAGCCTGGTGTGATTTGGTTATAGCAAGCGAAGATGCAAGATTTTCAACTCCGGGGGTTAAAATAGGACTTTTTTGTACAACTCCCATGGTTGCTATTTCAAGAGCTATCGGACGAAAAATGGCTTTGGAAATGCTTTTAACCGGGCGCGATTTTCCAGCACAAGAGGCAAAAGAAATCGGTTTAGTCAATAGAGTAGTGCCAATAGAAGAGCTTGACACTACAACCGAGGAATTAGCAAAACAAATCAGCAAAGCCAGTCGTTTTGCTCTAAGCATTGGTAAACAAGGTTTTTATGCTCAAGTTGATCAAACTGACGACAAAGCATTTCATTATGCCAAACATACTATCGTTATGAATAATCTATCTGAAGACGCTCAAAATGGAATCAAGCGTTTTTTAGAAAAGAATGACTCTGTAGAATGGAAAGATCGTTGACGGTTTTGTTCATGTTGATGGAACTATTGAAGGTGATATGAAGTTCGGCCCTTGAAGCCTATTTTGAATAACAGCCGATAGTCGGACAGATAAAGGACTTTGTCCCGTTTTGCGGACGCGTCCCGGTCTCATCACCCCTCAATTCTGCCTGCCCTCTAATTTTTAGCAATCCCGGCCTCCGACAGGCTGGATATGGACTTTGACCGGCATTTGTGTCAAACTGCCGGCCATCACCAAGCAGCAACCGAGCAATGCCCGGCACACGAATTGGGGCTGGTGGCGGACTCGGTACCCTCGCCGCAACGCCCCTTCGTCGGGAAGAATCAATCATCATACGGATGTATTTTGCAACAAGCGAGCTCAACCGCCTCCTTTCCATGCTTGGTACGCGGAACACAGAGTCACAGATGGTATTCAACGCCGTTATTCCAAAGGAAGCCAAAAGTATGATTGAATACAAAAGGTCGCCTTTAATGGTATCGGTTCGAATTACATTATTGGTCCTTGTTTTAGTGGCCCCCCCTGGGTGTGCATCTAAGACAAACCATGAAACGTTGCGATTCAAGGGCCTTGAAACGACGCCCAGGCATTTCAACGGCATCTTGAATTTACCAAGAAAACATAAGGGGCCGGTACCTGTAGTGGTTTTAGTTCACGGGTCCGCCGGGGTTGACAGCAGGTACGCATTCCATCGACCTGCGTTGTTGGAGGCGGGGATAGGGACATTCGAAGTAGATTTTAAAACCGACGTTTTTACCTCCCTCTCTGACCGTCCTCCCATTGCCACTTTTCACCCATGGGCTTTCGGAGCGTTGAAGGCTTTGCGCTCTCATCCGGGCGTCGATGCAAAACATATCGCCATTATGGGATTCTCTCTCGGTGGTCATCTCAGCGTTTCAGTGGCCTCACGAAAAGTGGTCGCCCGGTGGCTGGGGCCGGATCAGCCAGGATTTAGCGCCCATGTAGGGTTCTATCCAGTGTGCAAATGGCTGAAAAAACATTTTGACGTGTCCGGATCAACCGGAGCACCGATTCTCATTCTGAGCGGAGAGAAGGATTCCTGGGGTGATGGAGAGACTTGCAAGGGCTTTTGCGACGGGTTGAACGAGGCACAGCCAGGTGTTGTTTCACTGAAAATGTATCCTGACGTCCATCATGGATTTGATCGCAAAGGCTCATGGAAAGGATACGCACCGTATGCAAAAAATAAGACCGCCATCCTCCAATGGGATGCCGATGCGGCACATGACAGTCGCAACCGGGCGGTTGCATTTCTGCGTCAGGCATTCGATTTGTGAACCTTAATACAGCGGAGGTAAAATCTTACCAATATGAAAACCGATCGTATCATCGGTTCTGTGCTTGCCCTTGCGCTTGGTGACGCATTCGGCGCCCCGTATGAAGGGGGAATACTGGAACGTGCAGTTTGGGCTATAGTCGGCAAACGAAACCGTAAGCGTCGCTGGACGGATGACACCCAGATGACCATCGATGTCATTGACTCGTTGGTAACATGCGGGCGTATTGATCAGGATGATCTTGCACAACGATTTGCGAAATCGTATCGCTGGTCGCGTGGATACGGTCCTGGTGCTGCAAAGGTGCTAAAACGGATTCGTAAAGGGCAACCTTGGGAAGCCGCGAACAGTTCGGTTTACCGTAACGGCTCATTCGGCAATGGTGGCGCGATGCGAGCCCCTGCCGTTGGGCTTTTCTTTTCTGCAGACAGCGAAAATAACCTTGTCAAGGCAGCTTCCGCTTCTGCCGCGGTAACTCACGCACACCCTTTGGGGCGCGAGGGTGCTGTATTGATCGCATTGGCGACCGCCCTTGCTTACAATGACATAAGCTCACCGGAGATTATCGAAAGGCTGTGCCAATGCTCAGAATTACCTCAGTTCTTGAGCAGACTTCATACGGCAGGGTCGTGGTTGCGGGAGGGAAACGATATTGCACCGCAAAAGGTGGCTGCCGAACTTGGAAATGGTATTGCTGCGATTGAATCCTGCGTAACGGCGGTCTATCTGGCCCTTTATTTTCGAAACAGTTCTTTCAACGAACTGCTGGAGTTTGCAATCCGCACAGGCGGCGATGTGGACACCATAGCTGCCATGGCGGGTGCAATCTGGGGTGCTGCACGCGGGCTGGATGCACTGCCGCAAACACGATTGGAACAGCTTGAGCAATGTGACCGATTATATGGTGTGGCTCAATCTCTCGCCGAAGCTGCCAGCAATCGTCCAACAAACGGATCCTCTTGCCCAGCTAAACCCGAATCGCTGGAATTCCACTTGACCGTGGATAAAATTTGATAGTGTTATCCAGTGGCTGACCGCACATGTAACTAAGGAACGCGAATTTTATTAATTACAATTTCTTGCTTGCCTGGTGGCCCATCTTCGGCGTTGCGTCAACGGCCTCATACGTACAGTATGAAACCGCTGACGCGCCTTGAAGATGAGCCACCATTCGGCGCAATATTCTTGCAATTAATTAAATCCGCGTTCCTAAAGAAGGTGAAATATGTTCAACAAAATTATCTCCAGGCGAGCCTTCCTTACTATATCTGCCATGACCGCTGCATCTTTTACGTTGGATTGGAAAAAAATCTCGGCCGATGCTGCCATGATGGGACCCAAGAGCCGATATCCAACGGTGATCATCGGGACCGGTCTTGGGGGATTATGTTGCGGCGCCTATCTGGCCAGGCAAGGTGTGCCCGTTACCCTCATCGAACAGCACGACAGGCCGGGTGGATATGCGACCTCCTTTGACAGAGCGGGAGGTAAATTTACATTCGAGGTTTCCCTCCATGGAACGTCAGTTAACAGCAATGCAGCTGCACGTATCCTGGAAGACGTTGGGGTGCTCAGTCGGCTGCAATTGATTGAACTCCCGGAGGTCTATCGGTTGAAAACCCCGGATATGGATATCTCTGTTCCCCAGAAAGATCCTGAGGCATATATTCGCCTTTTGACCAAACACTTTCCTGATGAAAAGGACGGAATTCGGGGCTTCGTCCAGGAAATGATTGGTCTCGCTGAAGAGGTTGATAGATTGCACAGGAAAAATGGGAAATTCTTCATGCCTGTCTTTCCGATTCAGTACCGCAAAATGTGGAACATACGAAACAAAACCCTGGCCGATTTAATAAATGGTTATGTCAGTGACCCTAAACTTAAAGATACCTTGGCTGCTCTGTGGGGCTATTACGGGTTGCCCCCATCAAAGCTTTCCGGCTTTTACTATGCCAATGCTACCGGTGGGTATCTTAAAAACGGTTCGTACTACATCAAAGAACGGTCCCAAGATCTAAGTTACGGACTTGCCGATGTTATTGAAAAAGCGGGCGGTCAGATCATTTACGAAACCGCTGTGGAAAAAATTCTGATTAAGGATGGTGCCGTAGACGGCGTTTTTCTTTCAAATGAAACTGTCTTACCGGCTAAGGCCGTGGTAAGTAATGCAAGCGCCATAACAACATTTACAAAGCTGCTGCCTCCCGGAGCCTTGCCGGCTGAGTATTTAAAGCGTTTTGAAAATTATCGGCCGAGTATTTCCAACTTTATCGTATGGCTTGGCTTGAATACCGAGTTGCGAGGCAAAATTAAAGGATACAGCACTCACGTCTCATCAGGTCATGGTGCTGAGGCTGATTATCAATACTGCCTGAAAGGCGATATTGAGCATGGCTCGTTCAGTGTGACCCTCTATGACAACGCTTTTGATGGCTATTCAAATCCAGGAGCATCCACCCTGATGCTTCTTTTCCTGTGCGGTTATGAGCCCTGGCGAAAATTTGAACATGATTATAAAACAGGTAATAAGACAGCCTATTATGAAGAAAAGAATCGGTGGACAGATATTCTGATCCATCGAGCTGAAAAAATGGTTGTTCCCGGACTCTCATCCCTGATCGAAGTCAAGGAGGCGGCTACGCCTCTTACAAATTGGCAATATACCGGTAATACAGAAGGGGCCATCTATGGATTTGAGCAGTCCATGGAAAATGCTTTCATGGCAAGGACAAATAACGAAACCCCTGTCAAAGGATTATATCTGGCGAGTGCATGGGGAAATCCAGGTGGCGGATACGAAGGGGTGCTCAGGAGCGGGCAGTTGACCTTTGAAAAGTTGATGGAATTTTATGGGACCTAAAATTTCAATTCAGCGAAATCGCAAAACTCGCCGCTGATCCCAGCGTTGTTCTAAACTGCTTCGCGGCAGTTAACCACCCGTAAATCAATCCTATTATATACCTCCTGTTGTAAGTCTCCATTTTTAATTCACTTAATCCAAGGCGGTATGGCATTTCAGAACTTCGTGAGAAAATGTTTGGATCAACCAGAGGCTCTCTTTGGAAGATCGGCAAAAATTTGAAGCCTGCCGGCCGCTTTACAATTCCTATATATGGTGGTAGTGATTTCCCAGCTTTACAGAGTGGCCTGGTCCAACCAGGTTTTGTCCAGCATCCCGCTTTTTAAATCAGTCGTTTGCAGTTTTTTTAATCCGTTTCTCGGGACCTGGGCCGCGCAGGTTTTTGTTGCGCGGGACGCTGCATAAAACCCTCTGCGTTGGGAATTCAATTCAGTGCAGAAAATGAATTCTTAAAAAATCATGGCGAAACAAAAACTAAATTGAATGTGAAGAGACACTAAAAATGGTTAGCAATGCAAAACGGACGGCTCTTATAACAGGTGCATCTTCTGGCATAGGGAAAGCTTTTGCAAAACATTTTGCTCAAGAAGGCTGGAATATTGTTATCACTGCCCGCAGACAGGCGCCTATGGATATCTTAGCGAAGGATTTGAATAAATGTTACGGTACTCACGTCACGGTGATTGTGGCCGATCTATCAGATCCTGAAGCACCCCAAAAAATCTACGATGAAATAAAATCAAGGAAAATACAGATAGATGGTTTAGTGAATAATGCGGGTTACGGGGTGCCAGGATATTTCGTTAATACAGACTGGGAACAGCAGAAAGACTTTATTCAAGTTCTTGTCACTTCAGTTTCTCACTTTTGTCATTTATTTCTTCCACAGATGATAGAACGGCATTATGGACGTATTATCAATGTGGCTTCTTTGAACGGTTTAATACCATGCTCACCTGGCCAATCACTTTATTCAAGCGCAAAATCTTTTGTCGTTAGCCTTTCGCATACATTGCAGGCAGAAGTTGCTGATCAAGGCATCAACGTTTGTGCTCTTTGTCCAGGATTTACCTATTCGGAATTCCATGATGTAACCGGCACTCGCGAATTGGTCAATAAAATTCCGAAGAAACATTGGCTGGATGCAGAGACTGTAGCGAAATTGGGCTTTGATGCAGTCATGAAAGGCAAAGCTCTTTGTATAACGGGTAGAACTTCAAAGATAAACTTTGCACTTACCAAATTTTTACCACGAACTGTGATACTAAATACCATGAAAAAACGATCGAATCATTTTCGAAAAGCAGAAACTTGGTAACAACAGCTCTGAGTATGATAAAAAAGGGACAAAAAAATGCCTTTTATCGAGGAATCAACGGGATATGAAAAAACCATCCTTTCCGACCTTCAGGGCGCTTGGAGTGTGCTGAGAGATTCCATAGCTGATGCGGCAGGATTTGAAGGCTGGGATCGAGCAATATTTCATGTCGATGAAGCGATGAGTTGGGAAAGCGTGCGGAACCTGAAGCGAATGCCACCGCTTCTTTTAATTATCCGAAATTTATGTGTGCAGGGCAAAGCGCCACAAGAAGTTTTAGAGAATATTCAAGAACTTGATGGAATATTAAAAAACGTTCTTTCTGAATTTCACAATTAAATGCCAAATTTTATAACTGATGATCGAACTCTCTTTTATAATGAAAAAGGCACCGGAAAACTATCACATAAAAATAAGGCGCGAGTGCAAGCGCAACGGTTTCGTCGGCTATATGTGACTCGTAACGGGGAAAATCCGACCTGCGGGCCGACGAATAGGCTGAGGAAAAGCTATATATACGAACTTGAGGCACCGGCATTTGGCGAAATCCGCAGGGAACAGTTAACTTTATGTATTAGGTCGGCTGCGCCGAGAGTCTACTCTACCAAATAAAGCAGGTTTTTTACAAAACAGATTTATAGGCTTCTACCTGCAATCTAAAACAGTCAGGATTATTTTGTATTAAAATTACTTCATGTTCTCAGTTTTAATTCAGTTGGAAAGTTGTTAACCGGTAATACGCTCGTGGGGATTTAGATGATTACTTCTGGATTAAGAATCTTTAAATTGCTGTTATTGTGTATTTTCTTTTTGGTAATTGGCTGTGCAATGACAGTTAACGGTAATCTATATTATGAAAAAGCGTTACAAAAGCAGGATGATGACCAAATTGAATTCCTAACAAAAGCATTAGATGCTGGTGATCTATCTTTTGAATTGACTGCACAAGCATACGCCAAACGTGGTGAAGCCTTACGGAAAAAAGGTAAACTTGAAAAAGCAGTAAGCGACTTCAACAGCGCTATCGAAATTGATTCGCAATATGACTGGGCCTATTGGAGAAGGGGCATTGCGTATAGGCAGAAAAATGCTTTCGAAAGTGCGATTGCCGATCTTAACAAGGCAATCGAGATTAATGCAAAGCTTGGTTCAGCATATGCCAGTCGCGGTGAAACATATAGACGAATGGGTCAATTCGAAGATGCTATTTCGGATTTTAACACCGCAATAGAGATCGATCCTGATTGTAGTTGGGCATACGCCTATCTTGGCAAGACTTACCGACAGAAGGGTAACCATGAAAAGGCCATTACATATTTAACTCGCGCAATCGGACTCGATCCCGAATATAGTTGGGCATATGCCGAACGCGGCGAAACCTATCGAAAAGAAGGTGAATTCGGCAAAAGCATTGAAGATTTGTCACGAGCCATATTGATAAATCCTAAAGACGCTTGGGCGTATGATCAGCGAGGTTTGGCCTATAAGCAAACAGGTGACTTTGATAAGGCCATAGCGGACTTTGATCGCTCGATCGGATTATATCCTGACGATGAATGGACATATGCAGAACGCGGGGATACCTATCGACAAAAGGGTAAATTTCAAAAGGCCATTAAAGATCTTACCCGGGCCATCCAAATCGATCCTAAATATGGTTGGGCCTACGACATGCGGGGTGAAACTTATAAACAGCAGGGTGACTTTGATAAGGCCATAGCGGACTTCGACTGCTCGCTCGAATTATATCCGGATGATGAATGGACGTATGCAAAACGCGGGGATGCTTATCGACAAAAGGGTGAATTTCAAAAGGCCATCAAAGATTTTACCCGGGCCATACAAATCGATCCTGAATATGGTTGGGCCTACGACATGCGGGGTGAAACTTATAAACAGCAGGGTAACTTCGATAAGGCTATAGCGGACTTCGACCGCTCGCTCGAATTATATCCGGATGATGAATGGACGTATGCAAAACGCGGGGATGCGTATCGACAAAAGGGTAAATTTCAAAAAGCCATCAAAGATCTTACCCGGGCCATTCAAATCGATCCCAAATACAGATGGGCTTACGACAAGCGGGGTGAATCTTACAAACAGAAGGGAGACTTTGAAAAGGCTATTAAAGATTATAACCAAGCCATACTATTAGACCCGGATAATGAATGGGCATACACCCAACGCAAAGAGACCTATCTTTTGAAAAAGGATGCTGTCGATGATGCTCTGATTGAACAGCTTTTCTTATTGTCGGGAATAGATTGCCAAATCCAGCAAATACCGGCATTAATAGAAACGGAATTCGACATCGCAACTAAAGAAGATAGCCGCATAAACAAGTTCCCTCGCAGCGTTGTTTCAAAAATCAAAGCGTCGATTAAAACTGCCTTTGTCCGGGATCAAATCAAAAGACACCTTGTAGAGGAATTTAAAGCAAAACTAAGTCGGGATGATATCGCAGCCGCGCTCAATTGGTTTACTTCAGCGGTAGGACGCAAGATCGTTACAACGGAAGCAGCAGCAGGCGCACCCGAAAATTATACTGAGCTCCTCAGTTATATGGAACAATTGAACGCTTCCCCGCCTTCCAAGAAGCGTCTGCAGTTGATTTCTGACCTGGACTCTGTATTGAAAGTATCGGAAAATGCAGCAGCAATTGCCGAAAACATGCAAAAAGCATTCGTGATTGCCTTTCTGGAATCCAAACCTAAAGAGCAACAGCCGTCGCCCGAACAATTGACAAGAATATTAGAAAAGGAGCGCCCCAATATCCATGATGAAGCCAAAGCAAGAACCATAATTTCATTATTCTATACTTTTAAAGACTTTTCCGAAGTTGAGGTTCGTGAATACACTGCGTTCGCGTCCTCACTGCCGGGAATCATATTCCACCATTCAGTCACTAACGGTTTTAAAAACGCTTTGGTCGAAGGTGGATATGTATTAGGAGAAATAATGGCGGAGATCCTTGAAAAATCTGAAGGCAATTTCGACATATAACGGATCAAGAAATGCTTACTGTCATCAGTTTGATACCGTTTATCACCCATGAAATGCGTATAGCTGAGCCCGGCATCAGACCGAAACATGATACAAACACGAAACCCCATCAATCTTGGGATAAACGATTGCCGGAACACCGATTTCGGCCTAGCTGATACGTAGCGGTCAGCCCCTCATTCGGCACTTAGCGTGATGGGTTTCGGGCAGATAATATTTTTTTCAAGAATTATATCGATTCTATATGACCATACCTATTAGGGAACAAATATGGAAATTCAGTTCCTGAATATCGATTCGCCTCAACCAAAAAAACAAAAGGATATTGCCCCATCCATAGCCTTTTATATTCAAATTCAACCTATTACAGCACCTACCCACTATTGGCCAACTAATTAAATCGAAATCCAATAGCCGGACAGGTGCAAGCAATACTGCCAGACCAAGTAAAACCGGAAGCATTAGACGTTATATCAGTGGCATACGCTATTAGATGGCAGTTTCTATTGAATCAATAGGCCGACTAAACATAGAAGCGACATAATATACTCTGTTCTGCAAAAAGGCATCCTTATGTCATGTATAGCGACATTCTATAAATTGGATAATTCTAAGTACGATGATTTTTTTAAAGCAAAAGAAAATGAATATCGTACAGAA